>Ga0193721_1000214_pt1 | contig 17852 bp, 25 predicted proteins | sample U2s2metaG_FD_145078 | JGI IMG/M metagenome (GOLD analysis project Ga0193721, IMG submission 145078) | Soil microbial communities from a riparian zone of the East river system, Colorado, United States - U2s2 | ecosystem: Environmental > Terrestrial > Soil > Riparian zone | place: USA: East River...
CGCGCGCTTCAGATGAGCCAGGTGACGCGATACTTTTGGCTGCACCACCCGCAGCGTATCGGTTAGTTCGCAGACACAGGTCTCGCCACAAGCCAGCAAGTTTAGCAAACGCAACCGTGTCGGATCAGACAACGTCCTAAACAGGAACACTGGCGCAGCATTTCTCGCCTTCATTTCGCGAAAAACGTATACGTATTTGCGTATATGTGTCAACGCCGAATCTTACGAATATTTCGCACGGAGTGCTGGACTCGCGAAAGCTTTCGGAGTTTGGGAGTGCGATGCGTCCGCGGATCGCTTTCTGAAACCCGGGCAGGTTTGCACCCGGCAACGTTCAGCGGCAAGGGCGACCGATGCGGGCATTTGGTGCGAATTATATTATGAAGGTTTGCTGGTAAGACCGCCGTGCTGACGGGGACCAGCAGGCCACGCGGAGCCGCATCCGCGGCTTCGCAAAAGAGAAAGGGAAATTCAGGATTCGAGAAAGGGGAATATCTGATGAAAACACCAATGAAATCCAAGGGTCATAATCGAGCATTGCTACTGTCGATCCTTTGCGCAGGCGTCGTTGCAACTTTTCTGGGCGGATGTGCAGAGGGGCCTTACGTAACGGGGTATGACACCGGTTATTATCCAACCGGTTACTATACGCCGTCTAATTACCGACCATATTCGTACTACGAGCCTGCGTATGACACCGTCGTACGCTCCGGCGTCCGATACAACGATGCTTACGGTCCGCGCTATTACGGCAGTAACGTCTACGGCGATTGGTATTGATTTGTGACACGCGCTTGGTCGACGCATCAGCGCCGTCCGGCAGCTGCCGGAGGCGCCGATGCGACCAAGGCCTGTGCGACGTCGGCAGGGTGCTCACAATTCGGACGCCTCACAGAGGCGTGCCTACATCGTTTATTTAGCTTGGTTTTATTTGAACCGCGGCATTAAATGGGATCAACCAGCTCTCAGGGATAAGGAGTACCGATGAATACATGTCGCACAGCAAGAATCAGCCTCTCGCTCGTCTGCGCGGGCGTTTTTGCGCTGTCACTCGGCGGATGTGCCGAAACCTATTACGGCGGGAATTATTCCACGCCGGAGGCCCGCTACAATACCTATTACGGGCCAGACTATTATCCGTACTATCCGTGGTACAGCTATTATGGCGGAGCGTACTATTACGGAGAGTGAGCCGACTGATTACTTCTCCGTTTCCTTTAGCAATTCTACTAACTGATCTTTCCACAACGCCGCAACCGTGTGGCTGCCGTGACCGCGGGTTTTCTCAGTCAAAGGCATCACGATGGCGCGTCCATGCGGGACGCGCTTGATCTCGCGCTCGAGAATTCCAAGCTCGGGCGGATTGATCAGATCGTCCGCGGAATTGATCGCCAGAAGCGGCGCGCGGATTCTTTCCAGATTCGGTCCGGGATCGTAATCGCGCGAAGCTTCCACGGCATAGAGCACATCATTTGCGTCATCGGTCTTAACGATCTGCTGGACGAATTTGTCGAGTAGTTCATCCGTTTTTGCCAAGGTGGGCGCTTCGTTTTGTCGCAGCACCGGATTACTGCTCATGAACCAAAGCATTTCCGCTGCAGTGCGAAGGCTCGGTGGCTGTGTTTTGTACTCGCCGCCGTTCCATGCCGGATCGTTGCGGATCACGTCGATCACCGTCCGGCGCCACGCCCGATTGCGTCCTGAAATTTGGGTGGGCAAACTCGCAAGCGGCATAAGCGCGTCCATGAAATCAGGATGCAGCTCGCCCCAGACCCAGGTGTGCATTCCGCCCATTGATGTTCCCATGACGAGGCGCGCATGATTAACGCCGAGTCCTTCGGTGAGCAGGCGGTACTGAGCTTCAATCATGTCGAGGTAACCGTAGCGCGGGAATTTCGCGTGCATTCCGTCACTCGGCTTGCTCGATTTGCCGTGGCCAATCCCGTCCGGCAACACGATGAAGAATTTCGTCGCATCGAGCGGCTGATCTTTCCCAAATAGTTCGCCGGCAAACTCCGGGCGAATGAATTGCGCGCCGCTACCGGTTGTCCCGTGCATGATAAGAACGGCATTAGTCGTTTTGCCCTGAGCATCCTTCTCCCGTTTTCCCAGCGTCCGGTAATGCAGGCGCAACTCCGGCAATGTTTCGCCGGAGGTAAATTTGAAATCGCGGATGGTATAGTCACCTTCAGTCGGCGCGGGATAATCGGCTGCGAACGCGAAACTCGCGGCCAAAACTGATGAGAGAACTACGAAGATTCGGATTATTGGATTCATGTTAGACCTCATCTTGTAAACGGCGGTGTCATGTTGAGCGAAGCGCTGCAACGAAATGCGAAGCATGAGGCCAGGCTTTCAAACATCTCTGATTTACTTCCATGAAGCGGTCGAGAAATGATCCGAGATTCTTCTCCCGCGACTGCGGGACAGAATGACATGATGACCACGCTATGTTAATGATTTCGTTGGCGTTCGGCTTGGATTCGTTTGAGCAGCTCCGTGTGGGTGCGTTCGAGCTCAGTGGCAAATTTCACAGTTTCGTCCAGAGCTTGGGGATATATCTCGAACCGGTTTCGCAACTTTTTGGTGGCGGGATCGTAAAAGAAGGAAATGTCCTGGTCGAGATTCGGCACAATCAGTTCGTCGCTTAATTTCTGATAACGCGCCAAGCGGCTCAGTCCCCAGCGGATAATCGATTCGTCGTTGCGCAGCGCGGTGAGCGTCGCCAGGTCGAGCAGCTGAGCCCCGCCGGATTGAAGCCACGTGGCGAAGTCGCCCGGACTGTAATCAGTCGTGAAAATAAAGGCACGCAGCGGCGGCATCTCGCCACCGTCCAGCGCTCGCCGAAACTCTGCGGCTGCTCGTTCTTGTTTCGCACGACTGATTTTTCCGCTCTCGATGCCGTCGCGAAGTGTTTGCTCAATCCATGCCAGGATCCGGTCGTGTCGTTGGGCATCCTGCTGTTGCTGTTGATAATTGTTGAGCCAGAACGCCGCGTAAGCGCCAACGAACACCAGAACCAATTCAGCAACCCAGCCGCCGACTCGCGACAAACGGGAGCGTTTTTCAGTTGTCTGACTCATCGTTAACGGGAAAATTGAATCAATGAGACAATCGTGGTCAGTCAACAATTTGACCGATTTTGTCGTGGATTCTGTCAAACATGCGCACGCAGATGACGCCCCTTTTTATCATTTGAAATTCGACCGCGTGTTCCCCGACGATTTCTACGTGGAAATGCTCCAAGCGATGCCGATGCCGGAGGATTACCGTGCGATGTCTGGCAAAAGCAAAATGGGAAGCAGCAGGCCTGATGGAAAGCCGACTCGCGCGAAGATCGACCTTTTTCCCGAATACATTCGTCATTTGCCTCAAACGAAGCGCGCGGTGTGGGATGTGACAGGGCGCGTCCTTCGCTCGAAAGAAGTTGAGTCGGCTTTCGTGCAGCGGCTTGCACCCGGTTTGAAGCGCCGGTTCGGGGAAAATTTTTCAAAAGTTGGAATGTATCCCGTACCAATCCTCACCCGCGATATTCCGGGATACCGCATTTTCAAGCATACCGACAGCCTTTGGAAAGGAATCACGGTGCAGTTCTATCTGCCGCCCGATAATTCGACACCGCATGTCGGCACCATCTTTCACGAGGTGCTGCCCAACGGCAGAAAACCGAAAAAGGCGCAGATGCCATTCTCCCCAAACAGTGGTTATGCATTCGGGGTTGCCGATAACACCTGGCATTCAGCAGACCCGGTTGGGTCGGAAGTGAAAACACGCGACAGTATTCTGCTGACTTATTTCGTCGATGCCGGGCCATGGCGATTTGTACGGAATCGCAGCCGGAGATTTCTAAATCTTTTGCTCAACGAGGTACGCAATCTGAAGCGCGCACGAGACTTATAACCTCGTTTATTTCGCCTCGCTTAAGAATTCCAGCACCGCGCCGACGAATTCGTCGGGACATTCAACCTGCGGCATGTGACCGCAATTATCGATGATTCGGAGTTGCGAGTTCGCAATCTCTTGATGAAAACGTTCGCCGAAGCTGCGTGGGATTAATTTATCATCACGACCCCATATTATCAGGGTCGGTCGATTGATCGCGTGAAGCCTATTATCGAGCGTATCATCTTCGCGAATCATCGAATCGAGGAGCTGACCGACTGTGTAGCTATCGCCGGCGGTTACTCGTTCTTTGAATGCACGATCGACATCCTGATAGAACCGTTTGTCGTGAAATGTAAGTGGGCCGAGATACCGAATATCTTCCCGGCTTGCTAACCGAAGCGCGCGCAGCGTGCGAGGATCCATGGTTTTTGCCACTGCCGCATAGCCTGCGGTATCCGAGAGGACAAGCCGTTCGATTCCCTCCGGACGCGCCAATGCGAAAGCTGCCGCAACCCAGCCTCCGAGTGAGTTCCCAATGAACGAAGCGCGCTCGATTTTCAGCTCGCTCAAAAAGCCATCGAGGAAATCCACGAACGTGCTGATGCGAAAATTAAGCAGCGGCTTGTCGGAACGGCCGAAGCCGATTTGATCAAGCGCGATGACGCGAAATTTTGCGGACAGCGCCGGGATTATCGAATCCCAAATCCCTGCGTCGTCTGCCAAACCGTGAACCAAAATCAATGGAGCGCCGCTCCCTGCTTCGACATAATGAATCCTCGAGCCATAGACCGTGACGGACTTGTCGACTTTGGCCGCTGTTTCCCTTTGTTCCTGCGCCGTAGAATGCCGTGGGCATAGCACGATCGCGAACAAGCAGATCGAGAAAACAAATCGGAACATCAAACATTCCACTAGCGAGGCAGCCCCGGAAGCGTTCGGGGTTCCATGTTGGCAAGCGCATACGCAGCCACTGCGACGACGGCGGAATTTTCTGCCAATTCTTTCGGCACAATTTTGTCCAGAGTGTCAGCAGCAGTGTGGTGATAGTTGAAGTAGAAACGGCTGTCTTGAATCGGGCTAAACGAGGGCACGCCGGCCTTTTCCAGTGGCTCAATGTCGGCGCCGCAATGTTCAACCAGATGGAGATTGCCCGCGCCGGACTCCTGCAAAATTGTTGCGACGGGCGCGAGCATCTGTTTCACTTCCGGTTTGCCCTTGATGTTGATGCCGAGCGGATGACCGGCGCCGTTATCCGTTTCCATGGCCGCAAAATGATTCGCCCATTCTTTCTCGTGATCTTTTGCGTACTGCTTTGATCCGGCCTCACCGTTCTCTTCATTCATCCACGCAATCACGCGAATCGTGCGCTTCGGTTTGAGACGAAGTTTTTGGATCAGATTCGCTGTTTCCATCGAAACTGCGACTCCCGCGCCATCATCGGTCGCGCCAGTGCCCAAGTCCCATGAATCCAAATGACCCGAAACGATGACGACCTGTTCAGGGTGCTCGCTCCCTTTGATATCGGCAATCACGTTCGCGCTCTCGATGTCCGGCAGAGTCTGTGGCGTCAGAACCAATTTCATTTTCACCGGTCCTTGCGGTACCAGATTAGCAACCAAATCCGCGTCCTCTGCGGTGACTGCGCCTGCTGGAATTTTTGACGCATCCTGTGCGTAATCTGTTTGTCCAGTATGTGGAAGGCGATAATCGGCTCCGCCGACTGAACGAATCAAACACGCAACAGCGCCCTGTCGCGCGGCTGCACTCGGGCCGTTGCTTCGATAAACCACTGCTTCGCTATAAGCTTCGCCGCCGCGGCCTTCCGCCGCCATCTGTTTGTCGAAGGGATAATTGAAGAGCACGATTTTACCTGCGACCTTGTCCCGCGGCATCGATTTGAGTTCATCGAAGTTTCTGACCGCAATCACCTCTGCTTCAATTCCCTCCGGCGGTGTTGCCACGCTTTCGCCTAGCGCGCATAAGACAATTTTCTGCGTTGTATTTTGTGCCTGGCCCGGAAATTCGACAAGCGCCGCTGTTTCTTCGCCGCGCACCCAATGCGGGACCATCACCTTCTCGAGCTGCACTTCACAACCGATCGCCTTCAATTCGTTGGCGACGTACTCAACCGCTTTTGCTGCCTGAGCCGATCCGCTCAAACGCGGCCCGATGTTGTTGGCCATGTGCGCGACCTGGCGGTAAGCGTATTCGCTGTTTAGCGCTGCCTGCTGCAATCGTTTCAGGTCCGCCAGCGTCTGCGGCGAGAAGACAATCGGTGTCGGCGATGGCGAAGCGTTTGAATGCGATGCTTCCGAGGGCGTTTGCTGCGCATCAACTTGTAGAGCACAGAGAAACAACGAAACCGAAAGCGCCACCGCGGCGATTGAACATAGACGCATAGCCAGAGATTCCTCGACTTCGCTCGGAATGACAACACGGGCGAAGCTGATCACTGATCACCAATCACGGATTACTTTGCTTAGTCCATCCGCCCTTCGTCGAAATCGATGAGGTCTGGAATGCACTGAATATCGTTGCGATCGGCGATTCCCATCTCCTTTTTCCGTTGTTCCAGACGCGGCGTGATCGAATCGCGCCATCCGAGCTTAGATGCGAATCCGTTCCAGACAAAGAGATCGCCATCGTTCAAGCGGCGGCCCTTTTCGAAACACCATTCCAGAATTTCCTCGTCCGTGCCGCCCTGCTTCACACGCTCAATCAGATCGCGATGGTGCACGCGCAGAAAATTGCAGCACACACCGTCCGCCGCTTTTAGCGCGCCGAAGTTTTCTTGATAATCTTCGTGAAGCGCGCCGCGCAGATGCAGTCGAATCTTGTCCAGCATCCGCGGGAAGTACATCATGCCGCGCGTCATTTCTTTGGGACTCTTTGGATAGGTAGTCATACGCAAATGAATCGCATCATCGGTCGCAGTGCAATGATGCGCATGATTTGCAGGATGCTGCCGCTTCAAAAGCGACGCGAGGACGCGTGCGCACTCCCAAAGCTTTCGCGAAACAGAAAAGCCTGTCCTCTGAATTTCGCACGAAGTGCTTTGGAGTGCGATGCGTCCTCGCATCGCTTTTCTAAAGAGCTAAAAGCTTTCGAGGAAGATTCCTTTTCCCAGGATGCGCCCTGCTTAAGTCGCTCCGCCGTTCATCAAAGCCAGAATTCGCGCTCGCTTTGCGCCGTAATCGAGGGAATGAAACCGCCGAATTTCATCGAGGCGACGCACACCGTTCAAACTGTCGAGATAACGCGTGTAACTTGCGGCGAGTTGGCTGGTTTCGAGATAGCGGCCACGCAGGTTTGCATCGCGAAATGCTTCGGGACATTGCCTGGCGAAAAGATGGAAGTGCAACCAGCGTCGGTCAGCTTGCAAGATACGCTGGGGTTTTCGAAAAAATGCGACAAAGAGTAGGAGAACGAGATAAGTGTCCACCTGCGCCTGGAGCTCGAGATTGCGCGCAAAATCTTCCGATGCGATCTCGCGGATTCCACTTTTGAACTGAAGCGCAGCGTGCAGCGCGTGATTGAGTTCCTCGACGAACATGATGAGCGAGCGGATATTGCGCTCGCCCAAGCCCGCGCGCGGATCGTGTTGCTCGAGTTGTTCGATTAGCCAGCGCGAATAATAAATCCCGACGTAAAGTTGATCGCCGGCGCGACGTAGAAACGTGCGCGCGATCTCGCTTAATTCCCGCGCAGACTTTCCAGCGAGCACCGACAACTGCGCACAGCGTGTCCGATCGATCAGGCAATCTTCCAAATTGATCCCGACTTGCGCGTAGGTTCGCTCGAACAACTTCTGGATTTGGCTGAATAGCGTTTCGTTCACAGGGAGAGCGACGGTCGCGCGTCGTCATCGAGATTGAGCAAACGATCGGAAAGCTGATTCAGCGCGAGCCGGACATCGCGAAATCGATCGGCTAATCCCTCAAAGACGTCATCGAGTTCGCAGCGGCGAGCGACGGCGTGTGAGGCAACAAGTTGATAGTTCGTTCGGCCGACTTGCTCATAGAATTCGAGATCCGGTCCGCCGCGCAAACTGCGCCGCTGTCCCGCGACGGCAGGATGGAAAATTCCGCTGATGAACAGCGAGTAATTACCGATGTGCGCCCGAAGCAAGAAAGCTTGTTCTGGAGTCGCGCGCGTCAGTGCGATCAACATGTCCGAAATGTATTGTTCGCCACACGACGAATCCGCCGTGGCGGACTCGGCGCGGCCCGGAGTTTGCAGAAGCTGCAATTGCCTCGCGTGCGAAAAAGTTTCGAGCAACGACGCTACATAATCGCAAAGCTTCCGGTCGCCGATCCGGCCCTGTTGCAAGACGTGCCGGGCCAGAACGTAAAAATAAAATTGTGACGATATCCGCAGATGCCCGCAGTGATTTAGAATCGAATCGACCAATCGCGGATGATCGAGAATTGAATCGCGCGTTTCGATATCGCTCAACAGATCGACAAGCGAAACCTGATCGCTTTGCGAGCGCGCGAGCGTGCGCACGATGAAGTCGAAATCGGCTGCGGTAAACCGCGCCCGACAATTCGCCCTGATCATCGGGACTTCATAATGCGCAATACACGCGCCTATGGCAAGCCAGACATTTTTTGGCCGCAGGTATCGGAACACAGGCATCTTGCCTGTACGGCATGCGGGCTTCCTAGCCTGTGCGTAGCTACATGGCTTCCAGATTGTGCTGTCTGTCTTTTTCCTTGTTTTCCATGCCCTGGACCCGCTAGCCTCGGATCTATCATGAAAACAATGGCTAATAATGGTTGTGGATGCGGGAGTTCCGTTCGGGCGTTGGCAGCCTCGGCTGGAATTCAGTTTGGCGATCTTCAAGCTGAAGCGTATCGACTGCGCGATGAGCTCGGACCGGACCGCCAGAAAGCGTACAACGAATGCATCCGCCAGCTGGCCCGTGGCGGAGCGGTGTCGGAGACAGAACAGCGCGCGCTGCTTGAACTGGGGAAGCGCGGTTTCGCCGTTGGCTCTGACCGTGAGTTCGAGAAGTTTCTGACTTACGTCCAGTCTCTGCACAAGCGGATGCTGGCGGATCGCAGCGCCAGTGCCGTCGCTCTGGCGATTGTGGGTGCGATTGCGAACTGCGCCGTCCCTTCGCCGACCAAGCTTGGACGCCGCGGCCGCACCGTGCTCAGAGCGGCAAGGCATCCGATCCGTAACATTCTGCTGGGTGTGGCCGGTGGCGCGTTCGGCGGTTTGCGGATGAGTGGTTGGAATCCGATCGGCGGCGTGGTAGGTGGCATTGTGGGTGGCATTGTTGCTGCCGTCGAATCACTCTGTTAACGTCGGAGTATTAATTTGGAAACCAGGAATCCAGGAAGATTTTGGAAGTTGAGCTTGCAGCTCAACTCGGCCGGCGAGCTGCCGGCTTGCCGAGTCCGGCAAGATGCCGAACTTCGAACTCTTGGCTCCCTAGCTTCCTGATGAAGTTCTTGGCTTCTGGCTTCCAGATTCTAAGTAGTGACCCTGGCAGAGACGCACACAGGCGGATGCTACTGCGGCGCGGTCGAGATCGAGATGCGCGGCGCGCCATTAGAGATGGGTTATTGCCATTGCGAACATTGCCGACGCTATTCCGCAGCGCGGGTGAGCGCATTCACGTTATGGAAAAAGGAGAACGTGAACCTCACCAAACGCGCAGAATTCCTCGGGCGATTCAAGAGCAGCGACATCAGCGATCGTCGTTATTGCACAAAATGCGGCGGACACATCAGCGTCGATCATCCAAGTCTCGGCTTGATCGATGTTCGTCTCGGCGCTCTCCGGAATTTTCCGTTCAAACCCACGGTGCATCTCAATTATGCGGAATACGGTCCGGCTGGGAGCCGGCGGATAGATGGTGACCTGCGGGGGCCGCAGGTGAGCTGCGCGGGAGTGCAAGAATCAAACCGTTCTTCCGATGAGGGACGGATTACCCAAACTCAAAGACTTTCCCGTCTCTACGCGTCCCAGACTGCAATGAGTCTGGTAACTTGTTCTTTAGGCCTGAGCGAAACGAACCTAACTCTCTTACTCCTCCTATAAAACCAGGGAGCGAGAATAATAGCAGCTAAAAGGACGAACTGAATTACCAACATAGATGTGTCGCCGGTCATTTACTTCGCGCAGCTACAAAGCCTGAGCCCCTAAGTAGGTGTCCCCAAACAGAATAAGAATAGCTCAACTAGCTTTATAACATATTCCATAACTCTTTAGCTTGTAGTTACTGCCTGGTCGAGCGCGCGATGAGAAGGAACGATCGATCCGTTGGAGCCCCTTCGCGTCAAAGTGTCGAGCATTTCCGTGAGGCACGCGTCGTAAGAATTACACCTGGGGGATTCGCCATTTGGCTGGATCCATTCGGGATGTTGGATCCGCAGATCCTCGTGAATCTGTTGCTGGAGTTCGGTGTACGTGTGGATTGGATGAGACATGGGCAATCGGCCTCGGTAAAAGATTTAAGATTGGCGCGGGAGGTATCCGACGAAGGGCTCGGCGCGAATGGCGGACGGGTATGGGTGCCGTAAGCGCTCGCCACGGCCAGGTGAGGGTACTCCAAAGGGCAGCGCGCATGTGCTTGCGTTGTGCACGACGCCAGGCCAACTGGCGTATTTTGTAGCACTGGCGTTGCAGCAACAAGGCCAGCAGTCCGCTTTGTGTAAGGGTCGGGGTTAATTTTCTCATGACGTAATCTTTCTATTTTTCCTTGTCCGAAGGACTCTGTAATTTACATCCTCGGTGAGTACGGTCTGGCCGTATATTCCGAAAGATTCACCGTTTCTTGTCTTGCGAATCCCAGACTCAGCAGGAAGCCAACGAATCTTTGACGCCCGCTGTCTGCTTTATTCCGTGAAATACTTCGCGGCGAGGGATTGCGCGCCAGGGCCTAATACGCTAACCGCTGCTTTGCTACCCAGCAGTCTTCGCAACAAAGTTTTCGCTTCATTTTTCTCCTGCTCCGACACATCGGCTTGATTGATCGCAGTGATCACTTTCTCCAGTGCCTCCATAATCTGCTGCTGCTGCGGAGTGCTCGGCGCGGTCGGCGTTTGCCGCCGGGGAACGGTGGTTAGCCGGCTCTTATCGATAGAGATCGAAATCGGGGGCGCCACACCACCTTCGAGCACTTTGACTCCGAAGTCGTTTATCTTAGCAAAGCCGGACAGCAGGCCCATCCCGGTCTGATCCTCAAGAGCGGTCCAGTCGATGAGGTGATACTCTGAAAGCTGAGCCAAGGCGCGCAGCCAGTCGCGGCGACTTATGCCTCCTGGCGGCAGGACCGCCTGCTCACCTTGGCCGAACGGAATGGAACCTTCGCTTCGACGTTCATAGAGAAGCTGCAGCAGGCATCCTCTGACGACAGAATCCTTCATAGACTTTGCCAATATGCTCTGCATCCCGCGCACCAACAACTCACTTCAAGGGTGCAAGTCTGTACTTGGAAATGCGGTTCGCGCCTAAATTCCGAAAGCGTTGAATAGCCGTTCTGATCGGAAATTACGATCGGCTCTGGAATACTCCAATTCCGGTGAAGTCGCGGCGCGTTCGCCTTCGACGGGCGCCTGCTCGCTGAACGTGCACAAGATTCGGGTCGACTCTGACAATAAGCGGTGAGCGCGATGCAACAAGATGGCTTTAACTCAATCCAGAAAGGTAAATATTATGAATACATTAATAACATGGAATCAGCTTAGAGAGATGGACGAGGCGCAAAATCGCTTCAACCGTTTCCTGGGCGGATTTCCGAACAGAATAGGCGGCGGGGAGATCCCCAACCTGACAGTCGCAGATTGGTCGCCAGAGGTTGATATCAGTGAGGATGATCGCGGATATCTTCTTAAAGCTGACCTGCCTGAAATGAAGAAGGATGACGTCAGAGTAACAGTCGAAGAGGGCATCCTCTGCGTTTCCGGAGAACGCAAAAGCGAGAAGGAAGATCAGAAAAAGAAATTCCATCGCATTGAGCGGTCCTTTGGCAATTTCCGACGCAGCTTCACGCTGCCCGAAGATGCCGATAGCACGAAAGTGACGGCGGAATTCCGCGACGGAGTGCTGAAAGTGCACCTCCCGACGACGGCAAGACCAAGATCAAAAGCCATCGAAGTTAAAGTGGCGTAACACTGACGGCGAGCGTGCGGAAGGCTTCCGTGCGTTCGCCTCACCAGTGTGAGGCGGCTATCTTGGTCGCCGTTCCCATCCCGCGCCACACTTGGAGCCTTCACGAAATCATCGCCATTTCTGACGAAATTCCACTGTTGCATCAATTCCAGCTACAGATCCACCACGCCTTTCGCGCCTAGCATCCCGAATCGGTTGAGCCGAACGGCAATTCCCCCCAACCATGACTCGTATGAGCCACGCCTCGCCGAACGGCTCGGCCTTTCTTCCCGGACGAACAGCGGGTGTCGGTGCCGGTTGAGTGTTTTGATTAGAGTTTGATCTTTATCTTAACGCTCTTCAGACTCCCCTGAAGGTTCCGAAGCATTTTATGAGTGCGATTTGTAGCCTCATCAATTCCACGTCGAAACTCTGTCGTGTCGATGAGCGTGTCGCAAAAGGGACATTTCCGACTCTCAGCCTTGAGCCATTTGACGGTCTCGTTGATCTGCTTGCCACATTTAGAGCATGTCATTTCCAGCGGTAAATTGTCGAAAAACATGGTCTTGTTCAGAGTGTGAACAAAACTCCTTTATTTGGCAAGTTCGTGCTTTTGGGTGTTGGTTCCGGTTGAGTTATACCGAGCGACGCAGTTTCGGAAGGGCTTCACGAAATTGCGTGGGAGAACGACCGACAATTCGCTTAAACTCGCGATTGAAGTTCGTCATGGATTGAAATCCGCATGCGAAGGCAGCTTCGCTAATTCGAGAGTTGGGATTGAGCAAAAGCGTCTTCGATTTCTCCACTCGAACTCTCGAGAGGTAGTCGGTGAAATTTATCCCAGTCGCTCTCTTGAACATCTTGCAAAAGTAATGCCTGCTGATGTTAGCGACTTGGGCAATCCGCCCAAGCGACAGCGGCTCCGCTTGATGGACCTCGATAAATTGTCGCGCTCGCGTCATATTTGTGGACTCATCATTTTCGCGTCGTAGGGCTAGTTGATTCGACAAGATCGAAAGGTGCTGCGCAAAAATATTCAGTAGCCGCAACATCGCGCGATATCGTCCCGGCGATAAAACGCACGTCCGAAAATAGGCCCGCTCAAGTTGTTTCCAATCCGCATTGTAGCCCCAAGCGCGGAGCTGCCGAGTAATGCTCGCGAAGTGTTTCTTTGTCGGATTCTTGAGCAGTACTTCGCCCGTCTCGAGAAAACCGAGAATGTGGTTGCCTACATACACTGGCACGGCGCTTTCTGACAGTCCCGCAAACCAGGTAACGGTGCGCGTTGTCGAGTCCGGTTCTCGCGATGCGTCGGTTTGGGCCCTTAGACATGCGGCGCGAGCCTTGTTGAAACGAGCCAGAATTGAGGCGAATGAGTCGTTATCCGCTTTTCCGTGACGCGAAGGCGACCACGTATCATGCCCTCGGATATTAAGCGGCAAACCCGTGGCTTCGCTGAAAGCCCGTTCGTAATCTTTGAAAATCCGCGAGCGCGACAGATGTAGCATCACTTCCTGATCAGAGGATCGGGCTGTCGCGCCCCGTCCCCGGGCGTTGCGGATCAGGCCACTTCTTTTTGAGCGTGTAATTGGCATCAGTTATTTTTCGACACCGGGTTATCAATGAGGCTTGCAGCGTCGACAGCCCGAGCACTCTCTCTTTTAGGAACACTCTTGCGCTCTGTTAAACTGTCCGCGGTCATATCCAGGCGCTCGTAATCTGAGCTACGTTGGCAGCCCTCGGCACGCCGCATGCGATCAGGGCTTTGGTCGTGTCCTCTACAGTTAGGAGGTACTTGCGCACGATAGGATGAATTGCGTACGCGACTTCAGCATCTCGCATTATTTCGCGGAATTGGATTGAATGCATGTACCGTTAACCTCGGTAGCAGAATGCCTTCAACGCGCCCGGCGCCAGGCCGGTTGTGGCGTCTTCCTTCCGATCATCATACGGTAACTGTTGAAGTTGCCCCGGATTCCCCCCGTCGTTTTCCCAACGTCGCTCTGCCGCAAAATCGCTTTCTTCGTTTTGTGAACTTGCGAAAGTCAGAGATTCATGAGCGCGATCAATGAAGCGGCTCACCGTCCGTTGTCCTTATGAAGTCGTGACGCGAGGAATAACTCGCCGAAGGTCAGCTGCCGCCTAACATCCGGCCGACGGTTGCGGGCCGCAGCGCGAAACTTCTTGAAAAGGTTGCCACGACCTTTTGAAGTTTTATGTTGCGCGTAGTAGAGCGCGCAGTTCTGAGTCAATGTTGGTTCCATGTTAATTCTCCGTTTACTTGCGCTGGCGGCGGATTGACGCGGGCGCTGATGTCTGAGCAATTCGTATCGAGGCATGTGATATAAGCATCTATGGACGCCACGAAACCTATCCCTGAGACGGCAGTGTCGCCCGACAAGTTCACGAGCAATTTTTTAAGCTCATCTTTATGTGCAGCGATAGCATTCATGATGCTGTTTTGTGTGCAGAGGAAAGGGGCCGCACACCTGCGCGATCGATTGACGCTGCGATTGTTAAGGAACCAGTATACGGCTGCGACTGCCGATCACCTAATGGTATTTACCGCCACAATTCGCCATCCGCGCATATGGCAAGTCAGAGATTTTTAACCACAGATTACACGGATTGATACAGACGAATCAGAAATCCAACAGTTGGAGCGACAAGATAAATTCGGCGTGCGCCGCGGCGATTCAGCACGAACGTCAACTCAGAAAATACGGTGCGTGTTACCGGAACCGTCGAATCAAGTTGGTGTAGTCTTCGTGCGTGCCGATCCAAAACCAGACAACGAGATCGCCGTGCTTTTGCGCAACAGCGCGATAGTGATCTCCGATTCGAACTGACCAGATATTCCCGACAAGCGGCTTGAACTGCATTGAAGGATGGAACGGATCACGCAGCCAAAGTTGAAACTTTTCTCGCGCGAGACATTGGACGTGAACGGGTAGCCTGTTGAAATCGTGCCAGAATCGAGGGAAGGGATTTCCGAGATAGAAGGCAAAGCTGCGAGGGTAGCAGCGAGCGAGGTTGGGAGCCGAGCGAGTTTCAAACGCCGATGCGTTCTCGACGTCACGGCATTTCGCGGGTGCGTCCGGACTTGATGTCCTCTTCGACTTCGTGCAAGACGTCATCGAGCTTGCCACTCCCGATGTCGCGTTTCATCTGCTCGTCCCATTCGTCGTCGTTCCAACCGTGCAACCACGCCGCCAACTCGGCGCGCTCTTCGAACGAAAGCTGTTCGATGGCGGTCTTGATTTCAGGAAGGCTCACGTTGGCGATTTTACCATCGCTCGATTGCTCTTCCAAGTTCCGGTAATCCAGTCGGAAAGAGTGTCGATAGGAAGCTCTGACCCGACCTCCCATCTCCCCCATCGGCTCGTTCGAGCGACGAACGCGTTACTATCCAAGCCTAACGATAGGGCGCACGATTTGGAGTCGGTAACGGACGCTTTCGGCGTCGATATGTCCGGTCCGAAAGCTCTCCCAAATTGACTGCGCCTCGGGAATGAGTCCTTCCGGACGATATACCACGAGGCGGCGCGACTTCATTGTGTTCCAAATCCACATGGCAGATTCATCCAAGAATGCCAGCTGTCGGATTGCCCAAGTATCTGACAAGTAATCTCCGTCTGAAATTCCTTGAAAATGTAAAAAGCGTTTGCTGCATTCCCCGTGGATCCTCTTGAGCCTGTCAATGTCCCAAATGACCGTCGGCGGATGGGGTCGGCTGTCCAGAGCTGCGACTATTTGTTGGAACTCTCCAAACTTTCTATAATCGGGTGCCAATGAATCGATAAGCTTATAGAGTCTCGTCGCGGTAGCGATTGCCCTCCGATATTCCGCAGGTGACAGCGATGCGCCCCGAGCGGGCCCAAAAAATCTGAAACCACAAATATTCAATTCCCAATCGAAGATGAAGGGCGGCGTAATGGAGAGCGGTTGCTGCTGACGACCGTTTGACGTAATCGATCCACGACAACGCGACATGTACGTGCCATTCGGAAGTACTGCCGAGTGGTTCATTGACGATTTGTTCGGCCGTACGGCCTTGAAAGTCGGGATTGCCCATCGTCCTGGTCTTATCTACTTCGACCCAGTTCTTTCCAACGGCTCTCAAGCTGCTTTTTATATTGCTCCGCAAGCGGCAGAAGCTCATTTGCTTGAAACATTGGATCAATCCATTTCCGCGCTTCATTCAATTGGCCTGTCGCCAACAACGTTTCAATGAGAAGCACGCGCGCCGGAATGTTTTCTCCACCCGCGTCGTTCATAATTTTTACGATCAACGGGCTTAACCTTTGAAAATCCCGTTTCAATAAAAGTAACCCTCCGAAAGTGATTCCGAGCTTTACGTCATTTTCATTGAGTGCGAGGGCTCGTTCGATGGCCGCAAATCCCTCCGCTAGTTTCTCGCGGTGTTGTTGCGGATAGGCTTTTGCCAACATGCGACATGCCTCGGCCAAGTTACCCAGCGCTTGCCAATCATTGGGCGCAAGCTTTGTGGCTTCGCGAGAATATTTAAGTGATTTCTCCGGGTCTCTCGTCAGATAGTAAAGAGCCTGGTTTACGAGAAGCGTCACATAACTTTCTGATTGTTCGGGGCACCAAGCTGCGATTTCGATGTTCTCCTCTGAAACTTCGATCGCCTTGTCAATTTGCTTCTTTTGGAAAAAAACGTTAGCGAGTCCTATTCGCGCTGGCAGAGACCAAGGATTATAAGCAATGCACTGCTCAAGGAGCGTTTGGGCCTGTTCCAGATTTTTCAGGGTCGCCAGAGAGTTTGCTCTGTTCACGGTGCCCGGAAGATCAAATGGCTGGATTTCTGCGCTGGAATGCTCTTTTCCGGAAATCTGATTTGCGACGTCGGCGGCGGATGGGCGATAGGCGGGATTTTTTGCTAAACAGTTAAGGCACATCCTTTTCAATGCCTTCGGAACTTTCCGTGTTTGAAGCCAAGAGAAAGATGCTGATTCATAGAGAATGCTTCTAACCGTTTCCTCCAAAGTCGGTTTCAAAAACGGATGTTTTCCCGTAATCATCTCGAACATCATTATTCCTAGCGCGAAAAGGTCACTCTTCTCGCTGAGCTTTCTCGACACGAAGTGCTCCGGACTCATGTATGCCACCGTGCCCATAATTCCCGAGGTAAACAGATCGCGATGGATTCCCGTTGGCTGAGGATCGGGAAGATACTTGGCCAAACCGAAATCGGACAAAAGGCACTTATTATCTTTAGACAAAAGGACATTCGATGGCTTCAAATCCAAATGAAGGAGCCGCGCTTTCCCGTGAAGAAAGTCGAGGCCCTTAGCGATCTGAAGAACGAGTGCGCTTACTACGCTTGAATCGAGAGGCTCTGAACCTTGGAGAAAATCGGACAACGTGCCGTTGCAAAAAGGGAGCACTACGTATGGATCACCATTGATCCACTCAACGCCGATAATTCCGACAATGTTCGGATGGCGAGGAATCCGCGCCAACTTCAAGGCCTCCCCGTAAAGTTCTTTACGGTCAGCACCTTGGTCCCACTTCAAGGTTTTAATAACGTATTGCTCACCGATGACCGATTGGATGAAAAAGACGCGACCAAAGCCACCCTCAGTCTGACGCAAGACCTTAAATGGATGAGTCGAAAGGGACGGGATGAATACGTCTGTTCCTAACACAATGAGAGATTCCTCGACTTCGCTCGGAATGACAATTCGGATGAAAGCAAAACAGCCGAGCCTTGCGAGCTCGGCTGTTTGTTAATTGTTGTTTCGGATTTCGGCTTAGTAATCCATGCCGCCCATGCCGCCCGGTGGCATTGGAGGAGTTTTTTCCTTTTCAGGAATCTCTGTGACCAATGCTTCGGTGGT
>Ga0193721_1000217_pt1 | contig 17619 bp, 18 predicted proteins | sample U2s2metaG_FD_145078 | JGI IMG/M metagenome (GOLD analysis project Ga0193721, IMG submission 145078) | Soil microbial communities from a riparian zone of the East river system, Colorado, United States - U2s2 | ecosystem: Environmental > Terrestrial > Soil > Riparian zone | place: USA: East River...
TCGCCTGGCGATACCAGAGATCGGCCCAGCGCTCGAGGAACGGGACGTCCTCGCTGCGCATGGCCGGCTGCCAGAGCGCGCTGTAGGCGGCGTATTGAAACGAGCGCATCATCCCGGCGACGTCGCGGAGGGCGGAGCGTTTCAGTTTCCGTTCGCTAAGCGCCCGTGCCGGTTCGCCTTCAAAATCGAGAATGACAAAATCCTTTCCGGTATAAAGCACCTGACCGAGGTGGTAGTCGCCGTGAATTCGGATTTTCGCGGCATTGGTGCGACGATCGAGGAGCCGTTTTTCGCGCGCGAGTATTTCCTGTTCGGCAGCGAGTAATTCCTTGGCTTCGTCTCGAAATGCTGCGGCCAGGTCTGGCAATTTCTTTCCGAGAAGAGTGAACGCACGTCGCAGCGATGCGCGCATCGTCTGGTAAACAGAGCGCTGCGCCATGGCATTGAAGGGCTCGGGCCGGAATGCTGGATCATCCGCGCCTGAGGCGAGCGCAAGATGTAATTCGCCCGTGCGTTGTCCGAGTAGCTTTGCTTTGTCAGGATAAACGCCGCCGATTAGCTCATCGAGCAGCATGCCGGGCGGCGCGGTTTCATTTTGGAGGTCGGCTTTGCGTTCGAGCACCCGTTCGTAATAGCGACCGAGAGCGTCCAGAGTGAGCGTCCAAACGTCGCCTTCGTTCGTGGCCGCGCTTTGCAAGAGACAAACCACGGTCGGGTCCGCTTTTCCGCGGCGATATTCGATAGCCCCTGCGAACGCGGGCACGTTTGGAAAATCGGTGTGCTCGGTGAGGAAGTGGTTTACTTCGACATCGGGATTCACGCCGTCCTCGAGTTTGCGGTAGAGCTTGAGGAAGAACTTGTTGTCAAATAGCATCGACGAGTTGCTTTGCTCGCCGCCTAAAACCTGCGATTTGCCAGGGGAAACGAGATGATCTGCCTCAAGCGTCCTGCCGGCGATGCCAACAAGGTCGCCCGCCTTTCCTTTCATGATCTGCCGTTGCGCGATCGCCTCGAACAATTGAGAGCGAAACTTCGCATCCCAGATCGCATCGTACAGAATGGTTTCCTCGGCGCCTCCGAAACGCGCGATGATCGCGTGCGGCGCGCCCTGAACAACAGCACGTGCCGCGTCACCGGATGCGATCTTTACTGGGACGGCATAAATTTCCGTGGGACCATCCAGATAGTTTACCTCAACGAACCAAAGTTGGGCAGCGTCGGTGTCCGATGAGAAGGCAGGTTGCTCGATCACCTTAAGATGCCGAAAAGTTCGCGCTTTGGAACCAAACCAGCGACAGGTCTGGATGTAATCGGGCAGAATTTCGCGCTCGAGCGGCCCCCGCTGGCCATTGGCAAGCAAGGTATGCAGCTCAGCGGCCGCATTGATCGTCGGCACAACGCGCTTTTTCGAGGCGCGGCGGCCTTCAGTGGGCGCCTGCAGGGAAAACCAGTAGTGGGCATGCGGCCCAAGCGTGATGACGTAGCGCGATTTTTTGATTGAGCGAAATAGATTACGACTAAAGACCTCCATCGGGATACACCCGGCGAAGCGCGACAGATCCAAGTCAACCGACTGCGCGAACCGCGACAGATTCACCACTACTACAATGGTTTCGTTTTCATACCGGCGAAGAAACGCAAGAACTTTCGCGTTATCCGGATAGAGAAATTCCAGGGAGCCGCGCGAGAGCGCCTTGAAATTTTTCCGCATGGCAATAACGCGGCGCATCCACCAGAGCAGCGAGGAAAGATTTTTCTGCTGGTTCTCGACGTTGATCGCTTCGTAGTGATATTCCGGGTCGATCGTGATGGGCAGATAAAGCTGCTGCGGATTCGCCCGCGAAAATCCGGCATTGCGGTCCGGACTCCACTGCATGGGCGTGCGGCAACCGTTGCGATCGCCAAGATAAAAATTGTCTCCCATGCCGATCTCATCTCCGTAATAGATGATCGGGGTGCCGGGCATGGAGAAAAGCAGTGTGTTAAGTAATTCGATTTTGCGGCGGCTGTTCGCGAGCAAAGGAGCAAGCCGGCGGCGAATGCCAAGATTGATACGTGCGTGAGGGTCGCTGGCGTAAACTCGATACATGTAATCGCGCTCCTCGTCGGTGACCATTTCCAGCGTGAGCTCGTCATGATTGCGCAGAAACATCGCCCACTGACAGTTATCGGGAATCGATGGGGTTTGCTCGAGGATATCAATGATCGGAAACCGGTCCTCCATCTGCAGCGCCATGAACATGCGCGGCATGAGCGGAAAGTGAAAGTTCATGTGCGATTCGTCGCCTTTGCCAAAATAAGCAGCCGCGTCCTCCGGCCATTGATTAGCCTCTGCGAGCAGCATTCGGTTTGGAAATTTTGCCTCTACGTGAGCGCGCAGCTTGCGGAGATAGTCATGCGTCTCAGGCAGATTCTCGCAGTTGGTGCCCTCGCGTTCGTAAAGGTAGGGGACGGCATCGAGACGGAGTCCGTCAGCGCCGAGGGACAACCAGAAATCGCAAACCTTTTCCACGGCTTCGTGCACGGCCGGGTTAGCGAAATTCAAGTCTGGCTGGTGCGAATAAAACCGGTGCCAATAATAGGCTTTCGCGACCGGATCCCAGGCCCAGTTCGACGTCTCGAAATCTTTAAAAATGATGCGCGCGTCCTTGTATTTCTCCGGCGTATCGCTCCACACATAGAACTCGCGCTCCGGGGAACCGGGAGCAGCCCGGCGCGACTTTTGGAACCACGGATTTTGATCGGACGTATGATTGATCACCAACTCGGTGATGACCCGCAGGTTGCGCTGATGCGCCGCATCAAGAAAAGCGCGGAAATCGTCAAGCGTACCGAAGGTGGGATTAACATCGAAATAGTCGGCGATGTCATACCCGTCATCCCGCAGGGGCGAGGGATAAAACGGCAGAAGCCAGATGGCGGTAATCCCGAGCTCCTGGAGGTAATCGAGTTTTCCAATCAGGCCACGGAAATCGCCCATTCCGTCGCCGTCGCTGTCACAGAAGGTCTTGACGTGCAGCTCGTAAATGACCGCGTCCTTGTACCATAGCGGATCGTTGGTTGCCTCGTCCCTGTTTGCCGGCATGTGGCTAACCTTTGCCGCACAAATCGCGCCGCGCAATCACCGGGTTCAACATCCTTTGGGAGATCAAACGCGCTCAGGGGCGCTTCAAAATCGATGGACGACGGCGCCCACGCAGACTAAGAGACCCCGGTGAGGAGCTCTCGCCCGATTCTGCTTTGTTTTTCAAATTTCAATGAGCGATGCCCCGCGAGTGAATTCGATTTCTTCCATGCATCGTAAAGCAAGCAAACGACTGCGCCGCGCCAAAGGCGGAACACGGGGTGTCTCACCACCGCCACAACTCGAGCCGGGAGCGCCGGCCGATCTCGATTTAATGTACCGGATCCAAGCCAAGGACGCTGATGCACTTTCTCAGCTTTACGACCGCTACAATGGGATCTTGAAAGCGCTTATTCTGCGCGTGATTCATAACGAAGCTGAGGCCGATGATCTTCTGCAGGAAATTTTTATGGAGATCTGGAACCAGGCCAAAAATTTCTCTGCTCAGAAAGGAAAACCACTGGGCTGGATGGTCACGCTGGCGCGCCGTCGGGCAATTGACGGTTTGCGCAAAAAGCAGGCTTATGCTCGCGCGGAAGAGCGTTTGCAAACCGAAACCGAACAGCAACCCGATGCGTGGGTCCACAACGCGACTGAAGAGGAAATTGTCTTGGGCGACACACGCATTCTCATACGTAAAGTGATCAACGGACTTCCGCCCGCCCAACAGCAGGCAATCGATCTCGCATTTTTTCGCGGCATGAGCCAGCGCGAAATCGCCGCCCAAACGAATACACCATTGGGGACAGTGAAGACGCGCCTTGAATTGGGACTTAAAAAAATCTATGACGGCCTGAAGGAGCTGAAGGATGAGCTTTGAGGAATTCCAGAACCGATCGCGGCTCTATGTCATCGGCGCGCTCGAGCCTGAGGAATTAGACGAATTTGAGAGCGCGCGCGAGAAATTCGGCAAAAAAGGGGAAGATTTCATCACAAAATGTTATGCATTACATGAAGCATTCGCGCTCAGCTTGCGTCCGGCGAAATCCTCCAACTTAATTAAGGAAAGGCTCATGGCGATGGTGAGAGAACGGAAAAAGCCTAATCCTCCTGCCAGCTCTTCCAGCCAGGCAACTCACGGAGGATGAATTCCTGTAGGAAGCCATAGAAGTTTACCTGGAATAAGCTCAAATCCCGCCGCGATCCGATTGGTGAGCGACAATGATCACATAGCTCGCCATCAGTGAAGCTGTTTTTTGTGGCAATAACCAGCCGCGCCTGATTGAGGGCACTTAGCCAGGCTTCCGTATGCTTTGATGGAATGCGCAGCGTGCGATCGGTCAGCATTTTCTCGTTCCCGCTGAGTTGCTGCAGGTCTTCCGCCACTGTTTCTGTCGCCGTCCGAAAGAGGCGCCGTAACTCGGGTTCCACATAAAGTTTCCATTCAGCGCAAATCTCCGCTTCGTTTCGGTCCGCCGGCGGGCTAAAGAGCCGTTCTTCTGCCGCCGACACACCTTCTGGATTAGCGCAGGCCGGGATTTGCCGAAGAAGTTCGGCAAGAAAAGGATCGAGTTCGGTTATCTCGATCTCATCGCCTCGCCGGCAGATTTCCATATCAAACGGCCTTTTCGAGCGTTGCCAGAAGGAGATAACCGTGCAGTTGCTGGACATAAAGCTCGGCACGCTCACGCATTCCACTCCACAAAATCGAACGGCCTTTGTGATGCACTTCCAGCATGTGCCTCTCCGCTTTCTCACGCGGATAACCGAAGACCCGCTGGAAGACCATCGTCACGTAACTCATCAGATTAACCGGATCGTTGTGCACCACGACCTGCCATGGAAGATCGACATCTTCTTCCGCCCGGGTTTCTTTTTCGATCGTGGGCTCGCTAATGGTCGCTGGCCCGGCATTTTTCGAAGCAGAAAATGTAATACCCGCTGCGTTTTGGGCTATCGCCACCTCGTTCCAAAGTGGCTTTCCGCTCATGTAAAACGCTAACATAGGCCGTCTCCAGTTCAAACGGGTGTAGAGCCGCCTGTCCTCGCACTCAGCCGATATGCGGCCGAGGACGGGCGCGGCTAGAACAACGCCTTCGCGAGAATTCTTTCTTGCATCCTCTTCATTTTTCGCTCGTCGGCTCGCGTTCGATCATCGAAGCCATGCAAATGCAAAAGCCCATGGACGATGTACAGCTGAAGCTCGCGCGCCAGAGAATTCCGGAATGCGCGGGCGTGCCGTCGCGCTGTCTCGATGCTGATAAAAATCTCACCGTGGTGAAACGTCAGAATGTCGGTTGGTCCCGATCGATGGAGGAATTTTCGATGTAACGACGTCATTCGGTGATCGGAGATAAGCCAAATGAAAATTTCGCCCAGCTTTGTTAGGTCGGTCGGCTTTCTTTTTTGCAGTGCCAGACAACAATGCACTGCTTTAATCGCGAAATCTTCAAGCTCCGCCAGATCGATAGCGACAGTCCGTTGAAGATTTGCGACTTTGACGCGCGGAATCGCGTCCCGTCCCGAACGCCGTCTCATGACGAACGATTATCAATCCTTGCCGCAATTCTGCTTCCGCCTTCTTTGCCAAGGGCTTTTAGAAGTGCATAAACCATTTCGAGGCGCGGCGCAGTCGCACCGACCGCCCGGGCGCGGCGCAGAGGCTCTCCCCGAAGCGTCGCTGCCGCCATAGGCAAGTTCGCTCCGTAATAGCTCCCAATTGCTCCCATGCCCACCACTGCAATGCGAAAATTCATTGCTTCACGCTGGTGGGCGCGTCTCTGATTGGAAATTGCGTGTGATTAACCGCGCGCCCGCATTGAATGTGAAATAGGCCCAGGCCCATTGGAAAAGCACTGCGAGCCGGTTGCGAAAGCCGACCAGAAAAATGATGTGCACAAACAGCCAAACGAGCCAGGCTGGAAGCCCGCTCAGATGCACAAAATTTAGATCCGCGACTGCTTTGTTTCGTCCGATTGTGGCCATACTGCCCTTGTTCCAGTAACGGAATCGCCGCGGCTTGCCATTCTTGATCATCGCGAGAATGTTTCGGGCGGCATGGCGGCCCTGCTGCATGGCCACCGGTGAAACGCCCGGCAACGGCTGTCCAGTTTGGTGAGAGAAATTCGCCAGGTCACCAATTACCTGGACTTCAGGATGTCCAGGAATAGTAAGATCGTCGTTAACCATGACCCGGCCGGCTCGATCGACCGGCACGCCGAGCGTTTTACCAACAAACGAAGCATTGTTACCTGCCGCCCAGATTTTTACGCGACACGGAATAAATTGGTCGCCCACTTGTAATCCAGCCTCGGTCAGATTGGTGGCGCGTGTGCCCGTGTGCACTTCAACGCCAAGATCAACAAGTTGTTTCATCGCGCTGGCGGATAGATCTTCCGGAAAGGCAGCCAGCAGACGCGGCTCCCCTTCGATGAGAATCACGCGCGCCTGCGCTGGGTCGATATGGCGAAAATCTCTTGCAAGTGTATAGCGCGCGATTTCTGCGATTGCGCCGGCCATTTCTACACCAGTCGGCCCACCGCCAATGATCACAAAAGTCATCGCTGCCTTGCGAGCCGCTTCGTCCGTGATCTTTTCCGCGTACTCGAATGCCATGAGCAACCGGCGCCGCACCTCGATTGCGTCCTCCAAGCTTTTTAGCCCGGGCGCCAATTTCTCCCACTCGTCATGTCCGAAATAGGAGTGCCGCGCGCCAGTGGCAAGGATCAGGAAGTTGTAAGCGATTTCCATGTCGATGGTCTTTATTTTTTTGGCAGCGACATCCACTGATTGCACCTCGGCAAGCATCACCTCGATGTTCTTGCATTTGCTCAACACCGCGCGCACCGGCGCAGCGATGTCGGCCGGCGAAAGGGCTGCCGTTGCGACCTGATAGAGCAGCGGTTGAAAAAGATGGTAATTCGTGCGGTCGATCACAGTTACGCGCACATTTTTACAGCCGAGCTTTTTCGCTGCCTCGAGGCCGCCAAAGCCCGCTCCGATTATCACGACGTGCGGCGTTTCCGCCGGGGTGTTCTCCATATCCAAGAATGTTCTGAGAAAGAAAACCGATGCGAGGATTTTCTAGTAGGGCGAAAGTCTGTTGAGCAGACGAAATTGGAATGGAGTTGTCAGCCGAGCAAGCGGGGCTATCTTTCGCACCTTATGCCGAAATCAGTTGCTCGCAGCAAAACACGCAAAGCAGTGGCAAAACGTTTCAAGATCACGGGGCGCGGCAAAGTATTAAGGGCGCAATCGTCGCGCCGGCATTTGCTTTCGTCCAAGAACGCGAAACGCAGGCGCCAGCTCGGCAAAATGGCGCGGGTGGACGATACGGACGTTGCCCGCATCAAGTCGAACCTGCCGTTCGGCTAGACCGCCTCAGTCTAATAACGAAACGGGGGGACTTCTTCGCCTGGAGTATGAACGGTCCTGGTCGTGACGCTCGTTCTAGTTACGACCAGCGGCATTGCGTCAGGCGCCGGTTCTGGGCTGTAAAGATCCCGCCGATTGACGAGGGTCGTACACGAGCATTGCAGAACAATAAGCAAAAACAACGCGAGCCATTTCACGGCTTCGATGCAAACAGAAGTGTTATTGGTTGTCAATGCGCGTATTTTTTTCGACAAAATGCGATTGCGCGATCTCGATTTTGCGGGAAAATTTATCCTCCGTCAGGGGCTATGGATTGAGGACTTACGAACCCCGCCAGGGCAGGAATGCAGCAACGGTAGTCTGATCCTCTTTGCCGTAGTTCTCTGGCGGACTTTCCTTTGACCCCTGATCCGAGGTGAAGCTTCTCAAAGTTAAAACGGCGCGCTTTGGAGGCGTGGTCGAAAAATGCGGCCAACCGAAAGTTTACACACTTTGGCAAAAACCGGCCGCCGACCGTCATTTTCAATCGCAGATAAAAAATAATCGCGTGATGACGATCCAAAAAAGCGAGAGCGGGACAGACTTCGGGATCGCAGGTTTCAAAGAAAGGAAAGGCGCGACCTATCTCCTGTTTCCCAAATCGCTGAAACGATTTGCGGACAAGCGTATCGTTGGAATCGATTGGGCAGTTGTTGATCGGTAGGGAGAGACTTGCCTTCCGGCAACGAGAATTATGCTACAATAAAATAGGCAGCATGAAGCGAAGCATCATTGACGAGAAACGAAGCGACTCGGTCCAGTTAAGTGATGAAGAACGGGATCGCTATTCGCGCCATCTCATCATGCCGGAAGTCACGCCGGCCGGGCAGCGGCGCTTGAAAGCCTCGCGCGTTTTGTGCATTGGCGCGGGCGGCCTCGGATCGCCGGCTGCTCTGTATCTGGCCGCGGCTGGTGTCGGTACTATTGGAATTGTCGATTTCGACGATGTCGATCTTTCAAATCTGCAGCGGCAAATTCTCCATGGAACAAGTGATATTGGCCGGGGCAAGTCGGAATCCGCGCGGGATCGCTTGCGTGAAACCAATCCGCAGATCGACATCGCGCTGCACAAATGCCGCTTCTCGAGCGAGAATGCATCAGCACTCGCCACGCAGTACGACGTAGTCGTGGACGGCTCGGATAATTTTCCGACGCGATATTTGTCGAACGACGTTTGCGTCTTTGCACGAAAGCCGAATGTCTACGGCTCTGTCTTTCGTTTTGAGGGGCAAACCACCGTGTTCGCGCCTCATTTGGGTGGGCCCTGTTACCGCTGTTTGTTTCCAGACCCGCCTGCGCCGGACACAGTCCCAAACTGTGCGGAAGCGGGCGTGCTTGGCGTTTTGCCAGGAATTATCGGGATGCTGCAGGCAATCGAGACGATCAAGCTGATCGTTGGCATTGGTGATCCACTCATTGGACGTCTTCTGCACTTCGACGCGCTAAAAACGAAATTTCGAGAACTCAACCTGCGACGCGATCCAGAATGCCCTGTTTGCGGGGAGCATCCGACAATTTTTTCGCCGATTGATTACGAAGAGTTTTGCGGGACACACTCGTCTCGTCCCGATGCCGAGATTGCAACAATCCGCGTACACGAATTGAAGCGACAGATGGAAGCGAACGCTTCATTTACGATTGTCGATGTGCGAGAGCCGTTCGAATTCGAGATCGCGCGGATAGCAGATTCGAAACTGATTCCGCTTGCCGAGTTGCCGAGTCGGCTTGGTGACCTTCGGCAAGACGACGAGATAATCCTGGTTTGCAAAAGCGGCGCGCGCAGCGCGCACGCGGTCGAGTTGTTGCGGGCCGCTGGATTCATGCACTCCTATAATCTCGAAGGCGGAATTGACGCGTGGGCGGATGAGATTGATCCGGCGATGCAAAAATACTAGAGTCTATTTGAGGACCGCAGCCAGATCCGCTCCGCTCGGCACGTCATTCCATTGCTGGAGTAATTCCCCATTTCGGCCGAAGACGAAGACGTGAAAACCCGCTGCGTCGGCTTGCGCGCCGAGCTGCGACGCCACCGCCCCATCAAAATCCATCACGGTGAAGATGTCACTTCGCGCATTACGCGCAATTTTCTTTGCGTCGTATCGTGCTTGAAGCCGCTTCGCTTCTTCGTTAACACGCTGCCGAAGCAACATGGTCGCGATCTTGCGCCCAATCGCACCGTGTTTTTTGACGAAGTGAATAATCGTAATCATCCTGTACGTTGGATTGCCGAGACAAAAATCAGGAGCACGGTCTCCGACGGCCCGCACCTTGTCCGAATCTGCGGTTTGTGCCAGGACCAGAACAGTGACGTGGCCGTCAGCGGTGGACAATGTGCGTCCATCGACATCGACAAAATTGAGTGCATAGATTTGTCCGACTGAGAGAGTTGCGTGCAAAGGCACAACGGAAAGGAAAAAAACTGTCTTTACGAACAAAAAGAATTGAAGTGCGCGCGGCCTCACGAGTAAGCAAATTGGCCACAATGACGCGCGCTGACAAGTTTTGGGTCCCCGCGTCTGCGTGGCGTTGCGTATCCCAGATAAAGGCGAGTGCGGGGTACGCTTGCTTGTCGATCGTTTTTGTCTGCGGCTTTACTGGTTGCGATCGAATGATGAGCCCGCGCTATGCCCAGCTGGTTCGAGACGCAGATGCGAAATCGGCGAAAGGAGATTTTGAGCGTGCGATCGATCTTTACGAAGCGGCTCTCGACGACAGCCCGCGATGCGCTGAGATCCATTACAAGCTCGCGCTACTTTACGATGACAAAATGAATGATCCGCTCAATGCCCTGCATCATTTCAAGCGTTATCTCACGCTGAGCCCAAACGGCTCTCATGCCAGCGATGTGAAGAATTCGGTGAAACGCGACGAGCTCGCGATGCTTACAAGCTTGTCCGGCGATTCTGTCGTGACCCGAACCGAGGCGGCCCGATTGCGGAACGAAAATCTTAACCTGCACAAAGAACTTGAAGCGCGCGCTGCATTGCCGAGCCCGCCGAATAAGGCGCGAGCACGCGATGCAAGTTCGACAAAAACTACTTCTGGAAAATCGAAAGCTCGAACCTACATCGTTCAGTCAGGGGATACGCTCGCCTCCATTTCGCGGAAGTTTTACAAATCCTCGGCGCGCTGGAAGGAGATTCTCGAAGCGAACCAAAAAAATATCCACAATCCCGAAAACTTAAAGGTCGGCCAAAGTTTGATTATTCCCTAGGTTTTCTGTTGCTCTTGGCGACCGCGGTTTGTTTAAGGTAGCAGCAGGGATCAAAATATCCGTGATTCACACTTCAATTCCGAGCAGCGTGCGTTGCCATGGAACTAGCAAAGTTGTTGCGTTCATTTGATTCGCAGCAATTGCCTCAAGCGTGCTGCGCGGCGCGATAAAAGCCGGTTCCAGATCGAGTTGTTTTGCCGATCGATCCCGTCGACGTCGCAGTTCTTCGGTCCAACGTCCCATCTCTGGGTTCGGTCGCGTTCCGAATCGGCGCAGAGGAACCGGCCATTCTGACTCGGACAATTGCAATGCGCTCTGCGCTGCTTCGCGAAATGCCTGACGGCGGCGGGAGGAAAAATGACCGTAGTCAGGCACGCTTCCCGACGCGAAACTTACCGCCGCATTCAGGAGGTCGTGATTCTGCAAAATGTGAAATGGGGGGCGATCGGCCGCTTCAGCTTCTTTCTCGCGCCAGTGCCAAAGCGCTCGCAGGACGGCCGCCTCACGGCCACGCAATAAGGCAGATCCGCGAATGCGCCAAAGCTCGTCCTCACCGCGGACCCGTTGGATTGCCGCCTGCTCAATCGCGCGCTGGCAGGATTGTTGCAACCAGTCGAACCGGTTGTGCTCTCGCAACTGCGACTCGAGGCGATCGGCCAGAGGCAACAGGTAATGCGTGTCATTCATCGCATATTCGATCATTCGCGCGGGAAGCGGGCGGCGCCCCCAATTTGCCTTTTGCGAACCCTTTCCGAGTTCGACGTCGAAGTACCGCTTTACTAAAGCGGCCAGACTAAATTCGCGGATTCCGAGAAGTCGGGCAGCAATCACCGTGTCGAAAATCCGGCGTGCCGCAAAGTTCAAACCTCGGCGGAGCAATCTCAAGTCGAAATCGGCGCCATGCAAAACGATTTCTTTTTCCTCCAGGGCAGCGCACAGCGGCACAAAATCGACATCGGCCAGTGGATCGACAATGTAATCGTGCACCGGTAGCCGGGATCGGTGATCCCGCCCCGGCAGACTGATTTGTACCAGACAGAGTTTTTCCCGATAGCAATGAAGGCTGTCGGCCTCTGTGTCGACCGCCACGCGATCGACCTTTTCGACTTGCGGAAGCAGCTCAGCGAGCTGTGAAACGCTCGCGATCACTTCAATCCGCTCAAGAGCAGCTCGGCGTTGGTCTTGGTCACTTCCAGATTCTCAATCAGCTTCTCCATCGCCTCAATCGGGGGAAGCGCCGCCATCGTCTTGCGCAACACCTGGACGCGCTCCCATTCGTCAGGATGATACAGTAAATCCTCGCGGCGCGTGGCCGACTGCAAGACGTGGATGGCCGGGTAAAGCCGCTTTTCCTGCAGTGCACGATCGAGATGTAACTCCATGTTGCCCGTGCCTTTGAATTCTTCGAAAATCAATTCGTCCATGCGGCTGCCGGTCTCGATCAACGCGGTCGCGAGAATCGTGAGGCTGCCGCCTTCTTCGACGTTGCGCGCCGAGCCGAAGAATTTCTTCGGTTTGATGAGCGCCTTGGCCTCGACGCCGCCCGACATAATTCGGCCTTTGCTCGGTTGCAAATTGTTATATCCGCGTGAAAGCCGTGTGATGCTATCGAGCAGAATCACCACGTCTTTTTTCATTTCCAGCAGGCGTTTGGCACGCTCGAGGACCATTTCTGCCACTTGCACATGTCGATGGACGTTTTCGTCAAAGTTCGAATGGTAAATCTGACAATCAATTTCGCGCTCCAGATCGGTCACTTCTTCCGGTCGCTCGTCCACTAACAACAGGATGAGCACTATCTCGGGATGGTTCACCCGTATCGCTTTTGCGATTTCCTTGAGCAGAATCGTCTTGCCCACTCGTGGCGGCGCCACGATGAGACCGCGCTGCCCGCGTCCGAGCGGCGCCAGCAAATCGACCGCCCGAGCACTGATGGAATTCGTCTTTGAATTTTCCAGCATGATCCGGCCTTGCGGAAATTGCGGTGTCAGTTTGTCGAAATCAGTCGGCTCGTTCCACCGCTCTGCCGGTTCTCCTTCGATTGTGGTGACCTGTTCAAGGGTGAGGAATTTTTCGCGATCGTGCGGGAGCCGTAGCGTTCCTTTCAACTGTTGTCCTGGTCGGAGATGGAACTGCTGAATGATTGCGCCCGGAACGCAAACATCCTCGGGTACTGGTAAGAAGTTCAATTTTGGCCAGCGAAGCATTGCAAACGAATTGCTCACCTGATCGAGAAAGCCTTCCGCCGTAACAGTTCTCCCGGCGGCTAATGCGGCGCGGGCGACATCAAGAATGTGCTGATGGCGCGAGCGGGGAGGATGCAAACGCACATCTAGATCGCGCGCCAGGGATTCCAGCCTTTCACCCGAAAGTTCCTGCACCTCACTCAGATCAAGCGAGGGTGCTGCAGCCGGGACCGTTGGCCCAGGGCCGGGGTCAGCGACCCCGGCTACAGCAGAATTTTCTAACTTTTCATCCATAATTGGTTTTGCCAGTACGCGACCAGAAAGCGCGCCTGCTCGGCAAGCCCTGTTTGATCGCCGTTATTCCAGATTACATGGTCTGCGCGCTCGATCTTTTCGTTGAGTGGCATTTGTGAATTGATCATTTGTTCGGCGGCGGCGCGTTCCAGCGATGTGCGCTCCATCAGCCACCGCAACTGGAGCTTGAAAGAACAGGCGACCACGGTCACTCGATCGCACAAGGCTTCACCGCCGGTTTCATAAAGAAGTGGGATATCAGCGAAGAAAAAATCGGGAGAGTTGCGATGCGTTTCCGCTGCCTCACTCCATTCCCGGCGAATCCGCGGATGGAGAATCTGTTCGAGCGCGCGTCTTTTCGCAGCGTCGCCAAATACTATGGCTCGAAGTTTGTCTCGATTCAAGTTCCTGCCGGCCGAAAAAATCCCGGTTCCAAATTCGTGACGAATTTCTTTTTTAACCTCCGGGTCAAGCTCGACAAGTTGATGCGCGGCCTGATCGGCATCGAAAAATTTGGCCGTGGAAACGAGCTCGCGCAGACATTGGCAAAAGCTGGTCTTGCCTGTGGAAATTCCGCCGGTGATCCCGATTACAGCCATTCAGGTGAAGATTAAAAGTAGCCGGGGTGTTGGAGCGGCTTCATTCTCCACATCACCGAAGATTTGTCCAATCCGGTTTAAAGTCGCGACCCCGATTTAATTGTCTTTTTTACGAGGCCTAAAGCTGGATATCTTCTCGAACCTATGATTCAGCAGGTTTTGGACGGAAAAACAGGTGTCGTTTTTGGCGTAGCGAACAAACGCAGCATCGCATGGGCGATTGCGAAGGCTTGGGCTGCGGCTGGCGCTCGTTTGATTTTTAATTATCAAGGCGAGCGTGTGAAAGAGAACGTCGAGGAACTGGCCGGTGAATTTGGAGAAAAGACGCCATCATTTCCCTGTGACGTCTCGAGCGATGACCAAATCAAAGCATTTTTTGAAAAAGTCCGCGGCGAGACCGATCGGCTCGATTTGATGCTGCATTCGCTTGCGTTCGCACCCAGAGAAGCGTTGGAAGGAGATTTTGTCAGCACGACGCGCGAAGCGTTTCGTACTGCGCACGACATTAGCGCCTATTCGCTCGTGGCGCTCGCGCGTGAAGCTGCGCCAATGATGACAAACGGCGGAAGCGTTCTGGCAATGACTTTTTACGGCTCGGAAAAAGTGATGCCGCACTACAATGTCATGGGGGTAGCGAAGGCGAGCCTTGAGGCGAGCACACGTTATCTGGCCTACGATCTTGGTCCAAAGAAAATCCGGGTGAACTGCATTTCCGCCGGGCCGGTGAACACGCTGGCTGCGCGCGGCATTAGCGGGTTCATGTCGATGTTGAAACATTATCAGGAACGCGCGCCGTTGAAACGCAGTTGCGATCCCGCCGAGCTGGGCGAGACCGGTGTTTTTCTTGCGAGCGACGGCGCTGCGGGCATAACCGGACAGGTCATTTACGTCGACGGTGGTTATCAGATCATGGGGATATGAACCCATCCTGACTTCCGATTTTGAATTGGCGATTGGCGATCTACAGCGAAGCTAGCCGGTGCATTGGAAAGAAAAGCTCGTTGAGCTCCTTGGCGCTGATGCGGTAAGTAGCGAAGCCGAGGTGCTTGCCGCGCATAGCGGCGACAAATGGTTCGCGGCGCACGAACCCGACCTTGTCGTTTTTGCAAGATCGACAACCGACGTAAGCAAATTGCTTCAGTTCGCGTCGCGCGAAAAAATTCCAGTAACGGCACGCGGCGGCGGATTTGGCTACGTGGGCGGATGCGTGCCGGCGCGCGGTGGGGTCGCCTTGTCGCTTGTCCGGATGAATCGGATCAAGGAGATCAGCTTTGCCGATGCCGTTGCGGTTGTTGAACCGGGGGTTTTTACCGCCGATCTGAAAGCAGCGGTGCGGACGCAGAAATTATTTTATCCGCCGGATCCGGCGAGCATGAAAGATTGCACCATTGGCGGAAACGTCGCGACGAACGCAGGTGGGCCACGCTGTTTGAAATACGGCGTGACACGCAATTATGTCATTGGCCTCGAAGTCGTGCTCGCGAATGGCGAAGTGCTGCGGACTGGCGGCCCTGTTCACAAGAATAAAACCGGATTCGATTTGATCGGCCTGTTTGTCGGCTCGGAAGGAATGCTCGGCGTCGTGACGGAGATCACACTGCGTCTGCTGCCACTTCCACCGGCGCGCGCCACCTTGTCAGCAGCGTTCGCGACGGCGACGCAAGCCGCTGAAGCGGTCCAAGCCATCTTTGCCGCGGGCTTCCTGCCTTCTTCATTGGAAATCGCCGATCAATTCACGCTGGAGGCGGCGCGGCGCGATCTCGGCACAATGATCGTGCCCGCGGGGAACGCGCATTTACTTGTCGATCTTGACGGCCAGGAGGAGAGCGTGCGCAGTGAAGCGGAAGCGATCCGCGGATTGCTCGAAAAGAAAAACGCAAATGCGCTCCAGATGGCGACCGGTGAAGAAGATTGTGAGAAACTATGGACGTTGCGTCGCGAGTTCAGTAATTCACTTCGCGCGACCGGTCTAACCAAACTGAACCAGGATGTGGTCGTGCCGCGCAGCCGACTTGTCGATCTAATGGAATTTGCAGGGACGCTGCAGGCGAAACACGGATTTCCCATCGCCTGCTTCGGCCACGCCGGTGACGGCAACATCCATGTCAACATCATGGCGGACCGCTACAACCGCGAGGTCGCCGTGCGGGAAAAAGTCGATCGTGCGCTCGACGACCTTTTTAAGCAAGTGCTGGCCTGGGGCGGCGTGATTACGGGCGAGCACGGAATCGGGCTGGCAAAAAAACGCTGGTGGCCGGAGGCAACCAGCACGGTCGTGCGCGAGCTGCATCATCAGCTTAAACACATCGTTGACCCGCATGGGATCTTAAATCCCGGAAAGTTTGTCGACCCCGAAAGCGCCCGCTCGCGAAGGCGTTCGGAGTTCGGGGTTGACTAAGCCGGAACTGCACTGAGATTCGGCGACCCGCCTGAGGCGGGTTACGGCGCATCTGAATTCGCCGCGATCGGCGCGCATCCGCGTCGTCGCAAACGAATCAATTAAAGAAGACATGATGTCTTCTTTTGCGCACTGCACTTAGCGATACGAGATGAAACCTGGAAAAATTACTCACACGATCGCCCTTATCCTGTCGTCGATTTCGTCTCTTTTCGCGCACGCGACGCCTTCAAAAGCGGAACCTACCAAGATAAAAGTCAGCAAAAAATCGCAGAAATCATCGGAGGATCTTCTGCTCAGAGTTGATCCAGTAGCGTTCTCCCCGGGCTATTTATCATCCGCGCCGCCCGAGCCGGGAGAGCGTTTTCCATGGAAAAAGAGCATCGTGACCACAGTTTTTTGGATCGGCGAGGAACCGAGCGCAAACAACCCGGTGCCGAACCGCGCGAGTTCCTGGGACAAGGAGTGGACGAAAAACTACGGTGGTTTCGACGACCCAAATCCCGCCCGCCGGAGCAACTACATTCCGGTGAATTTCACGCCGCGCCAGAATCCGTTCTATTGTGCGCTTCCCTACAACGACAAGGCAGCGACCGGTCATCGGCCGGAAGCGCCCCGTGTCGTTCCGTGGTTCAACGAAGCCTACCAGGGTCCCGCCGTTTCAACTTGCAAAGGTCGATGGATCGCGATCCGCAAGGGCAACCGAACGGTTTATGCCCAATGGGAAGATGCCGGACCTTTTCGCACCGATCATTGGCAATATGTCTTTGGCAATGAACGTCCAAAACCCAATCTCAACAAGGGCGCGGGTCTCGATGTCTCGCCTGCCGTGCGTGATTATCTTGGATTAACCGAGACGGATGTGACTGACTGGAAATTTGTCGAGTTCAGCGAGGTGCCGCGTGGACCGTGGTCAACCATGGGCGAAAACAACACCTTCGTGATTAACGATCGCAAAAAAGGTGCAGAATTGGCTGAAGCGCCGATGCGCGGTGGCGGCCCAATCGTGCGTTAAACGTTTTTCTGTAGGGGAAGCTGACAGCTTCCCCTACAGCTTGTGACAAAATCATCCTGACCGATCCACGCGATCTTTCGGTCGAAAGCGATTGGAAACGTGAATGAAAAATCGCTGTGCAGTTCATTCTATTTTTTGTGCGATCTGTATTGCGTTTGATCTCGCCCTGGCCGCGCACAGCGCCGCGGCCGGTGAAGACGCCAGGCTTCTCACCGGCAAGGCGGCAATGACCGATTGGACAAGCGACGCGCCCGGAGTTCGGCGCAAAATCGCGGTCACCGACTTGCCCGAGCCCACTTCAAATGTTTTGGCAATTAACCCGCCGCGTGTTGTCGATCGCCCGCCGGACGCGCAGCTTCGCGTTCCTCCGGGTTTTAAGATCGAGATGTACGCCAGTGGGTTTCGCGATCCGCGCTTTCTGCTCACCGCACCGACT
>Ga0193721_1000221_pt1 | contig 17427 bp, 36 predicted proteins | sample U2s2metaG_FD_145078 | JGI IMG/M metagenome (GOLD analysis project Ga0193721, IMG submission 145078) | Soil microbial communities from a riparian zone of the East river system, Colorado, United States - U2s2 | ecosystem: Environmental > Terrestrial > Soil > Riparian zone | place: USA: East River...
ACATCGCTACAGCGCTTTTGTGCGCTCCCCGGGGGGCGCCGAGGTCGTGCTCGCGCAGGACTTCCGTTTCCGGCTGGGCCAGGACACGGTGGCGGCCCTCGGCTACTGGACGGTCTACGCAAGCAGCGCCGGGAGCCACACGGTCTGTAACTGGCGACTCACCGCACTCGCCGCGCCGCCACCGGCGACCGCGGAGTATTACCCGCAGCCGCTCGACTTCGGGCCCGTGCGGCTCGGGCAATCGAGCGACGTGTTACGGAGCACGCTCACCAACACGGGCAGCACGCCGTTCAGCTCGTGCGGCCCGGACCCGATGCCGTCGGGTTGTGTGGCCCATTCGAGCATGACCGGGGCGCCGCCGTTCAGCTACATCACCGACAACTGCCAAACCTTAGCCCCGGGGGCGAGCTGCACGCTGCAGTACCGCTTCACGCCGACACGGGTGGGGGTGGCGACGGGAACGAACATCGTGCAGACGACGGGCGGCCCGTTCCCCTTGAACCTCGTGGGTACGGGGGTCGATACGACCACCCGCCCGCCCCCGCCGCCCCCGCCGAGCGGGGGGGTCGCGCGCCTCCGGCCGAGTCCGCTCGCGTTCAGCTTGCTCGCGGGGAGCGAGACCCCCGTGGAAGCGGTGCCCCTCGACTCGGCCGGGCGGGCGCTCGGGGCCGAGGTCACGTGGGCGTCGAGCGATTCCGCGGTCCTCCGGATCCGTCAGCCCTACGCGACCGTGACGCAAGGCGTGGTCGCCTACGCCACGATGGCGGGGACCGCGACGGTGACGGCGAGTGCGGGCGGGCAAGCGGTGCGGATCGCCGTGTCCGTGCTGCCGGGGACCGTCACGCCTCCACCGGGACCACCGATCTTCGGGATTCGCGCCTCGTGGTTGAGTATGCTCGGCTGCGAGGCAGTGGCGAGCACGGTCTGCACGCGCGGCCCGTTGCCGGTGTTCGCGGATGCGGATGGGCGCACCCTCATGCAGGTCACCGTGAAGGCGACCTTCACACCGCCATGAAGTTCCGCAAGAAGCCGGTCGTAATTGAAGCGACGTGCAATCACGGGACGTGGCCGCCGATTGTGGCGTGGCTTGAGGAGAGCGCCGGGGATCGCTTCGGGGGCTTCGCGTTCGCGCCGCTGACCACGCCCCCGGTGACCCGGAACGCCGATGGCTCGCTCAACATCGTCACGCTCGAAGGCACGATGCGCGCTGAGGTGGGCGACTGGATCATCCGGGGCGTGCAGGGGGAACTGTATCCGTGCAAGCCCGACATCTTCGTCGCGACGTATGAGCCGGTCGAGGGCGTGGTCCCCGTGCCGGGGCCGCAATGAAGCCAGTCCGTTTTCCTGAGCAAACGGTCGTATGGGCAGAGGATCAACCGCCCTACTTGCCGCTTCCGGCGTACACGAATGAACGCGAGACCATTTCGCTCTGGGCGCTGTCGTGGCGCGAGCGCCTGTCGGTGCTCTTCACGGGCCGCCTCTGGTTGCGGCAACTGAACTTCGGGCAGCCGCTACAGCCACAAGCGCCGTCTACGATTCGTCCCTTCGTCCGCGTGCCGGGGCCCCAGTGAGCGACACGGGGGACGGCTTCTGCATGGAGTGCGGCGAGGACTTTCACCTCGACGACTGCGGCGGGTACAACCCGCCGTGTGAGTGTGGTGAGTGCGGCGGCGCGATGTGCCGCTCGTGTTGCGAGGCGGAGAAGCAGGTCTGGGGGCCTGACAGGGACGATGACGTTGAAGTTGAAGCTCCGGGCCCGGACGGGGCGCCGTGAGCGGCCATCCGCATTGGGTGCGGGCGCCCCGGCTCGCGTGTCGGCTCGATCGGGTGGCGCGCCGGCTCTGGCCGGGGCTCTGGCCGGCCATCTGGGCGCGCTTCGCCCGCCCCCTCCCATGATCCGCCCGGAGTCCAGAGTGTGGCCGTGGAGCCGGGGCAATGTCCTCGCTTGGAGTTTTCGCGCGGCCTGCGTGTTCAGCGTCGTGGCTTGTGTCGCGACTCGGCACTGGGCGGCTGTGGGCTGGACGGTGATTGCCCTCATGCAGCATGAGCGCGCCGAGAACTATCGGCGGGAGGTGGAATGATCCGTCCCGAGCCCCCGCTGCGCGCGTTGCTCTGGCACGTCGTCGATGCCGCGCTCGAGCAGCCCCACCCGACGCCCGCGTTGCAGCAGGCGCTGAACGCCCTGTTGGAGCGGGCGGGCAGTAGTCAGGCGCTCGCTGCGGTCCAGCGGTACGCGGGATGAAGTTCGCCCTGGCCCCGGGGATCGCGGCCGCGCCCATCACGACCCCTGGGGCCCCGCCTGTCGCGCGCGGGAATCAGAAGGCCGTGCGGTTCTTTCGCCGGCTCTCGGATGACCAAGTGCTGGCGCTCGTGGCCGCACTCGATGCCACTCTCGCGCACTCGGGGATGGCGCCGGGTCCGCTCCGGCAGACGCTGATGCGCTTCGCGAGCGAGGCTCCGTGACGCCGACTGCGCCATGAGCGCGGATGCGGAGGCCCCCGGGAGTGCGGGGCGCTGGCGGTGACCGATGCCGAGCGGGATGCCGCGGCGGCGGACTTGGCCGTGCTCAAGGAGCAGATCAAGCACGAGCGCGAGCTGCGGGAGCAGGCGGTCATGATGGCCAACGCCGAGCGGCTGCGGTACGAGGCCGAGATGGCGCGCCGCCTGGAAGAGTTGAATGGCGCGCACACCCGCCAGCTCGCCGACCGCACCGAACTCGTGCAGAAGTCGGTCTACGATCTGACCCAGCGCGACCTCGCGTCGTGGAAACTCCAGGTGACGGCGGAGAACACGCTCCTCGCCGAGCGGCTGCGCGCCGACCAAGTGGCCACCGCTGATCGCCTCCGCGCGGACGCGGCGGACATGGCGAACGCGATCGCCCGCAACCAGCGGCTGGTCTCGCTGATCTTGGGCGGCCTGATGTGCGCCCTCGCCGTGGCGAACTTCTTGCTCGCGCATAGCCCCCGCTGATGCGCTGGCTCGCCACCGTGCCGACGACGAACGCGATCATCGTGTCCGGCATCGGGCTCGCGTGGGCGACGCTCCTCGCCTCGTGGCTCGGGTGGCACATCCCCGACGGGTGGTTGCTCTTTGTCGCCGCGCATATGGGGATTTCAACGATTCAGTTTGCGTCCAAGAGGTTAACCAATTTCAAGAAAGGGACCGATGCCACGGAAAGACCAGGAGGCGAATAGGGCGTACTGGCGCGAATATCGGCGCACTCACCGCGAGCAGTGTGCCGAACATTCCAAGCGATGGGCACAAAAACACCCGGAGAGTGTGAGAGCGAGACAAGCGCGCTACCGAGCGCGACACCCGGATGAGGTCAAGGCGAGGAAGCGAGCTCAGTATCATGCTGTCGAAAAGCCCAAGCAACGGGTCAGGGCGTTGAAGCGGAAGTTCGGGATTACCCCGGAGATGTACGACGCCCTACTGGCTGCGCAAGGTGGTGTCTGCGCCATTTGTCGGCGGCCAGAGATGGGGCTTCATACCCGTTCGCCCAATCCTCAGTTTCATGGCCCGCAACGTCTGTGCGTGGACCACGATCACGAGACTCAGGTGATTCGCGGACTCCTGTGCAGGGGTTGCAACGCAGGCGTCGCCTTGCTACGTGACGACCCGGAGACGCTCGCGAACGCGATTGCATACCTGCGGGCCCAGGAGGCGCATGGTCCCGAGTGATCTGCAGCTCTTAGAGGCCAGCGACTTCCATCGCCCGGAGCTGATGGCCGAGCTGTTCGTGCGGTGGCTGGACGCCGTGTGCGCGCGCGCCGGGATTGATCCCATCATCACCGACGACGGGCGGCGGGCGGAGGATCCGAATCCGACGGGGAGCGCGGGGAAGCATTCGCTGCATCGCCGGGGGCGGGCGGTGGATCTGCGGTCGCGCCTCTGGACTGACACGGCGAAGTGGCGCTTGGTGGCCGCGGTCGTCACGTTGGCGGATCAGGCGCCAGGATTCGTGGAACTGGAGCTCGTCTTTTCGCCCACGGACGTGCACTGGCATGTGGGTTGTGACGAGACGGCGACCGCGCATCGGTTGCTCGAGGCAGACGAGTGAAGCGCTCGCCGGTCGCCTGGCTTTTGGTTGGCGCGCTCACGCTCGGCCTCCTGATGAGCTGGTGTGACGGCCGGCGGGGCGACGCGGAGCGCGCCGCGGCCATCGCCCGAGCGGATACGCTTGAGCAGTTGGCGAACGCCTTGGAGGCGGCGCACGTCCGGGACAGCACGGCAGCGGCAGCCGCGACCGAGCGGCTGGCCGACAGCTTAGCGAAGGTCGATCGCGCGCTCGCCACGGCGAAGGATGTGGCCCACCGGCTCGCCGCCACCATCATCCGCGACTCAGGCGCCGTCCCCCGGGTGCAGGTGATCGAAGCGCTCGCGGCGAAAGATGCGGTGATCGCCCAGCAGGAGCAGAAGATCGTGACGCTCGCGGCGGATACGGCGGCTTGGCGGCTGCGCTGGCGCCAGGCGATGCGCGAAGGCGTCGCCTGGCGCCAGGGGTCCATCGCCGCGCGGCAGCAACTCAAGGAGGCGAACGAGCGCGGTCGGCCCAAGCGGTTCGGCTGCACCGGCGGGGCCACGGCGATGGTCGGCCTCGTGGGTACCGGCGGGGCTGGGGTGGGGATCACGTGCGGGGTGAGGCTGCGCTAGCATGGAACTCGTCCGCCTCCTCCCGCCGTCTGTCCGCTCGGCCTGGCTCGGGGTGTTCGGGATTGTCGCGGTGAGTGGTGCCCTGGTCGGGATCGGGTTCGCGGCGGGCTTGGTGTATTGCGAGTCCCGGCGCGTCTCCGAGTTTCAGCAGCTCGCGGGCGTCACGAAGGAGATCCTGCCGTTCGCGGCCCAGTGCATGGCGACCCTGACCGACGTGGTCCCGGCGGCGATCATCTTCGCGCGGAATGACCGGCCCCGGCCGGTGCCCGTCGCGGTGCGGGACAGTCTCCGGGCCGCCCGGTGGAGCACGCCGCCGTAGGACGCGTAGGGGGCTTGACAATGCAATACCGGCCCCTACATTGCCCCCCATGAAACCGCTGTACGAACGTCGCGCTTGCGCCTGTGGTTGTGGGCGGATGTTCACCCCGAAGCGGCCCCACCGGAAGTATTGGAACGCCAAGCATCAAATGGCGCACTGGAACCGGCTCCATCCCCGGATCAAGGGGTCGGCAGCCGCATGAGGGACGATCGTTCGTCCTGGGGCATCCCAGGGGCCATAGCGGGGGTTCTGGCGCTCCCGGACCACCTTCGTATAAGATATGTCGTCTCAGCCTGCAGCGTAACAATAATCGGCCGTTCTGCATCACGTCCTTCCAGTGAGGCTTCCCACTGGCTGCCCGTAGGCCAGCGCATGGAAGATTGGGCCAGTTGTGAGTCACCTTCTAGTCATGGACGGCGATCCCCAACTCTCCCTGCTCCCGTTCGCGAGCCCGGGGAACGTCGAGAATCACCTGGCGCAACTCGCGGTGACCATCGAACGGCTCGCCCCGGACTTGGACCCGTGTGAGTGCTTGCTCCTGCTCGGGGAGCTCAGTCTCCTGCGGATGTGTCTCGACAGTATCGAGCACAGCGTACGGTCGCGTGTCGCAGCCGCAGCGAAGCGGCACGCACTCTTGGCATAATCGGCTGGCTGACGGTGGTCGATTGGCCGCTCCCGCCCCAGGGGGCGGCATGACGCCCGGCGCGTTCCCGCTGCGTGAGGAAACCCCGGCGGAGCACATCAAGAACGCGCTCTGCCTGCTCGCCGTCGCGTCCGTCGACGCGCAGGGGCGGCGCGCCTTGACGCCGCTCGAGTGCGACGCGGTCCGCCGACGGTTGGCGCAGGCCGCCGCGCAGCTCGAGGCGGGGGATTGCGGCGTGCCGCACAGCCTGCCCGCCGTGATCGTCGAGGCGATGCCCACCGAATATTTCCTCGGGCGGGGTGGCGCGTCGCAACTCCTGCGCTGCTACTGGTGCATGAGCTGCGGCGTCACCCATTGGGAGGACGACCGCGCGCAATACGACGATCACATCCTCCACGCCGGCCGGGTGGAGTATGGGCACCGCCCGGTGGCGCTCGGGCCGTCCCCCGCCGCGCTCCGGGTGCTGCGGCCATGACCGACCGGGAACGTCGCGCCGCGGCCGACATCCGCACCGCCATCACGCTGTTGGGGGGGGTGCAGCGACTGCTCGAGGAGCTGCCCCCGCCACGTCGGGTGGACGCCGACCGGCTGCTCACCGCAGCGACGCAGCGGCTGATGAAAATCGTCTACGGGTTTGAGCCCGCCCAGGCGAAACTCGCGGCCCGATGATCCAGCTCGCTCTGACCGTCCTCATCGTGGTGCTCGCGGCCGTGCTCGGCCTGCGCGCGCTGCGGCCGTTCCGGGGCGACCACCGGCGCCCGCCGTTCGATGCGGACGACGATCCCGAGGCCCGCGTGCGGCAGCAATTCCACCGCCGGCGGATGGATGAACAGCGGCGCGCGGTGGATGAGGCGCGGGCGCGGGCGGCGAAACGCGACAGCTAGAAAACAGCCCGCCCCCAGGCGTGACCCAGGGGCGGGAACGACTCCAACGACGCGCCCGGAGCATAGCCGGGGAATGGAAAGGATGCAAGCCCGATGACCCCAAAGCCCGAACCGAAAATGGACGTCGCCGTGCTCGAGGAACGCGCCCTCAAGCAGCGCCCACCCTTCACGGCCGCCGAGGCGCAGGCGCAAGGCTTGGTCCCGGCGGGCCATGTGTGGGATGAGGAGACGCAGCAGCCGATCGCCCGCGGCTTCGCGCTGGAGCGCGCCCAGCTCGAGCGCGCCATCGACCTCGGTGGCCACCTCGAGGACTGGAAGCGGAACCGCGAGCAGTTGCTCACGTTCGTCCGCAACTACCTCGAGGAGGCGAGCTACGACGGCAAAGGCTGTCCGGTGCAGGGCCAGGTGCGGGACTTCTACAAGGTGCCCGGCGCCGGCGAGACGAAGGCGCTCACGAAGCGCGGCGCCGAGAAGCTCGGCACGCTGTTCCGGTTCGGCAAGGCCACGACCGAGATTGTCGCCCGGACGGAGACGGCCGAGTACGTCAGCGCCACCGTTCAGGTCACGCTCGTCGATCAGTACCGTCGGCCGATCGGCTCGGCGGTCTCCTCCTGCTCCACGGCCGAAGCGGGGTTCCGCTCGGTGTTCGCGCAGAAGAAGTACGGGGCGAAGATCGGCAAAGACGAGGCCGGTGACTTCGTCGTCAAGACGCCGGGCGACTTCCGCGCCGCCTTGAACGACGTCGTCGCCCGCGCGTCGAAGCGCGCGTATGTCCAAGCGGTGATCGTGGCGACCGCGGCGGACGAAGTGTTCACCGCGGCGGAGGAGGCGGAGCCGAAGCCACCGACGGAGGAGGAGGCGCAGGAACCCAAGACCGCGCCGGCGCCCGGCCCGCGGCTGCCGGCCGTGAAGGCCCTCAAGCAGTACGCCGGGAAGCTCTTGTCGGAGATCCCGACTGATGCGCTCGTGAAGATCGCGCGCACCCTGCGGGAGCGCGCGAAGAACCCCGGTGCCTGGGTGCCGGTCACCGATGCGCTCGACGCCGAGCTCGCGCGCCGCACCGACGCCCTGTTTGAGACGGCAGACGATGACTTCCCCCTCGATTGAGACGCCGGCGGGCGTGGACCCCGCGTTCACCGATCCGGCGCGGCCGGCGCTGTCTGCCGCGAATCGCCCCGCCGACGGCGAAGTGGCCGCGCTGCTCACGGATCGCGCGCGGTTGACGGCGTGGCTCGCGGGCGGGTATCGGCTGTATCGCGCGGCGAACGCGCGGACGTGGGCCAGCGTCGCGACCCCGGGGGCGGCGACGCAGGCCGACGGCACCCCCGACCCGAGTTTCGGGCAGCGGTCGAATGCGGACGCGCGGCGCGCGTGGCTCGAGCACTACGCCTGGCTGCATGCGTACGGCCCGACGCTGCTGTTGCTGCTCGATCGCGCGCTGCTGGACGGGGCGGTAGAACAAGCGTACCGCGCGGCGCGGGATGGAGCGGAGATACAAGACCTATGACTGCTCCGACGATCGATCTCGAGAAGCTCACCCTGGCCCGTGGCGGCCACGCCAGCCCCAGCGAGGGGGTGTGCGTGATGGAAGCCGTCACGCTGCTCGCCGGTGAAAAGTTCGGCTATCGGCCGACCTGTGTCTCGCCGGTGATCGGCGCCTACCTGCGCAACTGGAACGACGCGCTCGAGGAGGAGCCACGCCAGCGCCTGAAGCCCTACGCCCTCAAGGTCATCGGCACGAACACCGGGGCGGCGGATGATGAGGTCCGCGCCTGGATGGCGACCGACTGGCTCGTCCGCGTGCAGACGCCGACCTGGCTCGAGCTCGCTGGCTTGAAGGACGAGGCGGCCGAGGTGCGCGCCCTGCCGGCGCTGACGTCTTCGGAGATCGCCGTCGCCTGCCAGGCCACAATCGACAAGGCGCGGACCAAGGCGCGGGCCAAGGCGGGCCTCGCGGCAAACGCCGCGTGGGGCGCCGCGAGCGCCGCCGCGTGGGCCGCCGCGAGGGCCGCCGCGAGGGCCGCCGCGAGGGCCGCCGCGTGGGACGCCGCGTGGGACGCCGTGTGGGACGCCGCGAGGGACGCCGCGGGGGCCGCCGCGTGGGACGCCGCGTGGGACGCCGCGAGGGCCGCCGCTTACGAAGCTGCTCGCTCGGCCTTGCGGCCGACCGAGCAGCAACTGATGGACAGCGCCTTCGACCTCCTCGACCGGATGATCGCCGTTGGCCAGGTGGAGGACCGCATGACCGACGCATTCCGGAGCGCCCGTCACTGATGCTGCACCCAGTGCCCAAGGTCCACCGGATTCATGACGCTGAGTATCTCCGCTACCTGGGGACGCTCCCGTGTTGTGTGTGCGCGCATCTCGGCGAGCGGCAAACGACGCGGACCGAAGCGCACCACGTTGTGCGGACCCGGGGCGCGTTCGGCGGCGACAATGGCGCGGCGCCGTTCTGCATCCGGCATCACACGCTCTGGCACTTGATCGGGCGCAAGTCGTTTCGCGCCCGGGTGGGGGTCGATCCGACCGTGATGGCGGCCACGTTGTGGCGCCGCTGGCGGGCAGAGGGCTGGTCCACTGAGGCGTCTAGAGAGGCGGCCACCTGAGTGGCCGAGGGGCGCCAGAAATCGCCAGCCTTCAGCATGTATCCCAAGGACTATTTGGCGAGCGAGGACATCACCCTGATGCCGCCGGAAGCCGAAGGGCTCTATAACCGCTGTCTAATGCTGGCGTGGGATAACCGGGGGCTGCCTCCGGACCCCGCCGATGTGCTCAAACTGGTGGGCACGAAATACGTCCCATGCTGGAAAACGGCGTGGCCGCCCGTGCGCAAGAAGTTCTACGAGAAGGACGGCCGGCTCTGGAACAAACGGCAGGAACAGGAACGGGACAAACAGACCCAGCGTGCCACCAAGGCCCGCGAGTCTGCGAACGCACGTTGGGAGCATCGCCAGCTGGATGCCAACGCATCCGCTACGCATATGCTTGGGAAATCCCCCGAGCACTCCCTTGCAGTTGCAGTTGCAGTTGCGTCTCCGTCTGCAAAACCAAAGCCTTCCGCTGACGCGGGGGGGTGGACCGTCGCCTTTGGGAAGGCGTGGCATGAACGGTTCCAGGGAACGGTGGCCTACGGCCGCATTGGGAGAGCCCTCCTTGGGCTCCGGGCGACCTACACCGATCGGGAAATCCTTGAGCGCTGGAAACGGTTTCTCGCGCAAGCCAAGCCGGGCATCTCCACACCGGAAGGCTTCGCCCAGACGTTCGGCGACTGGGGGCCCGATGGCAGTTCGACGAAGCCCCGCGGCCCCCAGTACCAGACCGCCGACGAGGCCGACCGGAAAGCGGGGATCCTGCCGTGAAGATCAAAGGCTTGGCCCCGATGCCGACGATTCGCCAGCTCGCCGATGGGACGCGCTGGGTGTTCCCGGAATGCTGCGCCCACCTCGGCGGTCGTGCCCTCGAGCGCCAGCAGTCGCTCGCGCTGGCCGGGCCCTTCCCGGATCGCTTCGCCGCCGCGCGCTGGATTGTCGAGCACTGTGAAGCCCGGCTGGCACCCCCGCAGTTGGCCGTCTGGGCGGAGTGTTTGGAGCGCGCCGGGGGAGTCGCCGCCGATCCATTTCACCTTATCGGCCTGCTGATGTTCTTGCTCGAACGCGCTCCCCGTGAGCGCGTCTTGCGATGTGCGGGGCCAGCACTCCAGCGCACCGATCACGACGCCGGGGGCGCGTCCCCGCGCGCGGACCCGACATGAGCCACGTCGTACGCGTGCTCTTCGCGCCCGAGCTGTTAATCAGCCTGACCCGGGGCACGTTCGAGGTCGTCCACAACGGCCTCCCCGCGGATGCCCGGATACGCGGCTGTACGTATGATGCCGAGCGCGGTGCGGCGACGCTCTATGTGGAGCATGAAAGTTTTGCCGATGTCGAACCTGGCGCCGTGATTCCGATTGCCACTGCGCCGAGTGTGCGGGTGGTCGCGTCCCCGCGCGCGGACCCATGAAGTACAAAGCGCAAGCAACGGGTGCGCTATGAACTCGCGTGTCGCGCGGCGCCCCGGCATCCGCACTCGGGGAAACTCTATGACGGGGACAAGGCCGCGATTGCGGAACGGATTTTGTATGAGGACGCGTGTGGGCGGGACTTCGGGACCGCGCGGCGGTCGGCCGCTCCCCGACGGGAGCCGCCCAATGAAGACAGCTCTTGAAATCGGGCATCTCGCGGGCAGTCGGAAGGCGTTCACGCTGCCGCTCGATTACGTGACGCGCACGGGGGCGATTGTCGCGATGCGCGGCGCCGGGAAAACCGTCACGGCCACGGTGATTGCCGAAGAGATGTGTGAGGCAGGGCTGCCGTGGATCGCGTTCGACCCGGTGGGCGTGTGGTGGGGCCTGCGCGTGAATCCGGACGGGTCAGCGGGGGGCTATCCGGTGCTCATCGTCGGGGGCGAGCACGGCGACCTCCCCCTGGAGAAGCACGCGGCGCCGCGGCTCGCGGAGGCGCTGGTGCGTGAGAATGTCTGTTGCGTGATCGACCTGGCCCTCGAATCGAAGAACACGTGGCGCGGGTTCGTCGCAGACTTTTGTGATCGGCTCATGGAACTGCGACCGTCGGTGCCGCGGCACATCTTTCTCGAAGAGGCGCCCGAGTTTATCCCACAGAAGCCGATGGGCGAACAGAAGCGGTCCCTCGCGGCCGTCGATCGGCTCACGCGGCTGGGCCGCAATAACGGCTATGGCACGACGGTCGTCTCGCAGCGGTTCGCGACGGTACAGAAGGACGTGCTCACCCAATGCGAGAACCTGTTCGCCATGCGGACGACGGGTAAACCCGATCGCACGGCCGCGAAGGACTGGATCGGGGAGTGCGTCCAGCCCGCCCCCGATGATCCGACCGTTCAGCAGTTTCTCGACTCGCTGGCGGACTTGAACGATGGCGAGGGCTGGTTCTGGTCGCCGCAATGGTTGAAGCTGTTTGAGCAGGTGAAGGTCCGGGAGCGCAAGACGTATCACCCCGGCCGGACCCGGAGTGTGGGTCAGGCGGCCCAACAGGTCGAGCTGTCCAACGTGCGCGATTTCGTCGAACGGGTGCGCCCGCTCTTGGAAGAGGAACGTCCGAAGCCCGCAGGGAAGCCGGCCGCGAAGGCGGCGCCCGCGTTCAAGGCCTTGCAGGAGCAGTCCACGGAATCGACCGCCAAACTCCGCGCCGCCGAAGCCGAAGCCGCGCGCCTCCGGGGCCAGAACGCCGACCTGCACCGCCAACTCGGTGCGGCGAAGGCGACGGTGCAGGTGCTCCGGCAGACGCTGGAGCCGCAGTATCGGGCGATGGAGCGACTCTTCGCGGACCTCGACACGGTGGCGTCGACCAACGGCGCCGGCGACCGCGCCGTGTGGGAGCCGTGGAAGGCGAAACTCGGCACGACGTGCGCTCGCATCATCGACATTCTGCTGGAACGTGGCGGCACCGCGACCGTGGCACAACTCGCGACGTTGGCGAGCGTCGCTCCACGCACGCTGTACAACAATCTCACCCCGTTGGCGCGGAACGGGCTCATTACGCGGAGTCACGGTAGCGTGACCTTGAGGGTTCCATGACCGGGCGGGACTTCGGGACCGCAAGAGGCGCGTAGGTGATCCAGATAACCGAAGGCGCGGCATGAAACACAAGACACGCAAAACGGCTGTAAAGCCGACAGGCATCAAGCTGCCTCGCAGCATCAGGAGGCTGTTTCCGCAGGTGACGAACGTGCGCGACGCGGGTCGGGGTGTTCACGTCGCCGTGACGCAAAAAGACTCTGACGGCGGCAAGCGCATGAAGGCCAGCGAGTGCGCTCTCGCGATTGCCGCAAAGCGGGAGTTTGAGGCCGACGGCGTCATCATCGGGATGTCGGTCTCGTACCTCATCAAGGGGGATACCGCTATTCGGTACAGAACACCCGCGAGCGTCTCGCGAGAGCTCGTGTCTTTTGATCGACATCACGACTTCGCTCCCGGCACCTACGCCCTGGCCGCCGTCGCGCCCTCGCAGCGGTTCGGCGTCCAGTACGAACGCCGTCCCGGAAAGGATCATCCTTCAAGGTCTCGAATCAACCGCATCGTGCACAAAGAGACGGTAAGAGTGCGAGTGCTCGAGCATGGAGCCGAAGGGTGAATGACTCGATCGGGCGGGGCTTCGGGACCGCCGGAGAGCGCCCGGCATGAAAACCGCGACGATGTCGATGGGCCGGTTTCACGGCCAGTGCGATCAGACCTGGCGCACCCCGGTGGACGTGTACGCGGCGCTCGATGCGGAGTTTCACTTCACACTTGACCCGTGTCACGCGGGGGCGATTTGGGACGGCACCGCGATTTCGTGGGCCGGGCAGCGCATCTACTGCAACCCACCCTATCAGCGGGGCGCGATTGACCAGTGGCTCGCGAAGGCGCGAGAAGCAGACGTGGCGGTCTATCTCGTGCCCGCGCGCACGGGCGCCGCGTGGTGGCATGAGTACGCGATTCGCGCCGACGAGATCCGCTTCATTCGCGGGCGGCTGAAGTTCGGCGGCGCGACGATCAACGCGCCCGAGTGGTCCGTGATTCTGGTGTACCGTGGGGGGACCGCCGGAGAGACGGAATGACGACGTTGGCGTGCCGCAAGGCCGGTGATGCGTGGCCGGAGCGCCGTGACTTGGAAGCGTACCGCGGAGTGGACCCGGAACCCGAGTTGCACGGCCGATAAGTCGCTTGTGAGCGAGATCGCCTCCGTGGGCCACGTCCAGCGGAGGACGCCACCTTGTATTTGGGGAGCCCGGGACATGAGTGAGGGGGAGACATGATCGGCCATTACTTACTGACGCTGACGCCCGAGCAGGAAGCGCGGGTGCTGACGCAGCCATTTCAACGCCTTTTACAGAGCAGGGGGGCTGCTCCTGAGCTACCGCGTGACTGTCGGTGTTTGGTCCTGACGGCCACCGACGGCGCGGCCATGTTCGGGAGCTGCTGGGGCCTGGAGAATTGGCAGGCGTCCCCCGGGTATCGGTACGAAGACTTAGCACAGCGCTTCGGCGAGGCTCGCGTGAATGCCGCGATTCGCAACCGCATCTTGGCGCATCAAGCGCGCCGCGCGCTCACGGCACCTCGATCCGGGGTGCCGGTGGGGGGCGGGCCTCCCTCGGAGGGACTGTGACGAGCGCTGACTATTGGGACTGGGTCGTCCTTGAAGGGCGGGCGCGCTCGCCAGTGCGCGAGTGCGTGTTGTTCTACGACTGCACCGTCCGAGCAGTGGCCGGCGGATTTCAGCTAGTGGATGGCCCGTCGACCATCTTTGAGCACTGCGTTGAGTATCGCTGCGAGCCGCTCGTGGGGGGCGCGTCCCCCCCGAAGGCGGCCCGGAGCGCCCGCTCCCGCGCCCGCGTTGCGTGGGGGGACCGTCGGAGAGACGGAGGGCATATGACGATGTTCAAACGAACGAATCTCGCGCCCGAAGAAACCGCCGCCCGCCGCGCTGATGGCTATGTGTTGGTGACCGTGGGTCGCGACGAGTTCTGGGCCAAGGGAGACCTTACCGCCGGATTGATTCAAGCCCAGATCGGCCAGTCGAACTACCAGGTGTATCTGGAGCACGAGGAGGAGGACGAGCCGGTAGACTTTTCACACGGCGTCAGAGCGAGGGAGGGTCAACGATTCTATGTCGTGCCATCCGCGACCTACTAATTCGGGGGGACCGGAGCGGGTCCGTGGGTAGAGCGCGTGTGTGGGCTCCCTCGCAACCCGTCGGTTTGTGCGCACACGACTTCTGGGTGCTGCGACGCCCGCCACGATGGGGCCGCTGAAACGGATGCGCTGCCTGCAAATCTTTCGGAAGTCGGGCGGGCCTCCCTCGGAGGGAGCGTGAGCCTGAAAATCCGCATCGAGGTACTTCGGGGTGTCGACGGGCCTGCGCTCTACATCGACAATACGCGGGTGGCGGGACCGAAGGCATGGGGTGGAACGCAGGGAGAACTGGCGCACTGGACGGTAGAGGTGGAGAGGTTCCGGCAGGATGTTGAGGATGCGCTGCCGTGACTTCCTCCCCCGCCGCGCCGGAACCGACGCCTCGTCTTTACATCGCGAGCCGGTCGCGGCACGGCGCGCGTTGGCGGGCGCTCCGGGATAACACCTGCTTGCCCATCGTCTCGACGTGGATTGACGAGGACGAGCCAGGTCAGACGGAGGACTATGGCGACCTCATGCGGCGGTGCATCGAAGAAGCGTCGCGCGCCACGGCGTTTATCTGCTACGCGGAGGGCGACGACATTGCGGGATGGAAGGGCGTGTGGTTCGAGATGGGCGCTGCATGCGCCGCCGGCGTGCCTGTATTCTTCGTCGGGACGCACGATTTTCCTTCGGCGCTCCGGCACCCGAACGTGACGTTTTGCGCGAGCCTCGATGACGCTGTGCAGCAAGCCTTGAGCGCGGTGCCCCGTCCTGCCTCTGTGCGGGCTGCGTCCCCCGCCGCGCCGGAGCCGAGTGGTGACGCCATTGAAGCCGCCGCGAAGGTCCGCTGGGTGCGGAGTGCAGAGGACCATGCCACGACCGCCTGGGAGGAGGCGCCCGCGTTCGTCCGCAAGGGCTATTTGGAGACGGCCCTACTCCAACTGCGCGCCGCGTACGCCGTGGATCGGCCGGCCGCCCCACAGGTGACTGCAGGACCGTGGGAACTGATGACGAATGAGATACAGGGGCGACTACTCTACGACGGCGCAAACGAGTTGTTCCTGCCCTGCGGTCACCTGACAGACGATGAGTGTGTCGCCGTGCGGGACGCGCTGAACCGAGTGTCGGCCGCTCCGCTGCCGGGGCTCACCGTGGATACGCTCCGCGAAGTGCGGGTGCTGTTGATCCAACACTGGAGCGGACAAGACCCATTGCCCGAATCGGCGCGCACCACATACACAGGGCGCGCAGTGGGAATCATTGATGCGGCGCTCGCGCGACTGGCGGGGTCTCCCCCCAAGGGCACCGAATGATTGACATGACGGAGCTGACCCCCGAGCAACTGGTCATCTACGACCAAGGCTACCAGGATGGCGAGAGTGCGCACTTCGCCGACTGGGCCTTCGCGCTGATCGAATGGTGCGAGTTACCCGAGGACGTTGACCTCGCGCCGACGGCGATCGCGCAGTATATCGCGACCTTGCAGGCGCGGGCAGGGTCTCCGGGGGCGCCGGCATGAGCTATCGCCACGGTGCTGAGGTGGACACGCTGCCGGCCGGCCGCGAGTTGGACGCGCTGGTCGCTGCACACATCATGGGACTCGTGCAAGGACGGGATTTTGGCGAAGTCGCGCTGCACGACTGGTATAACCCGGACGATGAGTACAACGCGGCGCTGTGTAGGCGCTGTATCGAATCAATGGACTGGACGCCCGCCGAGCGAGCCGCACGCGAACGCCCCGGGCCATGCAACGTAGACCCGCGTCCGTACAGCACCGATATCGCGGTGGCGTGGAACGTCGTGGAGCAATGCGTCGCCATGTTCCCCGATCACGAACGACAGGTCGGCGTCGATGCGGTCGCGTTGCGGAGCGCGCTCTTGTGGCGCGTCACGCTGCGGAGTCGCACGGGCGCCGAAGGGGCGACCGCCCCGGTCGCGATCTGCCGGGCCGCGCTCAAAGCCGTGGAGTTAGGGGTGCGTGCGGCGCCCGCGGGGGAGGCATGACCCGGGAGCTCGAGGTCCAGTACGAGGTGCGCACCTTCCTCGAGGCCCTCGGCTGTGCGGTGTATGCCCTCTCGCAGGGCCGGGCGACGCGCCAGAGTCCCGGCCTGCCCGACTTGTGGGTCCTGCATCCCCGGTTGGGGGGCGTGTGGATCGAGGTCAAAGCACCCGGCGGGCGCCGCTCCCACGCGCAAGCCGTGTTTGCCGAACGCTGTGCGCAGGCCCACGTCCCGCATCTGTTCGCGCCCTCGCTCGAGCCGGTGCGGCGGCTGTGCGAGGCGGCTGGCTTGCTCGCCCCCTCCAGCGCTGGGGATTGACGACGGTGCTGCCGACCCGATGAGCCAGCCCGCCGCCGTCACGTTCCGCGAGGTCGAGCAGCTCCTGGCGCGTGGCTTCAATGGGCGCGTGACCCTGCATTGCATTCAGGGGCAGATCACGCGGTACACGGTTGAGGAGCTCCGCATTCCCGGGGCACCGGATACTGGCACGCCACCGGGCAAGTCCATAGATTAGCAACGGTTTCACGGGGCTACCTGTCACCCAGCACCCCGATTCCCTTCCACACGAGGGGAATCGGGGTGCGTTGTGTTTGGCGCCACATTCGGAAGGTTCGCCAATGAGCTGGTCTATCAGCAAGCAGGATATCCCGAAGGCCGACGTCGAGGCCGTCGTCGGTCAGCTGCACCGTGAGACGTCCGCCTATCAGCACGAGCCGCACCGGAAGGTGATGGACGCCCTCACGGCGTGTGCGGCCACGGCGGCCGCCGTCGCGCCCGACGGCGTCGTGATCGCCATCAGCTCGAGCGGCCATTACCAGGACGACGGCACGGGCTCGTTCTCGCTGCAGGTCAGCCAGTACCCGCCCAGCCCCTCGGCCTGATCCGTGCCGCTGCGCCCCTGCAGTACTCCGCCGCTGCGCCCCTGCAGTACTCCCGGCTGCCCGAAGTTGACGGCCGGGGGCCACTGCACGCCGCATCGGCTGCAGCGGGAACGACAGCGCGGCTCCGCGGCCGCGCGAGGCTACGGCCCACGGCAGCGGGCCTGGCGCGAGATCATCCTCGGCCGGGATCCGATCTGTCGGGGTTGTGGGCGCGCCCCCAGCACGCACGCTGATCACATCGTCCCGCGGAAGCCCGGCGCCGAGGATTGGAGCGAGGAGAACGGGCAAGGCTTATGCGGCGCGCCCGGACCGCTTGGGCCGCTCGGGTCCTGTCACTCGTACAAGACGATGGTGGAGCAGCGGGATCCGTACTTCGGG
>Ga0193721_1000222_pt1 | contig 17414 bp, 18 predicted proteins | sample U2s2metaG_FD_145078 | JGI IMG/M metagenome (GOLD analysis project Ga0193721, IMG submission 145078) | Soil microbial communities from a riparian zone of the East river system, Colorado, United States - U2s2 | ecosystem: Environmental > Terrestrial > Soil > Riparian zone | place: USA: East River...
CTCGCAGCCGCGGCCGTGTTGAAGCGAGTCGATGAGGGAAAGGAGAAACTGGAACGGTTCGTGTCTTACAACGCGAAGGACATCCTGGAATATGCGCCTGTGACGAAAGAACATCTCAAGGAGGGCGGGATGACCCTGGGCGCATTGTGCGCGGCAGCGATCGAACAGAGCGACAACACGGCCGGCATTCTCCTCCTGAATGCCATTGGGGGGCCTGCGGGTCTGACGAATTTCGTGCGTGCCCTTGGCGACCGAGTCACACGTCTTGATCGGATTAATCAAAAAGACCGCAAACGACGCTCAGAATTCGATGCCTGAATTTCGTCGATGCGCAATTCGCAGGAGCGGATTCAGTTGTGACTCATGAAAACTTCATCATTTTGTATCGTTCCACTTCCGACAGATGTTGCTGAGAAGGCGCGGCGCGCCGCAGAGTTGAGCGCCGAAGATCACGCCATCATCACAGTGGATTCGGCGACTGGTTATCCCTGTCGGCACTGTCTTCATTGGGCACAACCTGGCGAACGGGTCATTCTATTTCCCCATGTTTCGATTCCGTCCGGTCATCCGTATTTCGAGACCGGACCGATTTTTGTCCATGCTGAGCCCTGCGAACGTTATGGCACAATCGGAGAATATCCGGCCGATTTTCGCAACGGCCGTGTATTCCGCGCTTACGATGCCGATTACAACATGATCGATGCCGAGGTCGCGAATGGAAATGATCCGGAAGCAGTCATCGAGAAATTGCTGGGGAATCCGAAAACCGAATTCGTGGATGCACGCAGCGTTACTCGCGGTTGTTTCACTTTCCGAATCCGGCGCGCGTGAGGATTCGTGCAAAATTCGTTGCCCGAATTTCGTCGATGCGTCAACTCATCCGACCGTTTAATTTGTTAACATGAAAACAATGGAACTTCTTCCTCCGACCGAAACAATGTATCGCGCGTTACTGGATCGCGATTCGAGCTTTGAAGGCATATTTTTTGTTGGAGTACGTACAACTGGAATCTTCTGTCGGCCGACGTGCGCCGCAAAAAAGCCCGCGCCTGAGAATGTCGATTTCTTCGCCACGCCGAACGAAGCGGTGGAAAGCGGCTATCGTCCCTGCTTGCGCTGTCATCCTATGGATCCGAATGGGCATCCGCCGAAATTGATCGAGCGTCTACGCACGGAAGTGGAGCGCGCTCCGGGTGGGCGGCTCACAGACAAAGAGCTGGCTGCGCTGGCGATCGATCCCTCAACTGCGCGACGTCAATTCAAACGGCACTACGGAATGACTTTTCAAGCTTATCATCGAGCCCGCCGGATGGGTCTCGCCTTGAGCCAGGTGCGACAGGGCGGCCGTGTGGACGAAGCGCGAAACGGCAGTGGTTTTGAATCTGAGAGCGGTTTTCGAGAAGCGTTCACGAAGGTTTTTGGGGAACGCCCTTCGGATGCAAAGGTGAACACACTGCTTCTCGCGGAGCGGATCGATACGCCGCTTGGAGCGATGATCGCCGTCGCGGATGACAAAGGTTTACGACTGCTCGAGTTTATCGACCGCCGTGCGACGGAACGTGAATTATCGCTCTTGCGGAAGCGATTACGAACAAATGTAGTTCCCGGCAGACATCGGCACCTGGAAGTAGTCCGTGCGCAATTGGCCGATTATTTCTCGGGTAAGAATCTCGAATTCGATGTTCCACTGGTGCCGGTTGGTTCGCCGTTTCAACTTCGGGCCTGGAAAATTTTGCGATCTATTCCCATTGGAGAAACGCGCTCGTATTCCTGGATGGCGAAACGTTTGGGAGATGAAAACGCGCGCCGGGCTGTCGGCCGAGCGAACGGCACGAACATGATCTGCATCATCATTCCGTGTCACCGCGTGATTCGCGCTGATGGGACGCTGTGCGGATACGGCGGCGGTTTGTGGCGTAAGAAATGGTTGTTAGACCACGAGCGCAGCGCGGCAAAGTGATAGGGGAATCCGAAATCGGCGATCGGTTAAAGCTGGCTTTCGTCATAGCATTCTGAGCATTGATCACAGGTCACTTCCTAAACACGCGATGTCGGTTCCCAAAGTCATTGCTGGTGTTGTCTTCAACGTCGTGTTTTTCGCTCTCCTGCTGTTTGTGCCGGCTGGCACACTTCACTGGTGGCGGGCATGGGTGTTTTTGGCCGTTACTGTGATCGTGATCACCGGAGCCGTCTTCAGTATTTTGCCCGACAGTGCCGATCTGTTCTCTCAGCGGGCCAAGGGGATCATACAAAAGGGACAGCCGGTGTGGGACAAAGTTCTCGTAATTCTGCTGATGGTCTCTTATGTGGGGCAAATCGTCTTTATTCCATTGGACGTGTTCCGATTCCATCTTGCGCCAAAACCCGGCAAGGTCGTTTCACTCCTGGGGCTTGCGCTCTATGTCGCGGGTTGGTGGATCATAACTCTTGCCATGAAAGTCAATCCGTTTGCCGTGCCAGTAGTTAGGTTGCAGGAGGAAAGACATCAGCGAGTCATCGACACTGATATCTATGCGGTCGTGCGGCATCCCATGTACTCGGGGTTTGTCCCGATGGTGGTCGGCCCCGCGCTCTGGATGGGATCATATGTTGCTGCTTTGCTGGCGATTGTTCCCATCGGGATACTGGCGGTGCGGAGCCTATTTGAGGAGAGATTCTTGAAGCGAGAATTGAAAGGCTACGACGCCTACACTGAAAAAGTCCGTTATCGCCTGATCCCTTTTGTCTGGTAGGAACGTGCTGGTTGACTTGAACATCCGAGCCCACGAATCCTGAAAACCAGGTCTACGTTGACTGGGCGTTGGCATTGTCACGACAATCGTGGCGTTAATTACCTCTTTGTCGTGCCCCTTGTACCGAAATCGACGCTCGCTGAAGCGGTGCGAACATAAGCCTGAAAGAAAAACGCAAGAGCAGACAAAATTTTGCGTTGGCGACGTCTGGAAATTGATGACTGTCCCAAAGGACGAAGCGGAGCGTTTGGCGGAGATTTTCCGCGAGATTTTTGCCTTGTCTGAAACAAACGGGCCGAATCATTCGAAATCCGCGACGGCCGATGATTCAATCAAATCATTGGATGCGCAGCGTGCGAGCGGGATTTCCGAGGTTTGCGCGCCGAAAGGGAAACAGGCGAGCGACGACGGTAGCCAGGCCGAACATCGGGAACCTCTTCGCTAGAAGTATCGCGGCGGCCCGCCGGCATTGGTAAAATTGCTACGCGCCCGGGGTGACTCGAACACCCGACCCACGGATTAGAAATCCGTTGCTCTGTCCGGCTGAGCTACGGGCGCAGAATTCGTTGAGACATATACCGCGTTTCACGGTGAATGAAAGCAGCCTAAAACGATCTAGTTAGCGCGCCTCGATCAATGGCATACTGATCGCTAGCGGCCGCGTTACTCTTTCAAAATCGCCCTATTGCTCGTGTGTCTCGGTTACCCTGCCAGATTCATTGAACACGCGGATGATCGCCCAGCGTGAGCGAGAGCGAGAGCAATACTTCGCGAATGCGACCGCGTTGCGAACTGCATCGGGTCCTGCATACCAGATTGGTCCCCGCCTGAAGCGATCGCTAATCAGATCAAAGCCGTCCCGCCCTTTACGCGGACGAATCTCATAAACATCCTGGGCGGGGGTGGAAGACATTTCCATCCGACCGCTTGCGTTGCCCAAAATCTTGTCTGAAGGAATCTCCACTAATCCAAGGCTGGTCTGTTCGGTACGCATGGCTTTCATAACGCTCAAAATCCAACCCTTTGAGAGCCAACAAAAGAAACATTTCCGTTACTTCTCGGACGCGACGAAATCCCCAGTGTAACGGTCGCTCTCTGAACCAATTGAAGTCCGAGAACGTGTTTTTATAGTTCCCGAAACTTTGCCGGCGTACGGAAAAAGCATGATTTCTTTGACTCGGTGAAACGCTCCTGCTAGACGAGGAGGGTGATTTGTCGCTTCCTACCACTGATGCCGATCGTAGCTTTTCTTGTCACGGGCTGTGCTGAACTAGGGGATGTTTTGCTCGCCCCAGACGAGCCCGTCGTTTACGTGGAGGACTGGTCCTATCCGACCGCCTTCGACCCCTATTACAACCAGCCTAAAATCTATCGCCAACCACGCTATTACGAATCAACAAGCAAGAAGACCAAAGGCAATAAGGTGTTTAAGACTACAAAGGTGAAGGATCAATACGGCAACACGGTTTACAAAAAGACCACCTCTCATAAGAAGAAGAAAAAGTAGAACCAACCCACGCTCATGAAATTTCCTTTGTTTTTCTTCTTTCTCCTAACCATCGCAAACGCATTGGCGTCCGATCTCGATTTCACGCTGGTGAACCAGACCACCCGAAGCTTTGAAGGTATCTACATCACTGACTCCGGAAACAAAGATTGGGACTCAAATCTTCTTCGCGACGGAAAAGTGCTGGCCGCTGGGGGAAAGGTCCGCATGCGATTCAAGAGCGACGGAACATCAGGAACGTGGGATTTCAACTTGGTGGACGACGAGGGGCTCTCAGTAACCTTCAATCATGTAAAGCTGGCAGGCGTTGATACAGTCACGTTGAAGGACGTCAACGGTAAGATCACTGCCGAGATTGAGTAGGTCGCGAACCTACTCCTGGTTCCCGATCCTTAGCAGTCCTCCATTCACGGGCGTTTTTACAGCCGACGGAATTTTGAGCGGAAAACACCGCAAGCCGATGCAACACAAAAGCATCGAGACGCCATCTTTCATTCTTGATCTATCGTGGCCGGTGGAAACAAACACGGTTGAGATGGGTGGCAACCGGAACCTCTCCTTCTCTAATTCGCTCGGACGGCGCTGCCCCTGAGAAGAGAAACTCGCGACGTGACATTCCCTCTATCTCTGAAAAAGACAGAAAAATCATCTTGCCAACAAAACCTTTCCACGCTAAAAGCTCGCCCTCATTTCGACCCCATTATGATTGAAAAGTTTCTGTTCCCGCTTTTCTCCGTTTTGCGACCTAATGTGGCTGTGCCTGCCCTTCTCCTAGCCTGTGTGCCAGAGCTAATCAGCGCCACTGATCGGAGCGCGCCGCCCGTGAACAGATACGGCGCTCCGGTGCTCGACGCCAAAGGTCGCCACATCAATTACAATTGGAAAATCCTCGAAGCAATGGCCCGGACACACCTGCCGGCAAAAGCGGCACGTGCGGGCATACCGGCGGTCACGCCGACACCGATGCCTCACCCCACTCCAGCGCCGCGGCCGGGCCCGCCGCCACCGTCCAGTGGTCGCCCATTTTGGCAATACGCGGTCTTCGGCTCCAACATCGGCGGAAGCAATATTCTCATTGGCCCAGTTCCACCTGGAGGAGGAACACCAGAAATAATTTTCGACAGCTATTCCTATGACACCTTTTGGCAATCAATTCGGTATAATCCCAGCACTGGAAATTACGATCAGATTTTCGTCAGCCCGTCCTACAACACCGATCCCTTTTCATACGTGTCGATCCGCGGGCTCGAGTTGGCGAAGGTCACCAACGCCTCGGACCGACAAATCGTCGTCATGCTCGATGATGGACGCATCTATCTCTACGATTTTGCTACAAAGACAGAACTTGGTCATTTCGATAGCGGAGTTGCTGGCTATTACGGACTGACTGCATTAGCGCTTTCTGATGTCAATGGCGATGGCCTCGCTGAGTTGATCCTAACTAACGAAAGCGATCTCTATGTTTTCGATGCCTCCGGGCAATTGCTCTGGCAGGTGTCGGGCGCGGGCGGCTACGATGTTGTGGCAGGGCAGATGGACAACGACCCGGCAATCGAAATCGCGGCGACTAACGGTGTAGTCGTTGACGCGGGCACGCACGCTGCTCAGTGGACGTATGGCGGCGGATTTGGGGTGCACCTTAAGCTCGCGCCGTTTCCGGGCGAAAATTATCAACAGCTTATTTCTGCGTCTGGTTGGCAATTTGTCTATTCCTACGACGTTGACCGCCAGCTCCCACGCTGGTCGATTACCACGCCTCAGGATATCGGCGCCATTGAGCTAGCTGACGTAGATAACGACGGCGTCCTAGAGATTATCATTGGTGATGGTCAGTGGGGCTCCCTGCATGTGCACGATCTGATCACCCAGGCGTTGAAGTGGGAAGTTAACAATCCGGAGCACGGCGTTACCAATATCGCAGTAGCCGATGTGGAACATGACGGTATTGCCGAGTTACTCTGGGGCGCGGGCGCCACTTCGTCCGGTCCCGATCACCTGTATGTCGCAAATACGACCGGAGCGCACGACATTAAGTGGCAGAGCTTGGATTTGGTAGGTCCCTTTCTCGGTCCCGTGATCGGCGATCTCGACGGAGATGGGGAGCCTGAGTTGGTTGTCTGCTCAATGTACTCCGATGCGACGTATGGTAGCGGGCGCATTCTGGTATTTGATTTTGCTACTTTAACATTGCGGGCAATATCAGACCCTGTTGTAGACAACGGCGCATGGACCGGTGTGCACGATCTTAAACTGCACGACGTCGACGGTAACGGCCGAATGCAGATCGTGATCGGCGCGGATTCATATTATGACGGTGCAATCGAGATTTATCGCTTCGATGCGAACAATACGTTTACGCGCATATGGACAAACGCGACGCGCCCGATCGGTTCGCCATTTAACTTTGTTGAAGTCGCTGACCTCGATAATAACGGCGCTCTTAAAGTCATAGCGGGCAATACCGTCGCGCACACAGGCTCGGAGGGCGTTTACGTTTATGCTTACGATTATCCTTCCGGCACACAATCGTGGCGCTCAGTTAATCTGGCCAGCGGATTCAGCGCCGTCGATGGTCTTCTTGTTGAAGATCTCAATGGCGATGGCAGCAAAGAGATCGCCGCGCTGACAGACAGTGGCGATCTTTACACTTGGGATGGTCCGAGCCGGCAATTGCGCAATCTTCGGCAAGGCACTAATGGCACGCTGTTGGGTAACCGCGCCAGCCCGGCTGGTTTGATCTTGGGAGACACATCAGGTGTGGGACACTTTCTGCAGTGGGATAATGATACGTATGCTGAGAGCTTCACGCGCCAGCTTGCCACCAATTGCGATCCATACGGATATTATCCATGCGTGAATGGTCTCAATGTGACAGCAGATAACTCACTGTGGACAGGAACTGGCAGCATTTTAAGTCAGCGGCTCGCTCCGTCATATGACACTATTGCTTGGGAAAGCCACGAGATCGGCAATGGGTTTGGTCGGTTCGTGGCTACCGCTGTGCGCAACGGTCAGGATTGCGTGTTTAGCTCTGATCAACACGCCGTGATGGGCTTAGCTATCGCGGCGCCGCCTACGCCTACGCCGACCCCGCATCCCAGAGCTACACCTAGACCTCGGCCAACTCCGGGGCCACGTTAGTGCAGGAACATCGCGCCTGCCATGTCCGGACGGGGCAGCGCGCCGTCCCTACCAACGCGGCTGTTGATGTAACCAGCATTGACGGACCACCGCAAACTTGATAAACGCTGGTGCGCAGACGGCCCCGTTTGCACACCATGGCGAAAGAGACTTCATCGGCCGATTCTTCGTTACCATTGCACGAAGCGTTGGAAGCTGAGTATGTCGCTCTGCATGGAGAACTCCCTTCAGGCTATCCAAGCTCTGGTGAATCGAAAACACGCCTAAAGGGATTGTGGGGCGCGATCCACGGACTAAAGGAAAAACGCGCGGCTCTCTGCATCTCAGGTGGCGGTATTCGGAGTGCCACATTTGGATTGGGAATTTTGCAGGGTCTGGCGCGCTGCGGATTGCTCGAGAAATTTCACTATCTCTCCACTGTCTCGGGCGGAGGATACATTGGCAGCTGGCTGAGCGCGTGGATCAAGAACGATCCAAACGGCATTCGCGGCGTTGTCGAGGAGTTGAAGAGCAGACCCGATTCGACTCTGGATCCCGAACCGCAACCGATCCGCCATCTTAGAGAATTCAGTAATTACCTGGCACCACGAACCGGTCTAACATCGGTCGATTTTTGGACCCTGATTGCCACGTTCATTCGCAACATGTTCCTCAATTGGCTGGTGCTGATCTCGTGGCTGGCCGCCGCCATGATGATTCCGAGGTTATATCTTGCGGCGGTCAATCTGCAGCCGAACTGGCCCGCCTGGGGTCCCGACATGGACCTCACGAAGTACGCACAGCTGGCGAGTCAGGTAAAGCACGATTGGGACATCTGGCTCTACATCCTGGTAGCACTTGGGTTTGCGTTGATCGCCATGGCGATGGCTTATGCAATTATCGATGTCCCTGCTACGGGGAACGCCCGATTGTCACAACGCCGCTTTCTGGAATTTCGTCAACTTCCGTTGGTGTTCGCGTCTCTTGTTTTAACTGAATGGTGGGCTTTGCTCCGCAACGTTCACGGCAGTGAGCCGTTTGAACCCAAGGCATGGTTGTTCAAGTTTATGGCGTTTGTTATTGCGAGCTACTTAACTGGCGGTGTCTTTGCGACAGTTGTTCTTGCATTTCGTAAGCAAAAAAGAGAGCGCCGCATCTTCAATTCGCTTTGGCGACTCGGTATCATCGGCCTGGCCGCAGCTATTGCCGGTGTTTCTCTCTGGGCGATCGCAACCCGAATGTTTTTGGAGCCCCCTATTCAATTCACATTAAGCCGCGATTGTGAAGCAACGCCGATCCCCTGGAGTAAACAAAAAATACTCATCCCGAAAGACACCAAGGGCGTCATTACGCAAATCGACCGAAGTTATACCATCGAAACCGAAGGACGGACGGGACGCATCATTGAGAGCGATTTTGGTCTCTTGGAACTGAAGCCAGAGGAAAAGCCTCCGATTCAATACACGTTAAAGCACGAGGGTGAGGCCATCCCAATCCCCTGGAGCCGGCAAAAAATGAAGCTGGCAACAGGCACTCCAGTTGTCATCACGCAAGTTCAGAAGATTTATATCATCGAAACCCCTCAAGGTCGCGCGCGCCTGACTGACAAGGATGTCGATGCATTGCAGCTGAAACCAAATGAGAACCTTCCCGATCGTTTTCCGTTGCCCGCGCCTGCGAAAAACGCGGTGAAATACGTTTGCTTCGCGCCCGCATTGATCCTGGCCGTGCTGCTGCTCGTCAATTTCCTCTTCACCGGTCTGACGAGCTGGGTGACAGAGGATGAAGATCGCGAATGGTGGGGGCGATCGGCGGCTTGGATTCTCATCACCATCTTTGGCTGGATCGTTGTCAACGTAGTCGTTCTTTGGGGAGCGCAGGCGATTTCCGCGACGCCAAACCGGCTCGGCGTTTTTCTCGGAGATGTTAAAGCGACACCCGAGGCCAAAGCTCTTCTTGGTGCTTTTGGAGGAGTGACCGGCCTCGTCAGTGCGTTGCTGGCTGTCCGATCCAAGCTAAGCAGCAGGTTTGGCGAGAAAGCGGGTTTTCAATGGCTTCTCGTAGTGGTGGCAGTCGTCTTTTTTGTGCTTCTCTCGATCGTAATTTCCTGGGTTCTGATCCTGATTGGTTCTCAGCCTTGGGCGCAACACACGACCGCATGGCTTCTCGGCGGGAGACAAGATCAACTTGCGGACCCTAATTCCTGGCGCGTTCAGCTCTTCGTTGTTGCGTTTCTCACGGTGGTCATGCTGCTTTTCGGAATTGTGATCGGTTTCTTCATCAATGCGAACAAGTTCTCCCTTCATGCAACCTATCGAAACCGGCTGATTCGCGCCTATCTGGCCGCGTCGCGCACGATGCGCAGCCCGAATTTATTCACGGGGTTCGACCCTGAAGACAATGTTAAGCTGCGCGACCTGGCTGCCGGAAAGCCTCTCCACGTACTCAACGGCGCGCTGAATATCGTCAGGGGCCAGCAACTGGCGTGGCAGCAGCGAAAGGCTGAATCCTTCACAATGAGCCGACTACACTGCGGTTCTTACAAGGTCGGGTACCGGCCATCCGCCAAATACGGCGAAGCGATTACGCTCGGAACCGCGATGGCTATCTCGGGTGCGGCAGCGAATCCGAATATGGGCTATCATTCTTCGCCGGTGCTCGGTCTTTTGATGACGCTATTTAATGTGCGTCTCGGCTGGTGGCTGGGTAACCCCGGATCGCCCGGCGCCAAAACGTGGCAACGAAAGGGACCGCAGTATTCCGTGGGACCACTGTTCTCTGAAGCGATCGGAAATACGACCGATCTCTACAAATATGTGAACCTCTCCGACGGCGGCCATTTCGAGAACCTTGGCCTTTACGAGATGGTGCTGCGTCGCTGTCATTTCATTGTGGTGAGCGATGGCGGTGAAGACCCCGATTGTGCCTATGCCGACCTGGGTGAAGCAGTCCGCAAAATCCGCATCGACTTTGGAATCCCGATCGAGTTCGGCACAATGACCATCTATCCTCGCAGCGCAATCGACACCCTTAAAAGTCCCGGCCATAACTGCGCCGTGGGTCGCATTCGCTACTCGGTTGTGGACGGCGATGATGCTCCTGATGGGATCGTCGTTTATATCAAGCCGGTTTGTTACGGCGACGAACCGCGCGATATTTACGAATACTTCAAGACCAATCCGACGTTCCCGCACGAGAGCACGAGCGATCAATTTTTCTCCGAGTCGCAATTCGAGAGTTATCGGATGCTTGGCGCGTACACCATGGAAAGATTCTGCACAGATTGCGACGGAGATCTTCGCTGTTTCGTTCGCGATATTCTAAAACGCCACCTTCAGATGGAAGCGCCCGATTGGCTTGCAACATTGCTGGAGGAAACGAAAAAACAAGATCGCGTAAGCGCCTAATCGGCTCAGGCGCGGAACATACGCCTATGCCGGCGCCGCCAATTCGTGGTAAAATACAGGGATGGCCCGCATTTTCGCACTGCCGGTCACGCTTCTCGCTCTGGCGATGGCGGTGTGCGCAGCGGATCAATCCGCGGCAAACAAATCCGAGGAACCCGATTCATTCGACGTCGAACCGCCAATATTGAAGCAAAACCTCTCGGATGAGCCATTGCCGGACGGCGATATGGCACGTTTGGAAAAGCAATTGCAACGCGCAAAGCAAAATGCAGCCGGCGCGGAACGTCTCTATAAAATTGGCGTACTGGCAAAAATGGAAGTTGAACAACGCCTGTTGAAGGTAACCCGAGGCGAATCGGATCTGGCAAATGCGCGCGTCGCTCGCGCGAAAGAAGAACTTGCCGAAAAGGAGTCTCAACTCGCGACTGGAGAAATTACCAAGGATGAACTGGAGTCAATTAAAACCGCGCTGGCGCAATTAACCGAAGCCGCGCAAGTCGCGACGGCGAAACGTGAGCAAGCCGAGCTTGAGGCCGCGGAGGCAAACTTACGGCGTCAGCAAAAGCTTCTTAAACTGGGAATCGCAGGAAAGGACGATGTGGATCGCGCGCAGGAAAAACTCGCCGAGCTGAAAGCGCCGAAGAATTGATGGCGATGAGGCGTGGCGCAAGCGACGTTACACTGCGGCTTTCATTTCCCAAGCTGAACGATTCTGAAGGCGAGGCCGCTGAAGCGCAGGTGCACATCGAGTTTGCATTTCGCCACGGCTATCTCAGGAACGCAGAATTCCAAGAAATCGACAACGCGTACGAACACATGAGCGTGCAAGATTCGCGCATTCACGATTTCGCCCATTCGCCGTTTCTCGGTTTCCGGGATCAATACCCCTCCGCCATCCCGTCTTTGCGTGATTCGCTTGCGCCGACATAGACGCGCTGGCCATCGTGCATTTCGACCCTGATCGCCTGGTAACCGCCGTAACCGCCGACGTCGAAACGCATGTCGTGTCCTTTCTTGTGCAATTCGCGCACAGTCTCATACGGAACACCGCTCTCGACTTCAACGTAGCCACCTGATTCAGTCATTTTTTCTCCAGTCGGTTCGTTATCGCCTTCGTGCTGCCAGCGCGACGCGTCCCCAGCTTCCTGGACGTTTAACCCGAAATCGATTTGGTTTGTAAGCACTTGGACGTGGCCCTGCGGTTGCATACCGCCGCCCATGACACCGAACGCTTCCCATGGTTTACCATCTTTCATCGCGAAACCGGGAATGATGGTGTGAAACGGACGCTTGCCCGGCGCGTAAACGTTCGCGTGGTTCGGATCCATGGAAAAGAGTTCGCCACGATCCTGAAACATGAATCCGAGTCCGGGCACCACAATGCCGCTGCCCATCCCGCGATAATTGCTTTGAATGAGCGAGACCATGTTGCCTTCGTCATCGGCCGTACAAAGGTAAATGGTGTCACCTTGATTCAGGGTCGCATTGCCTGCCTCGACCTTCTTTGCCGCGTGATTGGGATCGATCAACTTTCGACGCTCCGCTGCGTAGTTCTTCGAAAGAAGACCAGCGAGCGGAATCTTTGCGAACGCAGGATCGGCATAAAACTTCGCTCGATCGGCCCACGCGATTTTCTTCGCTTCGACCATGGCGTGAAGCGTCTCAGGCGAATTGCGTCCCATGGCACGCAGATCGAATCCTTCGAGGATGTTCAACATTTGCAGGGCCGCTATGCCTTGACCGTTCGGTGGAAGCTCGAAGACTTCATAGCCACGATAAGTCGTCGAAACCGGCTCGACCCAGGTCGATGTATGTTTTTCGAAATCCGCTTTCCGCAAAAAGCCGCCATTCGCTCGCATGAACTCATCGATCTTGTCCGCGATCTCGCCCTTATAAAAGACGTCGGGACCTTTTTCCCCGATCAATCGCAAACTTTTCGCGAGATACGGATTCTTGAAAATATCGCCCTTCGCCGGTGTTCGGCCTTTTCCGTCGAGGGTATAGGTCTCGAGAAAGGCACCTGGCAATCCCTTATATAACCGCGGACCAAACGCCCAGTAATAAGCAATCAATTCCGTAACCGGAAAGCCCTCTTCGGCATATCGAATCGCAGGTGTAAGATCGTCGCTCAATTTCAGTTTGCCGAATTTCTTATGCAGTTCCGCCCAGGCATCCACTGTTCCGGGCACGCTGATTGGCAACATGCCGGTCGGGGGAATTGTGTTGCGATGCAGTTTTGCCAACTCGGCCTTCATCTGGTCATAGCTCAAGCCGAGTGGTGAACGCCCGCTACCATTGATGCCGTAGAGTTTATTTTCCTTCGCGCTATAAACGATTGCGAACAGATCGCCCCCGATTCCGTTGGAGACAGGCTCCATCAAACCGAGCGTCGCGTTTGCAGCGATCGCCGCGTCCACGGCGCTGCCACCACGTTTCAAAATGTCGATGCCAACCTCAGTGGCCGCAGGCACACTTGTGCAGACCATTCCGTGGCGTGCCAGAACTTCTGATCGCGTGGCGAAATTCTTTCCAGTAATGCGATCGATCTGGGCGTTAAGCCGTAAACCGACAATCAATAGAACGAGCAGCCAAAAACTGACCTTAATCCAGTGCACCAGCCACATTAATGCCTTCCATTTAAAGAGTGCACTTGATTTTTGTCTGATGATTATATTTGATTGCTCACGACCAAATGAAAATTTCGTCCGATGACCAAAAAGCAATCAGTTTGATTCTTATGTGCCTGGGAGTTCTGTTTTTTCTGATCGGAATCGCAGCTCATTTTAAATCGAGTTTTCACTCGCGGGCGGAGATTTCGACGACGGGCTTCGTCGCAGCAGCGGTCTTCGCAGGATTGGGCCTCCTTCTGTTTCTGTTTTCGTTAGCAAAAAAACAGAGCTGAGCATCACTTGCCAGTCAGTCGTTGTCTCCAACAGCAGTTCGTGGATCGAGTGTCTCTTTTGCTACGAGCGAATTTCTTTGCGACAGCAAAAAAAAGTGGCGGCGATCCTCCCGGATCGCCGCCTTCCCCACCGCTCTGAACAACGAAGTTATTCCTGCATCGCGTCGTGAAGCTCCTTATGGGCGTTCATCATGTCCTGATGCGCCTTCTGGATGGCATCCAACTTCTTCTGCTGATCAGCCGTTAGCAGCGGCCGGATCTGGGTCAGCGAGCTGTCGATGATTCCTTTTGCTTTCTGCATCGCCTCCTGATGAATGGCTTCGAGCTGCGGTTTGGCCCCATCGAGAATCGGCTGAACCTTTGTCTGTTGCTCAGAAGTCAGGTCCAACTGCTTGGTTAATCCCCGAAGGCCAAACGCGCGTCCGTGCCAGCCACCGCCAGCACCGGGTTGTGCTTGCACTATTGCAAAGCCCCCAAGCGCAATCGCGCCGGCGGCTACAAACGCTAATATGTTTCTTTTCATGTTTTGTTTCATTTTGTCTCCGCGAAATATTGTTTCGCTTCTTCACGTAATGACCAACAGGCAGTCTGGCCGGTTACAATTTTTCTTGTGTTCCTTCGTCGCCACGGCTTTCCAACACCAAGGGCTTGGCACCAGCGCGTCTACATCCAAAATTGTAACCAAAGCACGCCGGTAGCGGTCATTGCTACTGGTGTGGATGCGCTCTCGATTACATGGATGATACTGACGCAAGTGCGCTTGTTCATGCTGCACTCCAGCATGACGATGAGGCGGCTCGCGCGTTGGTGCGACGGCTCTATCCGCTCGTGGCCAAGATCGTCCGTTCCCATCGTCCGCGTCGAACGGATGAAGAAGACCTTTGCCAAATGATTTTCATCAAGGTATTCCAAAAACTGTCGCAATTTTCGGGGAAGGTGCCGTTGGAGCACTGGGTCTCTCGCATCGCAGTCAACATTTGCCTGAACCAGATTCAGTGGGAGAAAATACGACCCGAACTTCGTCACGCCGATTTAAGCGTGGAAGAACAGGCTGTGATTGAGAACCTGACAACCTCCGCCGATGAGCTGGCACCGGACCAGCGTTTCGCCTCGCGCCAACTGGTTGAACATCTTCTCGCCGCGCTCAAACCCGTCGAACGGCTGGCCATTGATCTGCGGTACTTGCAGGGGCGTTCGGTTGAAGAGATCCGTAAACTCACCGGCTGGAGCGCGGCGCTCGTTAAAGTACGGGCTTTTCGAGCGCGACAAAAAATGAAAGAGCAACTCGCCAGGATTTCGACAAAGGAGGGTGAATGAAGGACCAAATCGATCGGTTGTTGCGATCCGCTGCACAGGCGGGCGATGAGGCTCCGGCCGAAATGCCGTTTGGATTCGATACTCGCGTGGTCGCGCTACGGTCCCGCAGTCGTGGGGCAGCGAAGCCAAATGGCATTGCTTCGCTGCTCCGGCGCGTTGCGCTCTTGTCGTCCGCGGTGATTGTTATTTCGACGTTCGCGGCTGTTCTCGAGTTCAAACAAAGCCAGGAACAGTCCAACGACTTCACGAACGAATTTGCTATCGCAGACACCGCCATTCAGGATGAGTTTTCACAATGAACGGCGCGTTAAAGTGGAAACTGATTGCCGGATTTGTCCTTGTGTTCGTCGCTGGTGGAATCGCTGGCGCTGCTTTCGGGGGATTTTACGCTCGCCATCTTTTCTTTGATTTTCACCGTCCAGGACGGATGGCCGATCGAATGAAAGAGCGCCTACGCACTGAGCTTCGACTGACGCCTGAACAGGTCGCAAAAGTTTCGCCAATCGTCGATAAAACGGCTGCGCAGCTCCGTAAGATACGGCGCGACACGGGGCAGCGTGTCCATGAGCTCATGACGGATGCGCACAAGGAAATTGCAGTCAATCTTACCGACGAACAACGGCAAAAACTTCAACAAATCCAAGAGCGACACCGGCGGGGGCGCCATCGTCACGGCGTGCCCGAATTTGCTCCCGAATCACCCCCCGCGACGCCGTAGGCATGTGGAGGGCGGAGCTCTGCGACGCCCACCGCATTCTGTGCGTCGCCCCCCGGGCCTCGCAGAGCTCGCCCCTCCATTTAAATCCGCAGCGTGTTCAGAAGCGTAATCCATTCTCGAAAAGAATGCGCTCGCGCTCGACGTCGGCGCCGCGGCTAATGAAAAGATCGCGCAGTTCCGGCGTGTAGTAATCGCCGCTATATAAAGGATTCAATCCAAAGAAAACCTTTCCGCCCGGGGCGAGGTGTTTGCGCAAATCGCCCAGGAAAAAATCCCATTCGGCTGTTCCCCAGCGCTCCTTCGTCGGGTGATAAAGATAAAAATTAGTCGAAAACGCTGTGATCCAATCGAATTTTTGACCAAGGTCAGGCAGCGGTTCAAACGCGTTGATTCTCCAAACCATGCGCGGAACCCGGAAAAGCTCGAGCAATTCGGTAAAAAGCGCGACGTGCTCGATGTCCAAGCCCAGAACGGAATGGCCAAGGTTCTTGGCGATAAACAGGAAAAAACCTCCCCCGCAACCGAGATCGAGCACGCGCTTTGGCTCCGAGCGATGGAGTTTCAAATCCTGCACGCGTTCCCGATTTAATCGCAACCACGGTTCGATGTTCGCGTATTTGGCGTATCCAGCAGTCGAATTCGCATAGCGCTGCTGAATTTCTCGGGCGCGCGCCTCATCGATTTTCGCCAGCATCGGTTGAAGCGGAACGCGAAAAATCGAGCGCTGTGCTCTGCGCCAGCCGCGTCGGTATGTCAGCGGCGTGGTAAATTTGAGAATTTTTCGGGAAAGTTTCATCTAAAAATCTGTGAACTGTAGGGCAACGGCTCCGGTTGCCAACCCGTAGCGAAAGCAGGCGATGCGCCTCCCCTACAATTTATCCATGATTTCGCGAAGAAGTGACGGACCGCGATAAACGAATCCGGTATAAAGCTGAAGAAGGTGAGCGCCCGCATTGAATTTTTCGCGGGCGGATTCGGCATCGCATACTCCACCGGAAGCAATCACCGGAATTTTGGAGTTTGCGGCAATGCGGCGCACCAGCGCGGTCGATTTTTCCCGTAGAGGTCCGCCGCTCAAACCACCTTGCATATCCAGCTCCGGCGGTAGAGAGGAATGATCGAGCGTGGTGTTTGTCGCAATGATCCCGGCGGCGCCGTTTTCTTCGCACGCCGCGAGAACTGCCTCCAATTCGACCGGGGAGAGATCAGGTGAAATCTTCACAACAACCGGCTTTGCGACCTGTCCCGGCTCACTGTGAATTGCGTGCAGCAATCGTGACAGCGCTGCCGATTCCTGCAGTTCCCTTAGGCCAGGCGTATTGGGCGAGCTCACATTTACCGTGATGTAGTCCGCAAAATCGCGAAGCAATCGAAACGAATAGAGGTAATCGTCTGTTGCGCGTTCTAGGGGTGTCGTCCTCGATTTGCCAATATTGATTCCGATCGGAAGTGCCGGCCATCGCCCGCTCTCACGCAGTCCCCGCAAGCGTGCTGCGATCGCATCGGCGCCGTCATTGTTAAATCCGAGACGATTGATAAGCCCTTTCTGTTCGGGCAGTCGAAAGATGCGCGGCTTCGGATTTCCTGGTTGTGCCATGGCGGTTACGGTCCCGATCTCGATGAAACCAAAACCAAGCGCCGCCCATGCCGGCAGGGCGACTCCGTTTTTGTCCAGTCCGGCGGCGAGGCCGATTGGATTCGGAAACGTCAA
>Ga0193721_1000223_pt1 | contig 17411 bp, 18 predicted proteins | sample U2s2metaG_FD_145078 | JGI IMG/M metagenome (GOLD analysis project Ga0193721, IMG submission 145078) | Soil microbial communities from a riparian zone of the East river system, Colorado, United States - U2s2 | ecosystem: Environmental > Terrestrial > Soil > Riparian zone | place: USA: East River...
CGACAGCAGCCTGTCCTTTGCCTGATTCTTCCCATGCGCTCTCATTGTCCTATCCTCCGTGGGTACAAAAGCAAAACGCGCCGCAACCAAGGGCGGGCACACTTCCCGCTCTTTTGTTGCGGCGCGTCTTACGTTGTATTGGCGCGCTATGTCTTCTGGCTGCTCAAAATGTAGGCGCCCAGCGTCGGAGGAGTCAAGGGGATGTTTACACGCTCGGAGGCTAGCCGGGACGGCGCGGATTGGCCCGGCACCGTAGGATCGACCATTGGTACCGCAGAGAGACACCTATCACGTGGTAGCATGGGGATCCAAGTTGGCTGACAATGAGCCTCACATCGTTCTTGAATGAAAACTTGGAAGCTCGAAAGTATCTGTCGACGGCGTTTACCAAGCCGTCGATCCGTAGGGACGTGCCATTGCTCGTCTCCTCCAACACCCCACGTCCCGGAGAAATCGGAGCCGCTTTCGACTACATCTTCCGCTTCTACATCCAACGTTTGAATCCCCAAACTGCCGATGGTGGCCAGTGGGTGGCGGAAGGAGCCATTCCAATCGTCCAACGCGTCGACAGGAATCGGGCTGCTCGAGCGCGCGAGGTGGTTCACGCTGCGAAACAGCTATTGGTTGCTTTCTTGAAGGGCGACGCTCAAATGTCAGATGAGCTGCTTGCATCCGCCATCCGATTGGCACGACTCGATACGATCTATCGATCCGGACGGGGGCTCGAGTACTTCGATTCGCCCATAACCGAGGCGGAGCTCCACGAACTCAGGGAGCTGTACCTTCACCTCAATCCTGACGATTGGCGTACGGATGGGTCGTGTCACCTCAACCCGACCTTCGGCGTCGCTTCTCACGCGATTGGGGGCGCTGATGCGGATGCCATGATAGGCGATCTCCTCGTCGACCTGAAATCGACGAAGACCCTTGTTCTAACCATCGACGATTGGTTACAGGTCGTGGGTTACCGCCTTCTCTCGATCCTTGATCAGCTTGTAAGCGGCGAAATCCGTACCCTGACTAAAGCCTTGGGGATCTATTTCGCCAGATATGGCTATCTCGCGAGGTGGGACGCTAACGTTGTTGCGACTGAGGCGGCCTGGCACGATGCTGTTGTGTGGCTGGCCTCTGCTCTCGACATTCGATTGGCCAGGAGCCGACGTCCAGCACGCAATCAGGGGGCGTCAGGTCGAGTCGGCCAGCGAGCTACCAGCGCGAGTGTCGGGCCGGCCCGTGTGTTGACGATGAACGCGAGGAGGGGAACCACAATGGGAAGTTCTGCGCGCTACGAACTCGTACCAGTTGACGCCATTGAACTCGATACGACCAATCCCCGTATCGCGCACGCCCTGTCGAGCTACAAACCACCTTACAAGGCTGAGCAGATTTACCTCGCCCTCAATGCTGGTGGTCGCGAGGAAGAGGGCGGTACCACAACCACCTTCAACAAACTGAAGCAATCAATTTTCACCAATGGTGGGATCTCCCAGCCCGTCCACCTTCACGAGAAGGCAAAGGGCAAGTACGTATCGATCGAGGGCAACACACGCGTTGCCATCTACCAGGAGTTCAAGCAGCAGAAGGCCAAGGGATCATGGGACAAGATTCCAGCCTTCGTATACTCTGATCTTCACGACGAGCAGCTCCACGCGATAAGACTGCAAGCGCACCTTGTGGGCCCACGACCGTGGGATCCTTATTCCAAGGCGAAGTACCTGCGGCACCTCCGGAACGATTTGAGCTACCCGTTCGACCGCCTTGTGGACCTTTGCGGTGGTAACAAACGCTCGATCCAGGAGAGCCTCCAAGCCTACGAAGATATGGAAGGATACTACCGACCCCTACTGAAGCCGGGTGAACCGTTCGATACAGATCGGTTCTCTGGATTCGTCGAACTGCAAAAGGCAGGTGTCAAGCAAGCGCTACAGCAGACCGGATACTCTGTGAAAGACTTTGCCCAGTGGATTCGCAGCCGCAAGATCGAACGACTGGCTGATGTGCGGGTTCTGCCCCGAGTTCTAAAGGACCCGAAGGCGCGGCAGGTGTTCATCGATGTAGACATCGACGCGGCAAAAAAAGTTCTCGAACTTCCTGAGGTGAGCGAAACCCTTCAACGAGCAGGCTTACTCGCGTTGTGTCGTGCCCTCACGCAGACAATCCAGAAGGTGGAATTCAGCGAGTTGCGCAAGTTGAAGCAAGACCTGAGCTCGCCTATGGTCCAGGATATTTCGGAGACCTTCGACACCTTGAGGGGGCTGATCGAAGATATCGGTCTAAAGGCTGACGAAGTTTGACGCGATGCCGGAGTCTCATGTTCATGCGACTTTGGTGAGCCTGCTCCTACGATTCCTCGACGAGCGCCACGGACACAACCTGGGGCTTTGCGTCTATCGCGACACGGCCACTGCTGATCGCGAGGACAAGCCCCGGCGGATCAATGGGTATGTACCCGACGTCCTGGCTCTCACGGTGCCCGCTTCGTTCACGATCATAGGGGAAGCCAAGCTCCACCGAGACCTCGACACTCCACATTCCCGCTCACAGTTTCGCGCCTTTCTGCGGTTCCTCCGGTACACGCCGGATCCGCATCTGATGTTGGCGGTTCCCGTCGCAGCGCACGCAGCGGCCTATGCGTTGATGCAGAGTCTGCAATGGGTTGAGGGTGCAGCGAATGTCGAGATTGAGATCGTCACACTTGCCGGCTTGGTCGCCGAGCAATGACTCTCAACGTGCCCCGCGATGCCAGTTATGAGCCCAAGCTGCCAGGGTTCCCGTACCAGATCGAGGCACTGCACGCCATCGAGGGTCTCGAGTTCGCCGCGGTGTTTCACGAGCCTGGTCTTGGAAAAACGAAGATTGCAATTGATCTCCTCTTGTCGTGGTTCAAGGCGGGAGTTGTGGACTCAGTCATCGTGGTGACAAAGCGCAGCCTTATCGCAAATTGGCGAGCAGAATTAGAGAGTCACTCGCACCACTTTCCCCTGGTGTTGAGCCAGAATCGCAGGGCCAACTATGCCGCGCTTAACAGCCCTGGTCGCGTCTACCTGACTCACTATGAGGTCTTCAAGACCGATCACAATCGCCTTCGTCTCTTCTTGAGGACGCGACGCGTTGCGGTGATCCTCGATGAGGCTCAGAAGATCAAGAATCCGTCGTCGGCACTTTTTCGTGCTTTTGCTCAACTACGAGCAGACTTTGTACGGCGTGTGATACTGACCGGGACGCCCATTGCAAATCGACCATACGACATCTGGGCGTTGATCTACTTTCTGGACGGTGGCCGAGCCCTCGGTCGTGACTTTAAGCCGTTTCGAGAGTCATTCGACATCTCTCCCCTAATGGCACACGACCGTGTAGTACGGCGGCAGTTCGAGCAAAACTTGCAACAATTGTTTGAACGCATTCAAGCGTTTTCGGTGCGTGAGACCAAGAAGAGCGCCAGAATAGTGTTGCCTGACAAGGTGGTCGAGAATGTGCTAGTCGAACCAGAAGAGTTACAAGAGGAGCTCTATCGCCAGTATCGGGACGCCACGAGGGCTGCCGTGGAGAAGCAGGGCACAATGTCGTTTGACGACATTGACGAAGTCGTGAAGCGTCTGCTTCGGCTGGTGCAGGTGGCTTCCAATCCAAGACTCGTCACCGACGCGTATGACCGCGAACCTGGGAAACTCCCGGTACTCAAGAATCTGCTCTTTGACGCCAAGGCTGAGGAAAGTAAGGCCATCGTTTGGACGTCCTTTGTCGACAACGCTGCTTGGCTTGCGCGGCAACTCCGCGATCTGGGATCCTGTGTCGTCCATGGCAAGATGAGCATTGACGACAGGAACGCGGCGCTTGAGCGGTTCAAGAAAGATCCGTCGGTGACTGTATTGGTGGCGACACCAGGTTCTGCGAAAGAAGGCCTCACGCTGACCGTGGCTAACGTGGCCGTGTTCTTCGACCGGAGCTTCAGTCTGGACGACTATCTCCAGGCGCAAGACCGAATACACCGGATCTCCCAAGAGAAGACCTGTTACGTCTACAACCTCTTATTGAAGGACAGTGTCGACCTTTGGGTCGATGAACTCTTGACCGCAAAGCATCTTGCTGCGCAGCTCGGCCAAGCCGACATAGATGCGGCGGAGTATCGGAGTCGCGCGACGTATTCGTTTGGGGAGATCCTGAAGGCGATTCTCGGACCCGTTCGCAGCGAGGCTAACGATGAGTAAGCAGCGACGCGCAGCATCGTTTGGCGAGTTTCCCACTCGAGGCCTCGATGAGGGAACACTGACCATTGCAGGGAAGAAGCTACGCGTTCGGACCGGTGAGGTACCTCAAAGCGAGCTCCTCTTTTTCGCGGAGAATCCGCGGGTCCATTCACTCCTTCACTCCGACGGCAGCGAGCCAACACAAGAAGAAATCCAGGATCAACTCGAAAGTATGGAGAATGTCCGAGAGTTGGTACAGGACATTCGCAGGAATGGCGGCTTGATCGACGCGTTGATCGTCCGGTCCGGGTCACGCGAAGTGATTGAAGGCAACAGTCGACTGGCCGCCTATAGATGCCTGGCGCGAGAGGACCCCATCAAATGGGGGAAGGTCAAAGTGACCCTTCTACCCGAGCCGGTCGAGAGCGTTGTCATTGATGTCCTTCTAGGTCAGTACCACCTAAAAGGAAAGACGGAGTGGCTTCCCTACGAGCAAGCAGGGTACCTCTACCGTCGGGTCCATCATCATGGAGCGAGTGTAGACGAGCTCTCAGCGGAGCTTGGCCTAAGCAAGAAACGCATCGGGCAAATGATCGGGGCCTATGAGTTCATGGTAGAGAAGAAGGACAACGCACGTGGCAGGTGGAGCTATTACTACGAGTACACCAAATCCCACAAAATAAAGAGGGCCCGTAAGCTCTACCCCAAGATGGATTCCGTGGTCGTGAAAATGATCAAGTCGGGCGAGATCGACAAGGCACAGGACCTTCGTGACAAACTTCCGGTGATTTGCACGTCGCGCGGAAAGGCGCTCGAGAGATTGGCTTCAGGTAGGCTCGACTTGGACGAAGCATTCGACTTGGTGGAGCACCAAGGCGGTACCAACACGTCATTTCGGAAACTCGAGAGGTTCCGCACCTGGCTCGCGAACGCGGATGTACGCCAGCGACTAGCTGACTCGGCTCCCGCAGTGCGTAGAAGGGTAGCGTTTGAGGTCAGACAACTGCGCCGTCTCATTGATCGACTAGAGAAAAGGCTCGCCTAGACCGCTTCGGTTGGCGGCCAACAACCAAGTCGCAGCGCCTTGACTTGGGCCGTAATCTGCAGCATTCTGATGCAACTTCTGCATGCCTCCGGTACAGCGCCTGACCAAGTTTCATGTCCTCCGCGGTGTGGAGGGCACGTCCGGTCACAGACGGGCGGTAGTCGGTTTCGCTCCGGCATCACTCCTCGCGAGTCTGAGTTTCGCCGACGTACTCGATGAGAGCACGGGTCGCGGGTATCAGCGACGCTTCTCCCACGACCACAGTCTGGATTTTCGTCGATACATCCAGGCGACCGGCAGTGCCACGCCTCCACTCACGTTCAATCTTCGGCCTCGCTCCGATCGAGCGTGGCGAGTCAAGGCACATGGTGGCAATGTCGAGATCATAATTCAGCGTTCAGCGGGTCCAATTCTGGCCCAGGTTGATTGTCAGCATCGCCTAGGTCACCTCAGAGACCTCAACGTTAGTCTTCCATTCATGATCTTTGTGGGACTCACCGAACACGAAGAGCTCGAGATCTTCAACACCATTAACAGCAAAGCGAAGGGCCTAAGCGGTAGCCTCTTGGACTACCACGAGTCGAAGCTCCTCAAAGACTTCGCTGGTGAGAGGCCCGAACTGTACATTGCCCTCCACTTGAACGAGGCTACGGATTCCCCGTGGTACAAGCAGCTCGACTTGGGCGGGCAGGGCACGTCCGGCATGACGCGACGAGCATCGCTGCGAACCATGCAGAAGGCTGTGAAGCGCTTCATGGCCGCAAGCGGCGTTCTGCAGGAAGAGACACCGCAAACGGTCGCCGCTCTTGTGGCGGAGTACTGGGCGGCGGTTGCCAGTGTGCTAGCACCGGCTTGGGCCAAGTCCCGGAGTCACTTTCTCACGAAGGGCATCGGCGTGTATGCCCTGATGGGTATTCTCGCGGATCTTTGGGCTGAGCTGCGTAATTCGGGTCTTCCGCCGAACAGTACCAACTTCGCAAGCTTGCTCAGTGATTTTGCCACGGACTTTGATTGGTCGACGACGGGTCCGCTAAGGGGGCTTGGTGGCGAGTCCGGAGCCAAAGAAGCCTTGGGTATGCTGAGGAGTGCCCGTATTCGCGCTCGAGCTCACCTCGTGGGAGCTGGGACATGACTAACCGAAACATCCTCCTGATCGAGCCATCGTACAAGAACAAGTATCCGCCTTTGGGTTTGATGAAAATCGCCCAATACCACGGTCCGCGCGGGAAAGGCGACAACATCAGGTTCATCAAGGGTGAGGATTACTCGGTACTGGACACCGCTTGGGATCGCGTGTACGTGACCACGCTCTTCTCCTTCGAGTACAAGCGCATCTCTCGGTCGATTGACTTTGCTCTCGAGGTGGTCAACGGGTCCGCTGATCGTGTTTTTGTCGGCGGCATCGCGGCCTCTCTGATGCATGAAAGATTTCTGGAGGAACCTCGCTGGCGCGGAGTCAGGTTCGTCAAGGGGCTCCTTGATAAGAGTCCCGCTGTGTCTCTTCAGCTAGATGATTTCGCAGGAGAGCTCTATTCGGATGACCGGTCGGGCAAGGCGATCGAAGACCACATACCGGATTATGGCATTCTCTCTCAGATCCCGTACCGATACGCCGTTCATGACGCCTACTTCACCTATGCGTCGCGGGGGTGCATTCGGAAATGTTCGTTCTGCGGGGTCCCAAAGCTTGAAGGAGAGCAAAGGGACACTGAGTCGCTTACCGGGGTCGTGAAGGGCATTGAGGAGCTCTATGGTCCGAAGAAGGACCTGATCTTGATGGACAACAACGTCGTCGCATCGGCGAGGTTCAAGGAGATCATCGCTGAGATTCGCGACCTCGGGTTCACGCCAGGGGCGAAACTTACGCGCGGCCGGGTCTCCGCTCTCCGCCGTGTGGACTTTAATCAAGGAGTAGACGCGCGGATTCTTTGCAAGGATCCGTTTTTCCTACGCGAGCTGAGCACGATCTGCATCCATCCACTGCGGATCGCGTTCGATCACCTGGGTGTGGCGAAGCTATACACGCAGGCCATCCGATACGCCTGCGACAACGGCCTCACCGAGCTATCCAACTACATGCTATACAACTTTCACGACTCCCCTGCTGACCTTTTTGAGAGGATGAGGCTCAACGTTGCTCTGAACGAGGAGCTCGGTATCAGAATCTTCTCGTTCCCGATGCGCTACCAGCCGACCGACCTGCCTGATCGCACTTTCGTCGGGGAGAAGTGGAATCGCTACTACCTGCGGTCGATGCAGATCGTTCTGCAGGCAACCCACGGCATTGTCAGCGGCTCGCCAGACTTCTTCAAGCGAGCATTCGGCGACACTTACGAGGAGTACGAGCAGATCCTTCTCCGTCCTCACCATTTCATCTTCAACCGTGAGTGGTACGAGAACCTTGGCGGCCGGTCTCAATTCGAGGAGTACCGGACTCAGCTGGCGCAGCTCTCACCCTCCCAGCGGGAGTCCCTGCTAGAGATCCTCAGCACTCGAAGCCCGCATGAGTACCGTGCTGCTGTGCGTGGCGTATCTGATTCGCGTCTGCGCAACGTCCTCCGGCACTACGTCCATCCTCGCCGTGAGCAGGAAATCAAGATCTGGCGCAAAGTGAGCAAGCTCCGCGCTCAGCAGCGAGAGGGAGCAATCGTAGCTGAGGATGAGCTGGTGGAAGATGCGGGGTTGTTCGACGAGCCCGAGGGAAGCCTGCAGCGTGGGCCAGTGATGGAGGTCGTCTGATGGTCGCGCCCACTGTGCAACTTCAGAGACTGCCCTCGAAGGGTGAGCCGTTTCGAGGGCAGGTTGTCGTAGGCAAGGACATCCTCGAGCTCCTTAGCACCGCCATGTACCTGAACCCGCTTTCGATCCTCCGGGAATACGTTCAGAACGCGGCCGACGCAATTGATTCTGCACACGCTCAAGGTGTGTTTGGTCGAGGGGAGGAGGGTAGAATCGATCTCGGAGTCCATTCCGACACCCGTGAACTTGTCGTAAGGGACAATGGGGTCGGCGTTCCCACTGCCGAGGTGGAACGGGTGCTTGCCTCCTTCGGGGCGAGCGAGAAGCGTGGGAAGGGGCTTCGGGGCTTTCGAGGTGTTGGTCGTTTGGGCGGGCTAGGTTACGCTCGCGGTCTCACCTTTAGGACGCGTTCGCTTGGCGATCCTGAGATCACCGAGATTCACTGGGACTGCCGGGAGCTTCGGGAGCAGTTAGCCTCCCGGGACAGACGTCAGTTGGAGGATGTCGTCAGGAGCGTCGTGACTGTACGGAGAACTAAGGCTGCGAAGGAGGTTGACGCCCACTTCTTCGAGGTTCGTCTAGAAGGTGTCATTCGGATCTGGAATGACAGGTTGCTGAGTGCGGAAGGCGTTTCGCAGTATCTGTCACAGGTTTGCCCGCTCCCATTGAGCCAGAGTCTGCCGTTCGCGGCCGAAATCGAAGGACACATCGGTCGCTACCTTCCACGGAAGCCGTTTCAGATCTACCTCAACGGCTCCGCCAAGCCCCTCCGCCGGCCTTATGGGCCTGATTTTCTTGTCTCGCCAACGAAGCGCGACCGCTTCGTCGCCTGCCAGCTCCTCGAGTTCCCGGGGTTGGACGGGCAGCCAGCCGCGACTGGATGGATCCTTCATCACAACTACCTCGGCGCGATCAGGGCGACCCCGACGATCCGCGGCCTCCGCGCTCGTGTTGGCGACATGCAAGTTGGGGATGACCAGGTTTTCATCAACTCATTCCCTGAGAGTCGTTTCAACTCTTGGGTCGTTGGCGAGCTTCACGTTCTCGACAGTCGCATTCTCCCAAACGGCAGACGTGACGACTTCGAGCACAACGCGACGTACGGCGCTCTGTTGAATCAGCTTGTACCGTTGTGCAGAGACCTAGCTCGTAGGTGCCGGGCCAGCTCAATGAGCCGCAGCCGATTCTTGCGCTTCGAGAAGAACGAGAGGAGGGTTAAGGAACTCCTGAGGGCCATTCGCTTGGGGCTTACTGACGGGCGGTCCTTGAGAACGATGCTCCGAGAGGTTGATCAAACGCTGCGCCAAATGGGTGGAACGGCACAAAGCACTCTCCTTCCCGACGCTGTCACTGTGCAACTTCAGCGACGACTGAAGCGCCTCATTAGCCGGCGGAAAGACGTCAATGAAGGGGATAATGCCACGGGAAATGGTGCTAAGCTTCCTGTTGCGAAGAGACGACTGTATGCAGAAGTAGTTCGTCTCGTAGCGGCCTGTGCCCCAGTAAAACGCGATGCATCGGTTCTCGTGGGCAGAATCGCCAAGATGCTCGCTCGCGAAGCCCGCAGCTAGTCGGCCTATTCGAGGGTCGATCTTGGCCCGAAGTAATCCTTCACACCGGAACTGACCTATGACGCCGAAGGCCGCGACCGCGGTGAAGGGGAAGCCGCTCGAACCGACCGGCATCCTCCTCCATGAAGACCCCGCGGTCTACATGACGGCCCTTCCCGGACCGTGGCTGCTCGATCACTCGACACCGTCGTGGCGAATCGACGATCCTAAGAAGGGCTTCCAGCGGATCGTGAAGGAGCAACGAGCCAAGGAGATCGCCAGGACGGTTCTAGACACGAATCGCACCTTCCCCAACGCCATCACGCTCGCGACGACAGCGAAGAGTTTCCCGCTCACAGATCACATCCTCGAAGTCCCGGGTACGGCGAAGTTTCTTGTCGTTGATGGTCAGCATCGCCTATGGGCTCAGCACTACTCCAAAGTCAGCGGTACCTATCCGTGCATAATCCACATGGATCGTACGGAACAACAGATGGCTGCGCTATTCCTTGAGATTAATGACACTCAAAGGCGCGTGCCCTCGTCGCTTCGTTGGGACTTGGTGCGGCTCGTAAGGACCGGCGACCAGAGTACCGCAATCACGGCGGACATTGTCTACGAGCTGGCCACGCGAAAGGAGAGTCCGTTTTCCGCCGTCGGAATCGACCTTACAGGGGAGAAGAAGGAGGTCACGATCAAGCAGGGCTCCCTGGCGCCGGAGATCCAGACGCTCGTAAAGCGCCATTTAAAGACCGTCGGCGGCGATCTTGAGGATTATCTTGGTCTCTTAATCCGCTTCTTCGTAGCAATCCGCTCGCTCGATCCAGACGGCTGGGGTGACCCCCAATCAACCTTCTACAAGGCTCGTGTTCTGCGCGCGCTCCTTCGTGTGCTATCCGATATGCTTGCAGACGACACGATCGCTGGTCTAACAACTGAGAAACTGCGCGAACGTCTCGACCGAATCGATCGCTCGATGCTTTCGGAGAGCGAAGTCCGCCGCATGCAGGGTTCGGCCGGTGTTCAGGATCTGTACGCACAGATAAAAGCCCAAGTCCTCGGGAACGCTGGCGCGTGAGACTCTTCGATCTCCCCCAAGCAAAGCATTTCTGTGCTCCACCAGCAACGACTCTAGGGCGTGTGGGAGCCCAGTCATTGCCAACGTTTCACGCGGGACTCGGGCGTGGTGTGTCACTAATGGTAGAGGGCACCAATCCGTTTGAGGTTCATCAGGTTAACGTGCTGGAGTCCGTGCAGCGCTGGTTGATTTACTCGTTGGGGCATTATCGACGAGCCGTCGACATGCTGGTCCCCGTTTCGGCTCCGTGGGCACATGTCACTCTCTATTACAGCTCGTTCTTTGCCTCGAACGCAATTCTCGGGATGTTCGGCGGGTGTATCAGTCAGACCAAAGGCGGGAATAGAGTTGTGGATGTAGAGCGCGGGAGTCCCGGTGGCCAGGCGCTGCGAGTTCACCGTCGCCTGGCATCCCCCGCTGGTGCGGTTGGATCACACAAGACCTTTTGGGATTTCTTCTATGACGCCGCAGCCGCGATCTCGGCGTGGGCCCCTGCCGGTCTGGCGTCCGCACTCACACCCGTCAACGGAGCCTTCGCCTGGCAGATCGATGAGCGCAACGGCGTGAACTACGACATGTTCCAGGCGTGGGCTGCATCAACACTGTTGTCCGGAACCCTAAACCCAGCAAGGCTCAACACACTTAGCGGTCCGCTGCAACTCCAGCTCGAGACCACCGAAAGAATCGTCCAACTGGGGCTGTGGTTTGCGAACGCCCTCTCATTGTCCAACACAGCGCTTAGCGGTTGCGGGCATTCGGGAACAAGACACCAGATTCAAAGGCGCCTCGTGACGCAACGCGCTCCTGCCATGGTGACCCAGTCGCACCTTTCGACGCTACTTGACGCTTAGACGTTCCTCTCCGGCGCCGACCGAAAGCCTAACTTGCCTTTCCCGGCGACCCCGGTAGCCGAAGTCGACGACGTAGCTCGGCCCATTCGTTACGCAGCTCCGACTCAAGGTCCGTAGGCCACTCGGAGGTATCGTCGTCGAAACGGCACCACCAGACGCGCCCCTTCCATATGATGAAATGGGAACGGCAGGCAGTAGGACGCCAAACGGATGGGAGCAGAGTTAGCCCTTCAGCGTCGAACCGAACGCGCCAGGCCGGACCGGTTCCCTTATCGAGGTTAATCGCTATCGTGTCTCCGCAGCCGCAAGGGCAGTGGAATACGACGCCGCGCAATCGTCCAGAACGCCGGACGACCACGATAGACGGGTAGTCTCGGTCGACGTGGGCGCGCGCGTCCGCTTGCGTTTCCACGAACACGGGCTGGCTGAACCCTACGATCTTCATGAGCCACCGATACGTTGCGTGTGCATGGCAATTCCGGCATCGCTGAACAGGTGAGCAGCGAGCTCGTATGCCACCGAACGGTCGGCCACAGATGCGTTGTCCCCGTAAGAGCAGTATCTCAGCAGGTACGCAGCGACCGCTATCGGATAACCCGTGGGGTTATCGTCGACTTTGCGCGCAATCTCCCGGATTCTCCGAACCATCAAAGAACAGGAGCGGCCTACGACATCGTGGAGCTCTTTAGTCACCCCTGCCCTAAGAGGGTACCTATAAGCACTGAGGAGGAGAGCACGAAATGGCAGGCGCGGCGCCGGCTTTTGAGGCACGAGGTAGTTCGGAGGAAAAGCCAAACTCACTTCAAAACAAGCCGGGTCAATAAGGAGCGGACGTCCCGGCTCAACGCTTCCATAGTCGATGATCACCGCTTCCGTGGAACCCGAGGGCACAAAGAGGTTGCCAATGTGCAGGTCGCCGTGGACCGTCCCGCTCTCGTAGTCGTGTCGCGGCAATTCCTCTATTAGCGCGCGCAGCTCCGTCGGTCCTGGTAGGAGATCGTCGCGTTGGCGAGCCTCGGCCGCAGCGGCATCGAGGTCGTCGGTCCAACGCAGCAACTTACAGCCGTTGTCGCCGAAGATTTCCTGGATGGGTGCGGTGCGCGCGCCCTGCGGCTGGTGCAACTCCCCGAGGGTATTCGAAAACAGGTGATCCACGAACGCGACCCCCGCGTCGCTAAGGCGAGCTGGTAGGGGGTCGCAAAGCTCAAGAAAGCGATATACCGCGAGGGCGTGCTGTGAGGCCGAGAGGCAGCGCTCCTTGACCAGAGGTGCGTAAAGGCGAGGGGGGACCTTCTTTTCGATCGTGAGGTACCCCGATCTCTCGCGGTCAATTTTCTCAGGGCTGCTAACCTTCGCCACGACTGGACGATTCGGATCGGGGACATTCCCTTCAGTGACTCGTACCGTTCGTGCTCCGCTCTTACCTCCATCGAGCGCCTCAAGGTGAAGTTCGCGGTAGTCGTAGAAGGCTCGACGTAGCAACCGAGTCTTCTCCTCATCACGAAGATCCGCTCCAGTGAGAGTGAGGCCTCGGTTTTCCCCTGGTTCCATGGGCAGCCCGGCTAGCCTGATTGCCACTGCTGTCCAATGATGATTGAGTCCTCGGACCGGGAAGCCCTCTGCTTGCAGTCGCCGCGAAGCTTTCGAATACTCGAAGATCTCCTCTTCGGCCGGCAGGTCTGGGGACACGGCGTCGGTCGCAATCACGAGCACCATGTGGAGGCCGTGAGTCAAGCACTGACGCGCTGCCGTTCTTGCGCGCCTCATGAACTCGGCGTCGGCCCTAGCAACAGGCATTAACAGGGCACGAGCATGGGGTGCGAGCCCCTCGACTTCGTTGGGCTCGAGCTGGCGCAGTTCAAGTCCTTGCTCACCGCACGACGCGGTGAGCACAGGTTTTGGTCCCGGTGGTCCGATCCAGATTACGGTCCGTCGCGCCTCGGGAGCAAAAGGAACGGGCGGCGACATTTCAACGGCGTCCGGGTGGATCGAAACTATCGGCCCGGCCGAGGGCCCCCAAAGGCGAACAGACAGGGCACGACGTGCGTGAATCCACGGCGACGCGACTGACGATGCCGGCCTCGAAGCGTATCCGCTGGTTGCGGGTACCGACAGGTACACCGGTTACTGCGGACAACATCATGGTTACCGCCAACGAAGCAGCCGCGCTGTTTATGGAGATCACGGACGGCTGGGGAACAAAGGCGCCATCAATGTAACGATCCTGCGCGCGGGCCTCATCGGTCAAGAGATCGCGGCGCACTTGTTCCGGATCCAGTACCTCAGCACACAACAGGCACGCCTGTCCGGGTGTCAGCATCTGCACTCGTCCGCTGATGTGAGTTACTTGCTCCTTTCGCACTCGGATTGCAACGCCCAAGTCAATTCCAGGCAGCCAGTACTGGTAAGCGAATTGATTCAGAACCGCTCGACTTCCCTCTGAGTCCGTGCAGCAAAAGAAGAAATCACACGCGAGCAGTTTGCGGGCGACTTCAGCGTCGCAGATGTCTCCGCGGATTGCCCGGATATGAGCTCGTGGTTGGACTATAGCGATCAAATCCCCCAGGACGTCGACCTTCGCGCGTCCGACATCGTTGCCAGTCGCACCGACGAGTCGGTTGAGGTTGGACTCCTCAACGAGATCGAGGTCAACTAGGGTGAACTCCCGCGCGCCCAAGTGCGCGAGCTGCTGACCGACCACGGATCCCGTACCGCCAGCGCCCACGATCGCGAAATGAAGAGCCTCGAGCCGACGTTGCCCGTCGCTGCCAAACGCAAGGGCCTGCCGGTGCATTCTCGGTTCTGGAGTATCGGCAGGTTCGCAACAATCGGCGATCACGATTACATCGTCGCCAACCTCCATGACCCGAAGCCCGTGCTCACTTCCGTCTTCATGGATAATGGCGGCGTGCGCACTTGTCTCGCCGACGATGAGCCGGCCATGAGGAACGTCAGGCACTCTGCGACGGACTGCCGGAACCCAGGCAGTCTCACCTTGTCGATCTATCCATGAAGGACCGACCGAGCCGGGCACCGTATGCGTGTGGGCCAGCAGGAGCGTCAGGTTCTCAGCACGGGCACGCTTGGTCACGTTCGCGAGAGCGCTCGCGTGCAACTCAACAGAGGACTCCGTGCGCCGAGCGTAATCGGCGTCGTGCAATGGGACGATCTCTTTGACGATCAAGCGCCACCGCGAGTCTGCGACGCGAGCAGACCGGGCAAGAATGAACGCTGCCGTCTCAAGCGGCGCGTCCGCGAGCAACGCCACCCGCAGCCGTTCGAAAGCGCCAGCGCGGAAGACTAGAGCGCTATAGCCGGTCGAGGAGCCCACTGGCTCACTGTGCTCGGTTAAGGCGCTCGCGAATCACTCGGACGTAGGTAAGCAACGTGTCACGCCCGGGATTCCAAGAGCCGATATGCCACGAGAACCACAGCTGTTGCGCCCCGACGCCTGGGACCGCCTGTAGTCCACTCGACGCGGGCATCGTACCGCTCGCAAGGCGCAAAGCCAGATCCGCAAAGAAACAGTCAGGGTTCGCCGCTGGATAACCGACGGGGACCACAAACCAGATCGTGGTGACGGGCTGGTTCCATCCCGCTGGAAGGGCAACGTCAGGCACTCTAACGAGCCAAGTGCCTCCCGGGATGGCCTGGATCTCACTCCCCGGATACACCTGCTTTAGAGACTCGAACTGAAGTTCGGCGATGCTGCTCATGGCTGCGATCACCAGGCACCCATGTTCGCGCGCGGCATAGTATAGAAGCGCGTCTCCCCGTGCTCTTTCAGTTCGACGATGGAATCGTCGTTGATCTGGCGGTCCGATCCCGGCCCGTGCTCCTCGAGAAAGAGCTGAACTGACGGATCGACGTTGGCTATTACCTTGATCTCGGCGCCCGTCACCTTCTGCTTGGGGCTCTCGAAGTGATCCTGGTCCACAATGAACTTGTACACCTTCTGGTCGTCCTTCCCCGTGCGACGATCGTCGCGTTCGGCCCGGCTGGTGTCGGTCATTGGTTGCCTCGGCGTTGTTTGTGGACGGCATTCGCCGGCCTGTGTGATCGTACCGATTCACTGGGGCGGTGTCAATCGTTGCCAACGCTTACCAGTCTGTGTGGCAAACGCGTTTGCCAACCGCACTTGTTGGCTAGGCCAACTGTTTTTGGGGCATACCGCCAGTCTCGGCGACGCCTTACATTGTCTTATGCGCTCGACCGAGCACGACCGCCTGTACCGGCTCATTGGCGACCGGATTCGCGCGGCGCGCGAGCGCCTCGGCATGACCCAGACCGCACTCGCCGTCAAGCTGAAACTGAGCCGGGTCTCCGTGGTGAATATCGAGTGCGGTCGTCAGCGGCCACCGATTCACGTTCTGTGGCAGATCGGCGAACACCTTGGGTCGGAAGTAAGTGCCTTCATTCCTCAACATCGCGAATACTTGGAGGACAGTACCGGCGTCCACCTGGACGCCGACACTGTTAGTCAGATCGAGGCCGCCGCGAAAGGCGATCCCGCCACAAACCGCAAACTGACTGAATTCATCAGGATGGCGAAGACCACGAGCCGGAGGGGCAATGACGGCACTGAGTCCTGAGAGGCAGGCGACAGGCGTCCTGCGAAAGACCGGGGTGACGTCCGCCCCGATCCCAGTTCACCTTGTGGCACAACGACTAGGGCTCGTTCTGGAAGCTGGTTCCTTTGGAGATGACGTTTCGGGTGTGCTTGTCATTAGTGGAGACCGAGCAGTAATCGGATACAATGCATCTCACTCGCCAACTCGGCAGCGCTTCTCAATCGCGCACGAGATCGGTCACTATACCCTGCATCGAGCCGATTCCAGTCTATTCATTGACCAACGGTATTTCGCTGCATTTCGCGATCGACGCTCGGCATCTGGCGCGGATAAGCGGGAGAGGGAAGCGAACGCGTTCGCAGCCTCGCTATTGATGCCGTCTGAACTCGTAGTCCGAGAGGTTGAGCATCGGCATTTCGACCTCGGCGATGAAGACGGGCTCAGAGGTCTTGCTGAGGCGTTTCAAGTCAGCGTGCAGGCGATGGTGTACCGACTTACCAACATCGGTGTCCTGTCAGCGCCGCCAGAATCGGACGAGCTTGGCGCAGATCCGGCCTCCCACAAGGTCCGCAAGCGGGGAAGCTCTTCGCCTCGGATACGTCGTTAGCGTTTGGCCTGTGGAGCCTTTTCCCACGCCCAAACCACAGGGCGATTCCGAAGCCGAGACGCTTGGTTCGCGTGGCTTCCTTCGATCAACCCTCTCGTCGACGCGTTTCTAGCCACGCTAGAATGTCTTTGACTTGATACCGGCGCGACTTGCGGCCGAGGTCGATCCACGGGACTCCTAGCCGCTGCACTTGGCGCGACGAGACTTTGAGCCACTTACCTACATCCGAGGCTGTGAGCAGAGCGTCCGGCGGCAGATCCCAAAACGTGGTGCCGGCAGTCATGCGTTGACGATCCCTCACAGCAGTCTAGTCGCGCGCGTGTGGTTTATCTGAGGCACTGGTTACGGGGCGGTGCTCATTGCGAATTGCCGCGAGACGGACGCTGGATGACCGCTGCCGACAATTCCTCTGGGGTTGGCGCACCGTGGTTGAGCCAATCGAACCCGAAAACGTCCAGCTGCTTCTTACTGAACTCGTTGGCAGAGGCAGCGCTGAATCCAGAGCCTGGGATTCCAGTGCCTTCCTGCACGACTAGGATTGTGAGAGGGGGAAGATCCTTCACCAGGCAATACGACTGGATCGGCTCTAGCAGCTGTCCGAGGCCGCGGGCGGGGACCCCAATCAATCGTCCCACGATCTCGTACGTGAGGATCTGACGATTGCGCGCAGCCAGCGCAAGGACCGCCCAAATCTGAGCTGCTCTCTCACCCGTGCTCATGATAGCCATGTAAAACTCACTCCCGCCGGCCTAAACGCCGCAGTTCAGCGGCGGCGCGCTGACC
>Ga0193721_1000229_pt1 | contig 17255 bp, 12 predicted proteins | sample U2s2metaG_FD_145078 | JGI IMG/M metagenome (GOLD analysis project Ga0193721, IMG submission 145078) | Soil microbial communities from a riparian zone of the East river system, Colorado, United States - U2s2 | ecosystem: Environmental > Terrestrial > Soil > Riparian zone | place: USA: East River...
CGGAGATTGGAGTAGCTTGTTTTTCAACGGCGGGCGCCGGGATCTCTGTACTGGGTGGAAACGGCAAGCCGAGAAACTTTAGACTGTCTTCCGCGGCGGCGCGGTGAGACGCGCCGACGTCTTCATAAAAGAGAACCAGAGGCTCAATTTCATTTTCGCGAAAATAATTTGTCCAGCCCGCTTCGTGAGCCGCGATCCGATTGCACCATTCGTCAATTACCTTGAAATCGAACTTGGGTATGGGGCACAGTTGCGGTTTCTCTCCCGCTTTTTGAGCCCAAACGCCGGTCTGGCACGCCATGGCCCAGGAGACAGCTTGCTCGACGCGGTTCCGGCGGCGCATCCAGATGTATTTCGGCGACTGGAAAACAGCAGACAGCAGTTGTGCTTCGTTGAGATTCTTGTAGGCGGGAATTTCTCCCAACATCTGGAGCATTCGTCCGAAATAACTCCACATTACGACAGTGCCAAAGACTCCACCGGCAGTCGTATTTTGCCGTAAAACGTGTTCCACGTAAGCGGCGCGTGACGACGCGTTCCAGCGTGTTTCCCAGGTTTCTTCGGGCTTGGACAAAAAATGCTCAGCTGGCGATCCGGCAACGCCAGTGCCTCGCAGGATGCTGCAAAGCAAGTGCGTGCCACTCCGTTGAACGGAAGCAATGACGTAAGAAATCGCTGGTATCAATATTGGAATGTATTTCGAATCATTTCCCAGTTGGCAGTTGAAATTCACCCGCGGATGCGGGCTTGCGCCGTCTGTTCGTACCCGAAAAGTGAAGCGCCATGGTACTCCGCTGCTTCTTGTGGATGCGAACCCCGAAAGGATCAATTACGTGAGACGTAGCTTTCCGCGACGCTATAATGTTGAGGGAGCTTCCAGCAGTTCGATCACGCGTTTGAGCAAACGGCCCGCGCCACCGCCGTCAATGCTGCGATGATCGAAGCTTAAAATAATTTGCGCTTCGGTCTTCGGGACGAATTCTTTTTTCTCTTCATCCCAGGAGGGAACTTTTTTCCCAGCTCCAAGACCGAGCAGCAATGTCTGATCGGGGAGGGGAATCGGTGTGCCCCATTCCATTCCGAAAGTTCCGAAATTCGAAACGGTCGCGATACCGCCGGCTTGCATGTCGGGCGAAATCCGTCGTTGTCGCGCAAGATCGACGAGTTCCTTGTATTTAGTCGTAAGATCGAGAAGAGATGTTTTGTCTGCGCCGCGAATCACCGGCACCATAATCCCATCTTCGGCTTCGACCGCGATACCGACATCAATAGAGTTTGATTGCACTACTCGGTTGCCGATCAGTTTCGCAGCCGCGATCGGATTCTTCGAAAGGGCGAGCGCGAGCGAGCGGAGCGCGTAAAGGCCGGGACCGGGCTTTGGATCTCGCGACTGCCGATCGTGTAACACAGGATCAAGATTTACTGACGAGCCAATAGTCGAAAGCGGCCGCGTCCAACTGCGCCGCATCGCATCGGCCACGCCCGCGCGAATAGCAGAAGCTTCATGCGCGGTTTGGTTCTCGATCTTGTGCAAAAAACTTTCGAGATCTTTGATAGTCACGCGGTTGCCTGCGCCAGTACCCATGATCCCCGCCAGATCGGCTGTTGTTAATTGCAACTCGGCCATGCGTGCGCGGACGCGCGGCGACATGAAAGTTGCGCCCTTCGTAACCGCAGGAACGGGCAGGTCGCCATCGCGCGCGCCTTCGCCGTCCCGACCACGTGTCGGGATTTTTTTCTCCCAAGCAGGAGCGACTTCCTGGTCAGCCCGCGTGGGAATTTCCTCTGCGACTTCCCGCTGCCGAGTGGGTGGCGCTTGCTTCGCGAATCTCGAGGCGTCTGCTTCGCTCGCTTCCACGTAGCCGAGCACTGCGCCAACTGGGTAGGTCTCTTTTAATTGTACAGTAATCTTGTCGATTTTGCCCTTGCATGGCGTTGTCACACCCATGACCGCCTTGTTTGTCTCGACGTCCATAATTTCCTGATCATCCACTACTTCGTCGCCCGGCTTTACCTTGATATCGACAATCGTGGCTTCAGCGATCGATTCCCCCAGCTGCGGCATGATGATTGGAACTTGCGGCATAGATTCTATTCTCGCAGCAGTGCGCGAGCTTTGGTTGCGATGTTTTGTGCGTTCGGCCGATGCGCGCTCCAAAGATTTGGATGATACGGAATCGGAGTATCCTTCGCGTTGAGCCGTTGCGGCGCTGCGTCGAGCAGATGAAAGCCCTGGCTTGTGACACGTGCGATCACTTCTGCGGTTGCGCCGCCCCACGGAAATGATTCGCCGACGCAGAGCAAACGTCCGGTGCGCGCGACGGATGCCAGCACGGTGTCAGTGTCGAGCGGCTTAACCGTGCGCAGATCGACCACTTCAACTTCGAAACCATCGCGTCTGAGTTCCTCCGCTGCTGCGAGCGATTCCTGCAGCATTGCGCTGTAGCTCACAATGGTGAGGTCGCGTCCCTCTCGCGCGATGCGTGCGCGACCAGTCGGCAAACCTTTTTCCGGCAGCTTGTCGGCCTTGAGATGGTAATAAAGATATTTGTGTTCGCAGTAGATAACGGGATCATCGATCGCTACGGCTTCTATCAACATGGTGTACGCGTCTTCCACCGTCGCTGGTGTCATCACGATCAGTCCCGGATAATGCGCATAAATCGATTCCATCGATTGACTGTGGAACGGCCCGCTGCCTTTTGTCCCACCGGAAGGCAGACGCACGGTTATGGGGATGGGCACATTGGTCCGCCAGTAATGTGTGCCCGAATTGTTTAGAATTTGATTGAGCGCAATGCTTGAGAAATCGGCAAACTGCATTTCGACAATTGGCCGCATTCCCTGAATGGCAGCGCCAATCGCAGCGCCGACGATCGCGTCTTCGCTGATCGGCGTGTTCAATACACGTCCCGGAAATTCCTTTGCCAGACCTTTCGTCGCTTTAAATGCGCCGCCGAACGTCCCGCCGACGTCCTGCCCGTAAATGAAAACGCGTTCATCATCACGCAGCAATTTTGCCTGCGCCTCGCGGATCGCTTCCAAATATGTGATGCTCATGAGGCGAATGACGAATGACGAATGACGAAATGACGAATGAAACCCAAATAACGAATGACGAAAATGCTCCATGGAACTGCCGACTTATTTCGGCATTTGTGCTTCGTCATTCCTTCGTCCTTCGTCATTCGTGCTCCGTCATTCATTTCATTCCGCGTGATCGACGAGGTCCCGTGTCGATAACGCACACCAATCTTCTTTGGCGGCTTCGGGCGCGGCCTCTTGTTGCGCGGCGGCAATTGCCTCGTCCACCTGCGCGGCTGCATCTTTGCGCCACGCGGCCAGCGTCTCCGCGTCCGCAAGATTAAGATCGATAATCGTTTGCTCGGCCACCTTCAGGCAATCACGTGCAAACGGCTGACGCTTCACCTCATCAGGCACGTAACTGGCGTCGTCATGCTCGCCATGGCCGGACAGGCGCAGCACAGACGCAACGACTAACTGCGGCGGACGTCCTGCGCGCGCGCGTTTCACCGCGCCGCCAATCACGTCAAGGCACGCGCTGAGGTCTGTTCCGTCAAGGCTGTAGCCCTCAAATCCATAACCGATCGCGCGATCAACCAAATCATCACACGCGAACTCGCGGTCGTTAGCGGTTGAGTAAGCATAATGATTATTTGTGGCGACGACCACGAGCGGTGCTTGTTCCACTGCGGCTATGTTCATTCCTTCGTGGAACGCGCCGGTCTGCATCCCGCCTTCCCCGATACACGCGAGGCCGACGAAGTTTTTCTCGCCTTTAAATCGCTTCGCCATCAACGCGCCCACAGTAACCGAAACCATCGCGCCAAGATGGCTGATCATTGCGAGTTCGTTGTTGCGCGGATGACCTCGATGAATGTTGCCATCACGGCCACGCATCGGCCCCAGGCGTGAACCCAGATACGTGCGCGTAACATCGATGAGCGGTTCGCCGAATGCAGATCGCCCCGCCTGGTCGCGAATCAATGGCGCGAAGATGTCGCCTTTTTGCAACAATAAACCGCATGCGACGCTGACGGCCTCCTGGCCTTTGCCGATATAGACTCCGCCCGTGATCAGGCCCCCCCGATACAGACTAACGAGCTTTTCCTCAAGAGTGCGCGCCAGCAGCATCCAGCGGAAAGCCTCAAGGAAGCGATCGTGCGGCGGCGTGGCCTTTTTCGTTTTTGATTTTGCTGTCCGCTGCGCAGTCTGAAGCATCGAATCATTTTATCCAAGATCGACAACTGCGCGCCAAAATTTTTTGCGCGTTTCCATTTCGGGCGAGCACAGGCTGCTAGCCTGTAGTCGTCGGCAGCTTGCCGATGACGCGAAGACGTTACAAGTTTTTTCGATGTGGGGGGCCCCCGAAGAGGCTTTTCGGCAAGCTGCCGAAAAGGGCAGGCTGGCAGCCTGCGCTCCCCGAAGAGAAAACTAGCGCATTGCAAGCGCGAGGCGCCGTTGTGTCGGATTCTGTTCGCCTCCGTTGGAAGTTACTTCATTCGAAACGTGCACGGGCGCCGTCAGCTTCATTCCGACGAGCTTGCTCACGCCACGTTCTTCCATTGTCACACCGTAAAGAACATCGGCTTTCGCAATGGTGCGTTTGTTGTGCGTTATGATAATGAACTGGCTTTGCTCTACGAAGCGATCGAGCACGCGGATAAAACGATTGATGTTGCCTTCGTCCATCGCGGCATCCACCTCGTCGAGAATGCAGAACGGGCTCGGCCGTACCATGTAAATCGCGAATAATAACGCGACAGCGACCATGGAGCGTTCGCCTCCGCTCAGCAGCGAGATGCTTTGCAGCTGTTTGCCAGGAGGCCTGGCGGTGATCTCGATTCCACAGTTGAGCGGGTCGTTCTCATCCAGCAACGACAGATCTGCACGCCCGCCGCCGAAGAGTTCTGCGAACATCTCGCGGAAGTTAGTTTGCACCTGCGCAAAGGTGTCATTAAACAATTTTCTGGTCGTCGAGTTAATCTGCGCAATTACGTCGAGCAACTCACGACGCGAATTTGTAAGATCATTATTTTGCCCTTCGAGAAATTTGTACCGCTCTTCGAGTTCGTCGTACTCATGAACGGCATCAAGGTTCACTGGGCCCATGTTATCCAGCTGGCGCCTGAGTTCTTCGATGAATTTTTCGACATCTGGAGGAGCGAGTCCCGGCGAGCCTGGCGTCGCAGGATCTCCGCCCTCCAGTTTCTCACTTCGCTTTACTTGGGCGCTCAGGGTTTTCTCGAACGCCACTTGATCGGGCGTAAAGTGACGAAGATCGACGTGGTAGCTCCTGGAAATGTGCTCCGCCAGATTGTCGATTTTCATTTGCAATTGCGACTCGCGCACCTGCCGCTGACCCCGCCGATCCTGCAATTCGCCCAATGAATCGCGCAGACGCCGCAATTCGGTTTCCCGATCGGAAATCACGGCCATTCGTGAACTGCGTTGCTCGGCGATGTTCGCGGCATTCGCCTGCACTTCCTCGCGGCGGCTCGTTTGATCTTGGATTGCCGCTTCCGATTCACGCGATTCCTCAGCCTGCGCAGCCAATTTCTGTTCGTACATCGCAATATCGGCTTCTCGCACTGAGATCAGCTCGACCAGTTCGGCGTCCCGAGTACTCATTGGTTCGCGTTGCGCAATCAAATTTTCATGGCGCTGCCGCTCCGTAGCGACAGCCAATCGCAGTTCATTAATTTTTTCGGTCAACTCTTCTTCGCGCTGCGTGCTCTGTTTCTGCGCGGTTTCGAACGTGGTCAACTCGGTCTGCTCTCTTCTGAGTTGATCGCGTATAGCTTGAAGTTCGCGCTCTAACTGTGCGATCCGGTCGTCCGCGACAGCAACCTGACGTTCCAGCGCGGCTTGTTCCGATCGCAAATTGTCGATCTTGCGTTCGGCCTCGGTTGATTCGCGCCGTAGCTGCGAAGCGGTTTCGAGCGCGCTTTTCTCTTCGTCGCGTTTAGCCGAAAGCGAATCGCGCTCCCTGCCGAGCGCGCCCTGCTGCTTCGTAAGCTCGGCGATTTGCGCTTTGCGCTCCAAAAAAGAGGCCGCGCGCACTTCGCTGCTGCCGCCAAAGACGATACCTTCTGTGGAGATAAATTCGCCGGCTAGCGTGGCCATCGCCACGGCGGGCTCGCGCTTTTTGCATTCGAGCGCGTGTTGCAAATCGGAAAAGATGGCGACGTTGGCGAGTAACTGCCTGACGAGCGGCTCGAGCGATGGCGGCGCAGTTAGTTTGTCGGTGGCCCAGACAAGCGCATCAGTGGGCAGAGCTTTTCGCTCCGACTGCTGCGCAGGTCCGGTCGACTGCGGGATAACCAGGGCAGCCTGACCGAGCTTTTGCTTCTTGAGCTGCGCGATAATTTCGCAAGCCGCGTCTGCATCCTTTAAAACGAGGGCGTGTAGATTTCGGCCCAGCGCCGCTTCGATCGCCGGAATAAATTTCGAATCGACATCGAGTTGCGCGACCAATGAGCCGGCGACGGCCTCGCGGAAGCGGCTGAAATCACCAATTCCTTTCATCACCGTCCGCGAGCCTTCGGCTAGTCCTTCGCCTTCTGTATTGAGCTGGCACAAAATCTCCAGGCGCGATTGCTTCTCGGCCAGAGCGCGCTCAAGCGCCGCAAGATTCCGTTCGACATCGCTGAGAAGTTTCTCTCTGTCTCGTAGGGTTGCCTCGACATCGATTGCTTTGCGCCGATTCATTTTGAGTGAGACAGCGATTTGCTCAACGAGCTTCTGTCGCGCTTCGGCTAATGTCTCAATCTGCCTCGCGAGTTGTTTGATTTGTGCGAGGGTCAATTCGCGACGCGTTCGCGTTCCCGAGAGTTCTTCCTCGAGCGCCGCGGTTCGGCTTCCCGATTTGGAAACAGCCAGTTGCAACTCCTGCAGGCGCGTGCCGCGCTGCGACTGGTTTTTTTGAATCTCGGTAGCCAAACTGGCGAGCTGAGTCAGCTCAACTTCTTTTTCTTTCAAGTCCCCTTCGATTTGTGCGATCGAATTGTTGGTTTGCTCGATTTCAGAAGCGTGTTGCTGGCGCTTTCTTTCAGCATCGGCCATGTCGCGCCCCGCGCGTCCCACAAGCTCGGACAGCTCCTCCGCGCGCTGCCGATTGAATTCAATGCGGCTCCGGTGCGCGGCGATGTCGCTCTCCAGTTGCTGCACTGCCGCGCGGGAATCGGCTATGTCGATGTCGAGCTTGTCCAAGTCTCGACGTTGTTCGCTAAGGGCATGTTCGCTGCTGTCGATCTTCGCGCGCGCCGCTCGCTCGCTTGCGCTGAGACGCTCGATTTCCTTGCGGCACGTGGCCAACTCGCCTTCCAGCGAATCCAACTGTTTGCGCGCGTGATGTATTTCGAGCACGCGCAGGTCAGCATGCAGTGCCTGATAGCGGCGCGCTTTCCCTGCCTGTCGCTGCAACGAACCGATTTGACGCTTTACCTCTTTTATGACGTCGCCAATACGCAGGAGGTTTGCCTCGGTGGCTTCCAGCTTGCGTAATGCTTCGCGCTTTTGTGCCTTGTATTTTGTGATTCCGGCCGCTTCCTCGAAAACCGTGCGCCGATCTTCCGGACGCGAACTTAAAATCATATCGATCTTGCCCTGTTCCATCATCGAGTAAGCGGCTCGCGCGATACCAGTGTCGGCAAAGAGATTTTGAATATCACGGAGCACTTCGTACCACTCGATTCCGAGCTCTTCAGCGCAATCGGTGAATGTGAGTGATACCTCCGCGAACCCTACGGGCTTGCGTGTTTCTGCGCCGTTAAAGATGACATCCGCCATCTCGTCGCCACGAAGCGATTTTGCGGATTGCTCGCCGAGGGCCCAGCGAACGGCATCAAGGACATTGGATTTTCCACAGCCGTTTGGCCCGACTATGGCGGTCGTGCCTTCGTGAAAATTAAAAATCGTTTTGTCGGCAAACGACTTAAAGCCGAGTAGCTCGAGCGATTGTAGATGCATTTTGGGCCAAAACCTCGGGCCTTCGGAGCCTCAATACAGCAGGCTTATTTGGGTGACAAGCGGAAAATCACACAATTTGAAGGGGTTCCTGGGCCACCCAGCCACAGGATATTGTGGGCGGGCACCGATGAAGTCATCCAGTAGCACACCCAGCTGTAATCCCCGCCTATTTGAAAAGCCACGACCTTTGGCGCGTGGAACTTAGCTCGCACTCTTGCGTTGGACAACTCAATCACTGAGGATGCGCCGATGGGAAATGAATCGACGAGCTCGCTCGAACAAGCCGAGCGCGTCGACCATCAGTTGGTTCGCGGCATTGGAATTCCAGCTCTCACCGCCAATATCGTCAGCTCGACAATTGGTGCTGGAATTTTCGTGATCCCAGCGACAGTTGCCAAGGGACTGGGGTCCGCGGCGCCTCTCGCATTTGTGTGCTGTGCGATTGCCATGGTCTTGTTCGTCACATGTTTCGCGATCGCCGGCAGCCGCGTTTCGTTGACCGGCGGTCTTTACGCGTATGTCGAAGTGGCGTTTGGGCGCTACGTGGGATTCCTCGCCGGCATGCTTTATTTTCTCACGGCACTCGGCGCGGTTGCAGGTGTCGTGAACGTATTGGCAAACTCAGTGGCACTCGTGGTCCCGTTTCTCGGCAGTCCGCTGTTGCGGATCATGGTCATGCTCGCCGTTTACGGCTCCTTGGTTCTAATCAATATCCGCGGCGTGCGCCAAGGCGCGGGTGCAGTCACCGTGATCACCGTTGCGAAGCTTCTGCCTCTCTTGCTGTTTGTTTGCGTCGGAATGTTTTTCATTCACGCGCCGAATCTTGCCTGGAGCGGTTGGCCCAGCAGCAAGTCGTTAGGCGATGCCGTTATCCTGTTGATTTTCGCCTTCGTCGGAATCGAGGTGGCGTTGATTCCGAGCGGCGAAGTGAAGAATCCGTCCCGCACCGTTCCAAGGTCCGCTTATCTCGCGCTCGTCGTCACGACGATCATTTACCTCATGATCCAACTCGTGGCGCAGGGAACACTCGGCAGCGATCTCGCGAAATATCCTGACGCACCACTAGCCGAATCGGCGGCGAAATTTCTTGGCGACCTGGGTCGCACGATTCTTTTGGCCGGAGCGAGCATCTCTGCATTTGGATTTGTGACGAGCGATATCCTGAGTTCACCGCGTATGATCTTCGCTTTCGGTCGCGATGGTGCGTTGCCGCAATTTTTCGCGCACGTTCATCCGCGCTATCGATCACCGGACGTCGCGATCATTACTTACGCGACGCTGGCCTTTGCGCTGTCAATCAGCGGCACGTTTGAAAAGCTGGCAGTGCTTTCGAATGTCGCGGTGTTGTTGATGTATCTGCTTTGCTGCGCGGCCTGCTGGTTTCTGGTGCAACGGGATGTGCGCTCAGATGGTAAGCCGTTCAATTTTCCGGGAATGAAAATTGTGCCTGCTCTGGCAATCCTCGCCATCGTCTGGATTCTCGCCCACGCCACGCTTCGCGAATTTTTGGTGACCGGAATTGTGTTAGCGCTCGCGTCCATCTTGTATTTCGTGCGCGGATCTATCGGACGCTCTGCGCACGTGAACGCGTGATTTCTGGGAGCGCACGCGCCTCGCGTGCTAATGCCAGTTCGGCTCGGACCGATCGCGCCCTCGCGATCGCGAACTTTTCGCTTCGCATTCTCTTTCAGCGGTTTTGCAAAGCGGCCTCGAAACGAGAAGGTGAGCCGCGTGCGCTCCCCAGAAGTTTGAGTAAGCTTTCCACCCATGCGCGACAATTATCTTGCCGAATATTATTCGCTCCTGCGGTTTCCGAGTGTCTCGACCGACGATCAGTATAAGCAAAAGCTGGAGGAGTGCGCACGGTGGCTGGTGGAAAAACTCACGTGCATCGGCTTGGAGACGCAGCTCGTCCCAACGCGTCGGCATCCGATTGTTTGGGCGCGCAACAAACATCAGCCCGGACGCCGCACAGTTTTGATCTACGGACATTATGACGTGCAACCGCCCGATCCCTTGGAGCTGTGGGATTCGCCGCCGTTCGAGCCTGTTTTGAAGGACGGCTACGTTTTCGCGCGAGGCGCAACGGACAACAAGGGACAAATCCTTTCGCACATTCTCGGAATTCAGGAAACGATGGAGGAACATCACGATTTGCCAGTGAATTTGCATCTTGTCATCGAAGGGGAAGAGGAAATCGGCAGTGCCAACCTCGGCAGTTTTCTAAAGCAAAATCGAGACGCATTGAAGTGTGATGTAGCAGTTGTTTCTGATACCGGAATGGTCGCGCGCGGTGTGCCGACCTTGAGCTATGGTCTGCGCGGAGTGACCGCGCTGGAGGTCAAAGTGACTGGTCCGAAGATGGATTTGCACTCCGGCGTGTTTGGAGGCGCCGTTGCGAATCCGATTACCGCTCTCGCGCAATTACTCGCTACGTTTCACGATCGCGAGGGTCGTGTGGCCATCGCGGCATTTTACGATCGCGTGAAACCGTTGGAAGATTGGGAGCGCGAAGCGTGGCGCAAGCTTCCGGTCGATGGCGACAAATTGATTCTCGAGGAAACAGGCGCGCCGGAGCTTTTCGGCGAAGCTGGGTACAATTCGATGGAGCGGATCTGGGCCCGACCGACTGCCGAGATTAATGGAATCGGCGGCGGCTATCAGGGGCAAGGGACGAAAACGGTAATCGCCAGCCATGCGATGGCGAAGCTGACATTCCGACTCGTTCCGGACCAGAGTGGCGACGAGATCCTCGAATTAGCAAAAGCGCATTTGCAGAAGAACCTGCCGAAAGGCGTAACGATCGAAATCACTATGGGCCATAGTGGCCCATGGTACCTAACTGATCCGCACTCGTCACTCGGTGAAGCCGCGCAACGCGCGTTGCGCAAAGCGTTCAACCGCGACGTCGCGCTCATCCGTGAGGGCGGCAGCATCCCGATCGTCTCGGAGTTCCGCGAAATTCTCGGGATCGAAACGCTGCTCATGGGACTCGCCCTGCCCGATTGCCGCGCTCATTCCCCAAACGAAAATTTTCCTCTCGAAAATTTCGAGGGCGGGATTCGTCTCAACAAAGCAATTCTTCAGGAGCTCGCGCAGCCGTAGCACAGACATCTTGTCTGTGGGGCTGGCAGCCATCTTGCCTGCCGCTTCCTCACAAGCGAGACGGCCACGCGCCAAACAAGCTCGAACGTTGTGCGGCTCACGATACGTTTTGTGGCATCCTCCAATCTGTGAAATGGCTTCTAATTCTAGCGATCCTATTCAGCACAGTCTGCGTTTCCAATGCCGCTGAACAATCGCCAGGCACAAAGATCAAAAAAATCTTTGAGCCTACGCCAACGCCAACTCCGACTCGCAAGCATCGGAAGGGCTCAACGAAAAAAGCCACGCCCACTCCATCGCCTACGGGTGAACGAAATCAAAAGAAAGTTTCCCCGACTCCGAGCCCAACTCCGAAAAGCAAATCAAAACACAAGAAAGCATCTCCGACGCCTGCACCAACTGAATCTCCGGCCGCAACAGAAACTCCGTCTCCAGCTCCAGCGGAAACTTCGACGCCTTCACCCGCTGAGAGTCGTGCTCGCGGAAAAAAAGGCGCGCCAAACGTCAGCCTTTCGCCTGATGAAATAGTGGATTACGAAAATTATCCGCCGAAAGTGCGTCAGATTCTCGATGCCGGGCTCGGACTAACAAAACAAAATCTCGGTTACACCTATGGCTCCGCCGATCCCAAAAACGGCGGCATGGATTGTTCCGGTTTCATTTATTACGTCCTTAAGCAAAACGGCTTCCCCGAGGTGCCGCGCGATTCCAGCCAGCAATACGTTTGGGTGCGCAAAGCGGGAGATTTCGACGCGGTCTTGAGTCGCAAGGAAGATTCATTCGAGCTCGATGACCTCAAGCCGGGCGACCTGCTCTTCTGGCGGGGCACCTACAATATCGATCGCGACCCGCCGATCACGCACACGATGATTTATCTCGGCCGCGAAAAACGAACGAACAAGCGCGTCATGGTCGGATCAAGTGACGGCCGCACTTACGATGGCAAACAACGTTGGGGGGTCAGCGTTTTCGACTTCAAAATGCCGCCGCCGCCAAAAAGCGGCGACGCCAAAATCAGTCCCGTCTTTGTCGGCTACGGACGGATTCCCGGGTTAAGCGAAGATTAGGAAGCGAAATTTGAGACGCCACTCGCGCTAGTGTTCTTGCTTAAGCATTTCGAGCAGCCGAGTTGCATCGCGTTCAACCTTTGCTGCGATCGTCTGGCGATGGGCAGGTTTCGCTTTGCAATAGTTGATAAGAGCCTGACAGCATCTGAATCCACGCTTGTCTGGCGAGATGCGCGGCGCTAGAAGGGAATCTCACAATCAACTCGCCGGATCTTCGCCGCCTCGGCCTCTTTTGCATGTCTTCCAGCATCAGTCGCCTGCCACAAATTCCGCTCGGCTGTAACGTACGTTACAAAGTACCTGCGTTGCCGACTCGCCGAGGGTCGTGAATAAACCGAGACAGAATATTCCACGGCAAAGGCTGGCTCTACCATCATTCTGCCGCAGTCAAACGGGGTTGGGCCCAGCTTGTTTAACCAGATAAGTCGCCATCTGGGAAATTCCGTCAAATCGACTTGGAATAGCCGATCTCTTCCCGGCAGAGCTGTCGCGTTTGAGAGCGCCGTAACACCCAACGAGATTGCCAGTGCAGTAATCAAACGCACGGGGTTTTCTATCATTCTCGAAAATCGAGCCCTACTGCTCGTTCGCTGCTTCCATGGGGCTCGGCGACGGTTTCGTTTCTACTGCGGATGTCGGCTGAGCAGAGGGATGATTCACACGGCGTTGATATTGGATGAAGGCAATTGCAATTAGAGCCAGCATTATGATGAGAACGACGCGCTGTTCATTTTTCGTGAGTTCAAAAATACGGAACAGGCGCTTCATTTTCTTGCGTAGCGAATCGGATCTTTTACTCCGGCTTCACGAAATCCTTTGAGCCGCAGAAGACAGGAATCGCATTCGCCGCAGGCGAGACCTTCGGGTGTCGGATCATAGCAGCTATGTGTTAGCGAAAGATCGACACCAAGCTTGATCGCTTTGCGGATGATTTCGGTTTTGGAAAGTTTGATCAGCGGCGTGTGAATCTTGCAGCGTCGGCCTTCCATGCCGGCTTTGGTCGCAAGGTTGGCAAGATTCTCGAACGCCTCGATGAATTCCGGTCGGCAATCGGGATAGCCGCTGTAGTCAATCGCGTTTACGCCGATAAAAATGTCATTGGCCGGAATCACTTCGGCCCAGGCAAGCGCATACGCGAGAAAGATGCTGTTGCGTGCGGGGACGTATGTGACCGGGATGCCGTCGGTGATTTCTCTTTCGGAACGCTGCTTCGGCACATCGAGATCGTCGGTAAGTGCCGAGCCCCCGAAGACGCGCAGATCGATCTTTGCGACGCGATGTTCTTTCGCGCCTAGCGAGTTGGCGGCGCGCCGAGCGGTTTCTACTTCGATCTGGTGACGCTGGCCATAGTCAAAGGAGAGCGCGTACGCTTCAAAGCCTTCCGCAATGGCGAGTGCTAGGGTGGTGCTCGAATCGATTCCGCCGCTCAAAAGCATGACTGCGCGTTTCATTTATCGACGCGTTGGCGATGGCTGGCTGGCAAAATGCCAGCCAGAGCGAGCAGAATGCTCGCGCTCCCCCTACTGATTGCACTTCGATCAACGCTCGCAATTTCGAAGGTGAGAACGGGAGCGCGAGCATGTTGCTCGCTCCAGTCGGCATGTTGCCGGCCTGTCTCGCTGCACCTGCACGTCAAGTTTCGCCACATCGTTTGTTGTGCTGGCCAGATTTCCTGTCCGGATACTCGGCGCGGACTGTAAGGGCGATTCCACCGCGGGCGGAGAATTGCGCGGTCACGATCACTTCGCGGGGCGCACACGCTTTTACGAAATCGTCGAGAATGCGGTTTGTGACGGCTTCATTGAATGCGCGCTCGTTACGATAGGAACCAAGATAAAATTTCAGCGACTTGCTTTCGACGCAGAGTCGGTCAGGCACGTAATCGATATCGATCCGAGCAAAATCGGGCTGACCGGTAACCGGACAAACGGAAGTGAAATCGTCCGTTTCGAAATGAATACGGTAATTGCGTTCAGGAACAGGATTCGGAAACGTCTCCAGGTGTGCCTCGGCGGGCGAGGATGGTAACTTCGCGTCGCTCTTCCCGAGCAACGTCAATTGATCTGCTCTTTTTCTGTTTGCCACGGCGACGTGAAAGTTCGCCCGTAGGCGATTGAGGTCAATCGCCGCTACCTTGCTGAAACGCGCGCAGGTCGGCGGCCGCGTCTGGATATTTTGCTGCGAGTGCTTCGACGTCGCCGATCTCGATGTCGACTTGTTCTACGCCGGGCCATTCTGTGCTCGCACCGAGGAACCAGCGCCGTTGTCCGATGACACGCGCAGTGTGAAACGTGTTTCCTGGAATCAAAAGCTGCACGCATTGTCTTCCGCGCAGGTCCGGACCGACGACAACATGCTCGGTTACTCCGCTTTCGTGAAGCATCAAAACCTCGATCGGATCACCCAGGTAATAGTGATAAAGCTGGTCATTACGGATGCGGTGCAGGCGCACCGGCGCATCCGGTGTGACCATGAAATAGAGTGCGGAGCCTGCCGGCCGGCCATCAACGAACGGTGCCGGGAGCCCACCGGGTGCGATTTGCTTGTTACTGATGAAACTCACCCGGACGAATCCACACGTGGCGTGCGGCTCCAGTTTTAGCAAGGCGCGAATTTCATCGGCTGTGAGATCATCACTCATTGGTTTTTGTTGAACGTGGAACATCCAAGATCGAACGTCCAACGCCGAAGTTGAATCACCGGAATGGACATGAAGCCGCAAGATTCAAAACTCAAAGATCGTGTCGGTGTAATCGATGTGATCGCGCATGAGGCGAAGACGGGCGAAGTCGTTCTCGTGATGAATGAGGCTGACGAATGGAACGGCTCTGATGAACAATTGCTCGCGTTACAGGAGCGGTTCAACGCTTACGTTTCATTTTTGCTCGACGGCGAAATGGCAGAGTCGCACCCAGAACTGGCCGGCAAACCGGCGCGGATTGAAATGCGTTGCGTCCACATGCCCGACGCTCGCGCGCTCGAATTGCTCGCTCTCATCCATGATCAGCTCGCGTTCCAGGAAATTAAGATGGAAGTGGTGGTGAAGGACACCGCGGGTTAAAAGAGTTGCAAAGTTACAAGCGGTTCAAGCGGAAGACGCCGTCGTTGTAACTGTTGTAACCTTTGTAACTTTTTTAACAGCTCAGGCATGAATTTGCCGGATCTCGCGTCGGTAACTCTGCGCAAAGTCACACTGCGGTTGATCCCGTTCCTGTTCGTCCTCTACATCGTCGCATGGCTCGATCGGGTGAATGTCGGGTTCGCGGCGTTGCAGATGAATTCCGATCTCGGATTCAGTTCGGCTGCGTTTGGTTTCGGTTCCGGCGTGTTCTTCCTCGGCTACTGCCTGTTCGAAGTCCCTAGTAATCTCGTGCTACATCGCGTCGGTGCGCGGCGTTGGATCTCGCGCATCATGATCAGTTGGGGCGCCATCTCGGCGACGATGATGTTTGTTCGGACCACGCCCACTTTTTATGTGCTGCGATTCCTGCTCGGCGCTGCGGAGGCGGGTTTCTTTCCCGGTGTGGTTTATTACTTGAGTCATTGGTATCCGGAGGGACAACGCGCGCGCGCCGTCGCAGCATTCATGACAGCGGTTCCGGTGAGCGGCGTTATTGGCGGGCCGCTGTCCGGCGCGCTTTTAAGCCTGAATGGATTGTTCGGGCTTGCTGGATGGCAGTGGCTTTTTCTGGTGGAAGCACTTCCCGCGATTTTGCTCGGCGTTATCGTGCTCGTTTATCTGCCCGACCGGCCTGAGACAGCGGACTGGCTCAGTTCGGCAGAAAAAGATTGGTTGGTGAACAGACTTGCAGCCGAGCGAACTGGCTATAACGGAGCAATTCCGATCAGCATCTTTGCAGCATTGACCAACCCGACGATTTGGCAGCTTGGGATTATCTTTCTCTTCGCCGCGATTGGTTTTTACGGTTACTCCTTTTGGGCGCCACTCATTGTTAAGTCGCTCACCGGAAGCAGCGACGTGAACGTAGGCATCATCCTCGGTGCAATTAGCGCGATCACGATCATCTCCATGATCTTGAACGGTGCCCACTCCGATCACAGCGACGAGCGCCCGCTGCACGTGGCTGTTGCATTGCTGATCTCGGGCGCCGGATTTTTTGGTTGTGCTGTTTTGCGGCAACCGATTTTGGCGGTCTTCTTTCTGGCGCTGGTTCCGATCGGGCACTGCGCGGCCTATGGTCCATTTTGGTCCATGCCCTCGCGGTTCCTCACCGGAGCACCTGCAGCCGCAGGGATTGCCTTAGTGGTGACGATCGCGAACGTGGGCGGCTTTGCTGGTCCTACGATCATCGGCGCGATGAAGGATCGCTTCGGAACGCACGGCCCTGCATTCATGTTGCTGGGCGGATGCGCAGTCGTCGCGGCTCTTCTCGCGATTGCCCTTCGGCGAGTTGCGGTCCTGCGCGGCCCCGCAGGCTAGTAACTTCGTTGAAGAGTTGAGCGGTTGAAGCGTTACCGCTTTGTCGATTCTAATCGCGCGAAGAAATCATCAAACAGCGAATCGTAAAGTCGGCTGCGCTCGGGATGATATTGGACAGCGAGTGCGAACGGGTATTTGCGCAGCCGCACCTGCTCGATGATGCCATCATGCGCAGCCCACGCCTCCACTTCCAAATCGTTGCCTAATTGATCGATCGCCTGGTGATGCGCGCTGTTCACTTTGGGAAAACGATGCGACGCCCCACGCGCACTGCGCAACGGCTGAACATCCCGTTGCTTTTGCTCGGGCAGATTGTGTCCTTTGATGTCGAGCTTGAGCGTGCCGCCGAGTGCGACGTTGAAGACCTGAAGACCTTTGCAAATTGCCAGAATCGGTAACCCGCGCGAGAGCGCGTTCTGGACAGCCTGAAACTCCCAGCGGTCACGCTCTGGGTCGATCTGTTTATCCAACACAGAAGGATCGGGAACGTCCTGCCGCAGGAACTCCGGGGAAATATCGGAGCCGCCTGAGAGTAAAAGGCCGTCCATATCATCGAGCGAAACATTTCGAGTACGCGCGTTCCAAACTTTGATTTCTGGGTGTTTCGCAAAAATTGGGCGAAAGGACTTGGCGTCTTTTTGCCGGATCCA
>Ga0193721_1000230_pt1 | contig 17172 bp, 17 predicted proteins | sample U2s2metaG_FD_145078 | JGI IMG/M metagenome (GOLD analysis project Ga0193721, IMG submission 145078) | Soil microbial communities from a riparian zone of the East river system, Colorado, United States - U2s2 | ecosystem: Environmental > Terrestrial > Soil > Riparian zone | place: USA: East River...
TATGTCCGGCAATGAACACTGCCATTTCTGGAAATTCCGACGTCAACGCCATCACCGTATTGGCAAAATCATCGCCACCGGTGCGCTCCTTGAGTCCCATGTGACCGGTTAGTACAATTGCGTGCGCCCCTTCGCTTTTCGCCCTCGCGATGGCGCGGCGAACCGGCTCCGCCGGATGCCGGAAATCAAGTCCCCTGGTAAATTCGGGCCAAAGCCAAAACCGCATCCCCGGCGTGGTAACACCGATGATTGCGATCTTGATTCCCGCAAGTTCCTTCAAAATGAACGGCCTAATTTTTGCAAATGGTTGTTTCGCATCCGAAAATTCCCCCGCCAATTTTCCGTCCATCAGCATGTTGGCCGCAAGAACTGGCATGTTTGATTGTTGCATTGCGCGTTCGAAGCACTCCATCCCCCAATCGAATTCATGATTGCCGACGATCCAGGCGTCGTAGTTAAGATGATTGAGCAGATCGATCATCAATGTGCCTTTGTTTCGGAGGCTGACGTCGGTGCCCTGATACACATCCCCGATATCGATCAAAATCGAGTTGGGATTTTCTTCCCGCCAGCGCCTGATTTGCGTGGCACAACGCGCCAATCCGCCGCGATCTGGATTTCCGGCGTAGTCAGCCGTTGGCAGAATATGACCGTGCAAATCCGTTGTGTGCAGGATCGAAATACAAACGGTGTCTGGATTGAGCGTCGCAGCAGCACTCGCAAGCGTCGGGACAGCGCTAACCAGTCCCGCCCGGCCAACCAGCTTCAGGAAATCGCGGCGACCCCAAACTTTGTCCTGTAGGAGCATCGCAGTTCTTGGCGAAGCCTAGCTAAAAATGGATTGGCGCTTCAAGAAAAAACGCCGCACCTCAAGCTGCAGGGTAGTCTTGCTCAATTGTCAGTTCGGCCGGTCCACGGATCAAAACCGGCCGGGGTTTACCTGAACGTACGGTGAGGCGAACTGCGCTTTCTCGTTCGCGTTGGCGACGGAACTGGGTGAAGGGGTCGGTCAGAGCGTTCCGGGCTCAAAGTTTCGGCGTGGGGCCGCACGTGGGCGAATAGGCCCGGCCGCAGCCAGTCAGCTACCGTCCGGATTAAGACCGGATTGCCTGTTAATTGCAGCTGACCGGTCTTCTTCGCCGCTCGGATCTCCATGTCACCGGCCCAGATGTGAGCCATCGTTCGCAGGTCCGTGGTTAAAAGGACATCGATTTCCTTTCCCGGATTGTCCACGCACAACTCACGCGCTCCATCTTCGAGCACGATCCACCAATGCCCAAACTTTGGAAGGCCGCGAAAAAGGAACTTGATTACCGTTCGTCCACCCGGGAGTTGGGTAGCATCGAGCCGGCGATGCAGATCGTACATGAGCAATTCCACGTCGAGTTCATCATCGTTCATCTGCCCGCGCGCCCACTTCATTCCCCACTTGCCAAGAGCGAAGATGATTGGCTTGAGTTCCCTGGCTGCGGGCATTAGTTGATACTCTGTTCGCCGCTGATCGGGCACCGTTTTCCGAACCACAAGCCCGCATTCCTGGAGCTGGTTCAGGCGTTTGGTTAGCAAAGTTGGAGAGATTTGCGACAACGCACGCTGAAAGTCAGTGAAGCGCGTCGTCCCGAGCAAAAGCTCGCGAATGATGAGAATCGTCCACCGTTCCCCTAAAACCTCGGCAGCTTTGGATACAGGGCAGAATTGACCATAACGGATGCTCATCAGGGCCAGCGCAATACTACATACAAAGTAGTTGGTTGCTACATTCTGCGTCGTGGACAGTCACCGACTCAATCCCTTATCATATCGCGTCGAAGAGGACGAAAGTCTAACTGAAAACAAACCTGCTTCCTGATATGCTTAACGAAAATTCTATTGCCGATTTCAAAGCAAACCTTCGTGGCGGACTGATCGAACCGGGTGACAAGGATTACGATGAAGCCCGCAAGGTCCACAACGGAATGATCCACAAAAAGCCGCGGCTGATTGTCCGTTGTGCGGACGTGGCGGACGTCATTAGCTCCGTGAAGTTCGGGCGAGAAAACGATCTGCTTGTCTCGATCCGCGGCGGTGGACATAACGCGGGAGGCTTGGGGATTTGCGACGATGGCCTGGTCATCGACCTGAGCCCGATAAAATATGCGCGTGTCGATCCGGAAGCGCGCACTGTCACGGTTGGCGGCGGATGCACATGGGGCGATGTCGATCATGCAACACACGTGTTCGGGATGGCGACGCCGAGCGGAATCATTTCTACCACTGGCGTTGGCGGATTAACCCTCGGTGGAGGAATCGGGCATCTCACCCGTAAATGCGGATTGAGCATTGATAATCTCCTCTCAGCCGATGTCGTATTGGCCAATGGCAATTTTGTTAAAGCTAGCGCTGACGAGAACTCGGACTTGTTCTGGGCGCTTCGCGGTGGTGGCGGAAATTTCGGAGTCGTCACCTCTTTCACGTTCAGGCTGCACCCGATCGATACGGTCTATGGCGGGCCAATGCTCTACGAATTGAGCGAAACAGCCGACGTCATGAAATGGTATCGGGATCTGATTCCAGCGGCGCCCGATGATTTGAGCGGCTTCTTTGCATTTCTCACCGTCCCGCCCGCTGCGCCTTTCCCGGAACATCTGCACATGAAAAAAATGTGCGGCATCGTCTGGGCATACGCTGGGCCCCAGGAGAAAGCGGAGGAGACATTCAAGCCGATCCGCGATTTCAAAAAGCCTGCGCTCGATTTTGTAGGTCCTCTGCCGCAACCGGCGTTACAAAGCATGTTCGACGCCCTTTATCCTCCAGGGTTGCAGTGGTACTGGCGCGCCGACTTCGTAAATGAGTTAAGCGACGACGCCATTAAGCAACACCTTCGTTTCGGTGAAAAGCTTCCGACGATGCATTCCACCATGCATCTGTATCCCATCGACGGCGCGGCATCGCGGATTGGCAAACGCGATACTGCCTGGAATTATCGCGATGCCAAATGGGCGCAGGTGATCGTAGGCGTTGATCCCGACGCCGCGAATAAAGAAAAAATTACCTCCTGGACGAAGAGTTACTACGATGCGCTTCATCCCTATTCGGCGGGCGGGGCATACGTGAACTTTTTGATGGGCGACGAAGGTGAAGAACGCGTGAAAAAAACGTACGGCGATAATTACCAGCGGCTGGTCGAGATCAAAAACAAATACGATCCCGATAATTTCTTTCGAGTGAACCAAAACATTAAGCCAACTGGAACAAAATCAGGTCCAGTCGCGGCCTCTTGACTTTCGCAATTCGGATTTCTTTGCGCCGGAAAGCTTGTTATCCTTCTGTGGCGGCAGGCGTGTCACTGCAGTTTTCCCGGTCGTTGCAGCCGGCACGGCTGCCTCTACAGTTCGCCTAACGAGACATCCCAGCCATGAACGCTGACGAATTACGATCATTGCAGGCGCCGTTAAAAACGCAGTATCGGGAGCGTCCCGACACAGCGTTAGTCACACTCCATGCAGAAGGGCGAATCGGGGAAAACGTCACCTGCAAAATCGAAACGGGAAAGGCGCGCGTTGAAGCCGGACTTCATCCGGCAACAGGCGGCGATGGTCAGAGCGCGTGTTCGGCGGACATGCTGCTCGAAGCGCTGGTAGGTTGTGCGGGCGTCACGCTGGGCGCGGTCGCCACCGCTCTGAATATCTCCTTGCGTAGCGCGACGATCAAAGCAGAGGGTGATCTCGATTTTCGTGGCACGCTCGGCGTTTCCAAAGACGTACCTGTTGGGTTTACAGAAATCCGCCTGAATTTCGATCTTGATACCGATGCCACCGAGGAACAGGTCGCGACGCTAATTCGTCTGGCAGAGCGCTACTGCGTCGTTTACCAAACGCTAAGTCAGCCTGCGAACATCAGCGTTTTGCATCACGTAATATCTCGCTAAGATCTTCGCCTATGCCATTGTACATGGACATTCATGAGCTTCCGGAGGGAACCACTGCGGGAGATGTCGGGAAGGCTCACGAAAAGGATATAGAAATCCAGCGGAAATATGGCGTCGAGTTCAGTAAATACTGGGTCAACGAGAGCGGGAGGAAAGTTTTTTGTCTTTGCCATGCACCAAACGCTGAAGCGGCAGAGCAGGTCCACCGGGAAGCGCATGGGCTGCTGCCCGACAAAATTATTGAGATACAGCCCGAGCTTGCAGAAGGATTTTTGGGCGGCGTTGAAACCAATGCGGTGGGAGCCGTGATTCTGCCCGGTGGCGGAGCAGACGCGCGAGACCCGGGGATCCGAACCGTTTTGTTCACCGACGTTGTAAATTCGACGACGTTGACTCAATCGCTCGGGGACGAGGCGGCGCTGGCTTTGCTTGGTGTGCACGACACGATTGTGCGCGATGCCTTGTCCGCTCTCGGCGGGCGCGAGATCAAGCATACTGGCGACGGCATTATGGCTTGCTTCATCTCAACCGCAGGGGCCATTCGATGCGCAATTCAGATTCAACGCGAATTAGACAAGCACGGGAAAGCAAGCCCGGAACGCGCGCTCAAGGTCCGAGTTGGCGCTGCAGCAGGCGAACCCGTGGAGCAACATAACGATCTCTTTGGATCAACAGTTCAACTGGCCTCCCGCCTGTGCGCTCACGCGCAACCGGAACAAATCCTGGTATCGAACGCAATCGCCGAGTTATGCCTCGGCAAGGGCTTCCAATTCAAAGACCTCGGCGAGGTTACGCTCAAGGGCTTCGGTTACCCGGTCCGCGCACACGCTGCCGCGTGGAAACAGTAAGTTAGACGAACAAATGTTCGTGACCTTTTACGAACATTCGCCTACTTCTCGTTAGACGGCTTTGCCATTATGAGCAGTTCACAAGAGGCGTTGGTCTTGCAGGCATCACACGACGGACGCATGTTCAAAATCGAGGAAGATGCGAACGCTGGATTTTACCTCTACACATTTGAGGGCGGGAAGTGCACACACGACTACTTACAAGATACGCTCGCGCTCGCGAAGAAGTTCGCTCGTGATGAATTCGGCGTTCCGGAGGACGCTTGGCATGGTTCCACGCCTGCCGCCTAACCAGTCGCTGAAGCCAACGCCGCCCGTCCCTATGTCCACGTTTTCCATTATTTCGTTCATTTTTTGTTTTTGCCACGCTCGCTCTCGGCGGCGTGGCTTAGCTCTTTCTCGTTAGATCTCTGTACACATGAAGCTCCCAACATCAGTCACACAGCAGCGAATCGGCTTTTTTGCGGGTGGTCTGCTCTTCTCTCTTGCGGCCTTTTATGTCGGCTATCGCTGGCCGGAGATTTACGAGCGCGTCTTTCACGAGGGATTCAATTACGATTCACAGCCGACATGGTATCGCGTAACCGGAATAATAGTCGGGTATTTGCCTCTCATCAGTATCGGCAGCGTTGCGCGTCGCGTACAAGCGCGCCGTCAGGCCGGTCTCATACAGCGTCGGAGTTAGCGCGTTCTACTTAGGGTTATTCGCGCTCCTCATTTACGCTGAGGCGCACAGTCCGTTCTGATGTCAGCGAACAGATCTAACCAATCGCTGCTGCCAACCGCTCTTTGGCGTTGCGCGTCGATGTCGATTTTGATTAGTGTACCTTCAAGTGTAGCGCAGCCTCCCTCCCGGAGCGGTGGCTGAGCTCCATCTCGTTAGGCCTATGAAGTTTTGCGCCGAAAACAACGTTACATAGCCGATGCCGACAAAACCAATACCTGAAGGATTCCATTCCATCACTCCGTATCTGTTCGCCGAAGGCGCGGCACAATTGATTGAATTCATCTCCGCAGCGTTCGCGGGCGAGTTGATGTTCCAGCAAAAGCGCCCAGATGGCGCAGTTATGCACGCTACGATTCGAGTCGGCGACTCAATGCTTATGCTCGCGGACCCGACGCCGGAGTTTCGAGCCATGCCCACTTCAATTTACTTGTATGTGCCGGATTGTGATGCCGTCTATCAGCGGGCGCTCGACTCCGGCGGAGTAACTGTATTTCCGATGATGACGTTGCCTTCGGGTCAGCGGTACGGCGGCATCAAAGACCCCTGTGGCAATATTTGGTGGATTGCCACACAGGTTGAGGATCTTCCGCCCCACGAGCAGGAGCGACGCTGGGAGCAATTCACAATGCCACAAGTCAAGCCAGATCCGAAGAAGGCCTAGCCAGGCCATGCAGCGAACCGCGGGACCATCCTTTTGCCTAGCCCTTTCTGTTATGCAAATATCATGTCTAACTCCCGCGGTCGCTGATCTTGTGTCTCGTTAGGCCGCTATGAAACTGATCGTCAGATTTATCGTCGGCGCCACTCTGGCAAACGGTCTTCTTGCTGGAGGGGATGTAGATCGGTGGCTCGTAGGCATGCCTGCATGGCAGTCAGTCGGGCTTCTCGCATGGGCGAATTACAGCCGCTCGGCCGATTTGGGCAACGGCTTCGTGTTATATCCGATGCTCGCGATTGGTGGCACACTGCTTTCTCTTACCGCAGCCGTGATCTTTATGCGCCAGAGGAAGCACGAACGCGTCGTGGCTATTCCGGTCTACGCAGCAGCCGTCTTGGCTGTGGCGGGGCTTCTAATGACATTCAAGGCCGCTCCTTTCATGTTGAGTCTGCGCCACATTGGCAACGAAGATGTAGCTTCGTTGCAGCATGCCTTCGATGGATTCAAGCTATGGGGCGGTGTCAGAACCGTGCTGCAAACTTTAGCGTTTGGCGCGAACCTCTGGTCGCTCGCAGTGATTGAAAAACACCAGCAAGCGTGATGAGCATTAAAGTTTGAGATTTCACCATGCCGGCTAACCAATTGCTGAAGGCAACCCAGCCACTTGGGTTACGCTTGCGGCGAAATCGAGATCTTTGTTTTAAATGGCTGGGTGACGCAGCTCTGTCTCGTTAGGCATCGCTACACGTTTTCCTAACATCGCGCATTGCACAGTGAATCAATGAAAACGATCCGATTCCTCACAGTCATGTTAACGGCGCTCAGCATGGGCGCAGCGTTGGCGCATCTTCTCGAGATGCCAGCCAAGCTCAGATATGACGGTCCGACCGGGCTGCACCTTCTACAGACCCTCTATCCACCTGGCTTCGGGAGCGTCGGTGCGGCATGCGAAGTTTTGGCAGTAGTCGCCTCGTTGGTGCTCGTTGTCGCGACCCGAAACCGGCGCAAGGCGTTTCCGTGGACATTGCTCGGCTTCTCGTGCGTTCTTGCCAGTCATGCAATTTTCTGGATATGGGTCAACCCGGTTAACATGACGATGGTCCCGCTGACGCCTGAGACCCTCGTGGTCGACTGGACACGCTTACGCGACCAGTGGGAATTCGCACACGCATCACGTGCGATTCTTCAGATCGTCGCGCTCGGCGCATTCGTGCTATCACTCCTCGCCGAGATTCCGACAGCTGATCTGCCCGGTTCCGACAAACCAAGTTATAATCCAACACGCGGGCACGCCTAGCGAGGCGCTGCAACCAAGGGAGGAAACGCGAAGGCAAGAATTTAGAAAACCAGAAACGCTTTTGAATCCGAAAGCTCGGTATGCGTGTCGCTGGGCTATATGATATTCACGGAAATCTCCCGGCGCTGGAGGCTGTTCTCGAAGACGTTCGTGGAGCAGACGTTGATCAGATTGTAGTAGGTGGCGATGTCATTCCCGGCCCTATGCCGAGCGAAACACTTGGGCGCTTGCTGGACCTCGATCTGCCTACACACTTCATTCACGGCAATGGCGAACTAGCCATCTTAGCCCAAATGGCCGAGGCGCGGAGCGGATTGGTCGCCTACTGGGGCACGACCTCGGGAGCACGTCCCCCAGAAAGTATTATCGAAGTCTATCGCTGGACTGCCGCACAGCTGCAGCCACAATTCGAGCCGGTGCTCGCAGGTTGGCCTAAAACAGTCCAACTTGAGATTGACGGCCTTGGCCAGGTGCTGTTCTGCCACAGTACGCCACGCAGCGAAACGGAGGTCTTCACCCGGTTGACGGCTGAAGACCGCCTCCTGCCGCTCTTTGAACCGCTTCAAGTCGCTGTAGTCGTCTGCGGTCATACGCACATGCAGTTCGATCGAATGATCGGAAGAACGCGAGTGGTAAACGCTGGCAGCGTGGGGATGCCGTTTGGAGAGCCAGGTGGGTACTGGCTGTTACTTGGACCCGACATTCAGCTTCGCCATACGCCTTACGATCTGCCGAACGCCGCCGAAAGCATTCGCGCCAGCAGTTATCCGCAAGCCCAGAATTTTGCAGCTCACAATGTCCTGCAACCGCCATCAGAGAAACGAATGCTCGAAACATTCAGTAAGGCGGAATTGAAGTGAAAGCGAAACCAGCGATGAAGAATGATAACGGAGGAGCACAGCCATCTTGGTTGTGTGGCCGGCGGGCATCTTGCCTGCCGAAGATGCTGTTAATTTACCAGGCGAGACGCCCGGTTGCCCTACAGGCAGAGATGCCTGTGCTACGATGCGCATGAAACGTCCCAGCCTTTGCTTGCTTTTAGCCGTCGCAATTCAGAGCTTGTGCTACGCGGACGTCACAAAGTCCGCCACCGCGAATCCGTCCGGCCGTACGGCGGGCGGACTTCCCGCAGAAGATCGGAAGGCGTTACTGGATGCTTCGCGCTTCCACGAGCTTCATTCCACCAATGATTTGCCGCCCGCAATTGTTGCCCTTTGTGTCGATGATAAAGGCAAGCTCGCGGACCCGGGCCAGAATTGGAACGCAACTGATGCCGTCACGGACCCGACGCTCCCATGGAAACGCCTGATTTGGGCAGCCGTAGGAAGCGATTATTACGTGGTGCATTACGAGCGCGGCGGAATCGATCACTCGTTTCACATCTTGGTTGCGAAACTGACGAAGAATGACGCGAAGCCAAAGCTGGTCTGGCACGCCGTTGGACACCAACTCAAAGACTACGCGACATTTCTCGACGCATTGCGAACCGGGAAGCTGGACGACCGAGTGGATTATCCCCATTGAACGGAGTTAGCGATCGAGACGAAAGTGCAGCGCAGGTGGATCGGCTTCTCCTGAAAATGCCAGTCCGGCTCGGACCGATGACAAGGAAATCGTCGAAGCGCGGACATCAGGCGGCGAAGCCGCAGCATTTAGCCAACGCGTTGAGGACAACGCGTTCCACCTTTATTGATCGGAGCAATTTTGTAAATTCTGTCTAACCTCTTATGCAACTCGAAGGAATTGATCATGTAGCTCTCGGCGTGCGCGACATCGAGCAGTCAGTAAAATGGTATATCGAAGTTCTCGGCTTCGAGCGACTTCATGAAGGCATGTGGGACGGTGTGCCGACCTTTATTGGCAAAGGGAAAACCGGTATTGCGTTGTTTCCCGCGAAGCCGGATGCAGAGCCGACATCGTTAAGTCACCGCGAACTTCGGATCCTTCACCTCGCTTTTCGAGCCGACCGTGAAAATTTTCTCGTCGCGCAACGCGAATTGGAAAAGCGCGGAATCAAATTCGAATTTCAAGATCACGAAATTTCGCATTCGATCTATTTCCGTGATCCCGATGGCCACGCACTGGAGATCACAACATACGAACTGAAAGAGTAAGCCTGGAAATTTAGAACGCCTAACTGGGTCTAATTCGCATTGGCCCCCACATCGGATGGTATGCGTGGAGTTCGAATCAGCTACTTAATTGATTACCCGGAATTCATCCCACAATTGGCGCAGTGGCTATTTGATCAGTGGGACTCTGTCCTTGGCGAAAAAACTCCTGAGGTTCGAGTCAAAAAATTGCAGGCGCACATGAATCGAGATGAGTTGCCGATTGCGTGGATCGCGCATGCGAATCGACAACTCATCGGAACTGCCGCTCTTCGCGCGCATGATCTTGAGGGGCGCGAAGAGCTGACTCCCTGGCTGGGCGGAGTATTTGTGAGCTCGCCCTTCCGTCGCCAAGGTATCGGCACCGCACTTTGTGCCACCGTCGAGGATGCGGCCCGTTCGCGAGGGATACAGACTCTTTATTTGTTCACCCTCGATAAGCAGAGGTGGTATTCACGCCTAGGGTGGACAGTAATTGGCCCGTGTGTTTGGCATGAGCGACCCGGTGACATCATGTGCAAGCAATTGCGGACCGGTTAACCAAGCGATGCGGCGAGCGCCACTATCTGAACGTCCAGGTTTACTGTTTCAAGTGAGCTCGTAGGGCAAGTGCTCCGCTTGCCGGCAACCGATGCGGTTGCCATACAATTTGCCGCTGAGGACAGCGGCCACTACAGTTCAGGCAACCCGTCCGCAGCAGTTCTTGTATTTTTTCCCGCTGCCGCAGGGACACGGCTCGTTACGGCCCACTTTCGGTATTGAACGCCGAACCGGAATGTCGATCGATACCTCGCCCTCACCGTCGCCATCTCCCGCGGCAACTCCGGCCATCGCCCCAACGGGCTGACGCACGCGCGCGTCGGCGCTCGCAGTTGGTGCGGTCGGCACATGTTCGCGCATCAAGAATTGCGGCAAGGTTGCCAGGAAATTCTCGAATGCCTGCAAGTTTGAAGTACTGCGGAACAGATTGTTCAGCACTTCGTTCTTAATGTTCGCCATTAATTCGACGAACATGTCGTAAGCCTCGGTCTTGTACTCGATGAGCGGGTCCTTCTGCGCGTAACCCCGCAGATAGACACCCTCGCGCAATGCGTCCATGGCGTAGAGATGCTCCTGCCAGAGGCGATCGATCGCGTTGAGAATGATGTAGCGCTCCAGGCTTTTAACGGCGGTCGGCTCTTCGTGACTCGATTTCCGCTGGTACGCATCCTTGATCTTCTCGACTAAGAACTGAGCATTTTCATCAACCGCGCGCGTATCGAACTGAGCTTTTTCGCTCGTCAACCCGAGCGGGAAAGTCGTGTTCACCCAATGGATGAGCCCGGTGTAATTTGGTTCATCGACGTCGAGATATTCCTTCACCTTCGCCGGAACCGCTTCGTCGATTACTTCAAAGATGAGTTTGCGCGGCTCGTCGGAATCGATGACTTCATTGCGATAGGTGTAAACCACCTCGCGCTGCATGTTCATCACGTCGTCGAAATCGAGCGTGCGTTTTCGGATCAGATAGTTGCGTTGTTCCACGCGTTTTTGAGCGGTCTCGACGGATTTATTGAGCCACCGGTGCTCGAGCTCCTGGCCTTCTTCGAGGCCGAAGCGCTCCATGATTTTTGTCATTCGATCGGCCGCGCCGAAGTTGCGCATCAGGTCGTCCTCGAAGCTGACGTAAAACCGCGACGCGCCCGGGTCGCCCTGGCGCGCGCAACGTCCGCGCAGCTGTCGATCGATCCGGCGCGCCTCATGACGCTCGGTACCAATCACCATCAAACCGCCCAGCTCTCTTACACCAGGACCGAGTTTAATATCGGTGCCACGCCCGGCCATATTGGTTGAAATCGTGACCGTGCCTGGTTGCCCGGCACGAGCCACGATCTCGGCTTCCTGCATATGAAATTTCGCGTTCAACACGTTATGAGGAATTTTCTCGCGCTTCAGCATTCGGCTCAGTAACTCGGAAGCTTCCACGCTCACGCTTCCAACCAGCACGGGCTGGGTCTTCACATGAGCGTCTCTGATCTCTTTAATGACCGCGTTGTATTTTTCCCGACGCGTCTTGTAAATCCGATCGTTGTTATCTGTGCGCCGCACCGACTGATTCGTCGGAATCATGTTCACGTCGAGCTTGTAAATATCGTGAAACTCTGCGGCTTCCGTTTCGGCCGTGCCGGTCATTCCCGCCAGCTTTTGGTAGAGCCGGAAGTAATTTTGAATCGTAATCGTCGCCAATGTTTGCGTTTCGCGGTCGATCTGGACTCCTTCTTTTGCTTCAACCGCCTGATGCAATCCATCGCTCCATCTCCGACCGGGCATTTTGCGACCCGTGAACTCATCAACGATAACGACCTTGTTATCCTCGATGACGTACTGGACATCCTTTTCGAAGAGACAGTACGCGCGCAGTAACTGCGAGATATTGTGGATCCGCTCGGCCTGAGTGTCGCAGTGTTGCTGGCGCTCCGCTTTTCTTTTGTCTCTCTCTTCGGGCGAGAGTATTTGGTCAAGATCGATCTCCGTGAACTCGCTAATCAAATCCGGCAGCACAAATGCGTTTGGATCATCGGGATTAAGAAAGGCGCGCCCTTGCTCGGAGAGATCGGCTTCATTCGATTTCTCGTCGATGTTGAAAAATAGCTCCTCCTTAAGTTGAAACAGTTCCTCCTTGCGCGTGTCCTGGTAAAATGAGAGCTCAGCTTTATCGACAGCGCGGCGCTTGTCCGGGTCTTCCATCATGCGCAGAAGCTGCTTATTGCGCGGCTGACCAAGCTTCACTTTAAACATGAGACGGCCGCCGGTCTCGACATCGCCCTGCTCAAATTTCTCGATCGCTTCGCTGGCGATTCGGTTGCAAAGCATGTTTTGCTTCCGAACCAACTGTTCGATGAGCGGTTTCCATTTATCGTATTGATGCGTGGAGATGGTCGCCGGACCGCTGATGATCAGCGGCGTCCGGGCTTCATCGATCAAAATGGAATCGACTTCATCGACTATCGCGTAGTGATAGCCGCGCTGGACTTGTTGCTCGCGAGTCGTGGCCATTCCGTTGTCGCGCAAGTAATCGAAACCGAACTCGCTGTTCGTCCCGTAGGTGATGTCCATCGCGTATTGTTCGCGACGTTCATCCGGTTCCTGATCGTGTTGAATGCACCCAACAGTAAGCCCCAGGAAATTGTAAAGTTCCCCCATCCATTCCGCGTCGCGTCGCGCCAGATAATCGTTCACTGTAACGAGATGCGCGCCGCGGCCACTGAGCGCGTTCAGGTAAAGCGGTAAAGTCGCAACCAAAGTTTTGCCTTCGCCCGTCGCCATTTCCGCAATCCGGCCCCGGTGCAAGACGATTCCGCCAAGCAATTGCACGTCGAAGTGCACCATGTCCCAGACCATGGGCTGATCACAGACCGTGAACGTCTGTTGCCGCTCTTTCAGCCGGCGCGCCGCGTTCTTAACCACGGCGAACGCTTCCGGCAGAATTTCATCCAGCTTTTTCCATTGGTCTTGCAAGTCGGGAATTTTGGAGAGCTCTTCTTTCCAGGCCGCGGTCTTAGCGCGCAACGCGTCGTCGGACAAGCTCTTGAATTGCTCATCGAATTCGTTGATCCGGCGCACGTTCGGCGCGAGCCGCCTTAGCTCACGTTGATTTTTCGACCCGAGAATCTTCTTTAAAATCCAACTAACCATTTGAGCGGTTAATATCGGTCAGATTCCTGCAGTATCAATTATTGGTAGGGACGGATCGCCGAGCCGTCCGATCTGTTTTCGATGCAGCGGCGCGCCCTGCGGTCGCGCCCTACCAGTTCATTGTGCCGGTTGAATTTGCAGCTAAGATCGCACCCATGAAGAAAATCATTTCCACAAGCGAAGCTCCAGGGGCGATTGGTCCTTACTCGCAAGCGGTGCGCAGCGGGAACTTCCTGTTTTGCAGCGGTCAGATTCCGCTCGACCCAAAATCCGGCCAAATCGTTCCCGGCGATATTGCCGTCCAAACCCGACGAGTACTGGACAACATCACAGCCATTTTGAAAGCTGAGAGCTTAACTTTCGACCATGTGGTTAAGACAACGATTTTCCTTACGAACCTGGGCGATTTCCAGACCGTTAACGAAATTTATGGTTCGTATTTCAAGCAGGATCCTCCGGCCCGTTCTACCGTCCAGGTGGCAGCGTTGCCCAAGAGCGTGAGTGTGGAAATCGAAGTTATTGCTGTGGCGGATGGAGATCGGGGACAAACGGCGTATGACACGTCCGGTTAAGACCGACAATGGAGGGGCGAACTCTCTGAGCATGCGGAGGGGCGTCGCAGGAGCTCCGCCCTCCATATAAAAAGGACTCTTCATGAGCGAAGACATTCTCGCCCTTTTCCGCAAAATCGGCGCGTTGCTGGACGGCCACTTCATTCTGCGCTCCGGTTTGCATAGTCGCGAGTATTTCCAATGCGCGTTGCTTCTTCAGGACACCGCGATCGCGGCGAAAGTTTGCGGATGGCTCGCTGATAAACTACGCAAATTCGATTGTGACACGGTGATCTCCCCTGCGCTAGGTGGAATCATTGTGGGCCAGGAGGTCGGCCGCTCGCTAGGTAAACGCCACATCTTTGTTGAGAAAGACGAGGGCAAGCTCGTCTTGCGCCGCGGTTTTCAAATTTCGGCCGGTGAAAAATTCGTCGTTGTCGAAGATGTGGTGACCCGCGGCGGACGAGTGCAGGAAACGCTCGATATCGTCCGCGCGCATGGCGGTGTGGTCTCCGCAGTCGGAGTGATTGTCGATCGGAGCGGTGACGTGAAACCGGATTTTGGCTGTCCGTTCATCAGCTTGGTTGAGATGACTGTTGAGAATTACCCCGCAAATAACCTCCCACCGGATCTGGCGAAAATTCCGGCGGTTAAGCCTGGCAGCAAGTAGCTGGAAGTATGGTACGGTCGTTTGACTCGCTCAGTCCCGCTCGCTCGATCTCTCGATCTGCCCGTCCATGTCGCTCGGCTCCCGCCGGCTCCATTCTGTGAAACGCCGTTTTCATGGGCTGGCGTTCGCCGCGGCGAACGCCCTACAACTTCAGCAGCTCAGCGAGTTGCCTCGGATCGGTCACCGGCGCTTTGCAGGTGAAATTTTCACAGACGTAGGCGGCTGGTTTTCCATCGATCGACGACATGGCACGAATCGCCTCATTCTGCTCGCCAAGATATTTTTGGCCTTCAGCGCCATCCACAAGACATAGAATCGTTTTCGGCAGAAAGTGCATATTCACCTTTCCTAACAAAGTTTTGGTTTCGGGCGCATCCTTTCTACCGGCGATCACGATCTGCCGTGGCTTGCTTAAGGAGTAGTCGAGCGCCACTAACATTTGCGGCATGGCGCTGGGAAAATGCGAGAGCGTCGTCGCAAACGCGTCGATCGTTTTTCGCGCCCGCTCTGCAATTTGTTTATCATCGCGAAATTGTGCGAGCCGCAAAAGATTGAGGGCCGCGACGGAGCTCGCCGCCGGCTCCGCGCTATCGTTGTCGTCTTTCATTCGGAGAAAGACGCTTTCATCCTTACCACTCGTGCTGAAATAGCCGCCGTTTTTCTCGTCGAAAAAGAAGCGGTCCTGCGTCCCCTGCAGTTCGACTGCGAATTTCAGCCATTCCACATCGAATGAAGCCTCGTAAAGATCGAGAAGACCTTGAATAACGAATGCGTAATCGTCGGCGAAGCCCTCGATAGGGCTGCGGCCGCCGCGATAGTTTCGATGGAGTAATTTGCTCTTTTCCTCAAAGAGATTTGTCCTGAGGAATTTGGCCGCGCGCGTTGCAATTTCCAGGTAGCGCGGTTCATCCAGAATTCGGGCAGCGCGAGCGTAGGCGGAAATCATGAGACCATTCCAGGCGGCGATGATCTTGTCATCGAGATGCGGTCGTGGCCTTTTGGCACGAATGGAAAATAGTTTCGCTCTGCTTTGTGCCAGCGAATTCGTAACTTCCTCCCCGGTCTTCTTAAAATGCTGCGCCGTTTCCGCAATCGTGTGACGCTCAATCAAAATATTTTTACCGCGGAATTCATCCTGCGGATCGCTCCCTTCCGGGGCATTGCCGTGCGGCTGAACCCCGTAATGGAAGGCGAAAATGTCGGCGGCATTCCCCAGCGCTGAATCGATCTCCTTTTCCGTCCAGACATAGAATGCGCCTTCGGCTGTCTTCGCGTGGCCGGGATCGCCGATCCCGGCTACAACAGAACTGTCGGCATCTTCGGCAGAGAAAAAGCCGCCTTCCTTCGATGCCATGTCGCGGGCGACGTAATCCAGAATGTCGCGCGCCACGGATTCGTATTGCCAATCTCTGGTAATCTGGAATGCGTCGAGATAAGCGGTCGCTAGTTGCGCCTGATCATAAAGCATCTTTTCGAAATGCGGCACGTGCCAGTAGCGGTCGACGGAGTAACGATGGAAGCCGCCCCCGATGTGATCGTGCATTCCACCCGCAGCCATTTTGCGCAGCGTAAACAGAGTCATCTCGAGCGCATGCTTGCCGGATTCGCCGTTGGTATCACGCGCGTAAAATCGCGTTAGAAAATTGAACGCCACCGGTCGCGGGAACTTTGGCGCATTTCCGAAACCGCCTTCCTTCGAGTCGTAACTGCGTTCAAGTTGCCGGTAAGCGACATCCAGGATCGCTGCATCGATCTTTCCTTCGGCAGTTGTCGCCGACTGAGATTCGCGCAGCGCCTCAACGATCTTGCCACCCTGCTCAACGATCTTGTCATGATTTTCCTTCCAAGCCGTGGCGATTCGTTCGAGCACGGTCCTGAACGCCGGCTGACCATAACGGTCCTCCGTCGGAAAATAGGTTCCACCCACAAATGGCTTCAGGTCAGGCGTCAACCAAACGCTCATCGGCCAGCCGCCGCCGCCCGTCGTCGCCTGGACAAAGGTCATGTAAACGCGGTCAACATCGGGGCGCTCTTCCCGGTCCACTTTGATGTTCACAAACTCACGATTCATGAGCGCGGCGATTTCTTCGTCTTCGAATGATTCGTGCGCCATGACATGGCACCAGTGACAGGTGGAGTAACCAACCGAAAGAAAGATCGGTTTATTTTCCCGGCGCGCCTTCTCAAACGCATCCTCCCCCCATGGATACCAATCGACGGGATTATGCGCATGCTGCAGAAGATAAGGCGACTTCTCCTGCGCCAGGCGGTTCGTGTGCTCGGGACGCGCAGACCTCGGCTCAGCAAACATATCACTCGATGTCACCAACCACGTTAACGCGAGAAATCCAAATCGGAAGGGACTTGTCATGGCTTCGCCACGTAAAATCGTTGAACCGTTGAATCGTAAATCCGATGTAAAGGTTTAACGCTGTTACGAATCACGCTACGATTCTTGTCATTCCGAGCGAAGTCGAGGAATCTCTGGCTGTTTCTGGCGATGTCTCGCTGGCGTTCTTGTTAAACCGATATGCCTCGACCCCGTTCGACGTGACGACACATGGATACAACGCACCTCGTTCTTCTTTTTATCGCCGTTGGCGTGATCGCATTTCTTTACTCGTCAGTCGGTCATGCCGGCGCGTCGGGTTATATCGCAATAATGACATTGTTCGGGCTCGCATCGACGGTCATTCGACCAACGGCGCTCGTGCTTAACATTCTGGTC
>Ga0193721_1000231_pt1 | contig 17156 bp, 13 predicted proteins | sample U2s2metaG_FD_145078 | JGI IMG/M metagenome (GOLD analysis project Ga0193721, IMG submission 145078) | Soil microbial communities from a riparian zone of the East river system, Colorado, United States - U2s2 | ecosystem: Environmental > Terrestrial > Soil > Riparian zone | place: USA: East River...
ATATTTACCAGATGGTAAGCGATAGCGACCGTTCGAATCATTGCATGGGCGCGAACCAAAACTCGATCGGCATCGAACATGTCGGCAGTGAAACGGATTCGCTCACTGCCCAGCAGGCGGCCGCTTCCGCAACGCTCATTCGCTGGTTACTTGAGCAGTATCATATTCCGCGGACAAACATCTTTGGACACGATTTCGCGCCAGGCTACTGTCGCCCGGGTGGAACAAGCTGCCCGGATAAACTCTTTGGCCCGGTGCATTCGCAGGCAACTGTCGCTGCGTGGGTACAGGCGAATGTATGACTGGTGGTACTCCCGGACTGCCGGCTGCCAGGAATTCATCTCATGAATAGTTTGATCCCACAGCGACGGGCCAAGGGCGGCCCGGCTCCATCGACGTGAGTCGCCGACGACGACAAATGGAGACGGCCCGCCCTCGGGCCCCTTTCTGGATTTGACAAGGGGATTGCTTTCCTTTCAGCAAGTTCCTAAAATCGGCGCTCACCTGTAAACCGAACGGAATCTCTTATGCGTTTTTCAATCTGTCTTGCAATTAGTCTCTTTGTCATTGCTTGTGCTCAACAACCTCCTACCCCGGGTCCCACACCTCCAAAGCCGGTCAATTGCCCAGGGATGACATCGCCGGACCAGCAGCTCCGGGCTTGCGTGTTATCTGTCGGAACTCATCCCAACCCTCCATTCAACGAATCGCGAGTCAAGATCCGCAACATGGGTGGCACGGTGCTGGCGACAAAGGACTTCAAGTCTCCGGATGGTGAGCACGGACGCAACGTTCAGAAAATGGAGTGGTCACCTGATTCGCAGTTCTTCGTTTTCAGCACGGCAAGCAGTGGTGGGCATTCACCCTGGCATTGGCAGACTTACTTTTACGATCGAAAACGAAAAACATTCAAAGAAGTGGATAACTTCACAGGTCCTGTCATCAAGCGAAACTTCAAATTGAGTGCGCCCGATTGGATAGAAGTCCAGGTGCAAGGTACCCCCAGTGATCCCGGCGATATCAACACTGGACACTCAGTGAAGCGGAGCCTGAGTACGCTGCATTAGTAAATTTCAAAGTCACTCGGACGAAACAGCCATCTAATAAACTATGACAAAGAAAAAACGCCCTTTGAAACGTGCTAAGAAAACGCGCTCAAGAGTTTCCCGAAAAACAAAGCCGAAAAAGCCACAGCGTGCAAAACCGACTCTGAAAGACCGGATAACTCGTGCGAAGAAGCTTGAGGCATTGGACGCAGGAAAGCCCATCTTCCAAGTCCTGCCACGAGCTATGACAGCAGCGCCTGGCAATGTCCCCACTGCTCCGCCACCAGTAATTACCGGTTCCGTCGGCCGTTGGGAAAAAGGCGCGGGCAATCTTCAAGCGGACGTGGAGACCGTGCAACGCCTCTTGGAAACGGCGGCACAGAAGTTACATGCTTCTGACCTTAATCCGAAGGGTGTTGATGGAAAGATTGCGCGGCAGTCTGCGAAGTCGAATACAATCGCTGCGATCGAAGCTTTTCAGAAGCGTTCCAATATTTCGATTGATGGACTAATTGAACCAGGCGGGCAGACGTGGCAGGCACTCCTGCAAGCCGCTGGTCCTTTACCAAACGACGATTTTTCTCAGACCTACATACGGGAAATTTCGGTAAGCCTGGAAGATCCTGATCATTGGCTCACTCTTACCTGGACTGGGCCCAATGCTGATAGTCAGGAAACGGGGCCATTTAGAACGTCACCCGGCGCAGGTCTGATAGGTCTCAATTGTGATAACGAGGCAACGAGTCGGCGATCGGGCTCCAAGTGCACGCCCAAAGGAACTTATCCCGTACAAGGCTTCCAACGAAGGCTGAATAGCGATTCTCGTGCGACATATGTCACATGGTTTATGCAGCGCCGAGGTATCGCGCTGCATTATTTCCCCAGCGTACCTCAGTACGCAGCTTCCCATGGTTGTGTGCGAATCGAGTCAGAGGATGTAGCACGACTGATCCAGAAAAACTCACGAGTAGACGAGACCCAGGTCGTTGTGAGTGGAACGTGGACAAAGCCGTCAAAGCAATGGAGCTAGTTCTTTGTTTCTACGCTTACTGGGAATTGACCTGCCACTGATCTACTGGAACCAGGCTACATTTAGCCCCTTCGACGCATAGACGAGCGACAGCAGTTCGGCTAAGTTTCGCCCGCACCTTGCAGGAGTGCCTGCCAGGCCTGACTGCCAGGCTCAATTAATCCAGTAATCGAAATATTGGAGCGACTCTGAAAAGCTTCGATCGCAGCAACCGTATTCGACTTCCCGGGTAACTGCGCAATCTTTCCATCAACGCCCTTCGGATCCAGCTCAGGTGCCTGCAACCTTTGCGCCGCCGTTTTCAAGAGGCGTTGCACAGTTGCGACATCGGCTTGAAGATTGCCCGCGCCCTTTTCCCAACGACCGACGGAACCAGTAATTACTGCCGGCGGAGTGGCGGTGCTGCCCGCATCAGGCTCGGTGCTGCCTGCAGCTTGGAGGAGGGCTTGCCACGTCTCACTGCCGGGCTCAATCAGGCCATCAATCGAAATGTTGAAACGGCTTTGAAAGGCTTCGATCGCAGCAACCGTATTCGACTTGGCGGGTAACCGCGCAATCTTTCCATCAACCCCCTTCGAATCAAGCTCAGGAGCTCGTAGCCTCTGGGCCGCCGCTTTCAAGAGGCGTTGCACAGTTGCGACATCGGCTTGAAGATTGCCGGCGTTCTTTTCCCAGCGGCCGACGGAGCCGGTAATTTCTGCAAGCGGAGTGGCTGTGGTGCCGGTATCAGGCTCGGTTCGTGTTTCGGCCTCCTGGTCCGGCTTGTCTTCCGCCACGAGCGCGGCAGTCACATTCGCATCCAAAAAGAGGTCTTTGTCCTTGCGGGCCGTCAGAATAGCCACCGCTTGATCGACGTTATCCTTTATCGTATTGAAGTCTGCCAGGGTAAACAGGATCTCTGTTTGGTACCATTGCGCGACTTCGGATTTCTGAAGCTCCTTTTGTAGATCAAGCAGACGGTCATAAGTTTTGGAGTCCAGGTGGCTGATTTTTTCCAGGAGATGGTTACTCTTTGCTGAATTGCCGCTTATGAGGCCCGCATCGTTGTCTTTCATGATCATACGATCGACTAGAACCGCTCCGGATGGGATCTGTTTCAACTGTTCGGCAGCCTTTGCGGGATCACTCTTTTTAGTCTTGGTCTCAAGAACCCCGTTTTCAACCCACAGATAGACTTTTTCCGAATGCATGTTGCCGCTGAAGCGATCAGCCTGGCTCATGATGAAATCCATGAGCAGCATGTCGGAGAGATCCCTGACTTGTACAAGCTGCTGAACAGCAGCCTGATTAAGTTTACCGCTTCCATCTTTGTAGTTTAGCTTGAGCGGCTTTCCGTCAGTTAGTCTGGCAAACTCAGAACAAGCTGCAAAAGCACCGGCTCCGGCGAGGTCGCTCAGATGCGGATAAGATTGTTCGCCACTGGGATTAGCCTGGAGAGCGCCGTAGAGCTGTTTTCCATCTTGAGTGTAAACTCTCGGATTGCTGTGGGCATCGTCGAGGGCTCTTAGCTCTGTCCACTGATTTCTATTATTCGATCCAACAGCCTTTGCTTTGCCCAATTCAGCCAGAGGCTTGTGCGCATCCAGGTCCATTGTGCGAACAATCGCAGGCTCAACATGGCCTGCATCAAGGAACCGTGATAAATGATAATAACCCAGAATAGACGGGCTGTAAGTGAAATGGTTGGGGATGGTCTGCTTGTATTTTGCGATCACTTCGTCACCGCTCGGTTTGGACTTTGTCGCATGAGCTTCGGCATAGCTGAGACGGCTCGCTCCTGGAGGTAACTTCACTGCATGAACATTTAGCCCTGGTGAAGTGCTGTAGGTCTTTGGAATCAGGACAATATCCAATCCATCTTGCGTTTTGCCATTGTAAAAGTCTATGTCAGCGAGTTCCTTTTCCCTTTCGATGTCCTTCTTGCTATAAATTTCGGGGTGCCCGGGAAAGGTTGCCGGTCTAGTGGCAAGCTCGACCGTGCCGTTTGGAGCTACGTGCTGGGTGATTTCGCGTTCACGAGGTGTGTTAAGATCAGGCTGTGGCGGCGTAGGGATTGGCGTGACATTGTCCTGAGGCGGCGAAGGTTCGACAGGTTCCGTGTTGCCCTGGGCAGCTTCTATCTCCTTTGCGTAAAGCTTCTTCATCGTTCCCTCGAAATCGAGATCGACGAGAATATCTTTGGAATCCACTCTGCTTTTGAGCGATGCCGCTTGCTTAATGAGGCTCGCTTTCAGCTTATCATAGTTATCGCCCGAGATATGGACCGCGTTCACAAAGTATTCTTTAATCTTTGCGTCCGAACCTGGTTCACTGTCCTGCATCAATCCGGCTAGCCATTGCAATCGATTGTAGATGATTTGGTCAACGTGATGAGTCTCGTTCAGGATCGGAGTTACCGAGATGGAATTCGTTCCCCACATCATGCCGTCGTCGTTATCCTTGTACATGATGCGTTTCAACGGGTGAAAAGGACTCACCGCTTCGGCTTTGTCCTTATCGCTCACTTTGTCATCCCACTTCACTTTTCCTTTGTTGGTAACGTAGTGCTGCAAAACTGCGATGCTGATATTGCCGAGGCGATCAACCTGCCGGAAGATTGAATCGAGGATCACTCCTCGCGCCATATCCTGGGCAAGCGCCAGATCCTGAAGACAACCTGTATCATTCAAGTTCAATGTATTTGCCACAGGCGACTTGGAGGACAGAACTCTGTAAAAGCCGTGGCCCCTAATCGCACCGACGGTCCAATAATCTTCGGGACTGCTGTTCTCGCCCCGCGGATTCTCGGCCAGCGATCCAAACACAAGCTTTCCATCCGAAAGCACCACTTTCTGGTTCCCTGACTTCACCATCGCTCGAAGGTTAGCCCAGGCTTCCGTGCAACTGGGATGACCGGTCGTGCGGGCTTGCTCTCCCACTTTCTCGAACTTCTGAACATCCATCGTCCGATAGGTTGCAGGCGGCACTTCAACAAGATACCCCAGCAGCCGAGACACATGAAAACATGCAAGACCCGACTCTGCCATGGCACCTACCTTGAACTTGGCGATCTTCTTTCCAGATCTCTTATTGCTGTACTTTTTCGTTATACCCGGGCGATATGGGCCTTCCGTTTTTTCGAACGTCTCTTTGCTTGAGGTTGGAGGAACCCGGTAGATTTCTATTCCCGCTGAAGTGTTATGAAGTTTCGGGACCACACCCACGCTTTGAGGGCCGCTAGAAGCATGGAAATCGAGGCTATCAAGCTCATCAATTTCATTCTTATCATGCTTAGTGAACCAGTCTTTCGAACTCGAGAGCGCATCGTCTTTGAGCTTCACGTCCGGTGGAGTAAATGGAAATCTGACTAACCGTTGAGCGATTTCAGTAACGCCATTAGGCGTGGGATGTTCCACCATTGGCGGCTCCCCAAAAGGAAGCGATTCGTCCGAAACAGAATTCATGTTTCAGGTCCTGGCTGCACCATATCACCAAAAACTCCCGCGCGAAAAGACAAAAAAGTTCAGGTGAGGAAATTCTCTGAAATAGACTTTGGCTCCATTCACATAAACGGCGAGTAGCTTCAAGAAACGGCGTTGTTTGCCAGTGACATCTTGTGGAGCTTACTTAAAATCTGGGTAAGCAACCCATTCACCCTGTTAAACGGCGGCGGAGTAAAAGAACAATTATGCCGAAAGAGTGGTACATCAGTTTTCACGGCGGCGACGAGAAGACCTCTCTAAACAACATTCACGTCTATTCCACCGACGGGAAAAAATTACGGAAAGCTCTAAACAAAAAGAGCGTTCCCGAGGGTATCACCCTCCGTGAACTTCGCGGATTCACGTTTGGGCCAGACAAGAATCTGTACGTGGTCAACGCATATTTCGAATATAGCGAAGTCCTGAAGTTCAACGGCGCGCTCAACAAAGATGGGCAGCACAACTTTGCCGGTGTTTTTGTCAAGCGCCACACGGACCTGAACCCTGGGATCGATCATCCCTTTAACGTAACGTTTGATTCCAACGGTGATCTCTACGTTTCAAGTCAAAATACGAATCTTGTCGCAAGATATCACGGTCCCGCCGGCAAGTCCGGCCAACCAGGGCTGCCCATGCCGTTCCCCCAGAGTCTCGATCCAGACTTGAACTTGCCGCCTGGAACCTTTGTCCCATCAGCAAAGCATGTATCTAACGGTCTCGTCGAAGTTAGAGAAGCGATTTTTGCGCCAGATAATAATCTGTATGTCGCAGATCGTGCCGCCGACTGTGTACGGATTTATGAGGCTCATACTGGGCACTTTCTGAGAAATCTTGTTTCAGGAAGCGATCAGGTTGACAGGCCGATCCATTTATTGGTCAGTCCGGACAACCGTTATCTTTTTATTGGAAGCGGCGGGACCGATTCAATTCTGCAGCATGACCTTCGTCAGAACTTCACGAAGGTCTTTGTCGCGCCAAAATCCGGCGGGCTTAATGGCCCAGCCGGAATGGCATTTGGCGACGACGGTTTTCTGTATGTCGCCAGTCGGAATTCGAACGAGATTCTCCGTTACGATACCAAAGGGGGTCGACCATCCAGCAAGCTATTCATCAAGGATTTGGCAGATAATCCTGAGTTTTTGATGCTAGTAGGTTGAACTTCTTCCCTCGCTCAAACGCACCATCTTTCGACGATTGACGGCACGATCGAAATTTGGTTTAACAAATGCCTATATGAAGACCTATCTCACAATGGCCTCTCTGGTTATTTCACTGCTTGTAGCTAGTTGCGCCTCTGTAAACACTGCACACACGCCGCCAGATGGTAGCGCGGAGAAAAATGCAATCCTGCAGGCAACTCAACGCGCATTAGCTCGTCAGGGCCGCAAGAATCTAGTGCTGGTCGTGCCGTACCTTAAAGTCCATAACGGGTGGGCATGGATACAGGTCAATCCTCAATCGGCAAACGGGAAGCAACACTACGAATCGCAGTCTGGACTTCTGCAACAGCAGACGAACAATTGGAAGTTATTGGAATGGATGCCTGCTGAAGAAGGAACTGATTACAAGAAGTACTTCACAAACCTGAAGGCAAAATACCCATCAGCCCCAGCCGATATTTTTCCTCAGTAACTCAACGAGGATCGGCACGCGACCTGACAAACTTAGCCGGACGGCAAATTCTCCCGCCACTGATTGAGCTGGAGCGTTGGGTCAATCAGATCCCTTCGTCGCATGAAAGGCACGCCGTTCTTCACGGCCGAGCCAAAATCACTCGCAACAGTAAGTGGACCCGACATGCTCTTGTCATAGAGTTCAAAGTGAAGCATATCACTCGGCACCTGGATCCCGACTAAATGCCCGACGCTGGCAATTCTTTGTCCTGCTTTGACTTTCGCGCCAGCAGTGACCTCAGTCTTGCTTTGGATCTCTCCATAACGAGCAAGAAAAGGTCCATGATCAATCTCCAAGGCGAAAGTCTCGCAGTAAAATGGATAAGGTCCGCGCATGACAACACCATCAGCGACGGCGTGGATTGGAGTGCCTTTCGGGAAGTAAAGATCGCAGCCCGCATGCAGGCGGGCACCGCCCGCCCGCGGGGATGCAAACGCTCGAGGCCGTTCTTCCCAGCTCTCGGCTGGAATAGTAGGAAAAGGAAACAGCCATCGAGAAACGTCCGAAACATTTTCCGGCGCCTTCGGGATTTTCTCCGCGACTCCGAGTAGCGCGGCCAACGTCTGGCTGCCTGGCGCAATGACGCCGTCCACTGCGCTGGTGAAACGGCTCTGAAAGGCTTCGATCGCTTCCACAGTGTCCGACGTTGCAGGTGGCCGCGAGATCTTTCCGTCCACCGCTTTTGGGTCGAGTTCTGGCGCTTCCAAATTCTCAGCAGCTGCTTTCAACAGGCATTGTACGGTTTTTACATCCGTCGGAAGATTGCGCGCAGCTTTTTCCCATCGCCCAACCGAAGCAGATATTTCAGGACTCATGATCGACTCGCCAAATGTGAGGCTAGCTCTTCGTTTCGCAAGTCGAGAGTTATAGCCGCTCTGACTGCGCATTACAGCCCAACTTACCAACGCGGCCGTAGTGTGTGCCAGAACCCGTGGTACCGATATCACACCAGCTCGCGCGCTGCCTTCCACACCGGAGTCAGCCGAAAGCGGGCGCGTGGCTATAAAATTGCACTGATGACGTGCAATCGGTTCTAACCTTCCTGAATTACTGGCTCGTGCTCGTCTTCTTTTCGGAAAATCAACCATACACCTGCGAGCACCAGGCATCCGCCAAGGAGTGACCACAGGGAAAATGTCTCGCCGCCAATTGCCCAGCCTAACGCCACTGCGCCAGGCGGCGTGATGAGCGAAATCGCTTGTAGCCGAGCGACGGTCATTCGCGGCAATAACCAGTAAAGAAGCAAAAAGGTAAGCGCCGATCCGATCACCGCCAGATAAAGCAGGCACAAAATCGAGACCGTATTCCAATGAAACTTTAACGGATTTCCTTCCACGAAGACTCCGATCAAGAGCAACGGCGCTGCGCCGAAAATCATTTGCCAGGCAGCAATCATCGCCGGAGCAAGCTGCACGTTGCGCGATTTTAGCAGCACGTTCGAAAAAGCTGCGCTGGCAGCTCCGACTATGATACCGAGTCCGCCCCAGAACGCCATCAAGCCGTTGAAACCTAGAAGACGCTCGCAGATTATTGCTACGCCGCCGAGCGCAACGAGTGCACCTAAAAGTTTATGCAGTTGCAATGGTTCGTCTGGAAGCATTAGATGCGCTGAGAGCATGCCGAAGATCGGGATCGTCGCCTGCAACACCGCTGCCAGGCCGGATGAAACGTGGAGCTCGCCCCAGAAAAGCAGACCGTAATTTACGGCAAACATCAAAACGCCGGTAAAAGCCAGCAACAGGTAATCGAATCCGCACTGCGGTAACAAACCCACGCGGCCGGCGGATACGGCGAAAAGAACGATAATTGCGATGAGAAAACGAATACCCGCATAAGAAATAGGCGGCAGATCGCGCAGCCCAATCTTGATAACCAGCCACGTTGAGCTCCAGACGATGCAAAGAGTGAGCCATGCTACCGGCACACCCCATCCTGTTTTCGATCGCCAATTGAGTTTTGCCGATGCCCTTCTTATCTTCATCTGAGCGCGACCATCGCGCTTTGATTCCGATTCGTAAAGTCAGGTGCAACGCTACTGAGGATCGATAATTGCCACGCCATCCCTGGCCCGACGATGCCGGACGCGGATATATAGCCCTAAGGTCCTATAGCCTCGCGTATCGAGACCAGCTACGCTGCCTGCCACCATGAAAAAACTCGTTACTCTTTCCCTCTGCCTTTCGCTCAGTTTTTTTGCTGTAGCGCGAGCGATGAAGCCTGGGCAAATCCTCGCTGTAGTCGCGAAAAGCGATCAGAAAAAATCAGAGGGCGAAAAAGCCGACGGCAAAACCTTACTCGACGATGCAAACAAGGCGGTGGCTGCGATGATTAAAGCTGCACGTGCCGATAACGGTCTGGATCCAAAGACGCCGAAAAATAAGCCATTCTGGAAATCGACCCAGCTTATTGCCAGAAATTTGAAAATGGCCAAGACGGGCCTCAGTGCGAAGAACAACGACTTCTTCAAAGGCGTTACCGGAGCGCGCCAGGCTGAAGAGCAAATGAAAGTGGATTGGGAGCTGACCGATTCCAAGAACAAACAGGTGATCGAGAATGGCAAAAAGCTCGGTCACGCCATCGCTCTATTGCGCACCGATTTTTCGAAAGAGGCTGCACGAAAGAAGAAAGGCGGCGAGCTAACTGCGAAGGAGAAAACAGAGTTCGACAAAATCAAAGCGCAGCAGAAAGAGTTGCTGGCGAAGATCGCGAAGTTGGAGGCAACCGCTAAAAAGGATAAGGCACTGGAGAAAGGTCTGCGCGAGATGAAGAAGCAGGCCGAGCACATCGTTAAGGAGCCTGTTACTCTGGATGCCTATATCGCCACGCTTTATCTGCTCGATAGTCAGATCGGTCTCATTCGCGGTTACGAGTACTACGTAGATAAGTCATGGAGGGCTGATTATCTTGTCCTTGTAGATTGGGTCCGCACCTACGAGACCAGTTATTACGACTGGGAGAGCTCTGTCTCGTACGACTGGGAACTGGTAGATACGAGTGTCGACATTCACCACAGCGAGGACGTGAACGTGTCGGAGTCGGTCTCCGAGGAAGAAATCAACTCGGAAGAAGCGTACGCCGAGCACGAATCGTTCGACATGTCCGAAGCAGAGGAACAGGAAGTAGCTGCGGAGGAAGACACAGATGAAGAGGTCGCGTCAGCCGATGACGACAGCATGGAGGATGCTTCAGACGGTGAAGGCGAGGATGTGAGCGATGATAATGGCGGTGATGACCAAGCCAGTGACGATGGTGGCGATGGTGGCGATGGTGGCGACGATGGCGGTGATGACGGTGGCGGAGACGACGGAGGAGATGATGGTGGCGACTAGACGTATTCGTTAGCTCCCGAATAGCTTCGGGTCCCCTGCTGAACCCACATAGAGAAAAGCTCCAAAGAATTTGCTTGCCGAGTAAGACGCAGCCCGTTAGACCTGAGCCTTCAACTCCTTAATCCATATGATATCACTTATGCAAAATGTGCTCATCCATCCGCTATCACTGCTCGCGCAAGTCGACTATTCGTACTCATCCTCATCGCAAGGCCAAGCCCCCAGCCCGATTTCGATAATTATCGGAGTGCTCATCGCCCTGCTCCTGATCGTGGCGATGTGGAAAGTATTCACGAAAGCCGGCCAGCCAGGCTGGGCCAGCATCATCCCGATCTACAATCTCTATATTTGGTGCAAGATCGTCGGCCGACCCGGCTGGTGGATCATTTTGATGCTTATTCCATTCGTGAATTTCATTATCGGCATAATTCTCTGCATCGATATGGCAAAAAGCTTCGGTAAAGGCGCGGGCTTCGGAATCGGCCTCGCTCTTTTGGGAATCATTTTCGTGCCAATTCTCGGTTTCGGCAGCGCGCAGTATCAGGGCCCTTCAGCTTCACAAGGCGTAGCCGTTATTCCGCCGCCGCAACCTGCTTAGACCGCTCGGAACATAAGGGCTCTGCCCTGTGTGTCCAGGGGACATGTTGTCCGCTCTTCCGGATTTCAGCGGGGGCTGCAAACCCCGCTGGCCCCACAGACTACAAGACTATGTTCCGCTCGCCCATTTTGGTTTCCGCTTTTCGTTGAACGCGGCTATACCCTCGCGCGCCTCCTCCGATTCGCGCGCTTGCATGTGATACTTTAGCGCAAGATCGACATCTTCCTTCACTGAACTGGACCAAAGTTCTTCGATCAATCGTTTTGTTTGCGCTAGTGCACCCGGGGCACCTTGCAGAACCGATTGCGCAAATTTTTGGGCCTCGTTCATTAAATCAGCTTTCACGACAACACGATTCACGAGACCGATTTCACGTGCGCGATCTGCGTCGATTAACTCTGACGCTAATAATAGCTCACGCGTGTTTCGTTCGCCGACTTGCCGGCGCAGGAAAGTCATCACCAGACCCGCCACTAACCCACGACGCACCTCGGGATAACCGATTTTAGTGCCTTGTGCCGCCACAACAAAATCGCACGCAGACATAATACCTGCGCCGCCCGCAACCGCTGCGCCGTGCACGGCAGCGATTGTGATAAGACGTGTTTGGCTGATCGCGATCAAAGTATTTGCGACCATCGCGGCCGTCGCATGCGCCTTCGTCTGATCAGCCGCTTCCTTCAAATCCAACCCCGTGCAAAATGCGGCGCCTGCTCCGCGCAAAATGATTACACGCTGCTGCAGCTGATCGGAAGCCATCTTGATGGCGGCGTTTAGCTCAGTGAGTAACTCAATCGTCAGCGCGTTACGGCGTTCGGGTCGATTGAGAGTAAGAACAGTGATTTGCGGCGTTTGCGTTTCGACAAGGATGGTGGCCATTTTGCTAACCGCAGAGTCTTCCACAATTTACACCTGGATGACGCCGGTGTGAAAATGCGCCTGGGGCGTCGGCCGCGTGACGTACTGCAATAAACGAATCAGGACATCGCGGGTTTCGTGCGGCTGAATAATAGCATCCACCCAGCCGCGCGCCGCGCCGTATCGGATGTCGGTTTGCTCTTCGTAATTCTGTTTCACTTTTATGCGGAGCTCTTCCAGTTCATCTTGTGTCGTCTTTTTGTCACCTCGCTCCCGTGCGCGAGCGAGAATAGCAAACACAGTATCCGATGCCTGAGCGGCGCCCATCACGGCGTAGCGCGCAGTTGGCCAGGCGACGATGAACCGCGGGTCATATGCCTTGCCGCACATCGCATAGTTCCCCGCGCCAAATGACCCACCCACAACCACCGTGATCTTCGGCACAATGGAATTACTGACCGCGTTTACCAGCTTCGCACCGCTGCGAATGATTCCGCTCTGTTCCGCATCGCGACCTACCATGAATCCGGTAACATCCTGGAAAAAGATGATGGGCAAGTGTGTTTGATTGCAGTCCATGATAAAACGCGCTGCCTTATCTGCGCTATCGGAATAAATGACGCCACCCATCTGAATTCCCTCTTTTTTGGTCCTGACCTGCAAACGTTGGTTAGCAACAATTCCCACCGGGCGGCCGTTAATGCGCGCATATGCAGTTACAATTGTCTTGCCATAGTCGGCCTTATATTCGTCTACAGAGTCTTGGTCCACGACTGTGGCCAGTAGATCGCGGGTGTCGTACTGCTTTTGCCCATCGAAACTGATCAGATCATAAACACTGTCCGGATCCTTCACCGGTTTGTATGTTTTTGGTAGGGCGCGACCGGTCCGAGCCGGACTGGCGTCTGGCGCGCCGCTCGCAGTAGCCTCCGGCAGCAATCCAACGAGAGAACGAAGCCGCTTGAGACACGATGGATCGTCCTTTTCAAAAAAATCCACCGTCCCGCTAATTTCGGCATGCATTTGTGCGCCCCCTAGTTCTTCCGCATCCACGACCTGGCCAATGGCTGCCTTCACCAGGGAAGGACCCGCTAGGTATAAGCCGCTGTCTTTTGTCATCAAGATTTTGTCGCAAAGGACGGGAAGATAGGCTCCGCCGGCCACACAGTTACCCATGATTGCGGCAAACTGAGGAATCCCAGCCGCTGAAATAACCGAGTTATTCCGAAAGATTCGACCGAAATCGTCCTCGTCTGGAAAAATCTCATCCTGCATCGGAAGGAACACGCCTGCGGAATCGACCAGGTAAATAATGGGAAGCGCGCACTCAAAGGCTATGCGTTGCGCGCGAATCACTTTCTTGGTTGTTTGCGGAAAGAAAGCGCCAGCCTTTACTGTGGCGTCGTTGGCGACAATCATGCACGGGACGCCCTCGACGTTGCCAATGCCAGCGACCACTCCGGCCGCAGGAATCTTTCCCCAGTCTTCGTACATTTTGTAAGCAGCCCAGAGGCCGATCTCGAAGAATGGCGATTCTTTATCGAGCAAGCGACCGAGTCGTTCGCGTACTGGGAGCCTGTTCATCTTTCGCTGACGTTCGTGGCCAGCCTTGCCCCCACCCTCACGAAGGACAGCCTCCTCCTTTGCGATAGCGGCGCAGTGAGCGCGCAACAATTCACCACTGGATGATGCCGATGCACGAGACATGACGCGAACACGCTTAATCCGCGAAGGTGGCTGAATCAAGCCGAGCTTTCCTGGTTCTTACTCCTGCTCGTAATCGGAATCGTGATCGATTGCCCACGAAACACGCGAAAGGACGCGAAACTGTAGCGGCGGTCTACGACCGCCGACTCTTCCAATCAATTTGGCGTAGTTTCGTGTGTTTCGTGCGCATCATCAGGTGCCTTTCGTAGTCAATTCTCCGAGCGCGGTTTTAGTCTCGACAAAATAATCAGGTTCTTGTGAAACTCGATGCATGAAAACGCTAGTTCAAACACTCCTCATCGTATTTTCACTCACATGCTTTGCCTTTATGCCGGAAGCGCAAGCAGTAAACCCGCCGCCGGATGGAGGCTATCCCGGGGGCAATACGGCGGAGGGGCAGGGTGCCCTTCTGAGTCTCACTACCGGCGCGTATAACACTGGCCTTGGAGTGTATTCGCTCCTAAGCAATAGCACCGGCAGCTTTAATACGGGCGTCGGCGCTGGGACGCTCCTTGCCAACACAGCAGACGAAAACACGGCCACAGGGGCGGGAGCGCTTTTCAGCAACACGACCGGGACTGCAAACGCGGCTTTTGGAACGTTCTCCCTTTTTAACGCCACCACGGGCAGTTTCAATACAGCGACCGGTTCACAAGCGCTCTTTGCTAACACGACCGGCACCGAAAACACGGCTAATGGTAGCTTCGCTCTAAACGCCAATACCGATGGCAGCTTCAATACGGCTATCGGTGCGTTCGCTCTCTCTAACAATACTGGAAGTGAGAACACAGCCGTGGGCGTGAATGCCCTTTTCAGCAACACGGCCGGTGGCAACACGGCCATTGGCGCAAATACTCTACATCAGAATACAACTGGATTTCAGAATGTGGCCGTTGGCGACAGTGCGCTCAACTCGAACGTCGAAGGCTCCTTCAACACCGCAGTCGGTCAGTCCACGCTCGCTGTAAACACCGGCGAGGGCAATACAGCATGTGGTAATGTGGCGCTTTTCTTTAACACTGGCAACAACAACACAGCTCTGGGCAATGTCGCAGGCTCCAACCTCACGACGGGCGATAACAATATTGATATCGGCTTCGATGTTGGCGGTGTGGCAGGCGAGAGCAACACCATCCGGATCGGCAATTCTGATATCACCAACACTTTTATCAGCGGAATCAGTGGAACAAATTCCCCAGGGGGCGTTGCGGTCTTTTGTAATTCAGATGGCAAGCTCGGTGTGATTAGCTCGTCGGCGCGATTCAAAGAAGACATAAAGCCAATGGGCAAAGCCAGCGAAGCTGTTCTGGGGCTTAAACCGGTCAGCTTTCGTTATAAGAAGGAGATCGATCCCCGAGGCATCCCGGAGTTCGGACTCATTGCGGAGGAAGTAGAAAAAGTAAACCCCGACCTCATCATCCGTGATCGGGAGGGAAAGCCGCAGACTGTCCGCTACGAGCAGGTCAACGCGATGTTGCTGAATGAGTTTCTAAAGGAGCATGCGAAAGTGCAAAGATTGGAAGCCGCGCTCGAGGCGGTAACTGAACGTTTAAAAGAGCAAGATACAAAAATCGAAAAGGTACGCGGTCAGATTGACTCAAACAAACCTGCCGCGCCGGTCGTTGTCAGTAATCGCTAGGCACCTCGGCGGCTGCGCTGTAGCTGGCGTCGCCGATTCCGATTTTCAAGAGCTGATGCGTGCTCCTAAGCTGGGATCATCGTTCCCCCTGCAGGTAGTTGCGCATTAATTTTGTCTCGACGTATCACGCGTATCTCTCCAAACTCCGCGCTCATGAAAACTAGCTCTTTAGCAATCCTCATTACATTTGGATTTGGTTTCATGGTACTTTTGTCACAATCGGACGCGGTCAATCCGCCGCCAGACGGCGGCTATGCCGGAGGCAACACAGCAGAGGGACAAAGCGCCCTTTTGAGCCGTGCCACCGGACTATACAACACGGCAGTCGGCATATATTCGATTCTAAGCCTCACGGACGGCAACTTCTGCACGGGGGTCGGCGCGGGCACGCTCCTGATCAACACCGCAGACGAAAACACGGCCACTGGCGCTGGGGCGCTTTTAAGCAATACCACCGGCGAAACGAACACGGCTAATGGCGCGTTCGCCCTTTTTAGCAACACTACCGGTAGCGATAACACGGCCATCGGTGACAGCGCCCTTCTTAATAATACTATCGGCGCCCTCAACACGGCCATCGGTGACAGCGCCCTTTTCAGCAACACGGACGGTGCCTTCAACACTGCCGTTGGCCAGGGCGCGCTTTTTGACAACACCAGCGGTCAGGAAAACACGGCCGTGGGTTATCGTGCGCTCGGTAACAACCAGCCCTCCGACTTCAACACGGCTGTCGGTAGTAATGCGCTCTTAAACACGACGGGCGGCTATAACACGGCCATTGGAAAGGATGCCCTCACTACTACTAGCACCGGCAACGCCAATACGGCTGTCGGTCCTACCGCGCTGTTTAGTAACACCACGGGCAGCGGCAACACCGCTGTCGGCTTTAGCACGCTGTTTAGTAACACCACGGGCAGCGACAACACCGCCTTGGGCCCTGGTGCTGGCGGCAACATCACCACCGCCAGTAACGTCATCTGTATAGGTGCGTCGGGGGCGAACGTGAACGATAGCTGCTATATCGGCAACATCTTTAACAAATCGTCTCCTTCGGGGGCAGCCGTTTTTGTTAATTCAGACGGTAAGCTCGGGACGACCGTCTCCTCCCGCCGGTTTAAGGACGGCATTAAATCGATGGACAAAACTAGCGAAACGATCCTGGCGCTTGAACCGGTGACGTTTCGGTACAAAAAGGAATTCGACCCCACAGGGATAGCGCAGTTCGGGCTGGTAGCCGAAGACGTAGAAAAAGTAAATCCTGACCTGGTGGTGCGCGACAAAGAAGGCAAACCATACAGCGTGCGCTACGACCAGGTGAACGCCATGCTGCTCAACGAGTTTCTCAAAGAGCACAAAAAAGTCCAGGAACAGCAAGCAACCATTGCTGAGCTAAAGGTAACCGTTGCTCAACAACAGAAGGGAATGGAATCCGTGACGGCGCAGCTCAAAGGGCAGGCCGCACAAATCCAGAAAGTGAGCGCGCAAGTTAAGCTGAGCAGGTTCGCCACAGGACGAATCCGCCGTGGTGGACCCGCTCAGCAAGTGGCAATGGACCAACCGTAACTCAGCGAACGTTGTAATCAGAAGAGATCAGAGTGCGAGCAATTAAACCAGGAGGAGATTGGATTATGAAGAATCGAAACATGATAGACACAATCACAATAGCGCTCTTGGCTCTTGGCTTCGCTGCGCTTAGCCCAGCCCCGAAAGCGTTCGGGGTTGTTCCGCCACCGGATGGAGGCTATCCCGGAGGCAACACGGCAGAGGGAAGCTCAGCGCTCTTGAGCCGCACCACCGGATTATACAACACGGCG
>Ga0193721_1000232_pt1 | contig 17088 bp, 19 predicted proteins | sample U2s2metaG_FD_145078 | JGI IMG/M metagenome (GOLD analysis project Ga0193721, IMG submission 145078) | Soil microbial communities from a riparian zone of the East river system, Colorado, United States - U2s2 | ecosystem: Environmental > Terrestrial > Soil > Riparian zone | place: USA: East River...
GCGGCTGTTTTGTTTTTGTCCAGCGCGCGCGCGGCGTAGCGCGGGTTTTCTAAACCTGCTGTATCGCCGATTTCCAAATCGGCCGGGCATTGGAATTTTCGCACATCGCGAAACTCGCGAGCACGAAGCGGGTTTGGAAACTCGCGATACAGCAGACTTGGAAGTCTGCGCCACACGGCCTTCGTGCCGATTTTAATTCCATCGGCTCCCTGCATGACGTAACGTTTGCCCTCACTGCGAAAACGCTGATGCTTCACAGTACGAAGGCCAGCACTGAAATCTTTACCCTCGGTCATTCACCCGATCCGGATGACGCGTTCATGTTCTATGCGATGGCAGAGAATAAAATCGATCTCCGTGGTTATCGGTTCGACCATCGCCGGGAAGACATTCAGACGCTGAATGAGCGGGCCCGACGCGCCGAGCTGCACATTTCCGCGATCTCAATTCACGCGTATCCGTACGTGGCCAAGAATTACGCGCTGCTGCCGTGCGGAGCGAGCATGGGCGATGGATACGGGCCAATCGTTGTTGCGCAAAAACGCTCAACGCTCAACCATCAACTCTCAACGTCCAAGCCGGAGTTGTTGCGCGAGCGCGTGATCGCCGTGCCCGGCGAGATGACCAGCGCGTTTCTGGCGCTGCAGCTTTTTCTTGGAAAGTTTGATTACGTTGTCGTGCCGTTCGATGAAATTTTTGACGCAGTCAAAAGCGGTCGCGCGGATGCCGGTTTAATCATTCACGAGGGACAACTCACATACGCGCAAGCCGGTTTTGAGAAAATTGTTGATCTCGGAGACTGGTGGAAACACCAAACTGGCTTGCCGTTGCCCCTTGGCGGCAATGTAGTGCGCAAAGATATTCCGGCAGCAGTCCGCCACGATCTCAGCGAAATTGTTCGCGAAAGCATCCATTACGGCCTGGCGCATCGAGATGAGGCAGTGCGTCATTCGCTTGCGTACGCGCGCAACATCGGTAGCAAGCTGACCGATAAATTCATCGGCATGTATGTGAATGAATTTACACGCGATTATGGTGAGACCGGACGCGACGCAATCCGCAAATTTCTGACTGAGGCGCACAACAAAGGCTACATCGATATTCCAGTCGAAGTGGAATTCGTTGAGTAAACGGTAGGGCGGGCAGTCCTCTGCACGCCGTACTGGTGCAATTCACGCAGCGGCGCGCACAGGAGTGACGCGCCCCACCGACGGTTTGGACAGCAGTCGTTCCTTGTGTGTTTCCAAAATTTTCTTGCCACACGATTCGCGACGGGCGTATCAATGATGGCTCCGTGAAGGCAGTGCTGCCAGGGAGGAGCGATCATCTCCGTCTCGCCCGAGTCGGATCCTGTCTCGTCGGATGTGCGCTGCTTGCGCTTGCCGGCTGCGGGAAAAAGGAGCCCATCGACGAAGCGAAAGCGGCTGGCAAAACAACTGCCGACTTTCCGCAGATCACTGACGACATTTTCAAGCCGATGGACGGCGGCATTGATCTTTCATCGGCGGAAATCATGGGTCGCAACACCTGGAATCTCTGGAGCGGTGGTAACCAGCACTTTTGGAATCAGACCGCACAGGACAGTTTCGGGTTGATGGATCTTTTGAAGATGCTTGATAATCGCAAATTTCCGCGCGGCGAACGTTTTAAAACCTTGGGCCTGGTAAACGAGCCCGGGTTTCGTACCGCTGGCAAGCCGGATGAATTTGGGTTGTGGCTGGACGAGCAAGTCCAACCGGAACCGGAAGGCATCGACCAAGCCGTTTACGGCAAACCCTCCGGCGTTCTTGGTTTTCGCCTTTTTCCAAATCCCGAATTCAACGAGGAAGCGCGCAAGAAATGGGACGGCGACCGTTTCATGAACGATCCAACTTATTACAATGATAACAGGCTCGTCCGTCCGTACCGCGTCGGCGTGGCGTGCGGTTCGTGCCACATTTCGCCAAACCCGAGTAATCCACCGGAGGACCCGGAAAACCCGCGCTGGGAAAATCTCGCGTCGGCGATTGGCAATCAGTACATCAACGAGGGGAAAGTCTTCGCCTGCAATGTCGAGAAGGGCGGTTTCTTCTACGAGATGCTCGCCGCGCAGCCGCGCGGCACTTCCGATACTTCGCGGATAGCGACGGATCACATCAATAATCCGAATGCAATCAACGCAATCTTCTTACTTGCCGAACGCGAACGTATCGCGGCGACGGAAAAAGTGGCTGGCGGGACCCTGGCGTTGCCCGGTGAAAAAGAAGACATGTCGCCGATTCCGCACATCTTAAAAGATGGCGCAGATTCAGTCGGCGTCGCTGGCGCAACCATCCGTGTCTATGTCAACATCGGCATGTTTTCCGAGTACTGGTTGACGCGCCACAACCGGTTGATCGGCCTTACTCCACAAAAACCGTTTGAGATTCCGTATGCGCGGGAGCATTCGGTTTTCTGGCGCGCCACAGAGGAACGCCTTGCGAACGTTGCTGCTTTTTTCCGCCGGCTAAAACCATTTCACCTCGCTGATGCGCCCGGTGGATCGGCGTACGTCACCGCGGATACAGCCGTGATGACGCGCGGAAAGGAAGTTTTCGCCGAAAGCTGCGCGGCATGTCATTCGAGCAAACAGCCGCCGGCGAATATTGATCCGCGTTCCGGCGAAGGAAAGGAGTGGTTCCGCGCTGAGGTAATGAAGCCCGATTTCCTGGAGAACAACTTTCTGTCGAACGACAAGCGATATCCATTGACCAAAATCGAAACCAATTCCGCGCGCGCGTTTGGCACAAACGCAAAAGCCGGCCACGTCTGGGACAATTTTTCCTCCGTGACTTACAAGGAACTTTCGCCTGCGGACGAGCTCGAATTCTTCAACCCGTTTGATGAGACGGACGAGCTCGAATTCTTCAACCCGTTTGATGAGACGCACCCGATCAAATTCCAACCGAAAGAGAGAGATGTTGCGCCCGGTTATTATCGGACGCCGTCCCTGGTCAGCGTCTGGAGTTCTGCGCCGCTCCTCCACAACAACATGCTTGGAAAATTCACCTGCGATCCTTCGGTGCCGGGGCGCATAGACGCGTTTAACGATGCCATTGAGAAATTACTCTGGCCAGAAAAACGACCGAACAAAGATTCCATCTGGCGAACGCAGACCGATTGCTCGCTGCATTTACGCAAGGAATTTGTGCCCCCAGAGCTGCATGTGATCCGAGCAATGGCCGATAATGACGGGTACATCAAAGTCGGGATGATCCCTAAAGGCACGCCCGTAAACCTGGTCGCCAATCTCGACCCGGGCTCTGAACACAAGGTTGTATTTGTTAAAGCCGTGGGAAAATTGGTCAAGCTTAAGGCCATGAAACTTTCACGCGACGAAGCCGCGGCCGAATTCAACCAGCTCATTCCAGACCTGCTCGCGGCAAACAAGTGTCCGGACTTCATTGAGGACAAGGGTCACTATTTCGGCACAGACTTACCAGATACGGATAAGCGCGCGCTCATTGAGTATCTAAAGACATTCTAGATGCGCGCGTCAATCAAACTAAAGGAGAAAACATGGCAGTTACAGTTCCAGAAATGTTGAAAATGTCACAGGCGCAGCTCGACGATTTGTTCACTCAAAGTCCAGTTGGCGAAATCCCAAATGGCGGGGCCAAAGGCACGGCGATCATCGCACCGGGAACGACTTACACACAGGACATGGCCAATTTCGTAAGTAATTTTGCGTGGCAGGGAAAGATCTTCGATCCAGCAAAGGGAACTTTGCGAAACAAGATTTTGCCCTTTGGGCTCAACGCGATCATCGCCAAAGTGTACAAAGGCCCGAGCTGGCTGGACAATAAAGAGTGCATTGTTCTCGACTATTCGGAGACTTCGTTGGTAGCACACTGGATCCGTGACGAGATTCGCGAAGTCTCTCCGCACACTTACCTCGGCAAAGTCTATTTGGGCAAAAAGCGATTGATTGATTTCGCGCTTGAGTTTCCAGCGTCAGGTTGATCGCCATTTTGCGGCCATGGCCGACGCTTCAGACCAGTCTGCGGAAATCCGGCGCGCGCGCTGGTTGATTCTGTTGGTGGCAGTTATCGCGGTCATTGCAGTCGGCTTTTCGTATCTGATCTGGCGGTTTACGCGTGACGATCCAGTCAGATACGCGGATCCGGAAGAGCATTTCAAATACGGCTCAACGGGCGGCGAGCGTGAATCGGGCATTCCATACTGGATTTGGAAAGTGCTGCCAAAAATGTTTCCAGAGTATTTGCCCGGCAAAACATACACGCCGGGGCGCGAATACGCCTCGTTAGGTTTTCTTTACGAGCCTGGCAAAGATCTCCCGATTGGCGTTTCGCGTCGGAACACTCAGGGACTCGATCGCGTCTTTTTAAATTGCGCCATTTGTCACGCTGGTTCCGCGCGCGAAACGCCGCAAACTCGCCCCGTCATCTATGCTGGCATGCCGTCGAACACCGTCGATCTGGAGGGATTCGAGCGTTTCATTTTCGCCTGCGCAACCGACCAACGCTTCAACGCTCCTCGGATGATGGCCGAGATTGAAGGGATCGGCGGCAGATACGATTTCATCAACCGATTCCTCATGCGCTACTACAGCCTGGCAAAGATCTGCCGATTGGCGTTTCGCGTCGGAACGCTCAGGGACTCGATCGCGTCTTTTTAAATTGCGCCATTTGTCACGCTGGTTCCGTGCGCGAAACGCCGCAAACTCGCCCCGTCATCTATGCTGGCATGCCGTCGAACACCGTCGATCTGGAGGGATTCGAGCGTTTCATTTTCGCATGCGCAACCGACCAACGCTTCAACGCTCCTCGGATGATGGCCGAGATTGAAGGGATCGGCGGCAGATACGATTTCATCAACCGATTCCTCATGCGCTACTACGCGATCCCGTTCATGCGCGAGCGATTGCTCATGCTGAAAGGTCATTTCCGTTTTGCCGACTGGGAACCGGACGCGGGCCCCGGCCGTACCGACACGTTTAATCCCGCCAAAACACTTCTGGAATTTCCGTTGGAAAAGCTGGAAACGCGAGAGTTGGTTGGGCTCTGCGATTTGCCATCGATCTGGCTGCAAGGCTTGCGCAAACAGAAAAACATTCACGCCCACTGGGATGGCAATAACAGCATGATGGAGGAGCGCAACAAGAGCGCTGCATTTGGCACGGGCGCGTTTCCGCCAACGATTGATCTTAAACAAATGGCGCGGATCGAGCAGTGGCTGCTCGACAAGGAACCACCCAAATACCCGTTCCCGATCGATACGCAGCTCAGCACGCAGGGCGAAAAAGTTTACGCGCAATACTGCGCAAATTGTCACGGTCGCAATGGCCGCGATTTTAATGGCGAATACGTTGGCGATGTCGTGGCGATCGATAAAATTGGCACCGACCGTCATCGGCTCGATTCCTACACCGAAGAACTGGCTGTGACGCAAAACACGCTTTACACAGGCTATCCGTGGCGGTTCAGCCATTTCCGAAAAACCTTTGGCTACGTAAACTTGCCGCTCGATGGCGTCTGGCTGCGCGCCCCGTATTTGCATAACGGCTCGGTGCCCACACTGCGCGATCTGCTAAAGCCCAGCGCCGAACGCCCGGCAGTTTTTTAGGGTCGGATTTGTTTCGGACATCAGTCGGTTCGATGACGAGGGGCGCAGCAAAGACGAGCCGGCAAATCCAAGGCAATACTTCAGGTTCGACACACAAGTAAAACCGGATGGCGCGACACCGCGCGACCGGAATGAAGGGAATTCGAATGTCGGCCACGAAGGTCCGGCATACGGGACGCTGCTCTCTACCCAGGAGAAAGACGCGATCGTTGAATACCTGAAAACATTCTGACCAAATCCAAAAGCTAATGACGTTCGCGCAATATAACGACAACGCCCGAAAAGCGACGCGAGAACGCCCGCACACGGGCGGGCAGGCTGTGCGCACTCCAAAAGTCCCGCGACTGCGGGACGAAACGGAAGAGGATTCTCTTTGCATTTCGCACGAAGTGCTTTGGGAGTGCGATGCGTCCCCGCATCGCTTTCACTCTGCCGACCTCCGGTTTGGAATTTGGTTATTGGAACTTGGAGTTTTTAGACCGCAATGAGTCTTTCACCGAAAACGAAGCGCTGCCTTTGGATCTCCGCGATTGTGATCGCGGTCCTGATCGCACTCGGGGGTTGGTTTACCTGGACAAAATTTTTCCGCGAAGAAAAGGAGGTCTTCGCGAACGAAGAGGAACATTTCAAATACGGTTCGCTCGGCGCGGAGGGCGATCGCGGCATTCCGTATTATCTCTGGCTCGTTCTGCCACGTGTTTTTCCCGACCTGATGCCGGGGCCAGGCGGCTACAAATCCCTCGGTGTTGTTTGGGAAGAGGGACATGAAATTCCGGTCGGCTTTTCAAAAAAGGTCGTTGGGTTCGAGCGAATCACCAACAACTGTGCCGTATGCCACGCCGCGACGTATCGTTTGAGTGAGGACGAAGTGCCGCACATCGTCGTCGCGGGGCCGGGTCACACCAACAACGTGCAAAGCATGCTGAGGTTCCTATTCAAAGCTGCGCACGATCCCCGGTTCAATTCGGACATCATCATGAATGAGATCCGGCTGGTCAGCGCCAACAATTACGGCAATGGCGGACTCTCGTTTATCGATCGACAGATTTACCGTTACCTGTTGATCCCGTTTACCAAAAAGGCGCTGCTTCAACAGGAAAAACAATTCACCTGGATGGAACGCTTTGTCACCGGGGACAAGCCAAAGCCGGATTGGGGTCCGGGCCGGGATGATGCCATGAATCTGACAAAATATTTCATGACCAGTATGTCGGAGGACAACACGTTTGGGCCGACCGATTTTCCGTCGATCTGGAACCTCGGCATCCGCAGCGGAAAGGATAACGTGGGAAAACAGATGTTCCTGAACTGGACCGGCGACACACCGGCGGTGCGTTCGGTTCTGATCGATTCGGCACTCGGTCTTGGCGCGCCGGCACGGCCGTGGTTTCTTCAGCGCATGGCCGATCTCGATAGCTATCTGAGCAATCTGCCACCGCCCAAGTGGCCCTTTGCTGAAACAAATCCTATCAACCAGCAGATGGCGAGTGAAGGCCAGACGATTTACACGCGCGACTGCGCAGCGTGTCATGAACGTCGCGCTGAATTTACAAACAAGGTGGTTCCCATCACCGAGATCAAGACTGATCCCGAGCGAATGTATACGTGGTCGAAAGATGCAGCAGCGGAGGCAAACCGGCGCGTCAAAAAGATGGGCATCGATCGTCCACCAATGGTGGAGACCCAAAATCCATACGGATACGTCTCACCGCCGTTGGATGGAATCTGGCTCCGCGCGCCTTACCTTCACAACGGCTCCGTCCCGACGTTGCACGATTTGCTGAATCCGCCTAACGAGCGTCCGCAGACTTTTCATCGGGGCTATGACGTTTTCGACCCCGTAAAAATAGGATTCAAAGAACCGCCTCCGCGACCAACGGGGCCTAATGGCACATTAACGCAGCCGTATTTTCTTTTCGATACCCGAGAAAAAGGAAACGGCAGTCAGGGTCACACCTACGGCACTCAGCTATCCAGCCAGGACAAAGAGAAATTGCTGGAATATTTGAAGACACTCTAGCAAGCGGGCGGCTGTAGTGTGCGCTGACCTCAGCGCCAAGTGAGCGTTGCATCGACGATCATCCGCTGTGGACAGCGGACACTACAGCATCAGTTTCGTCGCGGTGTGATCGCCCGATGAAAACCGCTTGTGCGCGCGGCGCTTCTCCGCCAGCTTCGTCCTGTCATGGCGGGAAATCGCAAGCTCGGATGTCTCAGTGTCTTTTTGTTTGTCGCGCTTTGCGCCAGTTTGTTTGTGAACTTCGTGCTGATGGTTGCAGTGTTTCAGCGTCTGGCCGGCGTCAGAGAAGCGGAACCGATCCCGCGTTTTCGCGAGATCCTGCTCCAAAGAGGCGCGCGCGCTAGCTCCGACAAGATCGCTGTCATCACCATGCGCGGCCTGATCAGTTCGTCGCTCCCCGGTAACGTGAGCGATTCAATGGTCGATGATATGCGCGCGGCGCTGCAACAGGCCCGCGATGACAGTCGTGTCAAAGCCATCGTGCTGGAGATCGATTCTCCCGGCGGAGAAGTGACTGCATCGGATGCAATCTACAGCGCGCTGGTCAAGACGCGTGCGAAGAAAATCTACAGCGCGCTGGTCAAGACGCGTGCGAAGAAACCAGTCGTCGTTTATATGGATTCGCTGGCGGCGTCCGGTGGCTATTATGTCTCCTGTGGCGGTAAATTTTTAATGGCAAACGAAACGACCATCACAGGCAGTATCGGAGTGATCATCCAAACGCTGAATTATGAGCAGTTATTCAACAAGGTCGGGCTTGCTTCCGTGGTTTTCAAAAGCGGCAAATTCAAAGACATGCTCAATGGTGCCCGGCCAATTACGCCGGAAGAGCGCGATCTCGTGCAGAACTTTATCATGAAAACTTACGACAAATTTCTCGGCATCGTCGCGAAGGAGCGAAACCTTCAGGCTGATCTTCTGCGCAATACGATTGCCGACGGCCGGATTTTGTCCGGCAAGGAAGCATTTGAACACAAGCTAATCGACGGCCTTGGCGAGTTGGACGACGCCTTCCGTAAAGCGAGAGAATTGGGCAACGCGCCGGACGCCAAAGTGGTGAAGTACGGTCCGCCTTTCAGTCTAAGCCGCTTTCTCCGAATATTTGGAGAATCCGAATCAAAAATCGAACTCCAGCTTCCAAAGCAGCTCGTTCCGCAACTGGAAACGGGGCGCGCGTATTTCCTGCCAAGCTATTACGCACCATAGACGCGGGGTCCGATGCCATCCGCCAGCCTGTTAGCGGCCGCCTCGAGCATCGCCGTCAACTTCCTTTCCCTTCTTTACGTTCTTGTTAGCGCTTATGTTTACATTTCGCTGATTCATCAGATCAGCGAGCGAGCGTCGAACCCTGTGGGGACCGATGCACCGGCACGAGTCTTCGGGCTACCCGAAGCGATACTCGCTGCCGTGTTGATCTTGTTTCTCTTGCTGAACATCGGCGCATCGATTTCGCGCCCTTCGAACGATTTCAGCGCGCCTAATCTTCTGGGGAATTTCCTTCTCATGATTTTCGTGGTTCTTGCAATCGTGACTTTCCTTCAGCTTCGCCGCTTTGACCTGGCCTCGTTGGGCGGGTTTTCTAGAATCAGCTTCATTCGAGCACTCAGCACTGGAGCGATCCTGTTGTTCTGTGCTTATCCATTAATCTTGTGGTCCGATATTATTACCCAGCGGCTCTTCGGGGGCGGTTCAAGTAAGCAGAACATTGTCGAGTTTTTCAGCGGGTCGCGCACGATCGACCAACGAATCATGATCATCGTTTTCGCAGCGGCGATCGCACCGGTAATTGAGGAATTTCTTTTTCGATTCTTCCTCTACAATGTAATCAAACGCTATTTCGGCCGCCTTCTTGGCGTGATATTGAGCGCCTTGCTGTTCGCTGCAGCCCACGCACACTTTCCTTCGTTTGTGCCGCTATTCGTTCTGGGAAGTTGTTTCGCCATCGCCTACGAGTGGAGCGGCTCTATTCTTGTCGCGATGACAATGCATTCGCTTTTCAATTCGGTCACCCTGACCGCCCTTGCATTTCCGGAGATTTTTTCTCCATGAAACTTAGTGATCTCGGCGAAGACCAGCTGCTCAATGAGCTTTTGCCACGTCTTTCACCAGGGAAAGCGGTCGTCGCGGGAGCGGGTGATGACTGTGCTGTAGTGGAAACGCAGGATCGCCGCAAGCTTCTCGTGCTCAAGACCGATTGTGTTGTCGAAGGCGTACATTTTTTACGAGGAACGAATGCCCTTGATGTTGGATGGAAGGCAATGATGCGGCCGCTGAGCGATTTTGCGGCAACGTCCGCTGTGCCTCAGTTTGCACTGATCACTCTGATGCTATCCGAAAAGACCGACGTGGCATGGGTGAAACGGCTTTATCAAGGTCTGCGCAGGGCTGCGGGTCGGTTTCGCGTGAGCATAGTCGGCGGCGAAACGAGTAGCATGCCAGGGGCGATTGCCATTTCGGCGAGCGTCATTGGATTCGTTGAACGAGATCGCTGGGTGTCGCGCGGCGGCGCCAAGCCGGACGACGATCTGTTTGTTACCGGACGGCTCGGCGGCGCATGGAAACGGAAACATTTGCGATTTATTCCACGGCTTATGGAGTCGCGATGGCTTACTAAAAATTTCTCGATCCACGCCATGATGGATTTGAGCGACGGCCTGGGAACCGACTTATCGCGCCTCGCGCGCGCCAGCAAAGTGGGATTCAAAATCGACACGGAGAATCTGCCGCTCAGTCGCGGCGCAAAAATTAATGATGCAATTTCGAAAGGGGAAGATTACGAATTGCTCTTCGCTATTTCGCCTCGCGACAGACACCGCCTGGCGCGAAAATGGCGAAAAAGATTCCCGCGATTACCGCTCACGCGCATCGGTTCCCTTTCTCAACTCTCAACTAAGAACTATCAACTTTTGCCGCGTGGCTACGTTCATTTCCAACAGCCCAGCTGAAACCGACGCTATCGGGCGGCAAGTTGCAGAGAACATTGGTGTTGGATCCGTTTTGGCTCTCAAGGGAGAGCTGGGTAGCGGCAAAACGTTGTTCGTCAAAGGTGTCGTCGCCGGTTTGGGCAGTAGCGCGGATGTGACTAGCCCCACATTCACGATCGTGCATGAATATCGAGGAGGGCGACTGCCTGTTTATCATTTCGATCTATTTCGTGTTGAAAATCCACAAGCCCTCGCACGACTAGGTCTCGATGATTACATTTTTGGCGATGGTATCTCCATGATCGAATGGGCCGACCGCTTCCCGGAATTTGTTCCTGAACAAGCGCGCTGGATTTTCTTTGAGATAAAGTCGGAAACTCACCGGTCGATTACGTTTCAATGAAGATTCTCGCGCTTGAACTCTCCACCGCCCGCGGCAGCCTCGCCTGGATCGATGGAGAGGTCGAAGATGGCCATGAATGGCCTAACGACCGGAAAAACTCCTCACCCTTTTTCGAGAATCTCAATGCAATAACGAAGAAATTTGGTGGGCCCGACACGATTATCGTCGGACTTGGCCCCGGTTCCTACGCCGGGACGCGCATTGCCATTTCGGCCGCAATCGGGTTGCAACTCTCTTCCGGCGCGCGCCTGAACGGTTTGCCTTCGATCTGTGCTATTCAATGCGACGCGCGCGAATACTGCGCGATTGGCGATGCCCGCAGGAAATCATTTTTTTTCACGCGCATCCGCGGCCACGAACTCGTCGATGACCCCACGCTTTTTCCCCAATCGGAATTACAAGCAAAATTAGAATCCCTCGAGCCGGGCCTTGCGATCTTCTCTTCAGAGCCGCTTCCGCAATTTGAGCGCGCCGTGATTCGCTATCCCTCGGCTCTTGTGCTGGCCAGACTTGCGCGAGAGTCGCACCGCAGCTTTTCTTCGCCACCACTCGAGCCCATTTATTTACGCGAGCCGCATATCACCATGCCGAAGCTGAGAATAGAAGTATGAAAGAAACGTATCGCTGCTGGGCTGAAATCGACCGAAGCGCGCTGCGGCACAACGCCAAGGTCGTGCGGGAACGAACAGGCTCCGCCGAGATACTCGCGGTGGTGAAAGCGAACGCTTATGGCCACGGACTGCTCGGTGTGGCGCAGACCCTGGCGGGTGACGTACAATTATTTGGCGTCGCAAATCTGCAAGAGGCCCTTACGCTGCGCGAATCGCTTTCCCATCCCATCGTCATTTTTGGCCCGGCAACTCCGGAGGAGAGATCCGTGATCGCCGAGCGCGGATTTATTCCAACGATCTCCAGTCTCGAAGAAGCAGAAGCATTCAATCGGTTCGGACCGGTGGCAATCAATTTCAAAATCGACACTGGAATGGGACGAATGGGCGTAGTGGAACATCAAGCGCTGGAGGTTTTCAAAAAGCTGGCAGCGTTGCGGAATATCAACATTCACAGCATTTCGACCCATATGCCGGTCTCTAACGAAGACGCGGAATACACGCGCGACCAGCTCGTCCGATTCCGAAACATAATTGATCAGATTCGCGCTGAATTTCCGGGAACCTACAAGGCGCACGTCCTGCAAAGCGCAGGCACACTAGCGCACAATGCGCAGACATTCGACATTGTGCGCGCTGGCATCATACTTTACGGCATTTCGCCCTTGCCGGAGTTTCAGAAACTGCTTAAGCCAGTAATGACATGGAAGACGCGCATTTGCCTCGTGCGCGATATGCCGAAAGGGAGCTCCGTCAGCTATGGCCGCACCTTCATCACTCCGCGCGAAATGCGGGTTGCAACTTTGTCGGCTGGTTACGGTGACGGCTATCCATGGCAGCTTTCGAATCGTGGCGCCGCCATGTTAGTACGCGGACAGCGCTGCCCACTCCTTGGTCGAGTAACAATGGATCTGATGGTAATCGATGTAACTAACATCGATGATGTGCAGGTGGGCGACGACGTTGTTCTCATGGGCTGCGATGGAAATGAGGAAATTTCCTGCGCGGAACTTGCGGAAAGGGCCGGTACTATTCCGTGGGAGATTGTTACCCGCATTGGCCCACGCGTGCACCGGGTTTATGTTTGACCGCCATGTTCCAAATCATCTTTAACGAGCTGAGCGCAGCTGAGATCTCGGCGCTGCCAAAAAAATTGCAGCTTGAGTTACTCGCTGAATTTCAAATTTTGCCTGAGGACTTGGAGAATTTCAATTCGGAGCGATTCGGCATTATAGAGCGCGAGGGAAAAAAACTGTATCGCTACCGAGCGAAAGACTACCGGATTTATTTCGCCAAGACCGATGAGGGAATTAAGGTCCACCGCGTATTACACAAGAACACGTTTCGCGATTTTCTTTTTCGAAGCAAACTGCCTGTGTCGGAGGATGCGCAGCTCGGTGAGACGCGCGAGTTCTGGAAGCTCATCGAGCAGGGCGAAAAAACGAAAAGTTTGTAGCCGCTTCGCTGTGCGAAGCGCATCAGTAAGCTGTTTGCGACCCACGGGAGGCGCGTTTCACAGAAACGCGGCTACAGGAAACCGCGGCGCAATTACTTCATCAACAACACCGATCGGCTGCGCTTGATCTCACGCGTGATTTTGCGGTGCATGTATGCTGGCATTCCTGTCACACGGCGAGGAAGAATCTTGCCGCTTTCAGTGACAAATTTTTTCAGGAGATCAGGATTTTTGTAATCGATTGCTTCGAGCGCAATATCGATCCGACGCCGTGGCATTGGTCGATTGGCGCGACGGAACGCGGAACGGCGCTTTGGCGTTTTTGGCTGCATTGGTGGCTACTTAGTTTCGCGGTGCAACGTGTGTCGCCGCAAAAAAGGATTGTATTTCTTTTTCTCCAGGCGGTTCGGCGTACGCGGACTTTTTTTATTTCGCGTCGTCATGTAACGCGAGGTGGGTTTGCCCAGAGCTTTCGCTTCGGTGCATTCAAGAGTGATAATTTCCTGCGCCATTCGTGTTACTCCTTAACTTCAGTGGGCGTGACTTCCTCTTCCTCGGTTTCGCCGCCTTCCTCGTCAGTCAATCCAAATAACGAGGTGACTGAATGACGGACCCGCGAAGCTTTACTTTGTTTTTCGAGCTGTGATTGGCATTCAACAGTGAAGCGCGCGAACGGAATTGCTTCGAGTCGCGCATGCGGGATGGGTTTGCCAGACATTTCGCACTTTCCGTAGGTCCCCATCTCGATCCGCTTGAGCGCCTCGTCGATTTCGTAAAGCGCGTCCTGCTCCTGCGAAAGTAAGCTCAACGCAAAATCGCGATCGTACGCGTCGGACCCGGCGTCGGCCTGGTGCATGCCAAATGCCGAAGCTTCGCTGCCTTCAGCTCGGGAGCGAAGCGTGCCCTGGGCCACGCCTGCCATCGAATCCACCATTGCATCGCGAAGCTCGAGGAGTTTTTGTTTTTGCTTGCGGGTGAACGGATCCAGTTTCTTCTCGCTATGATTCAGACCCAACAGAATCGCAGGCGACTCTGTGGTCTGTCGTCTGGATTTCGGCGAACGCCGCACGGTTTGTGTGCCACGCGCGCTCCTTTTTGAGGCCGCCTGCCGCGACGTAGCCTTCCGAAGGCGGGCCTTCTTGGCGGGAGCCTTGCGCGCCGCTCGCGGCTTCCGCGCGGCCGATTTCTTTGCAGAACTTTTTTTCTTTTTCAGTCGTTTTGCCATGGATGTAAGCGCCATCTAATCGACTGGCGCCGGGAAAATGGACGCTTAATTAAGAACATTTCCCTGACCGCGCAAGCGGAGATTTCGTAACACAGGCATCCGCGCCTGTTGCGTCATGCAGGCTGTCGGTCTGCATTATGTCTTTCGGGCAAGATGCTCAGACGACTAAATGTTCAAGATGGCTGTTTTAGGAGCTGGCGCTGGAGTAATGCCGCAGGGCAAATTTCCAAAAGACACGGGACAGCCAAAACACAAGGGTCGATGCGACAACCAGGTGGAGCATCAACGGAAGCGGTTGCCCCAGCGATTTGATCAGCAGTCGTGCGGGGATGTTCGCGATGATCACTACCGGGATGATCCAGCCAAAGATCAGGCGAAATAGCCATGGAAAAATCGCGTCCGGATAACGCGCGATGTTCAGAAAATTAAAGTAACCGTAAACCAGTCCCTGGGCGAATCCGAGCGCGGTCACGTAAAGCAGGATGGATGTTGGACTGGGCACTACTCCCAACCGGGACAACGATATGCAAACCACCGCGCCCCCGAGCGCCGCGTTTACGATGCTGTCGAGCCCGAACTGTTTCGTGGAGACTGCGAACTGGCTGTCGATCGGCAAGACCAGAACGGAGTCCAATTTCCCCGTGCGCACGAGCTCTGGAATGTTTGCGACGTTCACGAAAAAGAACGCCTGGAAAAGTTGTGCGATCATCTGGTGCGTGCCCACCAACAGCACCACCTCCCATTTTGTCCAGTCACCAATCCGATCCACATTGCCGAAGATGATGCTAAAAAAAACGATTTGTCCGCAGAACCACAGAACTTCGACGATCATCCACAGGAGAAAATTGGCCTTGAAACTCAACTCGCGAATGAGCGAGTTGCGGAGCATGATGAAGTAGATTTCGATGTAACGCCGCACCGCTTTTTCCTGTCTCCTAGTTATAGGCGCAGTCAACCGCCACTTGAATGAAACGTTTTCTCCCGTGGATCGCACTCCTCGTCGTGCTGCTGATTGTCGCCTCGGTGGTGCGCCAATGCCACACCGGCGGCGGTGCAAATTATCAGACTGCAACTGTCACGCGCGGCCCGATTACACAGGCAGTGACTGCGACTGGCACGCTCAATCCCGTAGTGAACGTGCAGGTGGGCAGCCAGGTCTCGGGGAATATCGCAAAGTTGTTTGTCGATTTTAATTCTCAAGTCAAAGCCGGCCAGGTGGTCGCGCAAATCGATCCCGCGCTCTTTCAGGCAACGGTGACTCAGGCGGAGGGTGATCTAGCTAGCACACAGGCGGCGTTGGAGCTCGCAAGGGTAAACGCGAAACGCACACAGGATCTCTTCGCGAGAAAGACCTCCTCTCAAGCCGACCTCGATCAGGCCATGGCAAATCTTCATCAAGCCGAAGCCACTGTGAAAATCAAACAAGGCGCGTTGGACAAGGCGAAAGCGGATCTTGAGCATTGCACGATCACATCGCCGATCGATGGCGTCGTGATCTCGCGCAACGTCGATGTTGGCCAGACCGTCGCCGCCAGCTTGCAGGCACCAGTCATTTTTCAAATCGCCAATGACCTCACCAAAATGCAGATCGACTCGAATGTGGCCGAGGCGGACGTGGGCGTTTTGGAGGTGGGGCAGGATGTCGATTTCACGGTGGACGCCTTCCCGATGCGCACGTTCCACGGCAAAGTCGTACAAGTGCGAAACGCGCCGATCACGGTGCAAAACGTGGTGACCTACGACACGGTCATCGGCGTAAGCAATCCTGATTTGAAATTGAAGCCCGGAATGACAGCCAACGTTTCAATCATTATTGCGCATAAAGACAACGTGCTGCAGATCAAAAACGCGGCGCTGCGATATCGGCCGGCGGAAGCAACGCCCGGCGAAGTAAGAGCGAGATCGGCCGCGCCTGGCGGCGAGCGAGGCGGCGCCCGACGCGAGCAGCGAGCAAGCGAGCGTACAGTCTACGTCGTGTCCGGCAGCCAACCGCAACCGGTGCAGATTAAAACAGGAATCAGCGACGGTGTGGTGACTGAAGTCATCGAAGGATTGTGTGGTGACTGAAGTCATCGAAGGATTGAAAGAAGGCGACCGCGTCGTTACCGCCGAGTTGACCTCCAAATCTCCGGCGGCATCTCCGCCAGCGAATCCATTTTCCGGCGGCGGGCGCCGGTTCCCGTGATGCTGGCAAAACGAGAACTTGTGCTTTCGCTCCAGCACGGCTGTAGCCGCTTCGCTGTGCGAAGCGTGGCGATGACAGGTTTACACTCCACGGCAGGTGCGTCTCACAGAGATGCGGCTACAACGTTTGCAATACACAAAACGAGATGAATAACGGTGCACTCGTCAGACTCGTCGACGTGCACAAGGTCTATCGCACTGGGGAAATGGAAGTCCCCGCTGTGCGCGGCGTGTCGCTCGAAATCAAGCGCAGCGAATTCGTCGCCCTAATGGGCGCAAGTGGTTCCGGAAAATCGACGGTGATGAATATCCTGGGCTGTCTCGACCGGCCGAGTTCCGGCAGCTATTTCCTGGATGATGCCGATGTTTCTGGGCTCGACCGCGATCAGCTCGCCGATATTCGCAATCGCAAAATCGGATTTGTCTTTCAAAATTTTAATCTACTGCCGCGCACATCCGCCCGTGAGAACGCCGAATTACCTCTGGTTTACAGCGCGCACGACCTATCGCACGCCCAACTGCGCGAAAGAGCAGATCGTGTTCTTGCATCGGTCGGCCTCGCCGGCCGCGAAGATCATCATCCCAGCCAGCTATCTGGCGGCCAGCAACAGCGCGTCGCAATTGCTCGCGCGTTGATCAACGATCCGGAAATACTGCTCGCAGA
>Ga0193721_1000234_pt1 | contig 16968 bp, 13 predicted proteins | sample U2s2metaG_FD_145078 | JGI IMG/M metagenome (GOLD analysis project Ga0193721, IMG submission 145078) | Soil microbial communities from a riparian zone of the East river system, Colorado, United States - U2s2 | ecosystem: Environmental > Terrestrial > Soil > Riparian zone | place: USA: East River...
TGAAACGGAAATCTTCGCCGGCATGCAGCATTTTTGCGAGCCAGTACATCGCGCTTTTCTCATCGGAAGCGCGCATGCTTTTAATAAACGCACTGATCGTGTCGTAGTGCGCATCGCCGGCACGATCGTAAACGACCGCTTTTTGCTGAATGCTTTCTTCGGCAACCTGAAGCGTGAAATGAATTGCCGGATCACTGTAGCCAGGTGCGTTGGCCCCGGCCGCCACAGAATGTTTTTCACGTTTCGCGTGACCGGCTACAGGAGGCGTAGTGAGGACCCCGATCTCCAGCGCGTTTAAACATTTGCGCGCGTCACCGTCGCTAAGCTTCGCGAGATGCTGACGCGCGTTCCTGTCCATCTTCACGTTGTAATTTCCAAGTCCCCGCTCCTTCTCGGATAAGGCGCGATCGATTAACACTTCGAGCTGCTCGACTGTGAGCGGCTCAAGTCGAAAAACCTGCGACCGCGACACGAGCGCGCTGTTCACATAAAAGAACGGATTGTACGTGGTCGCCCCTATGAGCCGGAGAGTCCCTGCCTCGACGTCCGGCAAGAGAATGTCCTGCTGCGCTTTGTTGAAATGATGAATTTCATCAACAAACAGGATCGTCTTTCGCCCGGACGTGCGCAGGCGATTGGTGGCAGCAGCAATGACACGGCGCATTTCGGCGACGTTGCTTTCCACGCCGCTGATCCGGACAAATTTTGCGTGCGTCATCTCGGCGATGATTCGGGCCAGTGTGGTCTTACCGCTGCCAGGCGGCCCGGAGAAAATCACTGAAGGCAAACGATCGGCTTCGATAGCACGGCGTAACAGTTTGCCCGGAGCCAGAATGTGCTCCTGACCGACGAGTTCATCGAGTGACCGGGGACGCATGCGTGTGGCAAGCGGCGCGCTATCGGTCCGTTCAACGTCGACATCTTCGTCATCCCCAAAAAGATCCTGCACTATGGAAATTACGGCGCGCCAGTCACGCAGGCAATCGGGTCCGCCATTCGGACGGACTCGTCCCGTGGCGAGCCTGCAGTTCCTAGAGGCAGACAGGATTGTCCGCATCACGTAGCAATCGCTGCGTCGCGATCTTGAGACAGGGCGATACGCCAGTTAAGATCGATGGCGCAAACATGAAATGCATCCTCATTCCGATCGATTTTTCCGATGTAACACCGCCGGTTATCGATCTCGCCCGACAACTCGCTAAGGCTCTCAGTGCAGAGATCCATTTGGTTCACGTAAAGGAACTCACTGCGGCGCCGACACCGGGCACGCTCGGCTACGGCCTGGCGGGGATGCCTGAGCTTGCTCCAATGGCAGGGGTACCGGTTCCAGGTTTTGAACCAATGCCGGAAGCAATCTCAGAGGACGAAGGCCAGATGTCGAGGCTCACCAAGTGGCAAGAAGAGATAGCTCGGAACGATATCAAGGTCAGTTTACATGAACCGACTGGCACCGTGGCCGAAGAAATTTTGAATCAGGCCGACGAACTGAACGCGGACCTAATCGTAATGGGTACGCACGGGCACGGTGCGATGTATAACTTGCTGGTAGGCAGCGCTACTAAAGGCGTGTTGAAACACAGCTCTCGGCCTGTGCTCCTAGTTCCAGCTCCGAAATCTTAGCTGGCGGAATTGACAAGTACTGTAGCCGAGATCGGTGACCTCGGTTTCTCGGGTTTTCCCGCGCGCGCAGAACAGCCGCAGTCAACGCCCGCGGCTACAGTGGTAGCCAACTTTAACGCAAGCCAGCTTATAAGAGCTTGCGTTGCCGAGAGGAAATGAAGGAAAAGCAGGACAATGAAATTCCTGAATGCGCCGCGTCAACCGTTTGTTGGTTTGTCGCTCATGGCCGCAATAGGAATTGTCATCGGGGACGCCCTTCCCCTGCCTCGCACCGCTTTGATTGTGGCAACGATCATCCTGGCAGCCTGCATTGTGATCCTCGCGTATCGGCCGGTACTCATCGCGACTTATGTCATTGTTGGATTTGGCTTTTTCCTCCTTCACGACCTTGAGACAAGCAACACGGAAGGCCAGCAACTTGCTGACGAACTTGGTAGCCGGCCGCGAGTCGTCACGGCAACCGGGTGCGTGGTTACTGAGCCAAAGATTGCGCCCAGCGGGTTTGCGACATTTCTGCTGAAGCTCAGCTCAATTGAATTCGAAGGTCAGAACCAATCCACCGGCGCCGTCTGGCAAGTCCGCTGGAAAGGCACTCCGGAATTTGGCGATGAATTGAAGCTTTTTGGAATCGCGGAAATCATCCCCCCACCGCGAAACCCCGGCGAATTTGATATGCGCGCGTATCTGGCGCGTCACGACGTGCGTCGGATGCTCTTTGTTCGCTATGCGGAGGAGGGCGCACTGATTCGGCACGGCGGCGGCAATCACATTCTACGCCTGGCACAAAAGTCGCGGGCATGGATGCAAAACGCGCTTTGCAGAGGATTGGAGAATGCACCTGAGGTGAAGAACTTCCTCAGCGGGATTGTGCTTGGACTCCGGCATCAAACACCAGAAGACATCGAGGAACCATTTCAGCAAACCGGCACACTTCACCTTTTCGCTGTCGCGGGTCTGCACGTTGGGATTGTTGCCGCGCTGTTATGGATGCTCGCAATGGTCGCTCGGCTCTCACGCAAATGGGCGGCCGCACTTATCATACCTCTGCTTCTTTTTTACGCCGCAATCACGGGACTGCACGTTTCGAGTATTAGGGCTGCGGTCATGAGCTCGATTTTGTTTGGCGGCTTATTTTTCGAACGCAAGGTTTTCGTCCTTAACAGTCTCGCGGCGGCGGCGTTCTTTCTCCTTTGCTGGAACACAAACGAGCTTTTTTCGACAGGCTTTCAACTCTCCTTCGCAGTCGTAGGTACCATCATATTGTATGCCGATCCATTTGCGGGCTTTTTCCAGCGCTGGATAGCTCCCGATCCTTTTTTGCCACGAAGCCTGTTGCGCGGTCCGCGACGTTGGCTCCACGCTGGCTTCGAATGGCTCCGCCGCGGAACGGGGGTTTCCCTCGCGGCATGGCTCGGTTCGTTGCCCTTGGTGCTTTGGTATTTCTACATCGTCACACCGATTTCTCTGGTGGCGAATTTGATCGTGGTACCGATTGCTTTTTTCATTCTGGCGATCGCGCTTCTGTCTCTTCTGTCGACGCCGCTTCTCCCCGGGCTTGCGATTATTTTCAATAATGCCAACTGGCTCTTGGTGCGGCTGGTCATGGGAATCGTGCAATTCCTCGCGCATGTTCCCGGCGGCCATTTTTACGTCGCACATCCGCATTGGCCGGAAAAGCTCGTTGCAAAAATTACGGTTCTGGATGTCGACGCCGGCGCGGCTGTTCATTTACAAGCGGGAAGCACAAACTGGCTGTTCGACTGCGGGAGTGACCGGACTTACCCGCGAGTACTCCGTGAATATCTGCACTGGGCCGGTGTGAACCGGCTTTACGGCGTACTGCTTACTCACGGCGACGCAAGTCACCTCGGTGGCACGGCGCAATTACTGGAAGATTTTCCTCGAATCCGCGTGGTGGATAATCCGACGCCAGACCACTCAGTTGTTCACAAAAGGTTGCAACGTTTGTTTCGAGAACACCAAATTAAACCGGACAATCTAACTGAGGGAGACAGTTTCCGTCTGTCGCACAATCTCACTGCCCACGTCCTGTTCCCCCCACGAAGGTTCAGCTCATCAATCACGGATGATCAAGCGTATGTCGTTCGGCTGTTCGTAGCGCCCGCGACCTCGATCTTGTTCATGTCTGATAGCGGCGCCAAGACCGAAGAAGAATTATTGGCACATCGTTTAAATCTTCGCAGTGATATCATCGTTAAAGGTCAGAATCATTCCGGAGAGTCCGGCTCTGGCCCTTTCCTGGACGCAGTGCAGCCGCGTCTGATAATTGCTACTTCGCGCGACTTCCCAAGTTACGAGCGAGTGAGCGACGGATGGAGCGAGAATTTGCAAAAGCGGGGCATTAAACTCTTCCGCCAGGATGAGACGGGCGCAGTAATACTGCGATTTCGTCAAGACGGCTGGGAAGCGCAAAGTTATTTTACGGGCGAAATCTTTCGCAGTTCCAGCCAGTGAATGGACGCGCCTTTCTGGCGGAAAATGAGCCCGAATCGGCTCATTGGTAGATCAACATCACCGTCACTGATAGCAAAACGGCGATCTGATTCGGCGACCTCTTTGATTATCCCAAAGTAATCAACGTCGTCCGTCGCAACGTGAATGCTTCCACCTTTCTGGAGCGCGGCATGAATCGAGCTAAGGAAATCCGGCGTCACAATCCGGCGTCGATGATGACGGCGTTTTGGCCAGGGATCGGGAAACAACAGATAAAATCTTTCCACTGATTCGGCTGGCAAGAGATAACGCACTGCATAAAAACTTTCCACCCGCAACAGGCGCACATTTTCAAGTCCGGCGGCTTTACGGGCCGATGTGCGCACACGATTGAGCAGCCGCTCGATTCCGAGAAAATTCTTGTCCGGCATCCCCTGTGCCAGTGCGCAAAGAAACGAACCATCGCCACATCCAAGATCGACATGCAAAGGCGCTTTGCGTCCGAAAATCCTCTCGAGATCGAGACGATCGATTAGTGAATCGAGCCCAATGAGTCTACAAGCCATCTCATAATATGCGCTGCTGTAGCCACGGCGCTGTATCGCCGTGTCCGCAGGCAAACAAACTTCACTGAAGCGCCTCGACGCAGCGAGGCCGCTACAACATTCATGAGACGGCTTCTAGAGGGGACGTGCCTGCGGTGAGCTAAGCTACCCTCATCCGCAGGCACGCTGAGGAGAAAGTGAACAGCGAAAGAATTCAGGAATTCGAACGTACGGGGAAACAATGCCGAAAGGAGCGCGGCTATTTTGAAACTTTGGTCTGGCCCGCATTGAATTAACGTTGAACTCGTTTATGACGGTCGGCCCGGTAATGGCAAGCAAAAAATAAGCTGAGTTATTCACAACGCGCGGACTAAGAAGCTGTCTAACATCGAAAGCATGAAACGAACCCTTATCTCCTTGTTCAGCTACGCCTTGATTGCTGCGTGCCCCATGGCGAATAGCCAGGGACAAAATCCTTCTCCTGCTGAAACAAGAACCGCCGTTTTTGCCGGCGGTTGTTTCTGGTGCATTCAACCGGCATTCGATAAGGCAAAAGGCGTCACCAAGACCGTGCTGGGTTATTGCGGCGGGTCGGAACCAAACCCGACTTACGAACTTGTTTCTTCGGAAAAAACCGGTTACCGCGAATCAATCCAAATCACCTACGATCCGGCGAAAATTTCCTATGATCAGTTGCTCGACATTTACTGGCGGCAAATCGATCCGACTCAAGCGGACGGACAGTTCACTGATATCGGCCCGAGTTATCGCGCCGCCATTTTTTACGGCAACGACAACGAAAAAAGAGTCGCGGAGACTTCAAAAGAGAAGCTCGCAGGCTCAGGAAAATTCAAAAAGCCAATTGTGACCGAAATTTTACCGGCAATGAAATTTTATCCGGCTGAGGCCTATCACCAGAAATACTACCAGCAGAACCCGGAACATTTCGAAGCATTTGAGGAAGGATCTGGCCGAACCTCGTTCAAGAAAAAAGCGTGGAGAGAATAAAGATTCTCAACATCCAACGCCCAATTTCATCGCGCCTGTCATTCTGAGCGAAGCGAAGAATCTCTGATCATTCCTGGGCGATTCTCAGCAGCAACAAACTGAGATGTTTCGCTTCGCTCAACATGACACGTCAGTAATGATTGGGTCGATGAGCAACCCAGCTAGACAACCTGCACCCCCTCGATCCCGGTCCGTTTGGCGTAAAGCTCGCTCAGGCGTTTTGTCATGGGACCGACCTTCCCATCGCCAATCTGGCGATTGTCGAGCCTGGTAACGGCTGCCAACTCGCCCATTGTGCCTGTGCAGAACATTTCATTGGCACCGTAAACATCGACGACCGACAAATCTGTTTCGATGCAGCGAATTTTTTCCGCGACACAGATTTCCATCACCGTCGCCCGCGTAATTCCCTCCGGACAGGCCACGACGTGACTGGTCGCCAGATCGCCGCTTGCGCGCGATTTATCGGAGTTGCGCACGATGAAAACATGCGTGGCGTTTGTTTCCGCGACAAAACCGCGCGTATCGAGCATCAAAGCATCGTCTGCGCCCGCGGTGTTTGCTTCGATCTTTGCCAGAATCGAGTTCAGCAGGTTCGCGTGATGGATTCGGGCATCCAGAACCTCACGCGGCGAGCGCCGAATCTTGCTCGTGATCAAAGTGAGACCCGTTTTCATGTAAACCGGCGCCTTATGCTCCGCTAGAACGATCAACGTCGAGCCGCTTTGATTCAGACGCGGATCCATTCCGGATGTGATTTTCACACCGCGGGTGAGCGTCAGCCGAATATGCACGCCGTCACTCATCTTGTTTGCCGCGAGCGTGCGTTTGATCTCGTCGATGATTTTTTCGCGCGGTGGAATTTCGGGAAATGACAAAGCCCGCGCCGAATGCTCCAGCCGGTCCAGATGCTCGTGGAGTTTGAAAATCCGGCCATTGTACAGCCGCAGTCCCTCCCACACCGCATCGCCACCCTGCACGGCGGAATCAAACGGGCTGATCCCTGCCTTATCACGATGCACAAGCTGACCGTTAATATTAACGATCAAGTCACGATTTCGCTCATTGAACTTTTGAAACATTGATTGAGCCGCGAATTACGCGGATAATGCAGATTCTCTTGTTGTAGCGGCGCTTGTGTCAAACGCCTCACCAAATCAGATAGGCGCCTCTACACTCGGCGCCCAGCTCGCGTCAACCGCGATTCAATGCAGTCGAAATTCATACAGCCTTTCGTAACACTCGCGACTTCGATCGTGAATTTCCTTTAAGTGCGCGGGCACTTTAGCCTGACTTGGACGATATGGTTGAAACGACGTGGTCTTTGCCACTTCACCGTACCAATGCCTGGCCCATGCGCCGTCGGTCTCACGCAGTCCCGGCGGCCAGGAAAGCATCGATTCGTTGAAGTCGACGCCGATTGCGTCGCAAAGCAGGCGCAATGTTCGTTCTGGATTTTCCAGCACGTCTTTCGCTTCAAGTACCGGCGGAGTCGCTTTCGCCCGAGTCCGGACGAAATCAAAAATCTCGGCTTGCTGCATAAAGCCCAGGTCCTCCAGCACGGGGTCCTCTCGCTTTTTGACGTATGAAGCAATCACGTCGCGCGGATCGCGGATAAGAAAGCAATTCGAGACTGCAACGAGCCACTCACGGTCAACTTCAGGCAAGAGATGATGTGACATTTGTTTTTGGAAGAAAATCCGTTTGCCCTTCCGCATGGGGCCAGTCAGTTGCGCGGTAACTTTCCGCCAATCGGTCTCGCCAGAAGCAATCACTTCCTCCGCCCCGGGATGCTTTTTCCCAGTTGCGCGCAAGTAAAACGCGTAAAACGGCTCGTCGATGACAAAGGTGTCAGCCCGATTGCCCCATGCGCGCATCATCGCCGTCGAGATATTTCGCGGACCCGACCACATGGCGATTCGGATTGGATTGCTTTGCATCAAGAGAAGATTAATCAGCCGGCATGGATAATTGAAACTGGAAATCCGAATTCCGGCCGCGACTTCAAGCGAAGCAACGAAGCGGCGTTGGAAGACGGCGAGGGGTGCAGAGGACTGCCCGCCCCTACCGATCTGCGTACGTTTGGGTAGGGCGCGTCACTCCGTGCGCGCCGATCTTCGTGAACCCCAAAGCTGCGCTCGAATGAGCGAGCTAACTCTTTGCGAAAATGCCTAGCAGGGGCCGCCGGGATGGTGTCTTCGAGCGGAAATCGCTCGCGAAACCATTCTCGGTTCGGATCTCGACGTGCCCGGCCGCACGTTTGGCATCGTAGACCAACACTGCACCAACAGGCGCTTCGTAAGGGTTAGTCACCGGAAGTTTCTTGAAACCGTAATTTTTCACCAGCTCCTGGCCGGCTTGCTTTGCCAGCGTCGTCTGGGGGCGGGACTTCACCACGCCGGCTGCAACGAGGGCTTCCTTCACGTAGTGCCAGCATTTTGAAAGAGAATGTGCTCGAGCCCGCTCCTCCGCGATGGTCGCCGCTCGGCGAAGCTTTGGATCAATCTTTGAATCATTGCGGAAAGGCTGCACGAGCTTCTTTGGATAATATTTGTCCACGATCTCGATCGACTGCTTCTTACCGGAAGCGTCCGTGTAACCAAATTCAGGTTTGGGCGCCGAAAAATTCAGCGCCGCCGCCGGGCGCGGACAAAATACCGTGCAGCAAAGAGCGAGAACAAAATAGGGGGTTATTTTTCGCATAAAGCGCGCGTCCTATCGCTGAGATCGATTCCGTCCGCAACTGATTTTTTTAAAAAAACGTAAATTTTTTCCTTTGACAATTGCTCAATGCGGACAGGGTCCCCGCGAGAGCAGTTTGAGAGGCCATTTTTGATCGGTAGCCGCTACCGCGAGGAGACTAATTCAACCATTCGCTGGCGCATTTTTGAGTCTGGAAGCCGTCCGATTCCTCCCATCATATTATCCTCGAGGTGCTGCGGCTTATTGGTCGCGGGAATGGCGCAAGTGACGGCGGAATTAGCCACAATCCACTTGAGGAAAAATTGTGCCCAGGAATGACAATCAAATTCAGCAGCCCAATCCGGCAATCGCTTTGCGCGCGTTCGGCTGAAGAGATCGCCACCGCCAAACGGTCGATTGATGATAACAGCAATACCTCGTTCCTGCGCAAGCGGCAAAAGGCGTTCCTCGGCTTCGCGTTCCATGAGCGAATAGTTGATCTGCACAAAATCGGGCTTCTCGCTTTGCATGATTTTCTCTGCGTCAGCGAATGCGCCTGCTTCGTAGTGCGTAATCCCCAGATAACGGATGCGCCCTTGCGACTTCCACTCACGCAATGTCGCCAGCTGCGTCTGGACATCGACGAGATTGTGGACCTGCATCAGATCGATTCGTTTTGCGCGCAGAAGCGCCATCGAACGTTCCATCGATTTAATTCCGTTTTCGCTGCCGCGCGTCCAAACTTTCGTGGCAAGAAACAATTTGTCCTGGATGCCGAGCGCAGTCGTTAACTCTCCAATCACTTCTTCGGCATGTCCGTACATCGGCGATGTGTCGATTACGCGTCCGCCAAGCTTTACAAAAAGCGAAAGGACATCCCCGAGCTGTCTTCGGTTGTCCCCCTTAAGATCGACATCGAATGCCTGCCAGGTTCCCAGACCGATCACCGGCAGCTTTTCCCCGGTTGAAGGAATCGCGCGCGTGAGCATCGCCAATGATTCGGCTTTCGCCTGCGCACGCAACGCATCCACCGGCAAAAGCAAGCCACCTGCCGTTGCGCCAATCAGCCGTGCTGCTTCACGTCTCGTCATCATTTGCATTGTAGGGCGTTTGATTCGCTCGCGCCAGCTCGCTCACCCTTCGGGGCTCCCCTCTATCTCGCTCAGCTCCCGCTGGCTCGATTCTGTGAAACGCCAATGGCGTCTGGCACAGACGCCCTACAACAGCTATATGCCTCTATGAAACGCCGCCGTTTTATCAAAATCGCCGCCGGAACTGCGTTTGCAGCAAGCGCAGGGTCGACAACGTTGCTCGCAGAGAAATCCGTGAAGCCTCTGCGCATTCTTATTCTTGGCGGTACCGGATTCACCGGACCATACCAAGTGCGTTATGCGCTGAGCCGCGGACATAAGGTTACTACGTTCAATCGTGGCAAAAGCCATCCGGGCGAGTTGCCGAGTGGGGTCGAGCAACTAGTCGGCGATCGCAACGGACAGTTGGACGCGTTGAAAGGCCGAACCTGGGATGTGGTGATCGACAATCCCACAACACTGCCGGTCTGGGTGCGTGATGCCGCGCAGATTTTGAAGGGAAACGTCGATCGATACGTTTTTACCTCGACTATTTCGGTCTATCAGGACTCAAAGACCGGTCTGGATGAAAACGCTCCACTGCAAAGTTACGAGGGGGCCGATCCGTACAAAGAAACGCTCGAATCAATGAAGGCAAATGGTTTCAAGTTGTACGGACCGCTGAAAGTGCTTTCAGAAAAGGAGGCGGAGAAATGGTTTCCAGGAAAAACGCTCATCATCCGGCCTGGATTAATCGTTGGGCCACGGGACGAGAGCGATCGCTTTACCTATTGGCCGGTTCGGATCGATCGCGGCGGCGAAGTGCTTGCGCCGGGTAAGCCAGAGGATTCGGTTCAATACATCGATGGACGCGATTTGGCGGAATGGACGATCCGCATGGCGGAAAATGGCGAGACTGGAATTTACAATGCGACAGGCCCGGCCAGGCCGATCGGCATTGGTGGAATGCTCGATGGAATCAAAACGGCCCTGAAATCCAACGCCAAGTTTATCTGGGTGGATGAGAAATTTTTGACCGATCAAAAGGTGCAGCCTTGGTCTGATATGCCCGTTTGGGCCGGTGCGGAGGACGGGATCACCCGCACCAACATCAGTCGTGCGCTTTCCAAAGGGCTAACCTTTCGCTCGCTTGATGAAACCGCGCGTGACACGCTTGCCTGGTTCAAATCCCGGCCGCAAGATCGACAGGCGCACATGAAAGCCGGCATTACACCCGAACGCGAAGCGGAAGTGCTTGCCGCGTGGAAGAAACAAAATAGGTAGCCGTCGCTATGCGACGCGCGGATGCGGCCCACACAGGGTCGCGGCTACAGAATGAAAAAGTTCTTCACGAAAATCGTTGACGCAAAGCCCGACGAAATTCGCGCGCTACTGCTGGCATTTGTATTCAACTTTGTCGTTCTCGGCGGTTATTACGTTATCAGGCCAATCCGCGATGAGATCGGCGCCGACCGGGGCGTTGAAAATCTGCCGTGGATGTATACCGGCACGCTGATCGGTATGCTGATCGCTAACGCTCTTTACGCCGTCATCGTCGCGCATATGTCGCGGCGGCGATTTATTCCGATGGCGTACCGTTTCGCCATCGCGAACCTTTTTGTTTTCTTTCTGCTCATGCGTTGGATGCCAGCCGCGCAGGAACGCGCGGTCCTCGCGCCCATTTTTTTCATCTGGGTCAGCGTCTTCAATCTTTTCGCCACAACAATGTTTTGGTCGTTCATGGCTGACGTTTTCACACCAGAGCAAGGCAAACGACTTTTTGGGTTTATTGCCGTCGGCGGGTCGGTCGGCGGAATCGTTGGTGGTCTTGTCACGAGTTCGCTCGCCGGAAAGCTCAGCACCGGGCTGTTTCTGCTCATCACAGCGGTCATGTTGGAGATTGCCGCGCAATGTGTGCGCCGGTTTCCCACCGATTTTCGGACGCACGACGAGCAAAGTGAGCAACCAATCGGCGGCAAATTCTGGGAAGGCGCGACCCACATTGCTCGATCTCCCTACTTACTTGGTCTAGCCGTGTTCCTTATGATCTACACGCTCACGAACACTTGGGCATATTTTCAACAATCTGATCTTACAGGACATCAACTGCAGGATCGCGCTGCGCGCACGTCGTTCCTGGCGAACATGGATATCGCGGTGAACACGATTACGGTGCTAATTCAGGTTTTTCTGACCGGCCGTCTAATGAAATGGTTTGGGGTTGGGATCACGCTGGTGCTCATGCCGCTTTTGAGCGCGGTTGGATTCGCCGCGATCGGTTTCGCGCCGATTCTCACCGTCCTTGCGACATTCCAGATTTTGCGACGCGCGGCAGGCTTCGCGCTGCTTCGACCAGCGCGCGAAGTTCTCTTCACAGTGTTGCGGCGAGAGGACAAATACAAAGCAAAAAGCCTGATCGACACGTTCGGCTACCGCTTCGGGGATCAAATCGGTGCATGGTCCTATCCATTAATGCGGTGGTTTGGCTTGGGGCTAGTCGGCATTTCCTGGGTTGCGGTTCCGATAGGGGCAATCTGGTGTGCCCTTAGCATCTGGCTGGGACGCAAACAACGCCAGCTCGCTGAAGCGAAGCGCAACCAGGCCGCGTTGCCCAACGCGGCTCGCGCCTGAAGCGGCCTGAGATTCGCGGTCCAACGTTATCAGGCTGAAATCGATTGCGCCTAACCGCGTCTGGCGCGAATCGTAATTAGCAACAAACAAAAGGAGATAAAACATGGCAACACGAACTGGATCGGCGGTTTGGGAAGGCACTTTGAAGGAAGGCAAGGGAAACATGAAACTCGGGAGCGGCGCGTTCGAGGGTCCCTACTCTTTTTCATCGCGCTTCGAAGAAGGAAAAGGGACAAACCCCGAGGAACTAATCGGTGCGGCTGAGGCAGGTTGTTACTCGATGGCCCTTTCCGCGAACCTGGAGAAAGGCGGACATCCCGCCAAACGCATTAGCACCGTTGCGACGGTGAAACTAGAGATGGTCGGCGGCGGACCAAAGATCACCACCATCGACTTAAAGACTGAAGCTGAAGTCCCGGGCATCGATGAAGCAAAGTTCCGTGAACAAGCCGAGCTAACGAAAAAGATCTGTCCGGTTTCAGTCGCCCTTGCCGGAACGCAGATCAATCTTGAGGCAAGGTTGCTGTAGCGGCAGGCGTGTCGCCTGCGAGACTGAAATTGCAGCCGACGCAGCTGTCACTACACCTAGGTATCGTTACTTTCCTAGCTCGTAGAGATATTCCACGAACGACATCACCGCGCCGTCGAATCCCTGTATTTTCGGGTTTGCCGATTCGATAATATAATACTCGTCCGGCGCATGCGCGCCGCTGCCGTGACCAAGCCCAAAATGTCCGGCGGCAAGTTTCAGCGGTTCGCCGGTGAAGACATAGCCAGGATACGAGCCCGCATTGCGCGGCCAGAGTAGCGCATCGATTCCGAATTTCTTGTAAGTTGCCAACTGCGCCTGGATCAATGCCGAATCTTTCGATGTAGCAGTCGGATCGTACCCACCGGTCATGTTCACTTCGATGTCGCCGAAACCGCGCTTCGCCAGATGTGCTTTCAGTACCGCGAGAGCATCGGCAGCTTTCATGTCTGGCACAAGGCGCATGTCGATCTTAGCGACAGCGCGATGCGGCAAGATTGTTTTGCCGCCGGGGCCTGTGTAACCGCCCACCAAACCTTCGATGTTGACAGTCGGCTGCGATTCGAGCCGTTCGTTCGCCTGCTCCCACGGCAGATCGTTAATCCAATGTTGCACGGTAAACTGTTTCTTCGTCTGCGCTTCATTCCGCATTTTGGAAACTTGTTCGATCATCGCTTTCTCTTCAGCACTCAGTGGCAACGGCCTCGGATAATCGTCGATCTTAATTTCATTGCCGTCGTCGGAGACGAGTGTGTTGAGTGCTTTCACCAAATGCCACGCCGGGCTGTCCACCATCGCTTTGAGCGATGAGTGAATGTCTTTCGCAGGACCGCGTCCCCATTTTTCACCGCTCGATACAAGTTCCAGCTCGATCACGCCTTTCGACCCGAGGTTCACTGTCACGATGCCATCCAGATCCTGAACCGCATGCGGCATAAACACGCCGATACATTTTTTCAGCGCAGCAAGTACCTCCGGTCGCCTAACGAGTTGCGGAATGTGTGGCGAACCGATCTCCTCTTCGCCTTCCGCCACCATCACAAGGTTGACCGGCATCTTCTTACCTGCGTCGCGAATCGCGTGAAGCGCCGCGAGGAACGCTGCTTCCGGTCCTTTTTGGTTCACCGCGCCGCGCCCCACGATCACCTTCCCCAGGGGCGGTTTGTCCACGATTCGCGCTTCCGTCGGCGGCGACGTCCATTCCGCCGGATCGAACTGTTTCACATCGTACATGAAATAAAGCCCGATCGTTTTCGGTGCGCCGGCGTCCAACGTCGCGAATACGCCCGGTTTCCCATCCGTGTTGATCACCGTCACCTGCTGAAATCCGGCGTCGCGCGCGAGCTTCGCCATGTACTCGGCGCCTTCGGGATACCCGCGATTCTCCGCCGCGATCGACACTTGCCCGATCCAATCTTGTAATCGCTTTACTGCTTCATCGTGGCGCTTCGTAATTTCCGTTTTGATAGCGGCACCATCAGTTTCCGCTGAGTAACAATTTGAACTAGCCGTCCAAAGCAGCGTCAAAACAAGGACAGTCCGAGAGAAAAATCGCGTTCGTTTCATCGGTCACGAATGCGACACGGCTGCGTCTTTTTCAACCAGAAATCTGGCTTGAGCGGAAGATGATAGTTGGTTGTTGGTTTTGTTAACGGCGCCCAAGTTGACTGGGGTTGTTGGCTTAATCGATTGGGTTAGACGTCGCGGTGACGTAAAAACAGGGACATTGTGGCGTAATAACGTCGCGATGATGCGTCGGAACGTCGGCTCCGAGAAGCGAGCTTCAGTCCCATACGCGCGAGAATCGAGAAAAAATGGGCCAAAGCGGACGTGAAAATAACGAGCTCCTGTCTATGTCGATCAGGATTCACGTCGAGTTGTGAACTGAACCGCAGGCCAACTTCTCCCTGTTATCCCCTGACTAAAGCGCCAAACTCTCCTGCTTTGGAGACGAAGCCACATCAGTGAGGCCGCGGAACTTCTTCACGAGTTCATCAAGTTTAGCGACATAGTAATCGATGTTTTCGTCGCGATTTTCCGGGTCGAATTCGCTCGCCGGTTTGGCGGCTTCGTAGGCGGGAACTTTTTTTGGAGTCGCTTTAATGTAGTAACTGATCTGGTCGCCCGGCCTGTAATTGCGGCCGCTGGCGAGGGCGAGTTCGTAGGCAGCCCCGCGGTTGCGCGCGGAGCCGGCGATCTTGGCACGATATTTATCGAGCGAATCCTGAAGCGTGTCGGTCTTCATCAGCATGTCGACCTTCCATTCGCGGTTCCGAATTTTTTTCTCAAATTCATTCCGCAGATCAGCGATCGTCTCTGATTTTCCTTTCATGATGAGCTTGATCATTTCCTCCAGAAATACGCGCTGGAATTTTTCGAGTCCGCGCGATTTAAGGGCGCCGCCCTTGATGACCACCTCGCCATCTTTGGTAAGGAGTGCGTAATTCTTCGCCTTGTAGCTGAACATTGCATCGAATTGTTCGTCGAAATCGATTTCAATTCCCTCGGGCAATTCCTTCCCCAAACCTTTCTGTAATTCTGCAATCTCTTCTGTAGTGGTAGCCGTGTCGGTTGCATGGGATTTACGCTTCGCAGGCGACACGGTCCGAGCCGGACTGGCATTTGCCGCCACAGAAGAAGGCGGAACGAAATAGATTCCGTCGGTATCGACTTCGATGACCTTCGCGCCGTGCGCGCCTAACCAGTCGATCATCTTCTTGAGCAAATCGCGGCCAATCTGAGTCACACGCGCTGCGGCGTCGAAATCTGCGAAATGTCCCTGCCCAAAGCCGAGATACCCGTAAAAGCTATTCAGCAGAATCTTGAACGTATTCTGCAATGCCTGGAGATGGTGCTGCTTCGCGGGATCCTTCTCCGCCCGCATTTCTGCCTTCGCTTCCAATCGAAATGTGCGCAGATCGGTGAGCAAATGCCGGAAGATTTGCAATTGATCCGTCACGGGAAAACAATCGAATTTCAACATGATCGACGGATAGAGCGAAGCGACATCGCAATGCCAGACGTCGTGCGCGACCCCGGTAAAGAAGATGTCAGTGTAACCGCCTTCGAACGCACGCACCATCGGCAACTCCGGGATGGAATGGCGTTGCCGGAAATATTCGCGCAGAAACAGCGCATTGATCCGTGTGGCGTTGCCGCGGACGATTACATCCTGATAGTTGTAAGGAAAAATCTGCGCCTGAATGAAGTAACTCGCGCTTAACAGTTCAGACAATGCCCGTGTCTCGCGGACACCGCACAGCGCGCGACGCCGAAATTGTTCCGAATGGTCCAGGTAGGCACGCTGCAATTCCCTGCCTGTAAGCGCGGAAATTTCGTCGCTGCCGCAAAGATCAAAATGCCGGGCGACATCGGTCCGCTCGAAACCAGCAAGAGAACGCATGCCGACATCGTAAAATTGCGCGAGTAAAAAAGTATCGACGAAGTGGCGTCCACCGACTGTGAACTTTGGATAGTCGATTGTTTTTTCCGCAATCTGGAGTCGCGATGGTCGCGAGCGTAGAAATCCTTCGCCGCGGCCCCAGTCGAGTTTCGTCTTTGTCTTCGTCGCCCGTGACACCAGATACGGAAGATGGAAGCGGAACAAATCGTGGCCTTCGATGACATCCGGATCCCGCTCCTTGATGATTGCGGTCAAGCGCTTCAGCGCAGCGCGCTCGGATTCCTCGACGTTTTTTGGATCAACAATCAGCAGTTCCTCCCAACCGGTGCTATCTGAAAGCGCGATGCCCATGATGTGATCGCCCAGGCCGGGGTCAGCGCCCCCGGCTACAGCGTCCTCGAATGCGAGAACCTCGATCTGCATGCGTTTCAGTTCTTCAAACGGCAGATCTTTAAACAACGTGCGTCCGGTCGCTGTGAGATAATGTTGTACCGGATCAGTAAGGGCGAAGAAATCGCGCCCGGCGTTTTTGAGTCCGTTGCGCAATCCGATGAGTTCCTTCCAGCTATCGACCGTCACCAGCCAGCCATACTTGAGATCGCTCTGAAGCTTTTCGGATTCGATGCCAAGATCGACGACATCCGAGTCGCACCAGACAAATGGGTGGAAAGGCTCAACGTCGGCGACGGTCGATCCGCCCGCTTCCCGACGATAAACCTTAACCGTTCCAGTCTCGCCGAGTTCAATGGCCACAATGCGCGGCGTTGGATCCGCACCAAAAAGCAGCGCGTTCTTCTCGAACTCCATAAGTCCTCCAACTTTCTGTCATTTCGAGCGAAGTCGAGAAAATCTCTTACGTCATTGCGTGGAACACGAATTCAGAGATGCTTCGACTTCGCTCAGCATGACAAAATGAAGACCCTTTCGCCGTCGATCTTATTCCTTTTGATTTTCCTGCCAGCGCTTGCATTCGCGCAGCAAACGCCGCAATCGCTAGCTGATGCGCAGCTGCCCTCATTGTTCGCA
>Ga0193721_1000236_pt1 | contig 16858 bp, 15 predicted proteins | sample U2s2metaG_FD_145078 | JGI IMG/M metagenome (GOLD analysis project Ga0193721, IMG submission 145078) | Soil microbial communities from a riparian zone of the East river system, Colorado, United States - U2s2 | ecosystem: Environmental > Terrestrial > Soil > Riparian zone | place: USA: East River...
GCTGATGCCAGTCAGCAAGAATGCGATAGAGGGTCCATTGTTAATCAAATATTTAGCCGTCATTTATGCGTGGACGGGAGAGAAAGATCGTGCGCTGAAGTGGTTAGACGAAGCTGCGAGACTTCCCAATAATTTGAGTTACGGCGAACTGCGTCTTCACCCGTATTGGGATCCGTTGCGCGGCGATCCCAGCTTTGAAAACATTGTCGCCTCACTGGCACCGAAGTAGATCTGCAGACACTGAAAGAAACGAGTGTTGCTGCGAGTGGCGCTGCGTTAATCTCGGCGAATGGCCACTGAAGCACATCCGTTCTGCGATGAAATTCACATCGAGCAACTCGACGTTTCCGCTCGGATCGGAGTGCCGGAACAAGAGCGCGCCGCTCCACAACGACTAACTGTCAGTATTTCCTTCTGGCCTTTTCAGCAGACGCGCGACCTGGCCGACAACATTCACCAAGCCGTGAACTATTCAGCGGTGGCCGAGGAAACGAAGAGTTTCGTGCGCGATCAATCGGTCAATCTTATCGAGACGTTAGCCGATTTGCTCGCAGCGCATTTACTGAAGACTTTTCCCATACAGAAAGTCACGGTGGAGCTGCGGAAGTTTCCTCTCCAGGATGCGAAATACGTCTCCGCGACGGTAACACGCACTGCCTCCGTCGGTTGAACGCACTCAAGCGGCAGCGAGGATGAACCACGAATATGCACGAAAAACGAAAGCAGACGACCGCGGATGACGAGGATCACACGGATAAACAGAATCCACAGAATGACGCGCGCGATCGGTGCGCCGTCAGCTGAAAACATCGCGGCGCAGATTAAACGCTGGCGCTGCGATCTGGGCACGTAAAAGATGAATTCGCCTGAGAATACAGTCGCCTTTGGGGCGCCGGGGATCGAGCCGCGTTGGACCTCTAGCGCAAAAGAAGGCGTCGGCACGGCCTACCATACAAGTTGCCGTCTCTGGTTCACGCTCAGTCACGGAATCCTCAACGAGATTTACTACCCGCACGTTGATCAACCAAACACCCGCGACTTTCAGTTTCTCATCAGCGACGGCGAAACGTTTTGCCACGAAGAAAAGCGCGATCTCAATCATCTTATCGAATACCCGGCGCGCGATTGCCTCTTTTATCGTCTCACGAATTCGGACCCGCGCGGTCGCTATCGTGTAATAAAACATGTGCTTACCGATCCACATGGGTCGGTCCTGCTCGTGCACACGAACCTCGAAGTGTTCGATGAGTCGTTACGCGGAAAGTTGCGCCTTTACGCGTTGCTGGCACCCCACATGGCCGGCTGTGGTGGCGGCAACTCCGGGTGGTGTTCTGAAATTGGCGCTATCAAACTCATCCATGCTCAGCGCGAAGACGTTCATCTGATCATGGCATGCAGCAGTGGTTTCTCTCGCAGGTCCGTCGGCTACGTTGGCTTCAGCGACGGTTGGCAAGACTTGATGCACAATTTCAAAATGGACTGGGAGTTTCAGGCAGCCGAGAACGGCAACATCGCAGCTACTGGCGAAGTCAATCTCCCAGATAGCGGGGAGTTCACAATTGCTGTCGCGTTTGGTCGAAGTTACCAGAGCGCAGCCACGAAGTTGTTCCAATCGCTAGCCGAGCCGTTTGAGTCCAATCGCCAGAGCTATGTCCGGCAATGGCAACGGGCGGTGGTGAATCCCGAATTCGACTTCAGCACCGATACCTCCGATGGCGGTGGGATGTATCGGTTGAGCCGTTGCGTGCTACTGGCACATGAAGATAAGGTTTTTCAAGGCGCGATCGTTGCGTCGATGAGCATTCCCTGGGGCGAAACGAAGGGCGATGATGATCTGGGTGGTTACCATCTCGTTTGGACCCGCGATCTGGTGCAGAGCGGAAGCGCACTCCTTGCCACAGGGCAGACAGGCACGCCGTTGCGCGCTTTAATCTGGCTGGCTGCCATTCAGCGGCCCGACGGCAGTTTTCCGCAAAACAGCTGGATCGACGGCACCGCTTATTGGTCGGGACTGCAACTCGATCAGGTTGCGTTGCCAATTTTGCTGGCGTGGCGATTGCATAATCACGACGCGCTCGGTTTGTTTAATCCCCGCGTAATGATTGTGCGAGCCGCGGCACGCCTGATCCTGCAAGGCCCAGTCACCACCCAGGACCGCTGGGAGGAAAACGCCGGTTATTCGCCCTCGACTCTCGCCACCGTGATTGCCGGTCTCGCCTCCGCTGCCGAATGGGCCAAGGAATTCGGCAAAATGGATGTTGCAGATTTTATTTTCGCCTACGCCGACTGGCTAGCAGTGCACCTCGAAGAATGGACGGTCACGACGCAGGGCGAGTTGGTCGAGGGTTTTCCTCGTCATTACATCCGGATCAATCCAGCCGATCCTAACGCACCTGACCCACATGCTGATCCCAACACGGCAATGATTCAGATCGCCAACGGCGGCGGCCTGCACCCGGCGCGGAACATCGTAGGTGGGGATTTTCTTCTTCTGGTGCGATTCGGTATTCGCGACGCGAAGGATCCGCTCGTGCGCGACTCAATCGAAGTGATCGATCGCGTGCTTAAATATGATCTGCCGCAAGGCCCCGGCTGGCGTCGCTACAATCACGATGGCTATGGCCAAAAGGACGACGGCAGCGCATTCGACGGAACGGGCGTGGGCCGTTGCTGGCCGATTTTGACCGGAGAACGCGGCCATTACGAGCTGGCTGCCGGGCGGGATCCAAAGCCGTTCATCAGGGCGATGGAAGATTTCGCGAATCAGGGTGGGATGCTCACCGAACAGATATGGGACGGACCTGACTTGCCTGGCGCTCATATGAAACGCGGTTGTCCAACCGGCGCGGCAATGCCGCTTTGCTGGTCGCACTCCGAATACGTTTCCCTCGTGCGCAGCCGGCACGACGGTGTCTGCTTCGCCCGCGTCGAGCCGGCGTTTCAACGGTACGTATTAAATCCGGTGCAAAGCCATTACGAGATTTGGAGTCTGCGCCATCCTCTGCGGAGTGTCTCGCACGGAAAAATTTTGCGGATCATTCTTGCCGCGGAAGCCACCATTGTCTGGTCGACTGACACCTGGGCGCGGAGGAACGAATCCCACACAACTCACCAAGACGAGCTGAATCTTTGGTTTGCAGATTTTCCGACTGCAGACTTGCCAAGCGGTTCGGTGTTTTCATTTACATTCTTTTGGCAGCGCGACCAGCGTTGGGAAGGTCGCAACTGGCAAGTGAGCATTTTATGAATCCAACTCGAAATTTCCGTTTAGTAGACCAGCCATGGCGGCCGAAATTCTTCCCGTAGTCTATCTGGCGCGTCACGGGGAGACTGCGTGGAGCGTCACGGGTCAGCACACGGGACTGACCGATTTACCCCTGACCGAACGCGGTGAACGCAATGCCCTACGACTTGGGAAGCGGCTAGCCGGATCAGTTTTCGCCAAGATTTTGACGAGTCCCTTGCAGCGCGCCGTTCGAACCTGTGAACTAGCGGGCTTCGGGGCGGTAGCTGAAGTCGATCCCGATTTGGTCGAATGGAACTATGGCGATTATGAAGGTCTTCAAACCGCAGAGATTCATGCGGTGCGACCCGGTTGGCAATTATTTCGCGACGGTTGCCCGAATGGAGAATCGCCGCAAGACGTCGGGGCGCGGGCTGATCGTGTTGTCAATCGCGTGCGCGCGTTCAAAGGCGATGTGTTGATTTTTTCAAGCGGACATTTCCTGCGGGTGTTCGCCGCCCGCTGGCTCGGTCTCGAACCATTCGCCGGGAAGCTTTTCCTGTTGGACACAGCGAGTCTTAGCGCGCTCAGCTATGAACATGACCTATCCTCCCCAGCGATCCGGTTTTGGAATGACACTCGCTGCGCAGGCGACTGAGGGGAGAGAAATTTACAAATCGGGGCTACCTGAGCATTCGCTTTTCTGCGCCACGTTCATAATCTTTCCCGGTGAAAGACAGAAACTGGGAGACCATCTCGAGCGAGCCGCATTTTGCCAACGCGCATCTCGAAGTCGTGACCGATCACGTCCGAACGCCATCGCGAAGCCAGCCCCGCACGTGGACAATTGTGCATCGGAAAGCAGCCGTCATTGTCGCGCCCATGACAAGCGACGGCAAAATTGTTCTCATTCGCCAGGAGCGCATCCCCATCCGGCGGGCGATCTGGGAAATGCCGTCTGGTCAAATCGACAACACTGTAGCCGGCGGCGCTGACCCTGGCCGTTCGTCGGAAACAATGGAACAAGTTGCGTTGCGCGAACTTCGCGAGGAGGCCGGTTACGAGCTGGCCAAAGACGGCGAGCTGGTTCCGCTCGGTCATTACTTTTCATCGCCGGGCTTCACGGATGAGCGAGGCTACTTTTTTCTGGCGCGTCCAGTTCAGCTCTGTAGAGAGGGCCCGGCGCGAGACGAAGGAGAATCGATTCTCGATTGTCGCGAATTTAGCGTGGAGGAAATTCGTCGAATGATCGCGGAGAACGAAATTCTCGACGCAAACACGCTGGGTATTTGCGCGACCCTCGCAGCGCGCGGTTTTCTATCGTTCGCGCCGCGCTGATTCTTCTATCCAATGGTGCTGCGAGACATTTTCAAATTTCGCGATCTTCCAGAGAGCGAAACTTCCAAACCGTTTCTCGAACATCTGGAAGACCTGCGATGGACGATTGTGAAAATGGCAATCACGCTGACCATTGCGATGATTGTGTGCTTCGCGTTTCGGTCGGCGCTCGTGCGCATAATGCAGGCGCCGCTGCGCGAAGTCGGTTCGCAAATTGGAACGCTCAAGGCGCTTGGCATTACTGATTCAATCGTGATCTCATTCCATTTGGCGTTTTACGCCGGGATCGTACTCGCGTTTCCGCTGCTACTCTATTTCATCGCGGAGTTTGTTTTGCCTGCGCTCACCGCGCTAGAGAAGCGTTTTTTGTTGCCGGCTATTCTGGTCAGCTTTGCGCTCTTCCTTCTGGGCGTGACTGTTTGTTATTTTTGGTTGCTGCCGAAAACGATTCTCTTTTTCTTCCGCGACACTGAGTCGCTCGGCTGGGCGCCGACCTGGACCGTGCAGCAGTATTATTCTTTTGTGACGCGGTTCACTATCGGTTTCGGCCTCGCCTTCGAATTGCCGGTAGTGGTTCTGGCGCTGGTTCGATTTGGTTTAATTACCTACGGGTTTATGGCGCGTACCCGGCCGTACGCCGTTGTGCTGATCTTTATCCTGGCAACCATCATCACGCCCACGCCAGACATCCTGACCCTGGTTGCGATGGCGCTGCCGATGTGTCTGCTTTACGAGAGCTGCGTCTGGATTGCGTGGCTCATGGAGCGTCGTCGCCTTAAACGGATTGCCGGCTAACGCGTGCACCAGCCGATTTACAAATTCCTCTTCGGAGCGTTTGCGTTTGTGCTTGGCGCAGCGGTCGGCTCATTTTTGAACGTCTGTATTTACCGGTGGCCTGTTGATCTCTCGATTAACCGGCCTCGCCGGTCTTTTTGCCCGAACTGCAAGCAACCGATTCCATGGCATCAGAATTTGCCGTTGATCAGCTGGATCGTGCTTCGAGGCTCCTGCGCAAATTGCGGCGCCAAAATTTCCTTCCGCTATTTCGCAGTTGAACTGGTTACCGCGCTACTTTTCCTCGCACTGTGGGAAAGCTTTCCGTGGCAGGTGGTGATCGCCTACTGGATCTTTATTTCGTTCCTGATCATAGGAACATTTATCGATTTTGAGCATTTCATTATTCCGGATCGGGTAACAATCGGCGGAACAATCGCGGGCGTTGTTTGCAGTGTGGCGGTGCCCGCTTTGATGCAGACGGATTCCCGGCTTGCAGCTGGTGTTCGTTCTTTTCTCGCGGCTGTCCTCGGTTACGTGATTCTTTTGATTGTCTTGGAAGCGGGCAAAGTCGCTTTTGGAAGAAAACGCATTCGATTCGATGCACCGACCCCGTTCGCGTGGACAAAACGCGGGGATGACGCTGATTTCGTGGTAGGCACTGAAGAGAGTCTGTGGAGCGACTATTTTGCACGGGAAAAAGATCGACTCTTGCTCACGTGCGACGAGACCAGGATCGACCACCACACGTATGGGAATGTAATGCTGGACTTTCGCTACGATCGGGTCACGGCTGAAGGCCGCGTGCTGATGCTCGACGATGTGACGCAGATTTCCGGCGTAGCTCGTGAACTGGTCATTCCACGCGAGGCAATGGGGCGCGGCGACTTAAAATTCCTGGCTGCGATTGGCGCGTTTCTAGGCTGGCGCGCGGTCTTGTTTAGTCTTTTCGCCGGATCGCTTCTCGGCTCGATCGTCGGATTGATCACGCTCGTCGCAGGTAAACCTGTTTGGTCAGCCAAACTGCCGTTTGGACCTTATCTGGCTTTTGGCGCAGTTACCTGGATGTTTTTCGGCGAGATTTTTCTGCGCTGGTATGGAACGCTGCTCAGCCCGTAACACTCGCGGCGCGCCGTTGCCGCAGCGAGCAGGCTGGGTCGCGGCCTACCACGCTTCTGTTGGAACGGTTGCTGAAGTCTCCTTTGCCGGCATCTCTGCGCGCCCACGCAACATCAACGCCAAATTGATTAGCTCACATTTCCACCAGCGCAGCAGGCCGCGTCGAATCTGCTTACGAATTCGCACGTCTGGAACAAATCCATCATAGAGTTCGCGCCAGCCGGCATTTCTTTTTCCGTAGTAACCAGTCGCCCATCTGCGATTCGCCAAGGCGACAAGGCGTCGACCATAAAACCTCATCGTGTTTCGGGCGAATCTGCCGGCGAAACCTGTGAAGGGCAGATTTAGAAATCCACATTCCGGATCGCGATAAACACCGCGGACCAAACCGAGGTAGTAACTGCTTACATCGAGAAGAAGCGCGGCCGACATCAGATCGGCGTCGCCCATGTAATAGTATTTGTCCTTGTACAGGCTTTCGAACCAGTAGCGATAGGTGGTGGGGTACTGCTCGTTGTAATAACGAAGCTGCTCGGTGACATCTTCACCGCCCAGGCGGCGTGCCAGCAAATCGGCCACGTAGTAGGAGGTGTAGGAACAGAAATCCAAACCCGGGCTATAAAGTGGATCGATGAAACCGGCGGCGTCGCCGACGGCCGCCCAGCCCTGCCCGCAAACCTTTTCGCTGTGATATGGCAACATTGATAAAGCGTGCACGTCACCTTCGATCACGCGTGCAGCTCCGAAAATCTCGCGGCCCACCGGATTGCCGAGAATGTGCGTGTGCAATCGTTGGCTGAGACTAGGTCCTTCCGGGAGCTTGAAGATGCGATTGTCATAAACGATGCCGGCGCTGACATCGCCGCCCTGCAATGGGATGATCCAGACCCACCAGCCGCGCCCGAAGAGATGGTTCGTAGCCCATTCACGCGCGGCGAAGCAACCATTTGCATAATTTGGGAAACGTTGCCGCCATTCATAACTGTCCCATTGCTTAACGCCACTGAATCGCGCCCAGACAGCATTGATGGGGTGCTCGGTGTTCGGGCGAAGATGACCAAGCTTTCGCGCAAGCATCGTAGCGCGCCCGGTAGCATCCACGACCCAACGCGCGTTAACGGTGCAATTGCCGAGACCGCGGGCCGCGCTGATCCGTTGGCCGTTCCCATTGCTCAGCTCGAGGCTTATTACTTTCGCCGGACGCCATAACTCGCAACCCGCTTGCACTGCGAGATCGAGCATGTGCGAATCAAGCTTTGCCCTGTCCACTTGAAACCCCGGCAACCGGCTCTGATAACGCGTGCCCACTTCGACGCAATCATCAAAACGTTGGTCATGCCGATTCGAAAACCACAGACGCAATCCCTGCTTTGCGAGCTGATGATGGCCGAGGTAGTGGGTAAGACCCAGAATCCGGGTCATGTAACAACTGCTCACTTCTGTGGTGGATTCGCCGACCTTGCGATCGAACTCGGTTGTCTTTTCGATGATCAGGACGCGCGCTTCGGGTCGTTTGCGTTTGAGCATGAGCGCCGTCGCCGCGCCGGAAAACGCGCCACCGATGATCACGACGTCGTAGTCTGAATCCATCCTTCCAAGAGAATGGACTTTACTGTGTCCAAACGCAATTGGCTTCCTTTGGCATTGAAGGTTGAGCATTCAAGACTGAGCGTTAGGCGAACATGATTTTTACGAATGCTCGTTTGATTTTCCCCACTGAAATTCGCGACGGGCTTGAACTCGTTGCTCACGAAGGAAAAATCATGGCGATTCGTGAGCAAACGCAGGCGCGCGGCGACGAGGTTGTTGATCTTGCCGGAAATTATCTCGCGCCTGGTTTTATCGATCTGCACGTGCACGGTGCGCTCGGACGCGACAGCATGGAAGCGTCTGCCGAAGCATTTCGCGCAATTTGCGATTTCCATGCCAAGGGCGGTACGACGTCGCTCCTGCTTACCACGGCCACCGCACCGCTGGAGACGATCGGCAGGGTTCTACGGGCTGTTCGGGATTGTATAGATCGACGCGCCCGGCGGTCGCGCTCTATCGGGGCGATTGCAGGCGTTCATGTGGAAGGCCCCTTCATCTCACAAGCAAAATGTGGCGCGCAACGTGAGGAATTCATTCAGAAACCGTCACCCGCTCATGTGCAGCAGTTGCTCGCCCACGCAGATGTGATCAAGCGCGTCACGATCGCGCCCGAATTGCCGGGCGCGCTCGAGGCGATCGAAAATTTCCATGCGCACGGAATCAGCGTAAGCGGAGGGCATAGCGACGCTTTTGACGAAGACGCACGCGCCGCGTTCGAACGTGGCATGCGCAGTGTCACGCACGCGTTCAATTGCATGTCGAGCGCTCGCCACCGCGGGGTCTATCGTGTCGGCGGTTTGCTTGAGTTTGCGTTAAGTGAACCGCAGATCAGTTGCGAACTCATCGCCGACGGGCATCACGTTTCGCCGACATTAATGAAGATGTTGTATCGCGCTAAAGGCTGCGGCGGAATCTGTCTTGTAACCGATGCAACCGCCGGCGCCGGACTGCCGGATGGATCACGATTCTCGCTATTTGGCAAAGATTGCATCGTGGAAGCCGGCGTCTGTTTAGTTGCGGATCGCTCCGCACTCGCGGGAAGCGCCTCGCAGATGATCCACCTCGTGCGGACGATGGTGCGCAAAGTCAACATTCCGTTAAATGAAGCCGTCGCAATGGTGACACAAAATCCCGCACGCGCGATCGGTCTCGATACAAAAGCGCGTTTGGCGGTCGGAGCCGATGCAGATCTTGTTGTTTTTTCACCGGAGCTTGACGTTTTGCGCACGTTCGCGGCCGGCAAGGAGATCTGATTAACGCGGGCGCTTCAGCCCGATGCATCAGACTTCGACTAACACTTTCGCCACCGATTGGTGTCTTCTTCACCGGGCTAAAGCCACGGTGTTACTGATATTCATAGCGCCATTAGAAATTCGGCGATATCGAGCGCAGCGCGTGGGCGACTTAGCTTTGCAATGTTCGCTGCCCATTCGCGCCACTGTTTTGCATCGTCAGCGAAAGCGCGTTGACATTGCGTGACAACTTCCGCTGGTGAAAGTGCGATCACGCCTGAGTTGGTTTCGATAATCAGCTTGGCATTACCTTCCTCCTGGCCGGCAACGACGTGGTTGATGATCATTGGACAACCGGCGGCGATCGTTTCCTGCACCGTCGCCCCGCCGGCTTTCCCGATCAGCAAATGGCTCTCGTGCAGCAAGCGGGGAAGTTCATCAGTCCAGCCAACGATCTTCGTTTTACTACTGCCCGCCGCCCCTTCGATAGCCGGCCTGAGGTTATCGGCTCGGCCAATCGTCACTGTCAGATCGACGCCAAGCTCCGCCAGTCTCCGCACAAGATCCGGCGCGCCGTGGGTGGCGGCATGGATCATGTACAAAACACGGTGCTCGGAGTCATTGGAAGGCAACACTCGATTTGAACCTCTGAAGTCGGCAAACTTTGGGCTTACGGGAAATCCAAACACCTTGATTTTTTGCGGCGCGATTCCGACTGCCCGCAAGACTGAGGCGCTTTGTTCGTTTGCAACGAGGAAATAATCGGCAGAGCACCGATACCAGGCGGCGTTGATGGTAATTGAATCCGTGACAACCACCACGCTTTTGCAGGGCTGAGAACGGTCGGGGTTTTCTCCTGCAATTTGTCGAAGCACGTTCGGATACGCCGGGAAAGTACAAATCACGACGTCCGGCTGAAAGCGGTCGAGCAGTGCGGTGAAATGATCTTTTAGCCGGGAAAATGGCGCGAATTCCTGATCGAAATCCTTTTTGCGATCGAGCCATCGGTAAACGACTCCCCACGCGCGCGGCGCGAAATTGACCAACATGAGATAGCTTTTTCGCACGAGCTCGTTGATCGACCCATAGGCTTCGGCAAACAAATCGTGCAATTCCACCTCGGTCCCTTCCGGCGCCACACGGGCGAGCCCATCGCGAATTCCTCGCGCGGCGCTATTGTGACCCTCTCCGAAGCTGGCGGTGAGAATCAGGATTCTTTTTTTCACAGTTTGTCAGGCCATGGTGTCGTAACTCTTCAAGCCGCATTTTTCGTAATGCGCGCATTGGGAAAGTCGCGCTCCGAGCCGACGGGAAACAGAAGTTACTCGCGAAGGCATTCGGACTTTAATGGATATTTACGCGGGTCAAAGTAAAGTCTGGCGGACATGAAGTATCTCAGATTCATCTGGCGCGTTTTGCGCCGAATGGTTTGGGAAACGGCGATGGATAATACAACCGGGCTCGCTGCGCAGATGGCATATCTGCTTCTTTTTGCGATGGCTCCCGGATCGCTGTTTCTTTGGCATCTGCTGGGTCTTTTCGGCACCGATCCGACCAAGTTGCATCGCATGTTCGTCCTCTTGAAGAGCTTTATACCGCCGGACCAGAAAGTGCAGGACATTCTAGATGCTGCGATGGCCAACGTGGTCGTGACGGGCTCGAGCGGTCTGCTTGCCAACGCGGGAATCATTCTGGGCATCTATTTCGGGACGGTCTTTATCGCGACAATCTCAAGGGCCCTTAGCCATACGTACGGCATGCGGGAAGACCCGTATTGGTGGTCGAAATATATCATCTCATTTTTCATGCTCTTCTGGTTTGGGATCGTGATTGTCTTTTGTTTCAACGCGATTGTTTTTGGTGAAAAGCTAGCGGGTTTTGCCGAGGTAAATTTTCAACTCGCGTTCCCACTGCAGGCATGGATTGCAGCGTTGAGTCTGCCTTTCACTGCACTTGTTCTAATCATTTTCGCACTCGCGCTGTATATTCTGACACCGGAGAATTATTTAACCATCCGTCAGGCGTTACCGGGTGCGATTTTCTTCTCGATCGGCTGGATAATCGCGACAAAACTTTTTCAGTTCTATGTGGGAAGATATGATCGCTATAACCCTACGTATCTTGCGCTGGCGTCTATCGTCGTGCTGCTTACGTGGATGTATCTGACCTGCCTGCTGCTGTTGCTGGGAGGTAAATTGAACGCCATTCTTCGTCGGGAAGCCGAAAGAATGCGCAGGGCTGCCCCTGTCGCACCCGAGCCTTCCGCGGCCGCGGCGTAAAATCGAAGTTAAAAAGGAAGAGCTCATCGCGCCTTTATAACTTTTTTAACAAATCACTATTGTAGGCGTTGATCGCGGCGCGCGCTCTGTTACGCTCCGTCGCAGTGGTGCGCTTTCGCATTTGGCTCGCAACTGCGCTCGCCGTCGGCGCAATCATCACAGGTCTCCTTCGCGCGCAAGTTACCGAAGAACAACAAAACCGGGGCGATAAATCCGACACAAGCGAGTCACGCGCCGCATCCTCTCCGAAACCAAAGAAAACTCCGAGCCCCGCTGCAAAACGAGCAACCGCCAAGTCAACGAAGGAAGGGAAAAAATCCGATGAAACAGAAGAGACAACGCCATCGGCTGCACCGCGAGAGACGCCCGAGCCCACCACTTCACCCAAATCAAAGCGGCGGCACACACCGACACCGAAACCGAAAGCGGCGAAGAAGAAATCGCATAAGAAAGAAACCGCAAAAAAAGCCAAAAAAACTGGCAAATCCGAATGGGCGCGGAAAGAAGAGGAAACACCGAAGCCGGGAAAAACGCCTGCGCATCCCACAGAAGCACAGCGCGCTGCGGTATTAGAGGCCTCACCTTCACCGCCACACGCAGTTGCGGCTGCAACGCCCACTCCGGCGCCTCAATCAAAATCTCCCCGTGCAGTTCCTGGCAGCGACCGGTCCCAGATTGTGATCGAAAAGTCGGGTGTGGAGGAAGATCAGGGCTACGAGCCTCCACCATCGCCACCGCCCCGCAGATTCGGTTTCTGGCCCTGGTCTCGCAGTTCGACCAATTATCATTACCTTACGAGATCAGTTATTGACGCGATCCGGCGCGCGCCGGTGAAACGGCGTCGCTGGCAATTCATTGTCGTGCATAATAGCGGCACGCGACAGGGCAACGCACGCGTTTTCGATTATTATCATCGGCATGTCCGGCGCATGCAGAATGGCCTTGCTTATCATTTCGTCATCGGTAACGGAACATCGACTGGTAATGGTCAGATCGAAGTGGGCGATCGCTGGCGACGCCAGATCAACGGCGGCCACGTGCACAGTGACTATCTAAACAACATTTCGCTCGGCATTTGTTTGGTGGGAGATTTTAATCGCGACCAGCCAACGCGCGCGCAGTTGGACGCATGCGAAGAACTCATCCGTTACCTGCGAGAACGTTGCGGCAAGGTCGACAGGGGCGAGATCCCTGTCCGGCCGCATCGTGAAATGAATCCACCGCGCTGGGCCACTGATTGTCCTGGAGACGCCTTTCCCTATTCGTGGTTCCGCAGATTCTAACGAGACGACTTGAAATTGGTTAGAAGTGGAACCGAAGCGCGGCTTTGACGAATCGCGCCAGCACCAGCTGTTACTTCCGTTCTGCGATCAGCAAATTGGCTTCCTTGAAATTCCAACGGTAACCGAATCCGAACTCAAGCGGCGGCGGATTGCTTTGTGCGAAGAGCTCCTGCAGTCGGGGCTGGTGATGTTGTTTGAACAAGTCAATCGGGCCGAGGTAAGCACCGAATAGGCGCAGGTTCCATTTGTTTGGGTCCAAGTACGCCACGGGAATTCCGGAATCGTCCTGCACAATTCGATTGCTATGTTCGAGAATGAAATTGCGGATCGTAGCGAAACCGTTCTCAAACATCAGATATGACGATGACTTAAGAAAGCTGGAGCCGGTGCCTAATCGCTGGCAAAATTTTAAGAAACCGGGAGTCGCTTTGATGCCGCCATCGGAAATATCAGTGGTGAAATAATACAGCGTTTGCGAATCGCCCGATGGATTATCGGTGTATTTGATCCGAACTCCGGGAACGCTGCCGCCTTTCTTCCCCGAGCCGGCTTCTTCAAATGCGCCGCTGCTGTTGAGCGAGCCGAACGCCACATTCGTGATCGATTTGTCTGCGCGCGCGATGAACGCATAAAGAATCGGCAACACGCCATTGAGGTTCTGTTCATGCAGATCGATCTTCATGTCCTTAGTAATGAAGTACGTCGTGTTCAACGACGACTTCATTGCGTTCTCCAAATTTCCCAGTGCGCCAGAGAGATTTGCGATGCGCAACGGATCCGGCGGCGGCCCCAGACCTTCCTTGCCGCAAAGCACGTAAACTGCTGCCTTGGGAAAAAATTGATCGACGTAAAGGAAGTCGGGCCCGCTGAACATGTAAAACGCGACAGGGACCGGCTGTAGCGATTCTGGAAAATAAGTCTCTTGCCACGCGTGCAGTTTTTGAAACTGGCGCAAATTGAGTTTGGCGAACTCTCTTTCAAAAAATGCGGCGTGTTCCTGCCATGCCGGATCGCGCATGAGCGGCGCAAGCGGTGAATTCTCCGGTACCGGCATTCCTGCAAGAAAACGCGCTACATCGTTAGGCCCGGCAGCCACCGGCATTGCGCGTGGCGCAATCTCTGAATTCTGTTGTGCGGCGGCAGTGAGCACGGCTGCGGTCGCCAGCCCTACGATCGCACCCAATAAGTGGTTCCTTTTCATGACGAGCGACCGGGGCGTTTTAGTGCGCAAAAGTAGAGCAGCAATCCAACGAGCGCAGTCGCGAGTCCAGCCAGCGATTCAGTGGTCTTCCAACGCAGAAGGTAAAACATCATCCAAATTGTTATCGTCGCGAAGATAATCGGTGGTAACGGATAGACCCACACCCGATAAGGCCGCGCGAGTTCCGGACGTGTGATGCGTAGCACAATCACGCCCAGCACGGTGAACAGCGAGCAGAGCAACAAACTGAATTGAGTGTATTGCACGACGCTTTCAAAGCTGCGCGTCAGCAGAAGCAAATTGACAATCAGCAACTGCAGCACAATGGCGTTCGTGGGAATGCCGTGAAAATTCTTGCGGCCCATCAGTCGCAGCAACCAATGGTCCTCGCCCATCGACATTGTAACGCGCGGCCCGATCCACGTCATCGAACTGATTGCAGAAATCAAGCCGAGACAAATGACTGCGCCGGCAACTCGCCCGCCGTTTGCGCCAAAGATGTGTTTGCCTGCGATCAAGGCTACTTCGAGTTGACTCTTCAAATCCTGGGCAGGCGTGGTGGCGAGAAAGGTCGCATTAAGAAGCACATAAAGCACGATCACCATGACTGTGCCGACAAGTAATGAACGCGGCACATTTTTTTCCGGCTGCTTAATCTCACCGGTGATATAGACCGCTGCGTTCCAGCCGGAATAAGAATACATCACGTAAACCAGCGCCACCGCAAAGGGTGCGCCGAAGATTAATGTCGTGTCTCCGGGCGCCGGGAAAAAATCGATCGGCTGCTTCGGGTGAACAAAAAAGCCTGCGACGATTAATGCAGCGATCAGAAGCAATTTTATGAGTGTGGAGAGATTTTGGAACACGCTGCCAAGTCGCAGATTTTTAAGATGAAAGAGCGCGACCAGCCAGACTACCGCAAACGAGAAAAAGACTGGTGAGCCAAAATCGAGCACGCCCTGCAGGTATTTGCCAAACGCCATCGCGGCCAGTGCAATCGGCGCGGAAAATCCTACTGTCGCAGAAACAAATCCGGCCATGAACCCGAGCGCTGGGTGATAAATCTGCGACAGAAAATGATACTCGCCTCCAGAGCGCGGCAGTGCAGCGCTGAGTTCGCCGTAACAAAGCGCGCCGCAAAGCGCCGCGGCGCCGCCGACAACCCAGAGCATCGCCAGAACAAACCCTGATTGAATATTCGCCAATTGAAAACCAAGGCTCGTGAAAATGCCGGTGCCGATGATGTTGGCAATCACGATGGAACATGCTGTGAGAAAACCGACGCTGCGCGGAGACGTTCCCCATTCGGCCCTAGGATGCTCAGCAACAGTGTTCATCGCAGTATCGACAATCCGTAAATCAGCGGGACGCGCGAATGGTTTAGGAGTGACGCTCGAATTCATGTTCCGTCTCGTATTGGTAGCGTGGCTGTGGCCGCGGCCCTGCGGACCGCGCGGACGCGCCTTACAGAGGCGCGGCTACAACGCATAGCTATAATAGTAAGTTGTCAGAAGTCATTCCCGGCGTCAGTTTGCAAGTGGCATGAACGTATCTCCCAAGCCCTCCGTTGAAACAGCCACCCAACTCGCGGTCTTTCTTGCAAATCGTCCGGGCGCACTTGCGCGCGTGTGTGAAGCGCTGGCCAACGCCGAAATTAACATACACGCGCTCGCTACGTCCGACACAGTCGATCATACCGTTGTGCGCATGGTCGTAAGCGATCCCACCAAGGCGCTCATGCTCTTGGGCGAAGCCGGAGTTCTCGCGCTCGAAACCGAAGTGCTCACGATTGAGACGGCGAGCCAACCGGGCGTTCTGGCCAAAATCGCCGAACGTCTCGCCGGCGCGGAGGTGAACATCGAATACGCTTATCTTGCCGGCGGTCGCGGGGCTGAAAAAGGGCTGATCATTCTTAGGCCATCCGATGTCGAGAAAGCGCGACGTGTGCTGCAGGATTTGTAGGGGTCGAAGGCGTACATGTGAGTCGCCCTAATATCCCTGGTCAGAAGGCGACTTGGTAGGGCGCCACCTGAGCTTGCTCGCCGTGGCGAGGGCGCGCCGATCGGCGCAAGATGAGGCCTCATGGGCGAATCTCGATTGTCGTGCCGTCGGGCGTAACGTGCCAGAGTTCCTCAATCTCTTCGTCACTGAGTGCGACGCAACCCGCAGTCCAATCCTTCCAACGGTGAAACGCGCCCATCCAACCGCGTCCGTTTTGAATTCCGTGTATCATGATGTCAGAACCCGCAGAGACCGCGCGCGCTGCCGCACGCTTATTGTCCTCATCCGAGGGATAAGAGATGTGTAGCGCGAGGTGAAAACTGCTTTGCGCATTTCGCGTGTCGATTTTGTAAGTGCCCTCAGGCGTTTTCATGTCGCCTTCTTCCTGCTTTGGCCCAACCGGATTACGACCTAGCGCGATTCGATAAGTCTTGATCCGCTTGCCATCGCGAAAGATCGACAATCTCCTTGGTGATTTTTCGACGACAATTCGGTCGATTGTTGCTGCGGACGACAGCGGGTGCCAATTGTGATGTGCGTAGAAGTAAACTGCCAAAGCGCAAATCGCGATAAATGTGAGGACGATTTTGAGCTTCACATTGTGAGGTTTCGACTGCCCTATCCAAAACGCAAACAGGCCTACCTCTTGGGTTGCTGCGTGTCCACCGTTCGTGATTGCTAATGCCGACTCCATGCTGGATAAATGCGCGGCTCGTTTATGACTCCGGTAAGAACCTGGCTCGGTTACCCGTATCCTCTTGGCGCGACGTGGATGGGGAACGGTGTCAATTTCGCAATTTTTTCCGAGCACGCTACCG
>Ga0193721_1000237_pt1 | contig 16800 bp, 16 predicted proteins | sample U2s2metaG_FD_145078 | JGI IMG/M metagenome (GOLD analysis project Ga0193721, IMG submission 145078) | Soil microbial communities from a riparian zone of the East river system, Colorado, United States - U2s2 | ecosystem: Environmental > Terrestrial > Soil > Riparian zone | place: USA: East River...
GAGAAACATCTGGCAGTCGAGCGCATTCGCGCGGCACGCTCTGCGATTGACGCTTCAGAAACTGGCGTGGTGCTAACCGGCCGTTGCGAAGCGTGGCTCGTCCACGATCCCAATCCATTGCGCACCGCCTTGGAACGACTCGCTGCCTATGCTGAAGCCGGCGCTGATTGCCTCTATGCACCGGGCGTCAGTACTCCGGATGAGATTGCGCAGATCGTGAAGACAGTCGCGCCGAAACCAGTCAACGTTCTTGTGTCTGGATTCAATCATCAGCTCTCAGTTTCTCAACTGGGTGATCTCGGTGTACGCCGCATCTCTGTCGGTTCAGGCCTTGCGTTAGCTGCGTGGGGTGCGTTTCTCCGCGCCGCTAAAGAGATTAAAACGAACGGCACATTCAAACTCCTGGCCGCTAATGCGGCTTCCGCGAACCTGAATGAGCTGTTCCGCGAAAAATCGTGATTGCTATTCGCTACGTCATTCTCAGGAGTCGTTCATCGATTCAAAAGTGAGCTTCTAGGAATTTATCATTGCCGCGGTTGCAGTAATCACCTAGCAATGAACGAGCATAGAAGAAAGGACACTCGATGGCTACAGGCTTGATCTTTATTGGCGTCGTCATTCTGCTCGTCTTTTTGGTGCTAGCCTTTGTGATCGGTGGCTACAACGCACTCGTCACATTGCGTAATCGTTATAAAAACGCTTACTCGCAAATCGATGTGCAACTCAAACGGCGCTACGATCTGATTCCGAACCTGGTCGAGACCGCCAAAGGCTATCTTCAACACGAGCGAGGCACGCTCGAAGCCGTTATTCAGGCCAGAAACGCCGCGGTGACGGCCAACATCCGGGCGGCACAAAATCCGGGTGACGCCTCCGCGATGAAAGAGATTTCGTCGGCCGAAAGCGCATTGTCCGGCGTCATGGGTCGCTTGTTTGCACTGGCGGAAGCGTATCCAAATCTCAAGGCGAACACGACAATGATGACTTTAATGGAAGAGCTTACTTCGACGGAAAACAAAGTCTCTTTCGCGCGCCAGGCATATAACGACGCGGTCATGACCTACAACACGCGTCGCGAAGTTTTTCCGAGTAACGTCATCGCGACCACGTTCAATTTTGGGCCGGCTGAACTTTTCGTAATTGAGAAGCCGGAGCAAAAGGAAGCCCCCAAAGTCGCGTTCTAGTCGGCTCGTAAAATCGACCGGGTGGACTTCTTCAACTCCCAGGACAAAGCCAGACGAAATACCAAGCTCCTGGTATTTTATTTTGTCCTCGCTGTCTTATCCCTGCTTCTAGCGGTCAACGCCGCCGTCTTATTAATCCTTGCAAGCTTTGGGAATTACGGCGTGCTGATTTGGAAATCAATTCCGATCTCTTCCGCTGCTGAGCTGTCGCTCCCTTTTTCACAGGCCGAACTGCTTTGCTGCGCAACCGTCGGGACCCTCGTCGTGATTCTAATCGGGAGCGTCTTCAAAACGTTGCAACTGGCTCGCGGCGGCAGCGCGGTAGCCGAATTGTTGGATGGGCGCCTAATTAATTCGAACGCGACAGACGCTGACGAACGCAAGCTGCTGAACGTCGTAGAAGAAATGTCAATCGCATCAGGTGTACCCGTCCCACAAGTTTATGTTATGGACGGCGAGGCTGGGATCAACGCGTTCGCAGCCGGACATTCTGCAAGCGATGCAGCCATAGGCGTAACGCGCGGCTGCATGAAAATGCTTTCGCGGGACGAACTACAGGGAGTGATCGCGCACGAGTTCAGCCACATTCTTAATGGCGATATGCGGCTCAATTTACGGCTCATGGGCTTGGTGTTTGGAATTCTTTGCCTGACGGTTATTGGTCGGATCCTCATCCGGGCACGAAGAAGCAAGTTTCTACTCCCCGTAGTTGGTCTAGCCCTCATTATCATTGGTTGGGCGGGCGTGTTCTTTGGGCGGCTGATCCAAGCGGCGGTGAGCCGTCAGCGCGAAGCTCTGGCCGACGCTTCGGCGGTCCAATTTACACGCAACCCGGCTGGGCTGGCGGGCGCGCTCAAGAAAATACTCATTTACGGCTCCAGAATCGACTCGCCACATGCCGAAGAAGCAAGCCACTTGTTTTTTGCGAACGGCTTGGACACTTCAATTTTTGCGACGCATCCGCTGTTAACGGATCGCATTCGCGCTTTGCGTCCAAGCCTCGATGGAAAATTCCCGCGCGTGATAGGACAGCCAACTCCCGCCCTCTCGCGTGCATCGGAAGCACCGCAGCTATCACACTCGCTACGAATTCCTACTGTTCCGCGAGTCCAAGGCGGAGAGGAACGGTTTGCGGCGCCATTCATTGCAGAACACGCCGTTGTTGCAAACATCGGCCAAGCGACCACGCAACATCTTCGTTATGCAATGGATTTTCATCAGGCGATCCCGCCAGCACTGCAAGTTGCTTCACGCGATCCGCTCGGCGCTGGCGCATTGGTTTGTGCCCTTCTGCTCGCCAGCGAACCGTCGACACGACAAAAGCAACTCGACGATCTGGACTGCGCTACATCCGAGGCCATACGTGAGGAGATAATCCGAATCTGGCGGGAGATTCAAGGCATTCACCCACAGGCCAAAGTTCCCTTGGTGGACCTCGCACTGCCAGCTCTGCGTCGCCTGTCGCCGCAACAATTTGAGCAGTTCCGCGCAACGACTGAAAAACTAGTCGAGAGCAACACCGAGACTGATTTGTTCACGTATATGCTGCGAAAAATCGTGGTGCGTCATCTTCAAAAACATTTTTCCCCTCAGCAGAAGCCGATCACGCAATTCTACGCCTTGCGTCCCTTGGCACCCGATTGTGGCGCGCTTTTATCTGCGACAGCCTATGCAGGCCAGGAAAGTATCTCAGCGGCGTACGCGGCGTTTGCGCAGGGAGCGGAATCCTTGAGCCGTGTCGGCCGCTGCGAAATCCCGTGGTTACAGCCAGACCAATGCGATTTGTCACACGTCGATGCAGCGCTTGCGCGTCTAAGCCAAGCCGTCCCGCAAATTAAGAAGAATGTTCTTAGTGCTTGTGCTCAAACCGTCGCCGCTGACGGCGTCATCCAGGAAGGCGAAGCCGAATTACTCCGTGCCATTGCCGACACGCTCGACTGTCCGGTGCCGCCATTCGTGTAATCACAGAAACATAGCGCGCGCCTGTCCTTGCTGGAGACTGAAGCAAAGGGCATGCGATTTAGTATGACTGTCCTCGTCTGCCCTTGGCGTCGTTAAATTCGCGTGCGGTCTCGGGATCGAGCGCTTTAGGGGGCGCTCGGAAGCGCTCTGAGCCTTCTTCTTCGAAGCTCCATCGCACAAAGTGCCGCAATGGTGAGCAGGTCACTGGTGAGGTGGGTAGCCTTAACGCTCCCAAACGTGGCGGGCGTAAGAGTGGGCTCGAGCAGATCGCGCACTTGCTTTGAGGGAGCGGCCGTGACGCCACCAGAATCGAATTGTTTGATCGCTTCAAGCGTGGCGAAGCGTTGCGCTGTCGTGTCTTTCATCGCATCGAGATTTTTGTAGGCAAATAGGGCGAATAAAATGCAGACCAGTGCGGTAGTAACTGCAGCCGGTTGTTTGCGAAGAGAGGAGAACGCGAGGACACCGCCCACGATGATGACGTACAGGTTCCAGTATTGCTGCATCGCGTTCGCGCGTTCGAAGTAAAGCTGAATCAGTTCGTTATAGTTCATAAGGCGTTCTCGCGACTATGAAGCTGTACCATGATCCAGGGCGAGGAAAAAAGAGTCGGTGTCACCGCGGAGAGAACCAGGTCGAGAAGCGAATTCGGACAAGGCGGAGATCACTTCGGATCGAATAACAATCGACGGTCGAACCCGGCGAATGATCGTGAATGCTTCTTCCGCGGTCTTTGCTTTCCCACTCATTATTAAATAAGCGGCGACCGCGGCCGCACTTCTTGAATAACCGATCTTACAGTGAACATAGACGGCGCCATTTCTGGAGTTATTGGCGATGAATTCGCTCATTTCCACAAGCTGCGCCTGGGTGGGAGCGGTTAGGTCGAGGATCGGGATGTTGCGATAATTGACCTTGCGGAACGGTTTCGCTTCGGAAAATTCGGCGCTTAAATCGAGCACTGCGGTTACCCCGGCGCACAAAGCTTTGTTCGCGGAACGGGCTCCCAGTTTGCCGCCGATGCAGATTCGCGGTGTGACCTCATTCCAAGGTCGACATTGCCTGCGGTAATACAGCAGCGATAAATATTGACCGAGCAAACAAGGCGCCAGCACAAACCGCGTGCTCCATGGCAACTTTCCTTTCGTCTTGTGAAAAACGATCGGACCCGCTCCGAAGTAGGCGATCGCCACGATACCGAGCGCGATCGTTGGCCAAAGAAGCAAAACCCCCCATGGCCAAAAGATTGCGCCCGTGAGTAAGACGACCACCGCTCCCGCTGCATAGTACGAACCGATTCGGCGATTCACCACAACTGGTAGCGCGAGCGAACGCTCGCGAAAGAGGTAGAAGCAATACGCTGCCAGAACAAAACCACCGGCGATATCGATGACGTGGTGTTGATAGGTGAGTAACGGCGAGAGACCGATGAGAAAGAACCAAAGCATCGCCGCGAATAAGAAAACGCCCCGAAGATTTTTCGCGTAGAGATCCACCAGGAGCACCAGCAGCGCGGCGTGCAACGACGGGAGAAGGTTAAAGGGCGAATCCATTCCGCGAAACCAATCAAAGATCGCGCCCAGCCATCCGCTGGCATGAGGACGCGGGAAAGCAAAGCGCAGCGGGAAAAACAAAAAGCAAAGGCCGGCAATGAGAATTGCGGCGACGACCCGCCTTGAAAAGATCCGCAACTCCTCGTCCGTTCGACAGAGGAACGGCGCCGCGACGAAGAAGATGTCGATCGACATGTAGGGAACGATCATGAAAGGAACGAATGGGATGCCGCGCTCCCATTGAAAATAAAACGAGCTGATTTGACCGCGTTGTCCGGTGATCCAATTACAACCGCCGTAAACGATCAGGAACAGGACCGACAATCCCGCGGAAACCGCTAACGCTTTAAACCGAGAGACGCGCACGCGATGATTAAAACTGCGACCGTCGTGCAATTGAGACGGTGAACATCCCCCACTGATCTACTTCCATGGCCATTTTCCGAAAACCGGCCACGCACACCAATTCATCCATTTCGGCCGTCGTCCGGCGGCGCATGATCCACGGTTGCCCTTCCCGATTACGCAAAACCCGCGCAATGAACTCGACCTGCGGATGCCACGGCTGATTCGTGTAAATCAAATAACCGCCCGGCTCGATCGCTTCGGCAAGCCCGCGGAGTGAATTCAAGACTGGTTCGTTTCTGGGAAACAATTCGTAAAGTCCGGACACGATCCCTATCGTTGCTCGCGGCGCAATTGCCGCAATCGAATCGCGATCGAATGCGTCGCCTCGCTCCGCCGTCACATTTTCCAGTCCGAACTCCTGAACTAATGCTCGCGCCGCATCGACATTTTCCTGTTTGTAATCGCGCAGGACGACATTTGTCGAAATATCTGGGAGCTCGTGCACCGTTTCAATGACGTATCGCCCTGCCCCAGCGGCTATGTCCAAAATGCGGATGCACCGGCCTTCCCGGTGAAGGTTCTCGATTACGTTCCTTAACGCATTCTTGAGGTTTGCTTTGCGCTGTCGAATGCCACGCCAGCCGACGCTGTTGAGATACGATTTATCGATCAAACGGCCGACCCCTAACGAGCCGCGCGGTTTATTTTCGTAAACGTAATCGAGCGAAAGTCCCGAATCGAAGCCGTTCCGCCAGCCGAGATGTACGCCGTCGCTCAAGCGCCCGGCCACTCTTAGTCCAGCGCGTGCCACGGCAAACTTCATTCCGCCCCGCGACTTCAGCCGCTCATATTCATCCCGCGTATAGCCAGCCTGATCTGCGTCCAAAAGTGAAGGCTGAGTCACCGGCTCAGCGAAGCGCTCCCGAACAAACTTACGCACGCGCTGCACAACCAGATGTCGATCTTGATCATGAAAGATGGCGTGATAAGCCGCCGGATAAATCTCGATCTCCTTTAATCGCGATGAAAGCCGCTTAAAAAATTCAAGCTGCGCGTTCAGGCTAACGACCCAATCACGGCCGGCTCCGATCATCAGCGTCGGTGTTTGGATTGCGCCCGCGTCCGCAACGAGTCGGTTCGCTGTATCGTTTAGATCCAGTAAAACATTGACCGCAATTTGCCGGAAGATAAGAGGATCAGCGTCGTACTGCGCAGCCTGCTCCTGGTCCCGAGTCAGGAGCTTCGATTTCACGTAACTCTTCACCTGGCCCGGGCCGAACAGTCTTTGTTTCATTCGCAGAAGCGGAACGGCAAAGGGAACGTAAAGTTTCACGCGAAACGCCGCTGTAGCCAAAATCATAGCGCGGATGGGCGGTGCGTAATCGTGCACCCAGGCCGCGACACTGACTGCGGCAAGGCTGTGAGCGAGAACAATCATGTTCTCGATGGGGATGTTGTAGTCGCTGGAAATATGGTGCGTAAAAGCGTCCACATCTCTGATCACGTCGGCAAAATTATTCGCGGCTCCGCGTTCGCCCGGGGATCGCCCATGCCCGCGCGCGTCCCACGCGAAAATGGCGATGTCTTTAAGGCCGAGTAGATCGACTATTTGCTGCCACCGGCCGGAATGCTCGTGGCCCCGATGAAAAAGCAAAATGGCTTTGTCGCTCGGTTCGCAAGGAATCCACGCGCGGTAGAACAGCTCGGTACCGTCCCAACTCGTCATGGTGTGCTCAATCGCTTCCATTGCATTCTCCCAGTTTTTTCACCGCGCGATGCAGTTCCGCTGCGATCGTGCCGATATCGATCTTGTTTGCTGTGCGTGAGGAATAACTGCGAGGCGCCCCAACAATGAGTCGAACTTTTTTTGGACGCGGCAGATGCCTGCCCTTCGGCCACGCCCGAAAAGCGCCCTCCAAATAGCAGGGCAAAACCGCGACGTCCCGGCCGGCGACGAGCGCGCCGATTCCCAATTTGAATTCCCGGGTCTCGCCCGTTTCCGATCGCGTGCCCTCCGGAAAAATGATCAGGATATTTTCGGGATCGTTGAGAAGTTCCGAGCAGATGGAGAGGCTCCGGCGAACGCGAACTCGCCGCGCAAAGGGCAGCGCATTAGTAACCACGGCCGCGACGAAAGTGCGCGGCACGCTTTGGAAAAAATAATCGACCGCCGCAGCTGGGAAAGCGCGATGCAACTTGCGCAAGGGCAGCGCGGCGAGAAGACATAGCGTGTCGAGATGACTGGAATGATTTGCTACGATGACAAGCGATCGGTTCGTCCGAAGATTTTCATGGCCGATGATTTCAAACCTGTGATAGACGCGCAACCATCCGCGAATGACCAATGCGATCAGAGCGCGCACGCAGTAAACCAGCATGTCGGGCTTTCGCGGAAAAGAGCGCAAACGATCAACCAACGGTTGATCGATATCGCACGCGGAATCGTAATCCGAGGTTTTCATCGCAAAGGATAATAATATCCCGCCATGTGCATGAACAGTGGCGCAACATAAATCAAGCTGTCGATGCGATCCAAGATTCCGCCGTGCCCAGGAATCGCCGCGCCCATGTCCTTAGTTCCGATGTCTCGTTTGATCACGCTGATGGAAAGATCGCCCAAGAGTCCACCGATTCCGACGATCAGACCGGTAAGAATCAGTTGTAGCGCGCCGAAAAATGGAAACGAAAATCGCAACAGCCAGGGCAAAACCATCGAAACGGCGAGCGCGCCAAGCGCACCTTCCCACGTTTTGTTCGGGCTGATTTCACTGCGAAGCGGATGACGCCCGAATAGTTTGCCAAATGTAAACGCGCTGACGTCATTCAATTCGGTTGCGAAAATAACATAACAAAGAAATCCATACGCATTGGTCGTGTTCGCCAGAAAACCCAGGTGTCCGAACATCCAGCCGATGTAAATAAAACCAATGATGCTCAACGACATCTTTTGCAGTTCGCCCCGGGCACGGTTGCGCAGGATCGGAATGAGCAAGATCAATGCGATAGCGAATACCGGCACGGCCATGAAAAATCCATACGAACCTGCGCCGGGCCCTTCGCCGGGCGGATGCGGTACCCAACAGGCAATGCCGACCGCAACGATGCCGGCGTAAACGGCGCCTGTCATCCACCAGTCGCGACACAATCCAGAAGAGCGCGCGAATTCCCTGAAGCCAAAAATCGAAAGCAATGTCACCCCGGCAATAACCGGGACGCGTCCCGCAAAAACAACCAGCAGCCCCATCGACGCCATCACCAGCCACGAACGATAGGTTTTCCAGATCGAGCCCAGCTCCTTCTTTAATCCCCAACGAAGGAAACTGAGAATCGCGCTACCAAGCGCGAGCGAAACGGGAACGATCAGGAGGTACGCGCGAAACACCGGGTCGTGCAGCGCGGTCTGCGGCGAAATCATCGCGCCCCATCTTGAAGCGCGCTCACGATTCGTTTCAAGCGAACGATTATTGTTTCCAAACAGCCCGCGATTATCACCAGACAAGTCCAATCGAGAATAGTTAGTCCGCCAAAATCGTGTAATTCCGCTTGGCATGATCGCCACACAAACATCGCCCAAGCCCCGACGCTGAGCGCAACCATCCGCCACGGCTTTGACATGATTCCGCTAAATTCGCGCCGGCCTACGATCGCTTGGCCGAAAAGTCCCACGTAAGCGGTCAACAAGGAAAAGATCGCCGCCCAATAGCCAACAAAAGGATTCATTAACTCGCTGTGCGCAACGCCGACAAAAATAATTACATCGGAGATTCGATCCGGCAGGTCATTCACAATCTCCCCGCGCGCACTCGCCTTGCCCGCTGCAACCGCAACCATGCCGTCCAACATGTTGAACCAAAGCCGCAGGTAACAAAACAGCGGCGCAACAACCAGCAGCCACGCGTTTTTGCCTGATTTCCAAAAACACACCGCCGCGGCGAGCGCGGCCACAATCGACAAGTACGAAATCGCATCGGGAGGAATGCCAAGCCGCACGCATAAATTCGCCGCGCCTTTCCCAGTCCGACGGAATATCTGCGCGATTGGCCGCTGCGATGTCGGTTGGTATTCCGCCATCCCTTATGGTTAGCGAAAGACCACGTGCATTGCGCCACAAATCTGGCACTCTTCAAAATCCGGACCGATTTGTATCGTTTTAAAATTCGTCGTTGGAATTCTTTCTGGATCAAGTCACGATGCGCGCATGAAAATCGCTACCATTATCGCGCGGGTTCTGCTCGGGCTTATTTTTGTCGTGTTCGGTTTGAACATTTTCCTGCACTTCATCCCAATGCCGCCGCCGCCGCCAGGGCCGTCTGGGGACTTCACCAAGGCGCTGTTCGTGACTCATTACCTGCATGTGGTCGCAGTGTTTCAGATCGTCGGGGGCCTGCTACTGCTTACCGGACGCTTCGTGCCTCTCGGTTTGGTGTTGCTCGCTCCCGTCATCGTGAACATTGATCTGGTTCACATTTTGATGGAGCCCAGCGGTCTGCCGTTGGCCGCGGTGATTACGATCTTGCTGGTCTTTCTCATCTGGCGATACCGGGAGGCATTCGCAGGGATCCTGCGCGCATGATCCAGATATGAGTACGCAAACCAACACTCGAACAGCTGACATTATCGTGCGCGGCGATGCGCGCAGTTTTAAGCAGGAGATTGTTGCGGGTAAGCATCGCCTTCTCGCTGATGAACCTGTGAGCGCAGGCGGCGGCGATGCCGGACCTGATCCGTACGATTATTTGCTGGCGAGCCTTGCCGTCTGCACCTCGATGACGATCGGCTTCTACGCGCGCCGAAATCAATTGCCTCTCGAAAATATCACGGTTTCGCTCTGGCACTCGCGCATTCACGCAAGAGACTGCGAGGAGTGCGAAACCCGGGAGGGCATGCTGGACAGAATCGACGTCGAAATCGAACTGACCGGCTCATTGAGTGAAGCGCAGCATGCGAAGGTGATGGAAATCGCTGCAAAATGCCCTGTGCACCGCACCCTTACATCTGAAATCAACATCAGGCTGCGAGCGGCTGAGAAATCATCGGGATCTTGAGCGCCACTGCAGCAGCACCGGTGGGTTGGACGGTGGGACAGAAGGCCAAAGACGATCTTCGCGATGTCTTTGGCAGAGCGCAGAGCAACGGCATTATTGCCGCCGCGACTTTCCGCCTCCACGCCAGACGAAATAAGGAAATCGAAGCCGGCCGCTGACGCGCGTCGCACGGCAGTGACCTGCGTTTTGAAAACGATGCGAGGACGCATCTGCACTCCCGAAGCATTCGCTCCCGCTCACTCAGCCTCCGGCCTGCCCGTCTATGTCGCTGGCGTCCCCACCGCTCCGTTCTTGTGAAACGCTGATTCAAACAAGCGGGCGTTCGCCGCGGCGAACGCCCTACAACATCGGCCTGCCCTGTAGCCGGCATCGTTGATGCCGGCCGGTTGCGACCCAAAGGCGGACCGGGATCACCGATCCCGGCTACAACAACGATCCCTGCCACACAAATCGAACGTCGGGTAGACCGGAAGCCTTGTAGGGCGTTTGTGCCAAACGCCACTAGATGATATCGGCGGCTGACACAAAGCTCCGTGCGGGGACGCCGGAGATTAGACGGGAAGCCCGAGAGGGTGAGCGAGGGGGAGAGCGAATCAAATGCCCTACAACATCCGTTCTATCCGTGGTCAAACCATTTTCTGTAAAGGCAGCCGTGCCGGCTGCGTGGAGACGGCTCGCCCTCGAGCCGCGGGACGAAGGCGTCCCGGCTCCAATTCTGAAATCCCGCAGGCGGCACGCCTGCCACCACAGCGGCAAACAAACGGCAGGCAGCGCCGTGGCTACAACATATCCGTGTTCCGCCTTCGCGAACTTCCCACAACAAAGTTCGTCGTCGCGAGGACGCAACGACCAACACGCGAGACGTGTATGCTCCCCAGATCGGGACACGGTGTAACGATGTACCCGTTCAACGAATCACGCGAGGCGAAGCCTCATCCGTGTTATCCGTGGTTGAAATCACCGGCGCTCGCCACGGCGAGCGCCTCTATAAATGTGGGAGCGGCCTCAGTGCCGCGATCGTCGGGACGCAAAGGTCCCTCCCACATTTCACAAAAAGAAAGAAGCGCCGGGAGGATTAACTCCTCCCGGCGCCGATTTCTCTGGGGGCGAGTTGTCTCCGGCGTTACTTCACTGCGACAGTGAATTGGATGCTGCCGTACTTAAGAGTGATCTGGAACGTGTGGCTGTAACCCGCGTCCAGATTGCCACTGTCCATGTTTAAACTGCCAGTGGAGTCCCTGCATTTTGGATCCGCTTTATTCGGAGGAGAAAACGGGCGATCGAACTGTCCGCGGTGCGTTCCAATTTCTACTTCGTAACTTTTTACTTCAGCGCATCCTCAAGCACCTGCTTTAGTTGTGTTGAGTAGGTGGCGCTGAAACCGATGAAGTGTTGCAAGATCCAACCATCGCGCGAGATGACGAAAATCTGCGGAATTGAGTCGTGTCCCCGCATCAGAGGCGCACCAACTTCGACAGGGGCCCAGCCAATCCGGTAATCAATTTGAAAGTCTTGTATGAATTTGCGGACTTTTTCAGCCGACGCGCCCGGATCCTCGGTGGAGAGCCCGATCATCTCCACTCCACGGGAGTGAAACTCCTTATTCAGCTTTACAAGCTCAGGAATTTCGCGCCGGCACGGTCCGCACCAGGTTGCCCAAAGGTTAATCACCATCACCTTGCCGAAGAAGTCGGCCAGTTTGAAAGACGCGCCCTTTGCATCCTTCAGCGGTACGACCGAGACCTCGGGCGGCAACGGAGTTAGGGCGGGTGGTGCGGCTGTAGCCGCCACGGCGGGCGCGGCCGTGGGCATGGATGCGGGCGCGTTGGCATTCACCGGGGTAGGAGTTGCCGCAGCGGCCACGGGAACAAGGTCGCCAATGTGGTAGCTGACAATCGCCAGCGGCAAAATCACAGCCAACCGCGCGGCCATGCTCATACTCATGCTGCGTCCCCCGGTCCAGACTTTTTCGTCGGGCTGCAACTCTTTTAATTTAGCTGGCATCTCTCAATCCATTTCCTCTCTTCGCATTTACCAAATGATACCATCCTTGTTTGCAAATGCAGCTGCAAGTTCCGCTGGCTCTTTGCGGAATTCGCTTCGTCTGAAAATGCCCTCGAGGTCGAGCGCATAGACTTGATGAGATGAGCTAGCTTTCGCCAGCCGGGAATGTTGGGCTCGTGCGTCTCCCCATGTCAAGGTTGAAGAATCCAGGTTCAACGTCGCGGAGAAGAATGTAAAACTTGTTGCGAGCGGTCCAGTAACAGCCTGCAGCCAACAGCACCAATGATCAATCGATGGTGTAATCATTGAACCCTGCTGGTTGAGATAGCTCGGCCGCCGTGACCAACCGGTCTTTTGTTCACCGTGATTGCAAGGTTATCACAAATGTTCGATCTTTGCCTGTTTGCGCCCCGACTGGCGAATCGCTAAACTGCGACGCGAAAAACCGCAAAGAAGTATAGCCGTCCTGAATGTCAAAGAGACGCAAAAAAAACAAGAAGACGCGCAGCTCTCAGTCTGCAAGAGCCCCACAGGGCAAATCAACGATCGTGGAGGCAGGGCCCTCAGCAAAGGCTCTCGAATCGAGCCCTCTAGTTCGTTTCGACAGGAGGACCAGCGTTTTTCTATTAGTTCTGCTTACAGCTTATTTTGCGCTCAGTCTTCTAAAAATTCACACCTCATCAATTGCCAACTGGGACGTCATGTTTGGAAAACCAGTACCTCAGTCTGTTCTGCTCGGAAAGCCCAGATCCATCAGAGCGGACGAGTGGATGGTAAGCTCGCCGAACGTTTTAAGTCAGTATGCACTGGGAATGCCCGTGAGAAATGACACGCTTGGTGGCCAAACGACACCCGTCGTATGGGGTTTGCCTGTCAAAGACGTGAGCACGATCTTACGACCCGTTCTCTGGCCCTATTTTATTTTCGACGTTGAACGCGCATTCGCCTTCGCGTGGAACTTCAAAATTTTCATTTTCCTCATCAGCACCTTTCTCACATTGATGATCCTGACGGAGAACAATTTTTTACTTTCGGTATGCGGAAGCTTTCTAATTTTTTTATCCGGGGGTGTTCAGTGGTGGTCTTACTCCATCGCGGACTACATGCTGTACCTGAACGGAATCTTCGTTTCTTTAATTTACATTCTTTACAGCAAGCTAAGGTGGCCGCTTTTTGTGGCCGGTTTTAGTTTGTTACTAAGCGCATACGGCTTCATTTTTAACCTCTACCCGCCTTTCCAAGTCCCCCTGGCTCATTTATATCTTTTCATCTTTGCGGGGTTCGTACTTAAGCAAAAAGGCCTCCTGGTCATCAGGCAGGATGCTGCAATCAAGTCCGGCATTGTGATTGTCGTTCTGCTTATCTTTAGTATTTTTGCTTATCACTATTACGGTTTAGTTAAAGACACGTATACCATCATGTTGAATACGGTATACCCGGGGCGAAGATTTTCGACGGGGGGTGATCTGGTCAGCGGGAAATTGTTCGCGGAATTCTTTGGAATATTTATGAACGATAAGCATTACCCGCGACCGTGGCTGAACATCTGCGAAGCAAGCGGATTCATTATGTTCTTTCCGATCGTGTTTTATTGCATCGTTTATGACTATGTTAAGAGCAAAACGATCGACCCGCTGCTTGTAGCATTATCCGTGTACGTCGTCGCCGGCTTGATCTATGTTTTGATCGGCTTCCCGACACTGCTCAGCAAGGCAACTCTAATATCAATGTCACCAGCCAAACGTTTTCTACCGATCCTCGGAGCAGCAAACTGCATTTTACTTGTCTGTTATGTCGCTAAGAAGAGAACGGCGAATAGGTTTTCCTCGATCGAGTTTGGGATACTTGCAGTTGGTGTTATAGCTTTCGCGACAATAGCGGACCTCCATATTAATGACGCGACCAAGAACTTCTTTACGTGGGGCGAAATCACGACGGTTACAATCATAGTTTCCATAGTGTATTTACTTGTAAGATACAAGGACTACCGATTTGCCACACCGGCATTATATGTACTCCTCATGGCTATTGCTGCGTCAAATGCAACGGTAAATCCGGTTACAATTGGCTTATCATCGATTTTAGACCACCCGCTTGTAACAATAACTCGGCAGATTCACAAACAAGATCCGCAAGCCAGATGGGCCTTGTTTGGAGACACGCGCATAACTAATTTGTTGAAGGCCAACGGCATTAGCTTACTGAACTGCGTGAAATTCGTTCCTTCCTATGGCGACATGAGCGTCCTCGATCCTAAAGGCGAATATTACTCTGTCTATAACCGGTATGCTTGGATAGCAATGTTCACCTACATTGACGGGAAAGACGGTCTGACCATGAGTAACAACTCTGAGGACGCGTATGGAATTTCGATGGATCCGTGCTCGCCACGATTAAAGGAACTCGAAGTTAAGTACATCGTATTTACCAAACCGCCTACGGCGCCAGCGACAGCTACATTCACTCCAAAGCCTGCGGAAGTTCGCTGCATGACTAAAGTGGCAGAAACATCTGGTATCTTCGTTTATAAAAGAAATGACGAATGATATAGCCGTAGTTATACCTTGTTTTAACGTCGGTGCGCATATTGCTGCTGTTATCCGGGCTCTGCCGCCTGAGATTGCCTGGATCATTGCAGTCGACGATTGTTCAAGTGACGATACTGCGAATATTTTACGTAACCTCCAGCAAGAGAACGCAAAAATCGTTTACCTGCGACACGAACGAAATCAGGGCGTCGGCGGAGCCATGTTATCTGGTTTTATGAAATCCCTTGAGCTTAATGCCGCCGTGACAATCAAGATTGACGGCGATAACCAGATGGATAGCGCGTACATTCCGCAACTGGTAAGGCCGATCCTTCAAGGGGCGGCAGATTACACCAAGGGTAATCGTTTCCGAGATTTCCAGGCTCTGAAACAAATGCCCGTTATCAGAAGAATCGGAAATGTCGGCTTGAGTTTTTGTATAAAGGCCGCTTCCGGTTACTGGAATATTTTCGATCCAACGAACGGATTTATCGCGATTAGCAACGAGATGCTCAGGACGATCAACTTCGGCAGAATCCATCGGCGATTTTTTTTGGAATCGTCCATGCTCATTGAGCTTTATCACGCCAATTGTGTGATTCAGGAGATACCGATGAAGGCCCGTTACGGTTTCGAAACATCAACACTCTCCATTGCTAAAACGCTAATCGGTTTTCCGCCGAGACTGTTGTTTGCCTTGGTGAGGCGAATAATACTCAGGTACTATTTGTTCGATTTTAATGTCGCATCGGTGTACATACTCTGCGGTCTGCCTTTATTCTTGTTTGGCGCGCTTTACGGTCTGGTAAATTTCATAAAGTATGGAAGCAGTCATGTGTCAGCTCCCACTGGAACCGTAGTTATCCCAACACTGCTGATCATTCTGGGCTTTCAGTTGTTGTTAGCTGCCATTAGTTTCGATGTGGCCAATTATCCCAGGAAGAAAGACACATTGGGCAGCGCTTGAAAGCTACGCACACATCAACCTATGCAGATGAGTATTTCCAATATCTGCAGAGGCGTACCGCCTTGCGTAAATTTCTCAGGAAAGCTTATCTGCGAGATATCCGGAAATACTGTCAAGGCAAGACAATCGATTTCGGATGCGGCGTTGGCGATCTGTTATTAATGCTTCCGTCCGGTTCGGTCGGTTTTGAGGTTAACGCGGTCGCTGTGGAGTACAATAAAGCGAAGGGCCGGGCGGTCGAACTTTATCTTCCGGAAGAAGACGACTACTCCTTCAGCATGGTGCAGCCTGGTTACTATCAGACGTTTACCACGAATCACGTGCTCGAACACCTTACGGATCCGGCCAGGGTCATCCGACGCATTTTCGAGGGTTGTCACCGGGTCGGCATCGTCAGGGTGGTGTTAACGGTTCCTGGTCATAAAGGCTATGCCTCCGATAAAACACACCGAACCTTTATCGACGTAACTTATCTTGAAAAGCACGGGCTTACAGAAAATGAATTCTATCGGCTGGCCGTAAAGAAACGCTTTCCCTTGAACAGCGAATTGTTTGGGCGCTACTTTACCCACAACGAATTACGGCTGGTCTTTGACGCGCGCAAATGAGTCTGCACTCGTTCGCCGTAGTGCCTTATAAGGACTCGCCATTCCTGGCGCTGTGCCTGGATTCTTTGACGAATCAGACGGTAAAGAGTCAGATCTATATCTCCACATCGACTCCTACTGCGCAGGTCTCTGAAACTGCCGCGAAATACGGAATAGAGGTTTTCACAACTGAACCCAATCAAGGCATCGTGCACGATTGGAACTTTGCTCTGCAACAAGCGAAAACAAAATACGTTACCCTGGCTCACCAGGATGACATCTACTTGCCGAGATACGCTGAGCTCTGCGTGGAGAACTCGGAGAAATTCAACGATACGCTGATCTGCTTTACGGGATACAGCGAAATCGCGGGGTACGGCGAGAGGCGGCATACATTAATGCTATACGTCAAACGCCTCATGCTGTGGAGTTTTATGCCGATCAATAAGTACATTTGTAGCAAGGGCTGGAAGAGATTTTCGTTGTCGTTCGGAAATGCAATACCATGCCCCAGCGTGCTGTATAACACGCACCTATTGCGAGATTTCCGCTTCTGCTATGATTATGAAATAAACATGGATTGGGACGCCTGGTTAAGAATGGCAAACATGGATGGCAGGTT
>Ga0193721_1000239_pt1 | contig 16682 bp, 12 predicted proteins | sample U2s2metaG_FD_145078 | JGI IMG/M metagenome (GOLD analysis project Ga0193721, IMG submission 145078) | Soil microbial communities from a riparian zone of the East river system, Colorado, United States - U2s2 | ecosystem: Environmental > Terrestrial > Soil > Riparian zone | place: USA: East River...
GATGCTGGTGGTGGATGTCAGCGCATCTGGAAATTTCGGGAGTACCACGCAATCAAAACGGGAATTGGCCGCGGAAGTCGCGTGCTTGCTCGCTTTCAGCGCGATTAGGAATAATGACAAGGTCGGGCTCATCCTCTTTACCGATTGCGTTGAACTTTTTATCCCCCCGAAGAAAGGCCGCTCCCACACGCTGCGACTCATCCGAGAGATCCTGTTTTTCGAACCAAAGGGACGCGGCACGGATCCAGCGCTGGCACTCGACTATTTGAACAAAATCGTCACGCGACGCGCAGTCGTTTTCTTCATTTCGGATTTTCAGGCGCCCGATTTTTCGCGATCGCTGGCGGTGAGTGGCCGGCGGCACGATTTCGTGGCGATCCACATTCACGATGAACGGGAAAGGGTGTTGCCAAACATCGGCATCATAACGCTGGAAGACGCCGAGACCGGCGATCAAATTGAGATCAACACGGCCGATCGCACGACGCGAGCGCGTTTTAGCGGTCTCATGGACGAGCGAGAACAGGAACTTGCGCGGGTGCTGCGCCGGAACAATATCGATGCGATCGCCCTGCAAACCGGCAAGGATTATTTGCCGCAATTGCGCTCCTTTTTTAAACAACGCGAGCGCCGCATTCGTGTTCGATGAGGGCGGGTTGGAGTAATAGAGCGATGGAGTGCTGGAGTAGTGAAATGAGATTGAAGGCCACCACTCCATTACTCCACTACTCCATTACTCCCCTGGTGTTGGCTGAGGAGTTCCACGATATTGCGCCGCCGATCGATTATTCGCTGATCTCGCCGTGGTTAATATTTCTCGGAGTGTTTGTCGCGCTCACGGTTATCGGTCTCATCATATGGTTTGTTGCGAAATCTCTTCGACGCCCCACGCCGCCGCAACCGCCACGTGAGCGCGCACTGGCGTTGCTCGAGCAAATACGGACGCAGATCACGGCGATTGATCCATATCGCTTCAGCATTCGGGTGTCGGACATTCTCAGGCGTTACGTAACAGAACAGTTTGGGTTACCCGTTACCCGGCAAACCTCCGTCGAGTTTCTGAATGGACTTAGAGGTTCGTCACCGTTCTCCGAGGACGAAAAGTCGCTACTCGAAGATTTCTTAAACCGCTGCGACCTGATCAAGTTTGCACGATACGAGGCAACAACGTCGGACAGCGAACTGTTACTGGAAGAAGCGATCCGTTTTGTGAAAGGAGGTCAACCATGTTTGATTGGTTCACAGGAAACAGTGCGTTGACTTTCGCGCATCCGTGGCTGCTCCTACTGCTCCTGGCAGTTCCGTTGCTCGCGTATTTGCGTGGAAAACGAGGCCCGGCCGCTGCGCTGACTTTTTCATCCACAGCAAGCCTTCGGGCGATCGGAAAACAAAGCGCCGCGCGTGCAGGGAAAATTCTGCGATCGCTATTGCTGGCTTCGATTGCGATCTTCGTGGTCGCGCTCGCGCGTCCGCAACTGGGCAAAAGTCTCACTCAGATCGAAGCCAGTGGAATCGACATTATTCTCGCGCTGGACGTATCCGGATCGATGCTGACCAAGGATTTTGCGATCGGCGGACAGGAAGCGACGCGTGTCGATGCGATTCGCGAAGTGACACGAAAATTCATAGAAGGCCGGCCGAACGATCGAATCGGCATCATCGCATTCGCAGGTCGTCCGTATGTCGTTAGCCCAATGACACTGGATCACGATTGGCTTTTACAAAACCTGGATCGCGTGCGGATCGGGCTCGTCGAAGATGGCACTGCCATCGGGTCAGCCATGGCCGCAGCGGCCAACCGGCTAAACGACAAACGTTCAAAGAGCCACGTGCTCGTCCTCTTAACCGACGGAGAAAATAACGCCGGTAAAATTCCACCGAACACTGCGGCCGAGGCAGTCAAAGCGTTAAAAATTCATCTCTATGCGATCGGCGCCGGAATTAATGGCGTCGCCCCGGCGCCCATCTTCACTCCCAGAGGACCGTTAACCGACGCTTTAGGTAACATTCTCTACGAAAACCAGCGTGTGGAATTTAACGAAGCTGGTCTAAGAGAAGTGGCTAAAATTGCGGACGGCAAATTCTTCCGAGCGACCGATACGCAATCGCTGGAGCAAATTTACAACGACATAGACAAACTGGAGAAATCGACAGTTAGCGTGAAAAAATATCAACAATACCGTGACTTGTTTCCGTTGTGCCTGATGAGCGGTTGCGGGGTTCTGCTCGCTCAATTGATCTTATCACAGACCGTATGGAAAAAGTTACCGTGAGCGTCTTCTATTCAACGATTTAGCGATTTAACGAACACATGACTTTCGGCGTGTCACAATGGCTTTGGGGATTGCTTCTGATCCCGGTTCTGATCGCGTTATTTGTTCGCTCAGAGCAGCGCGGGCTCAAGCGATTGCAGGAGTTCGTTTCGGCGCGGCTGCTGCCCCAGCTCGCTGGAACGGTGAATCGGCCCCGGCGGATGATAAGATTTGCGCTGCAGCTGCTCGGCCTCGCTTTGGCCATTGTCAGTCTGGCCCAGCCGCGCTGGGGTTACACGTTTGAAGACGTAAAACGTAAGGGCCTTGATTTGCTCATCGCGGTGGACACATCGCGCAGCATGCTATCCAATGACGTTCAACCGAACCGACTCGATCGCGTCAAGCTCGCGATTCAGGATTTAATCGGTCAATTGCAGGGCGATCGTGTTGGGTTGATAGCTTTTGCCGGTCGCGCATTTTTGCAGGCGCCTCTGACGATTGATTACGATGCCGTCGTTGAGGCTCTGAGCGATTTGGATACCAAGACGATTCCCGAAGGCGGCACCAATATCTCCAGCGCAATCACTGTTGCCACGCAGAGTTTCGGTAAGAGCGCGATGGGAAATCGCGCGCTGGTTATCTTCACCGATGGCGAGGAATTGAGCGGCGATGCCGTGAAAACGGCGAAAGAAGCGGCTGACGCCGGTGTTCGAATTTTCACCGTGGGCGTGGGAACGCCACAGGGCTCGCTGATTCCGGTGGCGGGTGACGATGGTCAAACCAGCTTCGTGAAAGATTCGTCTGGCCAGGTCGTTAAATCGAAGCTGGATGATAAACGTTTGCGCGAAATCGCGCAGGCTACTGGCGGATTTTATCTTCACTTGGAAAACGGCCCCCGCTCGATGCAGCAAATTCAGAATGAAGGCTTGGCAAAGATGCAGGCTGCCGAAATGGATGTGCGCTTGTCGCGTCGGCCGATTGAACGTTACGAGTGGCCGCTCGGCGCTGCGCTAATCGCTCTCGCCTTGTCGATCCTGATTCCCGAGCGTAAACGGGAAAGACAACGAGGTTTTGCTGCGGTGCCTGCCCGTAAGGCGGCGCAGGGCGTTGCGAGCGCACCGGCTGGGGCCACAGCTATTGTCGCACTTCTCATGATGTTCCTATCTTCATCTGTGTTTGCCACCGCGCCGGGCCTCGACGCGTATCGCAGCGGGAAGTTCGAAGACGCCTACGGCCAGTTCCAACAGACCTTAAAGACGCATCCAGAATCACGAGCTGAGGACAAGCTCCAGTTCGATTCAGGCGCAGCTGCTTACAAACTCAAAGATTACAGCAAGGCGATGGAATCATTTAGCCAGGCACTGCTCTCGCGGGATCTCGGTCTGCAAAGCAAAGGGCATTATAACCTGGGGAACACGCTTTATCAGCGCGGCGAAGCACAAAAGGGCGACGACAAAAAGCTCAGCGACTGGACAAATGCTCTCGATCACTATGAGCAAACTCTGAAGCTCGACCCGCAAAATAAAGAGGCGAAAGACAACTACGATTACGTAAAGAAAAAAATCGAAGAACTAAAAAACAAGAAACAAGATCAGCCTTCCCCTTCCCCGTCGCCGCAGCAAAAGAACGACCAGAACAAACAAGATAAACAGGACAAACAGCAACAACAGCAACAACAGAACCAGCAACAAAAAGAAAAAGAGCAACAACAAGAGAACCAACAGCAGCAACAAGGCCAGGGCCAGCAGCAGCAGCAGCAGAAAGATCAAAAGCAATCACAGGATCAGCAGTCACAAGGCCAGTCAGGGAATCAGAAAGACCAACAGGCAAAGAACGAGCCGCAAAAAAGCCCGCAGCAACAAAAGCCTGGTGAGACCCCTTCCCCTTCTCCGGGCGCCGATAAACAGCAAGGCCAACAGACTTCGCCATCGCCAGGCGAACAGCAAGGTCAAGAATCTCCGAGCCCTGGGGAAGGACAAAACGAATCGCCCTCACCATCGCCGGGGGAGGGTGAAGGGGAAAATGGGACGCCATCCCCGACTCCAGGGGAATCCAAGAAGTTCGCCGGCGAAGTGAAAGGATCCAGCGAAGACAAATCGCAGAAGCCGCCTGATAAGAACGCGCAGGTCGCTGAAGCCGAACCGGAAAAAGAAGGCCAGATGAGCCAACGTCAGGCCGAAGCGCTTTTGGAATCGATGAAAGACGAGGAGGCGCGGGTTCAACTTGATGAACGCAGAGCAACGCGTCATGTCTATAAGGACTGGTAGGGGAAATTTGTCATGTCGATGTCCCGACGAATTTTTATTGCTGTCTTTGGTATGATCGCGGGTGCGCAATTAGCGCACGCCGATTCGCCAAGCGTGACAGCGGTTTTGAATAGTTCCGAAGCTGCGTTGGGCGAAACGGTGCGACTGGAAATTCGAATCACCGGAGTACGTAGCGCAGACGCGCCGGAGCAGATCATGGCGGACGGTCTCGAAATTCGCCGGACAGGAACGTCACAACGCATCGAGATGAACAATCTCAACCTAACCTCCAGTGTGGTATACGACTATACTGTGATGCCGTTGAGAGCGGGAAGATTCACGATCCCTCCTCAAACCATTCGCGTCGGAAACAATTCGCTGCGCACCCCGGCGTTGACTTTAAACGTCGCGGATTCGTCCGGCCGGTCGTCGGGCGCTCGGTCTGGCCGCGATACACAGGCAGCCGGCGCAAACAATCTGGTTTTTGCAGAGTTGATCGTACCAAGCAAGACCGCGTACGTGGGCGAGATTGTTCCTGTTCAGATTCGGATGGGATTTGATCCGCGTGTTCGCCCGCGACTCGTCGAGCCGCCGGAGATCACGGGACAAGGGTTTACGGCGCAGAAGTTGCAGCAGTCCGCCGAAAATACTGAAACGATCAGCGGCAGAATTTATGAAGTTGTAACGTACAAAACTGCAATCGCCGCAGCTCGCGCGGGCAAGTTTGAAATAGGGCCGGTCAAGGCGAAGGCCCAGGTTGTCATTCCCCGCAGGCAGAGCGCACCACGCTCGCGCGGCCGCTCGCCTTTCGACTTGTTTGATCAGGATGACCCATTCTCCGATCCGTTCTTCTCGAATCCGTTCAGTCAATTTGGTGAACGCCGCGAGGTGGAGATCAAGAGCGAGCCCGTGGCACTTGAGGTAAAGCCGTTGCCGCCAAATGCGCCGGCCAGCTTTTCGGGGGCAATTGGAAATTTCACAATGACAAGTGAGGCAAAACCAAAGACCGTGCAGGTAGGCGATCCCATCACCGTCACGAATACGATTTCTGGTCGCGGCAATTTTGACCGAGTCAACGCGCCAATTATTGAAGACGAACGCGGTTGGCACAAATATCCGCCGTCATCCAAGTTCAAGCAGGATGATGAGGTCGGCCTCAGTGGCACCAAGACTTTCGAGATGGTGCTTTCGCCCAACGAGAAAAAGCAGGGGCTCCCGCTGCTCGCGTTTTCGTACTTCGACCCAGTGAAGGAACAATATGTGACCCTGCACAGCGATCCGATTCCGATCAATGTGGAGGGAGGCGCAGCGGTCGCATCGGGTGCAGGTGCTTCGACGACTCCGGCTACAGCAGCAGCGCGCGCTGCGTCGCCGGTTCCGAATGCAAACAAGCCGCAGGACATTCTCTATCAACTGACCGACCGACCCCAGACAACTGAATCCTTTGCCCCGCTTTATACACGAAATGTTTTCTGGGCAGCGCAGGTGTTTCCGTTCTTGGCGTTAATCGGATTTGCAGGTTGGAAGATTCGCCGGGCGAGGATTGATAATCGTGAAGCGCAACGCATCGCCGCGCTGCAACATGAAGCGACTGATCTGATGCACAAGCTGCATCGTAACGACGTATCGCCCCGGGAATATTACGCTGAAGCATCCAGAGTTGTTCGTGTAAAAGCCGCTCTGGCGTCGGGTAATCGCCGCATCGATCCAAACATGGTAGATGTGGAAACTGCGGCAGACACTTTCAAGCTGAATAGCGATTCACGCGACCGGCTCCGCCGGCTATTCGAGCAAAGCGACGAATGGCAATACAGCGGAGCCCATAACGGTCCCGGAAGAGTCTCTCCTGAAAGCCAGCGCGAAGTACTGGAGCTGATTCAGAATTTAAAATGAACTTTCTCACCGTCATTCCGAGCGGAGTCGAGGAATCTCGTGGGGCGACTCAAGGGCAATTCCACGGGGTCCCTCGACTCCGCTTCGCTTCGCTCGGGATGACGGCCAATCGAACGCTCACGATTCTGTTTTGCCTCGCTTTCGGATTCGCTTCGGTCGCGCACGCGCAGTCAGATGCAGATTTCACAAAAGCAAACCAGGAGTACGCGCAAGGACACTTCAAAGAAGCGATCTCCGGTTACGAGGCGCTCGTTCGTGCAGGACAATGGAGCGCAAATCTATTTTACGATCTTGGCAACGCTTATTTCAGGACAGGCGAATTTGGGCGCGCGATCTTGAATTATGAGCGGGCGCTCGCCTTGGAGCGACATCATCCCGAAGCCGCGGCCAATTTGCAGATCGCCCGTGACGAGGCGCACGCGCTTGAATTGCAGCAGAGCTGGCCAGAGCGCCACTTGCAATTTGGGAGCGTCAATCAGTACTGCATCGCAGCGGCAATCGCTTTTTGGCTCGCAGCGTTTGCGCTTGCTATGCTGATCTTTGCGCGCCGCAGATCGGCCACGTTGATTGTCGCCTTGATCTTTTGCCTGCTGGTCGGCGCCGGTGCGGCCTATGCTGTGGTTACACTGGAGCGTGGGAGCAATGGAAGTGCTTTGGCCATAGTAACCGGCAAGGACGTCCAGGCGCGTCTTGCAACCGCGGACACTGCAAACAGCGTCCTGGCGTTGCCGCCTGGCAGTGAAGTCAAAATCTTGAGCACCCGCGGAGATTGGATCTACGCAGAACTGCCGAACACCTTGCGCGGTTGGATCCCGGCGAAGAACGCTGAACAAGTGCGTTTGTAAGTAATGGGTAGCGCGCGCGTCTCGCGTGCTGGTGATCGCGTCTTCGCGATCACGAACTTTCTTGTGCGCCCCATTTCTTTCGCCATGATCACTTTAGAAAAGACTGTTTCGGCGCGACGCCGAAACCGACACGCGAGACGCGTGCGCTACCCAGATATATGAAAGTTGCGGCCGCCCAGATTTCTTGTTCGCTCGGTGATTCAAAAACCAATCTGCTCAAAGTTCGGGATTTTTCTCGCGAGGCCAGGGACTCCGGCGCGGAGTTGATTGTTTTTCCGGAAATGACCGACACGGGCTACTCGATGTCCGTAATCGAAGCGCATGCCAATTCGTGGACCAGTGGTTTTGTTCCAGGACTTCAGGAAATCGCGGCGAAGCTTTCCATTGCGATCGTGTGCGGCGTATCGGAACGGGATGGCACTTCAATTTACAATTCCCTGGTTTTTGTCGATCAACAGGGCCAAATCGCTGCGAAATATCGAAAGGCCCACTTGTATGCAGTCGCGCCCGTTGATGAACAAAAGTGCTTTGCTTCAGGTGACGCTTTCGCAAGCTTTGCCCTCGGTGATCTGCGCTTTGGTTTCAGTATCTGCTACGATCTCCGATTTCCGGAGATGTACAGAAAACTGACCGTCGAACAGAATACAGGTGCGTTTATCGTTTCTTCCGCATGGCCGTTCCCGCGCATTGAGCATTTCCGTACGCTTATCCATGCGCGGGCGATCGAAAATCAAAGCTATGTAATTGCATCGAATCGCGTCGGGAAAGACGGAGACTTATGGTTTTGTGGCAGCTCGGCAATTATCGATCCTCGCGGAGTCGCGGTTGCATCTGCGTCCGCGGATCGTGAAGAACTTATTCAGGCCGATTTGTCTGAAGATCTGGTGGTCTCAGTCCGGAGCCGGGTAGAGTCGCTTGCTCATCGTCGGAAAGATTTATACTAATAACGGTCAGGACACGGCGCTGAGCGGCACAAATTTGCTTTCGTGCAAAAGCACGCGCTTAGTGCCGCGCAATAGTTGCCACCATTGCCTCGCCGAGCCCAGAACGATCAGCAGCACCAGGACGAGAAAGAAAACAGCCACAAAGGCGTCGAAGCGCCAGATGGTTGCCTGCCGCGCTAAATTAGCCGCTTTTACTGGATCCGTAATCGCCGTCGCCTGACTCAATAGCGATTGGGCGCCGCTCAAAAAACCGAGCCTTGGGTCGGATGAAAAAATCTTCAAATAACCGGCAGAAAACGTGACCGCGCACATGAAGCAAAGGGGAACCAGAGTTACAAACAGATATTTGCTCTTTCGCATTTTGATCAAAAGCGTTGTGCCCAGACAAAGTGCGACCACCGACAGCAATTGATTAGCCAGTCCGAACAGCGGCCAAAGCGAGTTGATACCCCCAAGGGGATCGATTACGCCCTCATATAAAAACCAGCCCCACGCCGCAACGAGCAAAATGCTGGAGAGAAAATTCGCGGTCCACGAACGCGTGTTTCCCAGAGGCCGCCAGAGATTGCCGAGAAAATCCTGGAGCAGAAATCGCCCCACGCGTGTTCCGGCGTCGATGGTCGTAAGAATGAACAGGGCTTCGAACATGATGGCGAAGTGATACCACAGCGCCAGCGCAGTTGGCTTGCTAGAGACTCGCGAAAACATGTTTGCCATGCCGACGGCGAAAGTCGGCGCTCCACCGGCGCGGTTAAACATCGTGGATTCGCCCAGGTTTGTAGCGAGCTTGTGCATTTCCGCTTCCGTTACCGGAAAACCAGCCGCGGAGACTTTTGCGACGACCTCGGTCGGCGCTCCTTTTGTGTTAATGGCGAAATATTCTCCCGGTTGAAGCACACATGCTGCAATCATCGCCATCAGAGCAACTATCATTTCGGTCACCATTGCGCCGTAGCCAATGCTGCGTACTCGCGACTCGCGTCTGATCATTTTCGGCGTTGTGCCGGAAGCGATTAGAGAATGAAACCCGGAAACTGCGCCACAGGCGATGGTGATACATACAAACGGAAATACAGGGCCGGCAAAGACAAGGCCGCTGCCGTCAATGAATTTAGTAATCGCCGGCATTCGCAACGTCGGATTGATCAGCACGACCGCAGCCGCAAGCATGGCAACGGTGCCGAGTTTCAAAAATGTGCTGAGGTAATCGCGAGGCGTCAGAAGCATCCACACGGGCAGAATCGACGCCGCCAGACCGTAAATCATGATGGCCCACGCCAGCCACTTCTGGTCGTGACGGAACCAGCTTTCAATCGCGGGAAAGTGTGCAAGAAATTGACCACCCCACACACCAAACGCGAGACCAAGCAGGCCAAAAATCGTGATTGCCATCACGCTGACTTTGCCCGTCCGCAATCCAATTCCCATGATCAGCGCGATTGGAATCGTCGTTGCAATAGTGAAAACGCCCCAGGGACTCTCTGCTAGAGCTTGCACTACGACTAGCGCAAGGACCGCCAGCAAAATAATCATGATCGCCAGGACACTCACCACAGCGAGTAGGCCGACGCCGCGCCCGATTTCTTCTCGTACCATTTGACCCAGCGTTTTACCGCCGCGCCGGATTGAGGCAAAAAGAACAATCATATCGTGAACGCCACCGCCGAGCGTTGCTCCGATCAAAATCCAAAGAGTGCCGGGAAGAAAACCGAACTGCGCCGCGAGTACCGGCCCAACCAAGGGTCCGGGACCGGCGATGGCCGCGAAGTGATGACCGAAAACCATCCAGCGATTTGTCGGCACATAATCCTTGTTGTCGTTTTGCAGGATTGCTGGTGTCGCGCGTTCTTCATTCAGAACGAGCACCTTTGTTGCCAGCCATTTGCTGTAAAAGCGGTAGCTGATCGATAACGCGCAAAACCCAGCGGTAACGATCCAAAGCGCGCTGATGTGCTCGCCGCGAGATAAAGCCAGCATCGCCACAGCCCACGTTCCCAACGCGGCCACGGCGAACCAGAGCAGTTTTTTCCAGGGGTTCATTCCTGTGTTCAGTTTAATTGAAGTTGTTGCGCTCCGCTACAAGGTGTGATCTTTCTTCAGGTGCAATTACGACATAAAATTCGGAAGCTTGTAGATGGCCGGAGCCTGGTCAGCGCGAGGAAACATACGCTCAGGCTTTTCCGAACTGGCAGGTTCCCGCTGAATAAAAACCGGGTCATTGAAACGATCGATCCGGTTGGTTTCGGGCAGATTCGCAAGCGTTACGCGGTAGCCGATCCCGGAGCAGACTGGCCGAAATATCTCGATCTCGACCGTTGGATAGGAATCAACATCCGGCGAATTCGCCAGACCGAGCTCGATTTGTCGCGTCCCAAACGCATTCTCGATCTTGGCTGCGGCGCAGGATACTTCCTCTATATCGCCCAATTGCTGGGTCATTCAGGACTCGGCCTTGATATGGACCGCTTGTCCATGTTCCGGGAGGTCACGCGTTTGCTCGGCGTTCGCCGCGTGGTCCAGCAAATTGAAGCTTTTCGGCCTTTGCCCGATTTTGGACAAAAATTCGATCTCATTACGGCTTTTATGATTTGCTTCAACAACCACAAAATGCCGGATCTCTGGAAGGTTCCGGAGTGGGACTTCTTTCTCGACGACCTGGCAAAACATCTAACGCCACGCGGCCGGGTCTGGCTCGAACTCAATCAGGAATACGACGGCACCTTCTACACGCCCGAGTTAAAGGCATACTTTCAAAAACGCGGCGCCAGAATAAACGGACAGAAAGTGATCTTTAATTCAGGCATTCGCGCGCCTGCTTCAGCTTCTCCAGTTGCGCGCTGAAATCCTTCAAGCGCCGGCGATGTTCCTCAACGACAGCCGCTGGAGCACGATCGACGAAGGATTTGTTCTTCAATTTTTGCTCAGCCGCGTGCGCCTCGGTTTCGATTCTTGCAATTTCCTTGTCGAGGCGCTGCTGTTCCCCTGCTCGGTCGGCCGCGGCAACGGTCAGAAAGATCTCGCCTAGCGGCGTAACCGCGACCGGGTTTCCGGCCTGCGCCTGATATTCAGGGTCCAGCTCCACTTTCTCGGCATTCAATAGCCGGCTCAGCGTCGAAATGTGATCGGGAATTGATTTCTCATCGGAGCGTAAAATAAAACGTATCTTTCTGTTTGACGGCAGTTTGGACTCTGCCCGCAGGTTGCGTCCTGCCTGTATAGTTTCGTAAATAGCCGAAACAAGCTCCCGTTTGCCCGCAACATCGGAAACGTCATTTAAAGCGATTTTTTCCGGTAGCGCAGCCAATTGAATTGAATCGCTTCCAAGGCCCAGCAACGACCAAAGCTCCTCGCTAATGTGCGGCATGAAGGGATGCAGCAATCGCAACGTTGCAGAAAGAACAAAATCCATGACTGCCAGCGTGGATTTCTTTTTGGCCTCGTCTTCGCTGAAAATTTCGGTCTTCGCGGCTTCAACGAACCAGTCGCAATAATCGCTCCAAACAAAGTCATAAAGCCGTTGTGCGACCGTATTGAACTGATATTCGCGATAAGCGGCTTCGACGGCGTCAATCGTTTCGTTCAAACGCGCAATCAGTTCCAAGGCGTAAATCGATAGCGTCTGAATATCGATTTTTGGAGCGGCATCGCTTGAGCCATGCATCTGCCGGAAACGAGCGACATTCCAAAGTTTGGTTGCGAAATTTCGACCTTCTTCAATTTGCTTTTCGTCGAAGCGAATGTCATGGCCCCGGGGCGCAATGCGCATTAGCCCAAACCGCAAGCCGTCGGCGCCATACTTGTCGATCAATTCAAGTGGATCGGGCGAGTTGCCCAGGGACTTCGACATCTTGCGCCCGAGTTTATCGCGAATGAGCCCTGTAAAATAAACATCGCGGAAAGCAATATTGTCCTCTACGCGGTCCGACTTCCCTGGCTTGAACTCCAACCCGGCGATGATCATGCGCGCTACCCAAAAGAAAATGATATCCGGCGCGGTCACGAGGGCACTCGTCGGATAAAACTTCTTTCGTGTTTGAATGTCCATGGTCTCATAAGCCCACAACCACGATGAAAACCACGTGTCGAGTGTGTCCGGGTCTTGCGTCCAGTTTTCAGCGTCGGCCGGAGGCTCCATGCCGACATGAATTTCGGATTTCCCATTTTGGATTTTGGATTTTTCTTTGCGGTACCAAGCCGGTATCCGGTGTCCCCACCACACCTGCCGGCTGATGCACCAATCGCGAATATTCTCCAGCCATTGCGCATAAACTTTCTCCCAATGCGGAGGGAAGAATCGGATCAGGTGATCCCGCACCACAGCCAGAGCCTCTTTTGTTTTGGGATATCGCAGAAACCACTGTTCACTGATGCGCGGCTCGATTGGCACATCGCTTCGATCACTAAATCCCACATTGTTTTCATGCGGCTCCGCTTTCACTAGCGCTCCCTTCGCCCGCAACAATTCCGCCCCCTTTTCCCGGGCTTCGAACCGATCGAGTCCATCCAACTCCGGAACTGCAGGGCAATTGATGCGGCCGTCAGGGTGCAGCACATCGACAACCGGCAGGCCATGACGTTGGCCGATCTCAAAATCCACCGCGTCGTGCGCAGGAGTGACTTTCAAAACGCCGGTGCCGAATTGCGGATCGATTGCTTCGTCAGCAATGATTGGAATCTTTTCACGCGCCAGCGGACGCCACGCGTGCTTGCCCAGGAGATCAGCGTATCGCTTGTCGCCTGGATGAAAAGCCATGGCAGTATCGGCCATGATTGTTTCCGGCCGGGTAGTTGCGATCTCGAGGAAGCGACCAGGCTCTTCCACAATTTCATAGCGAACAAAATAGAGATTCCCTTTCTGTGGCTTGGAAATCACCTCTTCGTCCGAGACCGCCGTTTGCGCGACAGGGTCCCAATTAATCATTCGCCGGCCACGGTAAATCAGTCCGCTGCGATAAAGATCGACAAAAACGTTTTGAACGGCTGCGACGTAAGCGTCATCGAGTGTGTAGCGTTGGCGCGACCAGTCGCAGGAACAGCCTAATCGTTTAAGCTGCTCGATGATGATCCCGCCGTGTTTATCTTGCCACTCCAGCACGCGCCGCAGGAATTCCTCTCTCCCGAGATCGTGCCGCGTTTTGTTTTCCGTTCGGCGCAGATATTTCTCCACCGCGGTCTGCGTCCCGATGCCGGCATGGTCCATCCCTGGCAGCCAGAGAACTTCGAAGCCTCGCATCCGCGCACGGCGGGCGAGAATGTCTTGAATGGTGTTGTTGAGCACGTGACCGAGCGTAAGCATGCCGGTGATATTCGGCGGCGGCATTACAATCGAGAACGCTGGTTTTGACGAATTCGAGTCCGCTACGAAATCACGATTTTCCATCCAGTGCCGATACCATTTCGGTTCGACCAATTTTGGATCGTATCTCTTCGGGAGCTCAGCCATTGCGATCAATCATCCAAAGCCGGGGCGCGTTTGCAAATCAGCGACGCGCCCTCGCCACGGCGAGCGAGCTGTAGTCGCGCCCTACCAGGTGCTTGCATCACGATGGCCTAACCGCCACCTTCCCGCTGCATGAGTGATTTACGCCCTATCGGCGTTTTCGATTCTGGTATCGGCGGCCTTACTGTGGTGAAGGCACTCCGCGATTTGCTGCCAAATGAAAATATTTTTTACCTCGGCGACACGGCGCGTGTTCCTTACGGCCCGAAAAGTCCGGAAACCGTGCAGCGCTACGCGGTGGAACTGGCGGGAATGCTGATGGCGAAAAACTCAAAGGCGCTGGTGGTTGCTTGTAATACGGTTTCATCAGTCGCGTTGCCGTTGCTAACAAAGAAATTTTCTGTACCCGTGATCGGAGTGATCGAGCCGGGAGCGCAAGCTGCATTGCAGGCGACACGCAACCGGCACATCGGCGTGATCGGTACCCGTGCGACGATTCGCAGCGGAGCGTACGAAAAGGCGTTGCGCGCAGCCAATAGCGATGTGCGCGTAAGCAGTCGCGCCTGCCCGTTGCTTGTCCCGCTAATCGAAGAAGGACTGCTCAACGACGATGTGACGGACCGAATAATCATGCGCTATCTCGAACCGATGCTTGCTGATGAGATCGATACACTGGTGCTTGGGTGCACGCATTATCCATTGCTCACTGACGCCATTGCGCGAGCGGTGAAACGCCAAATCACGCTCGTAGATTCCGCGCAAAATTGCGCGCGCGCGGTGGAAGAAACATTGGATCGACAGTCACTTCGCGTGGCGCCGCCGAACCGCGGCGAGCTACACGTCGCGCTCACGGACGCGGCCGATAATTTCCTCAACGTCGCCCGCGACGCACTGCAGTTGAGTTTCGGCGAGATCGAGCTGCAACCTTTGCCGTAGATTTCGGAAGAGTCCTGGCCACGAGGTTGTAGGAGTCATCGACCATTTTTCGCACCTCGGCATCGGGAATGCCGGTCTCAATCTCGACCGTGTTCCAATGTCTTTTGTTCATGTGATAACCCGGCGTGACTTGTTCGTAACGATCGCGTAGCTCGAGCGCCAAGTCGGGATCGCATTTCAAATTCACTCTGGTCGGCATTTCGTCGAGAGCCGCCAACGCGAACATCTTACCCCCGACTTTGAACACGAGCACGTCGGGCCCGAATGGGGTGCTCTCGGTTGCGCGCGCTTTGCTTAGACAGTATTCGCGGAATTGTTCTAGATTCATTTGTAACTAATAGTGTGGCGCATGTTTGCAACTTCGGAATCATAACGAGAGGCAAGTTACAAACTTGCCCCACGCCTTGACGATCACAGAATCCGCGAAGTGAGAATGCTCGCGAGGTCCTGAATTGCGACGCGTTCTTGTTTCATCGAATCGCGATCGCGCAACGTCACTGTGTCGCGTAGCGCCGCATCCTTCTCTCCGAGCGTTTCAAAATCAACGGTCACTCCGAACGGGGTGCCAATTTCATCCTGACGCCGATATCGACGTCCAATGGCGCCGCTTTCATCATAGAAAACGGTCATGTGCGGCCGCAAAACGTCGACAATCTCTCTCGCTTTGGCCACGAGCGATTCCCTGTTCTTCAAAAGCGGAAACACCGCACATTTAATCGGCGCCATTCGTGGATGGAAACGTAGGACAATCCGAGCTTCCATTTTTCCTTTTTCGTCCGGCGCCTGGTCTTCTGAATACGCTTCGCAGATTAGAGCTAGAACTGTGCGATCCACTCCCGCGCTTGGCTCGACGACGTGAGGAAGAAATGGCTGCTTCGTTTCCTCATCGAAATACTCGAGGGATTTCCCGCTTGCCTTCTGATGTTGTGACAAATCGTAATTGGTCCGATACGCGACACCCTCGAGCTCCTGCCGTCCAAACGGAAAATCGTATTCGATATCGTAAGTCCCTTTTGAGTAAAAGGCGCGCTCCTCGTCGGGAACTGTCAGCACGTGCAGCTTGTCTCGCGGGATACCAATATCTTCGTAAAACTTAAGTCGCTGTTCTTTCCAATATTCGAGTAATTTCATTCCTTGCTCCGCACGGCAAAAATATTCGAGCTCCATTTGCTCGAACTCGCGTGAGCGGAAAGTGAAATTCCGCGGATTAATTTCGTTGCGAAATGCTTTGCCAATCTGCGCAATGCCGAATGGCAGTTTCTTGCGCGAGACTTCCAGGATATTTTTGAACTGAACAAAAATGGACTGCGCTGTCTCCGGACGCAGGTAAGCGATCGATGATTCGTCCTCCATCGCGCCGACATTCGTCTTGAACATTAGATTGAATGGCCGCGGTTGAGTAAGTTCAGCGCCGTTTTCTGGATTGAACTTTCGTGTGTTCTCGATTGGTTGCCTTGAGTGTAACCTCGCAACAGGAAGTTGCAGTCCCCTTTTTTGATAGAACGCTTGCGCGGTTTTGTACGCCTTGGATTCCGATTCCCCTTTGCGCACCAGCACGCGAAAAGCGTCGGCACTAACCCGTCGGTCGGACACTGAATAGCCCGACGCAAACTCATCTTCCCACTGTGACTGTGGATCTTGTCTCAGTAGGTCGCCAAGGTGCAAAAAGAAAAGCTCGATTGACTCAGCATCTGACTTTGGCAAGGAAACGGAGAGTTTTCGCCGCTCAACAATCCGTTTCGCTAATTCAATAGCGTCCGATGAGGTAATTGCTGTCTTGTTGAATTGAGGCTCCGCGTCTGTTTCTGCCAAATGTGCCAGCGCTTGAAGAGCCCTGCCCGTGACCGCGGCGTCGCTCGCAGCCTCAAACAAGAAAACTGTCCCATTTTGCTCTGGAATTTGATCTGCACGAAACCGTTTGCCAGTTAGGCGACAATCGACCATTGGATCAGAAAATCCTTCGACATGACCGGATGCCTTGAGAACTTCGGGATGCGTTAGGATAGCGCCGTCCATGCCGACAACGTCGTCCCGCTCATGCACGGTCACCTGCCACCAGTAATTCTTGAGGTTACGCTTTAGCTCCACGCCGAGCGGTCCGTAATCCCAAGCGCCGTTCAAGCCGC
>Ga0193721_1000241_pt1 | contig 16658 bp, 13 predicted proteins | sample U2s2metaG_FD_145078 | JGI IMG/M metagenome (GOLD analysis project Ga0193721, IMG submission 145078) | Soil microbial communities from a riparian zone of the East river system, Colorado, United States - U2s2 | ecosystem: Environmental > Terrestrial > Soil > Riparian zone | place: USA: East River...
AATGGGGGCAGCAAGAATCGCGCTGGACGATAGCGGGATCGATGTAGCGAACCTTAAAGATCGAAACCGTTTCGGAGTCATCGTCAGCACTGGAATCGGCGGCCTAAAAACACTTCAGGATCAACTGACGATCCTGCTGACCAAAGGACCCACGCGCAATTCACCATTCACGATCCCGATGCTCATCAGTAATATGGCCAGCGGCGTCATCTCGATGGAGTTCAACCTGCGCGGACCCAATTTGTGTATTGTCACTGCTTGCGCGACATCGAATAATGCCATCGGCGAATCCTGGCGGATTATCAAATTTGGCGATGCAGATATCTTCCTCGCAGGGGGCTCGGAGGCGTCTATCGTCGAGATTGGCCTTGCAGGATTTTCAGCTATGAAAGCGCTCAGCACCCGCAACGACGAACCCGGGCGTGCCTCCCGGCCGTTCGATCGTGATCGCGACGGTTTTGTGATGAGCGAAGGCGCAGGAATCGTTGTGGTGGAGGAATTGGAACATGCCAAAGCGCGTGGCGCGAAGATTTACTGTGAGCTCACCGGATACGGCGTTTCTGCTGACGCCTATCACATGACAGCCCCGCCGCCAGATGGAGAAGGAGCCGCTCGTGCGATGCAAATGGCACTGGACCACGCGCGTCTGTCACCTGGTCAGGTCGATTATATCAATGCGCATGCAACGTCGACCGATATCGGCGACATCTGCGAGACACGCGCGATTAAAAAGGTGTTTGGAGACGATGCATACAAGGTCGCGATCAGCTCTACTAAATCGATGACCGGCCACTTGTTAGGCGGCGCTGGCGGCATCGAAATGGCAGCTTGCGCGCTTGCTATCCGCGATTCCGTTATTCCACCAACGATCAATCTTGAAAATCCGGGAGAAGAATGCGACCTGGATTACACGCCGAAGGTCGCGCGCGAAAAGAAGGTGCGCGTTGCTCTAAATAACTCATTCGGTTTCGGTGGCCACAATGCCACTCTCGTTGCGACCGCGTTCGAAAAATAGGCTGTATAAGACATTCGGCGCGCACGGAGTGACGCGCCCTACCCCGTAAGGCGGGCAGTCCTCTGCACGTCGGAGTCTGGTATGAGCCCAATGTCTCCCATGGAACTTACGACAGCGAGCGTGGGCCTTTGACTATCGTTCGCGCACGAGGCAATATTCGTCCGCACGCGGGCATAGCTTAATGGTAAAGTTCCAGCCTTCCAAGCTGGCCATGCGGGTTCGATTCCCGTTGCCCGCTTACTATCACCCGTTCAGCTTTATTTGTATGAGCGACTTCCTTACGTTTGCGGAGCCACGCTACGTTTTTGCGTACTATTCGGCCTCCTTGCACAAGTGCGCGTGATCTTCCGAGTTTTGGATCGAACACGCTAACGTTGGCGGGAAGTGCTGCCAGAAATCCACAAAAATTTGCTACTCCATTGTATTTGAATGCAGCCTCACGCACAGTTTTCGCCGAGAGCGGGCGTCGGGCTCCTGCGGTTCGTAAATCGCGATCCTGAGCCGCTGAGGGAGATGGAGATGATTCAGGATAGGGAAAAGGAGCAGGCGACGGCAAAGGCGACGAATCCAAAACCGGCGGCGGTGCCGGAACCTGACCAGGTGTTTCATACGGATAGGGACCCGGCGTTCTGATGGTTGGGATTCCCGAGTGAACTCCTTGAGCAGAGAAAGCGACCAAGGTCGCCAATCCTCCAAGGATTCGAATAATTCCGCCCAGTGCGGTAGTAAAGCGTCTTTTCATGTCCACATTATGGCGACTTTACAATGCTCGCGTGTGGCTCTTACCACTACGCTCCGACCGGACATATGGTCTTGTCACTTCCTAATTCAAGGGACCGCTAACGGGCTAGGAAGCGCCGTGCCAAAGCGAGCACGCCGAGAGCCACCCCAAGTAACATCACCGTAATCCCACCGTCTGGAACCCCTATGCTGCGCGGACCAAAAAGCGTCCATCCGATGAGGGAGTGCCCGGCAGCTAGAAACGGAATCGTTATTATTCCGCTCAGATTTCCGACGTACCAGACTTCGGAACCGTAGCCATCGTAGCTTGCGAACAGATATGTATATAAGCCAGCGGTGCGCAGGTTTATAGTTCGACCACCGCCGCTAACAGCCGATTCGGCCGAGGGCAAGGATTTAAAACCATGGTTTGAACGAAAGTAGACCTCGCCATTAGCGACGTCGACCGCGCCAAACGCCATACCGATCAAGTGATTCACGTAGGTCGCTTTGCTTTGATTGTCTGTTTTTGTTTGTGTGCCCGGCCATAGGAAGCCCAGCTGGCGAGAGTCGCCGATGCCCAGGGCAGAAGCCTTCGAGTCGTGACTCGGCAGGAACATCGCTCCGCAGAAGATCATGCAGAGCAGCATGAATGTATGTCTCGAAACCGTGTTTGATTGCATGGTCTGGCGTAAAAAAGTCTAATCGTGCAAAATGCTGCAAGTGTCGTGCCAAAAAAGTGGTCTGCTCAACTACGATCATAACTGACTCACTTACAGTCTGTTATGCTCGGACTAATTTGGGTGGATTATCGGCAATTGAAGACAGTGTTGTAAAGTGATTCTAACAATTCAGTGCCAGCTCAGCAAAACGCACCGTAACAGTATCCAAACGAACAGCTTACGCGGAAATCCTAAAGGCGTCAGAATTTCCGACGTTTCAATCCTTCGATCCCTATTGTCCGTTATTCATCCAGCGCGATTAGCTCGCGATTCCGCCAGGCGAAGCCAAGAGCCGAGTAAAGCGTCAGCGCTACGGTAATCCACACCAGTACCGGCCCGGCTTCAGTCCAAGCGCGCACCCACCATGTCGATTTCTCATTAACGTATTGCAGTTCTGCCATCGAAAGAAGTGTAAGAAAGAAAATGACCGTAATGATCTGCCATGAAGTTTTCTGTTTGCCGAGACGTTCTGCTGGCAGAATCCGACCCTTGGCACTGGCCATTAGGCGCAAGCCCGTGATCAGAAAATCTCGCGCGACCACAGTTGTGGCAGCCCATGCCGGCACAGCTTTAAGAGGTACCAACGAAATAAACGCCGCAGCCATCATGATCTTATCCACCAATGGATCCATCAACTTGCCAAAGTTGGTGATCACCCCGTAACGCCGGGCGACCTCGCCGTCTATGAAATCTGTCAGGCCCGCGACGAGAAAGAGAATCAGCGCGGTGGTGCGCGCATATTGCCACGAGGAATTGAGCGTCACGACAAAAAACACGGTTAGCGCCAGGCGGCTTAGAGTTAGACGGTTTGCCCAGTTCATACTGTAGCCGGCCTGCTGTGGCACGCCTGGCGCAAAACATTGCTCTTGAATCGGGGCCGTTTCCAAATCGGAACTTTTTTCTTCAACTCTTCCACGATCCATCGACTCGCTTGAAATGCTGCTTCGCGATGCCCACTGCATACTCGCGTAAAGAGAGACGGCTCCCCAACAGCGACGAACCCAATCCGATGATGAATGATCACCGATCGCAGCCCAAATTCGATTGCGGCCTGTTCGGCAATTTGCTGCAGCTGATGTTCGGCCATTTTCCGGTGCGCTTCGTAATCGATTCCGTCGATTTCGCGCCCATCCTCGGAGCCGCGCACAATCCCCTGAAAATCGACTCTCGCGCCTGCGGCGAGATCGACTCGGTTCTCTAACGCATTAAGTTGCCCGTCTTTCAGTAAAACTTCGCAAACCGGATTTGCCATAAGGTTCAAATGCTCGCTACAGTGAGTTGCCCCCTGTTTCAAGCTGTTGGAAAAGAAGATACTAAAATGAATACGAATCAATGTGATATTGGATTGATCGGCCTGGCTGTGATGGGCGAGAACCTCGCTCTGAATCTGGAATCGAAGGGTTTTTCTGTCGCTGTGTTCAATCGTACGACTGAAGTAACGGAGAAATTTGCCGCCGGGAGAGCCAAAGGAAAAAACATTCGGCCGACACGCACGATGGAGGAATTTGTCGCGGCACTCAAGAAGCCGCGCATAGCCATGATGATGATCAAGGCCGGCAAGCCGGTGGACATTGTTATCGGCGAAATCGTGCCATTCCTCGAGCGAGGCGACGTGCTGATTGACGGAGGAAATTCTCTTTTCACAGACACAGCGCGACGCGGCAAGGAATTAGAGGAGAAAGGAATTTATTTTGTAGGCATGGGCGTTTCCGGAGGGGAAGAGGGCGCCCTGAAAGGGCCTTCACTGATGCCTGGCGGCCCGCGCGAAGCATGGGAGATTATCGCCCCCATTTTTCGCAAGATCGCTGCGCAAGTGGATGGCGAGCCGTGTTGTCGTTACATGGGCCCGGATGGCGCCGGTCATTACGTCAAGATGGTCCATAACGGCATCGAGTACGGCGACATTCAATTGATCTGCGAAGCGTATGCAATCATGAAAGATATTCTGGAGATGCAAGCTCCGGAGTTGGCCGACGTGTTCGCCGAATGGAACAAAGGCGAGCTGGATAGCTACCTCATTGAAATCACGTCCCAAATTTTTCGAAAGATCGATCCTGATACTGGGAGACCGTTGGTCGATATGATTCTTGACAAAGCGGGCCAAAAAGGAACCGGCATCTGGACGCTTCAAGCGGCTATCAAACAATCCGTCGTTATTTCTACAATTAATGCAGCGGTCGAAGCGCGCGTCATCTCTGCGCAAAAAGAAGAGCGCGTGGCCGCGTCCAAAATTCTGCCACAACCGAGAACTCGAAAATTCAAAGGCAACCGGCCCCGATTCGTCGATGCAGTACGTGACGCTCTTTACGCATCGAAAATTATTTCTTACACGCAGGGAATGGAACTTCTGCGCTCTGGAAGCACTGACTACAAGTGGAATCTTAACCTCAGTGACATCGCGACCATCTGGCGCGGTGGCTGCATTATCCGCGCAAAATTCTTGAACCGAATCGTCGAAGCGTACAAGCGGGATGCGAATCTCCACAATCTTATGCTCTCCAAATATTTTACGAGAGCTATCAAAAGAGCACAGCGTAATTGGCGCGTCGCGGTATCAGCAGCCATTAAGCAGGGCGTCGCCGTGCCGGCATTTTCGGCGTCGCTCGCTTACTTCGATAGTTATCGATCCGCTCGGTTACCGGCAAACCTCTTGCAGTCACAACGCGATTTCTTCGGTGCCCACACTTACGAGCGTGTCGATAAACCCGGTGTATTCCACACGGAATGGATCGACACGGATCAGCAACCCGCGGAAAAACAGGCCGAACCGAAAACACCCGAGCCGCATCAGGTAGGGGAATGAATTACCGTTAAAACGTTGAAGCGGGCGACGCTTTGGCGCTTCATCGCTCAATCGAATTAGTGAAAATCGTGCGATTCGCTTCCGACGAGTTGCTCATGTAGGAGCGGTCTAATCTCGCGCGCTTTGATCAAGACCACCTTGTCGGAATTCTGCACTTCGCCTTCGATGAGAAGAAAGGCTTCCTCTGTAATCACGAGTCGAAAATGTTCGAATAAATCTGGCTCAACAATTGCATTTGAAACGCCGGTCTCGTCTTCCAGGCTGATAAAAACAAATCCTTTCGCCGTTCCGGGGCGCTGACGGCAAATCACGTTGCCGGCAATTTGGATAGTCGAACCGTGTCGCGCGTTAACGAGATCGATTGCTCGCCAAATATTCGGCAAACTTTCGCGCAACAGTTTCATCGGATGTGGTCCGGTGGTCAGGTTCATCGTTTCGTAATCCGCCTTCACGCGCTCAGGTAAGGTCATTGGCGCAAGCGGCGATCTTGTAGCGGCGTTTGTATCAAACGCCGAATCGGATAAACAGGCGCTCGCCCCAGAGAGCGCCTCTACAAAATTTTTAGCCAGCAAATCATCATGCAGCATCTCTTCCACATTCCACATTGCAGCGCGGCGATGTTCGGTAAAACAATTGAGTGCTCCCAATTCCGCTAATGTGCGCAGTTCCTCTTTTGAGAGCGCAACACGTCGCTTGAAATCCTCTAACGAATCGAACTGTTGCGCTTGTCGTTGCCTGACGAGTTCGTCAGCATGTTCCTGGCGTATTCCATTCACTACGCAAAACCCCAGACGCACCGTGTTGTCATCGACGACTGTGCAACGCCAGTCAGATCGCGAAACGCAAACCGGCTTGATCTTCAGCCCATGTCGCTGCGCATCCTTCACAATCGTCGCAGGCGTGTAAAAACCCATCGGCTGGTTGTTCAACAGGCTCGCATAAAATTCCGGCGCGCGATGCACTTTTAAATACGCGCTGCCATACGCCAGAATGGCGAAACTGATTGCATGCGATTCCGGAAATCCGTAAAGCGCAAACGATGAGATGGACTGAATAATTTTCTCGATCTTCTCCGGGGCTATGCCTTTGCATTCCATCGCGGCGCGCAATTTCGCGCAGACCTTGTTCATCCGTTCTTCGGAACGATGAAAACTCAGTGCGCGTCGCAGCTCTTCTGCTTCATCGCCGGAAAAATCGGCCATCACCATCGCAATTTTCAGCATTTGCTCCTGGAACAACGGGACACCCAGTGTGCGTTTTAAAACAGGCTCCAGACGCGGATCAAAATATGTGGGTGGTTCGCGCCCAGCGCGGCGTGCGAGATATGGATGCACCATGTCACCCTGAATCGGCCCCGGGCGGATGATTGCGACTTCGATGACCACATCGTAAAAACATTCCGGCTTCATCCGCGGCAGCGTGGCCATTTGCGCGCGGCTTTCGATTTGGAAAACACCGATCGTGTCGGCCTTTTGCATGATTTCGAACGTCTTCTTGTCGTTTGTGGGAATATGTGCCAGATCGAGTGGGCGTCCGCGTTCACGGCATAATTCAAACGCGTCCTGCATCACCGACATCATGCCGAGGCCTAACAAGTCCACCTTCACAATGCCGAGATCTTCGCAATCGTCCTTGTCCCATTGGGCTACCACACGCCCCGGCATTGAAGCGTTTTCCAGCGGCACAAACGAACTGAGCTTGTTCTGACAGATAATCATGCCACCGGAATGCTGGCCGAGATGCCGCGGCAATCCATAAATTGCGCGATACAGTCTGATGAACGCCGGCATGCGCGGATGGTTTTTCGGCAAACCAGCCCGCTCGATCTGCGATTCGAGCTCGAGCGTGTGTGGAAAATCGCCACTCGCAAACAGATGGGAAAAACGATCGATGATGCTGGGAGAAAAATTGAGCGCCTTGCCAATCTCGCGAGCCGCGCTGCGGCCGCGATAACTGATAACATTCGCTGTCATCGCCGCCCCGTGTTTGCCGTAGCGACGATAAATTTCCTGGATCACTGCTTCGCGCCGATCGCCGCTGGGAAGATCCAGATCGATGTCAGGCCAGCCTTTGCGGCTCTCATTTAGGAATCGTTCGAACACGAGATGATTTTCCACTGGATCAACCGGGGTGATTCCCAGGCAATAACAAACCGCGCTGTTCGCGGCGCTGCCCCGGCCCTGGACCATGATGTTGTGTTCGCGACAGAAATTGAGGATGTCCCAAACAATCAAAAAATAACCGGGAAAACCGAGCTTCGTGATGAGCGCTAATTCCTCTTCGAGCTGATGTTTCACTTTCGTGCTAATCGCGGCGTAACGCTGTTGCGCGCCGAACCACACGATGGTGCGCAAAAATGAATCCATCGTGTGGCCAGGGGGCACCGGATATTCGGGAAATTCGTACCCGAGATTTTCCAGCGAAAATGTGACCCGCTCCGCCAGGAGCGATGTGTTTTCAATTGCTTGCGGCAAATCCGCGAAAATTGCTCGCATTTGCCGATCACTCTTCAGATGGCACTCGGCGTTTTGGGCTAGCAATTTCCCGGCAGCATCCAGATGTGTGTGTTCCCGAATACAGGTAAAAACATCCAGCACTTCGCGTCCGTACGGCTTCGCGTATTTCACCCCGTTTGTTGCGAGGAGCGCTAATCGATATGCGCCTGCCAGATGAATCAATTCACGATTCACGCGCTCCTCACCTCGAATGAAATGCCGCTGAAGTTCTACGAAAACATTTTCGCGGCCAAACGTGTCGATCAAAAATCGCGCCCGATCTGCTGGTTTGTAGGGCGTTTGACTCGCTCGCTCCCGCTCGCTCGGTTTTTCAACCCGCCCGTCTATGGCGCTCGCGTCCCCGCGGCTCCATTCTGTGAAACGCCGGGAAAAATTGGCGTCTGACACAGACGCCCTACAGTTCACAACGGAAGCGTTGAACAACGCGATCAGCCCTTTCGCGAATTGCGCCAACTCATTCCATTGCACCGCGCATTTCCCTTTCTCACTGCGCAGATGCGCCTGGGTCAGCAGTTCGCACAAATTCCTGTAACCGCTGCGATTTTCCACCAGCACTGGCAGAACACTGCCGTCGTCGATCGACAATTCGCAGCCAACGATTGGTCGCACGTTGTGCTCGCGCGCGGCGACAGAAAATCGTTGCGCGCCATAAATACCGTTATGATCGAGCAACGCCATCGCCGGCATTTCCAGTTCGGCGGCTGTTTCGGCTAATTGCTCCGGAAACGAACCGCCGCGCAAAAAACTGAACGCGCTGCAGGCGTGAAGTTCGACGTAGCTCACTTCCATCGTGATTTGTTAAATCGTTGAATCGTTACATCGGCCGCAATTCCGATTCTCGACTTTCGAATCACGGTCTTGTCAGTCATAAATCCCATCAATTCCCCAGGTTGCCTCCGATTCGTGACACCGAACCAGTTCTCCAGCGTCCAGTTGCAGATCCCACTCGGCGTGCGCCCATGATTTTTGGTCCCACCAGTTTCCAGAAATCAAATATGGGCCGCGCAGATCGATGATTTTGCCGCCAACATCTGCGCCGCGAATGTGTGCAGGCCCGTCTTCATCCAACAAAACTGAGGCAGAAGGAGCCGGGCGAAATCGACGTAGTGCCAGGCCTAATGCATGGAGGGGCGACCCCGAAAGCTTTCGGGGCTTAGGACGCGCCCCCGGCGTCGCAGAGCTCCGCCCTCCATTGCCACCCGTCGAAGTCCAATTCCACAAAAACGGTTCCATTCGAAATGCATCCGACCGATGCGTTTCTTCTAACACCGGTGTCCCGACATGATCAGCGCCCAGAAGACCGGTCAAACGTGCAAGCGTTTCCGAGAGTTGATGCGGATTGCGTAATGTAGTTTCAAATAATCCGAATTGTTCTCTCGCAGGTTTGATCGGCTGCGCATTCAGTGCGACCGCAACGATCGGATATTCCGATTTAAAATTTTCCAAATGCGTATGCAGCATCCGGAAGAGAAGATCGACATTGTTGGTCGGCTGCGGAATTTTGAAAATGCGCTCGTAAATTTGTTTGTTCGTGAAGGTGATCCGCAGGGTGAGTTCTTTTGTGACAAGATAAATTCCGCTCAACTGAATGGCGAATTGCTCCAAAAACCGGCGAAGCATGAACAGAAGGGGCTCGGCGGTTTCAATTTCGTTTTCAAATTCGAAGCTCTCTTCAAACGACTCCGGAGGCCGGATTAATTTCAGCATTCGATCAGATTGCCCATTCACCCGTTCCCACATTCGGATTGCTTCGGGGCCAAGTCGCGCACCCAGCTGCTCCCGATCCAGGACCGCAAACTGTCCAAGGGTATGAATTCCCCACTTATGCAGAATGACCAGAATTTGTCGGATCTGGATCTCTTGATCTCTTGCTGCAGAGGAATTTGACGGATCAGAGCGCTCCATGCGCCGAAGTTAAGCGTTCCGAGAAATATGTTCAAGTGAACATTTCGCCCTCCTTTGTTATGTCGAGCGGAGTCGAGACATCTCTGGCTTTTTTTCCATTTCAAATTTTGGCATCGAGAGATTTGATTCGCTCACTTCCCGTTCGCTCAGCCTACGGCCTTCCCGTCCATGTCGCGGCTTCCCAGCCGCTCCATTCTCGACTTCGCCTACGGCTCCGCTCGAAATGACAACTTGCCCTTAGAGCCTCAGATTATTTCCACCGGACATTTCGGTAACGCTTGCAGAAAGGCGCGCCCGTAGGGTCTGGTCACGATTCGATTGTCGAGGATGACAATAATCCCGCGGTCGCTCCTTGTTCGAATCAACCGGCCTACCCCTTGTCGCAGTTTCAGAATCGCTTCGGGCAGCGAATACTCAGTGAACGGATCGCCTCCCCGCTCCTCGATCAATTCGAGTTTCGCCTCGATCAGTGGATGATCAGGTACCGCAAAAGGCAGACGCGTAATGATCACATTCGAAAGAGCCTCGCCGGGGACGTCAACGCCCATCCAAAAGCTATCGGTGCCAAAAAGAACGCTGCGCGGCGTGCTCTTGAATTGATCAAGAAGTTTTCCCCGCGGCGCACCGCCGCCCTGCACCAGTAGATTGAATTTCTTTTGCGAAAAGAATTGCTCCATTCGCTCTGCTACCTGCTGCATACCCCGATAATTCGTGAAAAGGACGAATGCACGGCCCTCGGTCTTCTCGACAAAATGCGCGACCCAATGTTCGAGCGCTTCCTCGTATTGAGCGTCGCGAGGATCGGGCATTTTCCTGACGATGAACATCTTCATCTGTTTCTGGAAATCGAACGGGCCGCCTAGCAATGCCGGCTCGGCTTCCTCCGCGCCGATGCGTTGCCGGAAATAAGCAAGATCCTTGCGACCCACTGAGAGTGTCGCGCTGGTCATAATGCACGAACAATTATCGCGAAAAATCATTTGACGCAGGACAGGAGCGATATCGACCGGCGCAGCATTAAGCGTGAGAAATTGTGCGGTTTTTCCCGTGCGCTCCACCCAATAAACATGTTCGCGGCGGTTTTGCTCTAGAAACGCTGCGATCCCGGTACGGGCCTCATGAATCCGCCGGCTATATTCCTGTAACTCCGCTTTTAGAAACTCGTCGTCAGTTCGTTTTACGACCTCGGCTATCCGATTCTGCAAGGTTATCATGCGACCCGTGATTGTGTCCGAAACAAGATCGGCATCGCGTACACGAAATTCGCGGCCCTTTTTGAAATCGCATTTCGATTCAACCGCGGCGAAAAACTTCTCCGCGTCATCGACCAGGTTTGCCGCGAGGCGTACGCCCTCTGCATCGCGCATCACAGTGAACAAGCCCTTTCGCGTTCGGGCATTGTAGAGCCGCTGGATTGTCGATCGTAGCCCGTATTGCGAAACACCGACGCCGACTCGCCGTGACGCAATCTGCTCGACGGTGTGTGCTTCATCCAAAACGAGAAAATCATTCGGAAAAATGAAACCGCTCTCGCGCTCCGCCTGCAATTCCGGGTCGCCGAGCAGGATGAACAGAAGCGTGTGATTGATCACCAGAACGTCGGCTGCCAGCAGACGCTTCCGCGCTTGCTGATAAAAACAGCGTTGATCCTGGCCGCAGGTTTTCTGTGTGCAGATATGTGCTTCGCTGCAGACCTGTATCCACACTTTGGGATCGGGCTCGACCGATAGATCGCTAAGCGAACCGTCGCGCGTTGTGCGTGCCCACTTCGTAAGCCTGTTCAGCTCGTTTTGCTCCGGTCCGCTGAAAAGCTCATTGGCTTGTTGCAGCGCGCGTTCCAATCGTCGCGGGCAAAGGTAATTTTGGCGGCCCTTCATCAACGCGGCATCGAACTCGACCGGCAGAATCTTCTTCAGAATCGGGATGTCCTTGTAGAGAAGTTGCTCTTGAAGGTTAATTGTGTGAGTCGAGACGATGGCCTTTTTGTGCTGCTCGATTGCCCATAAAATTGCCGGCGTGAGATAAGCCAGGGATTTACCCACACCAGTTCCCGCTTCGACTACCAAATGGCGCTCTTCCTCCAGCGCGATCGCGACGGCGGCCGCCATTTCCTGCTGTTGCGGACGGAACTCGAAGTTCTTCGCTTTGGACAGCGACCCGTTCTGGGAAAAAAACGCGCGGACACGTTCCACAAAATCACTGCCCAAGGTGTCCTTCAGCGCGATCATAAGCTCCAACAACAAATCACGAACCAAGCCCAAAACCTGAATAGCGAAAACGCAATATCGTAATCCTTCGTCATTTGATTATCCCTTATTTCTTCGAGCTTCGTCATTCGGATTTCGTCATTCCTTTTCTGTCGTGATTTGGCACGCATCATTGAATTGAGTACGCTATTGGGGACCAGACCATCCAGATCGCAATGAAACTCCTCGACCGATACGTCATTCGTAATTTCTTGCAGGTCTATCTTTACTGCATCGCCGGTTTCATCTCCATCTGGCTCATTTTCGATGTGAGCGATAACATTTCGACGTTCATCGATGAGCACGTGGGTCTCCTTCTGGTGGCTCGTTATTATGCCACGCAGATCCCGCAGGTTCTCATCATTCTGCTACCGGTTTCGCTGCTCCTATCGCTCCTTTTTGCTCTGGGTCGAATGTCGCGGGCCAATGAAATTGTCTCCATGCTCACGGCGGGCATAAGTCTCCCGCGCGCGCTGATGCCGTTGATCGGCATGGGGCTGCTCACTGTGGCAGCCAGCATGGCGCTCAACTATTCGCTTGCTCCGCACGCAGAACTGGCCCGCAAAACTTTTCTTTCCGAAGCGCAGGCGCGGCCTAGTCGCTACATCCAGGGACAAATTTTTCGCAATCGCACCGACTTGCGCACCTGGTTCATTCAAAATTTCCTTCCTCACGGTAACACGTTCAATAACATTCAGGTGCTTCAACAGGACGCGAACGACAACATCGTTACGAATTATGTCGCAAGTCGCGCTTCCTACCGCCCGGAAACCAAGACCTGGGAATTGGAGAACGTAAAGGTCGTTCACTATGATCACACCGGAAATATCGTTGATGAGCAAATTTATCCTTCACTCAAGATTGAGCATTGGAGTGAGACCCCGTTTCGGCTCGGCAGCGCAAATGAACGCGCGGAATTTCTAAGCCTGCCGGAATTAAGAGAATATTTGCGTTTCAATGCGGATTTCCCCGCTACGTTGCTGGCGCCCTTTCGGACACATTTGCACTACCGGTTTGCCTTGCCATGGACCTGTTTGGTTGTTGTATGCATTGCTGCACCGCTCGGAATCGGCTACTCGCGGCGAGGTGTGTTGTCTAGTGTCGCCGCTGCGGTTTTTCTGGTCTTTTCAATGAACTTCCTGGTGCACTTGTTTCTCGCTCTCGGCGAAGGTGACCGCGTCTCTCCATGGGTGGCGGCATGGATGCCAAACCTTCTTTTTGCCGGCATTGGCCTATATCTGCTCTATTTGCGAGCGTCCAACCGCGAAGCGCCCGGGCTTCATCTTTTCGCCGCGCGTCGTATCGTATCACGATGAACCCGCTTCCGAATGAATGGGCGATCACACATCGGGCAGACGTCTGCGCCATGACGCATCGGCCGTTTGTTCCCGGAGAATATTTCTATACCCTGCTCTATCACGGCGCGGACGGATATCGGCGCGAGGATTTGAGCGAAGAGGCCTGGCAAAGTCGAAATGAAAACATTCAACCATTTTCATTTTGGAAATCGCGCTACGAGCCATTGCCGCCAAAGCCGCCGGAACCTCTGCCGAGGGAAAACGCGGAACAACTTTTTCGCCGTTTAATTGCATCCGAAAATCCGCCCGCAAATGCTTGCTACGTCCTGGCCGCGATGCTCGAGCGCAAACGCGTCCTGAAACAAGTGAAGACGGAAGAGAGTACCAATGGGCGTGTTTTGATTTACGAACACGGCGCAACCGGCGATGTATTCATCGTACCCGACCCGCAATTGCGGCTCGACGAGCTGGAAAACGTGCAAAACGAAGTAGCGAACCTGCTCCAGACCGCGGCACCTGGTTGAAAGATCAACATGCTTCTTCCCTGGTTTTTCGATCAATTTCCTCTTTACCTCGCGCCGATGGCCGGGGTGTCGGACAAAATTTTCCGGCAGCTCTGCAAAGCATATGGTGCTGACGTTCTCACGACCGAATTCGTTTCTGCCGAAGGAATTTTCCGCCGCAATGCGCGGACGCGTGAGTACCTGGATTTTGACGAGATCGAACGGCCAATCGGTGTGCAACTCTTCGGTGCCGACGGCAAGCACATGGCGCAAGCGGCGTGCCAGGTCGTTGATTGGGTGCGTCCAGATTTCATTGATCTGAACTTCGGTTGTCCCGTCAACAAAGTAGTCTCCAGAAATGGCGGCTCCGCATTGTTGAAAGATTGTCCGACTTTGGCCAGTGTCGCGACCGCGGTAGTTCGAGCGATCGCGCCAGTGCCGGTGACGGCCAAGATTCGCATTGGCTGGGATGCCAATTCCATCAACGCCACGCACGTAGCACGCCTACTCGTTGATGCAGGAATCGCGGCGATAACTGTGCACGGTCGCACGCGCGCGCAAGGTTATGCTGGCGCCGCGGATTGGGATGTCATCGGCGAAGTTGCCGCTGCTGTTCCGATTCCGGTTATCGGGAACGGCGACCTATCCAGCGCCGCCGACGTCGCGAAACGACGGCGTGAAAACGGAGTCGCGGGCGCAATGATCGGTCGCGCAGCCATGAGCGCCCCATGGATCTTCAATCATATCAAAGAGTATCTCGCCAGCGGACAGATGGTGGATGCACCCAGCCTATCGGAAAAGTGGAACCTGGTTCTACGCCATTGCCAGCTCGCGGTTCGCGAATGGGGCGCGGAGGAACCGGCAATTCGATCGATGCGCGCGCGCCTGATGGCTTATTCGCGGACGATGCCCAATGCGAAACGGTTGCGTGAGAACTTTGCACATGTGTCGACGATCGCCGAAGTTAAGGCGATCGCGGAAGAAAATATTTTGAATCAAGAAAGTACGAGTACGGAGGAGGAAACAGTTGAAAACGCTATCCCTGCGTTGCTGCTTTCCTAATGTTTTTCGATGACGAGGGAATCCACCGCTATCAATTATAAGATCGGCAACGAGCGCCTGATCAGCGTTACCGAGACAGCGGCGCGCAGGCTAGAGTCGCTGCTTGAAGAAAAAGGCAAGCCAGAGGGAGCCCTACGTCTCGCAGTGGTCGGCGGCGGATGCTCCGGATTGCAATACGTCATGGATTTGGTGGATGGCCCGAAGGAGCGCGATATTCTCGTGCCAATTTCGAATGTGCGGTTGGTTGTCGATCCAAAAAGCGCGCTTTTTGTCAGCGGCTCGGTGCTAGATTACAGCGAAGACTTGCAAAAAGGCGGTTTTAAAGTCACCAACCCGAACGCCGTCGCGCACTGCTCTTGCGGAGAAAGTTTCGCGGTTTAGGCGCAGGATCGCGATGATTTGATTGCTGGCTTCTAGCCGCCGCTCTTCTTCTTTTGAGCCTGGATCTCGGCTACGACCTCCTGCTGCATGTGCTGAACCCGTTGCATCATCGGCTGTATCATCTGTTGCATTTCGTTCAGCGTGTTCTGCATCACTGCCGGCATCTTCGTCAAGAGAGCCTGGCCCGTTGGCGTTTTATAGAAGGCAGTCAAACCGTCAACTTCCCCCTGTGTAAAAGTTTTCTGATAAACACGGACATACACCGGCTCTAGCTTATTCCAATCGAGGACCTCCTTGATCATGCCCATCATCTCAGTCTGACGTCTGTCGATATCTTTTTGGATCTCCGGAGTGATGCGCTGACCCTGGGTCACCTGTTGCATGGATTGCTTCATATAGGAATCCAGTTGCGCAATCGTCTCGTCGATCAATTTGTGAACCTGCCCAGCCTCCAGAAGCTGTTTGATCGAGGTTTCGCTGGGAGGAGTATCAGCCGCGCGAACTACCGGTAACGCAATTGTACAACACAGCGCGATAAGCGTCAGAGGTCGTCTGTTCATAGGAAGGCGAGCTTAAACGCGTCGCTTCGACAGATGAAAGCATAAATCGTAGCAATTAACTCGGAATTCCTGTCGAGAACTCGGCGGACTACACCTTCATGACCTCCGCTTCCTTGTGCTTGAGATGATCATCGACGGATTTAACGAAGCGATCAGTGAGTTTCTGCACTTCGTCCTCCACATCGCGCAAGCCATCCTCAGTCAATTCACCGGCGGCCTTGAGTTTTTTCGCCTCGTCCAGTGCAGCGCGGCGGTTGGCGCGCACACGCACTCGCGCTTCCTCGGCCATTTTGCTTAGCGAACGGACGAGGTCTTTGCGTCGCTCTTCTGACAGCTCCGGGATCGGCAGCCGAATGATTTTCCCATCAACGGCGGGCATGATGCCGATCTTCGATTCCTTGAGCGCTTTCTCGATATCCTGCACCGTCCCCGCATCAAACGGCTGAACAACCAGCAAACGCGCCTCCGGCGTCGTGATCAATGCAAGCTGCTTCAGTTTCATGGTCGAACCGTAAGCGTGGACATCGACGTTTTCTACGAGACCCGGCGACGCTTTCCCGGTCCGTACAGCGGCAAATTCATGCACCATATAATCGACGCTCTTCTCCATCGTCATCTCGGCCTCCAGAAGAATGTCATCTCTGCTCATGTCGCTGAAGTCTTACTTCGTTGGAAGTTCATCGCAAACCAGTGTCCCGACTTTTCGCCCAAGCACCGCATCGCGAATGTTGGTGGGGTTATTCATATCAAAGACAACGATCGGTATTTTATTGTCCATGCAGAGACTGAATGCGGTCGAATCCATTACTTGTAAACGTTTCGCGAGCGCTTCCGAGAAAGTGAGCCGGTCGTAGCGGCGCGCGTTTGGGTGAGTGTTTGGATCGGAATCATAAACTCCATCGACCTTGGTGGCTTTTAGAATGACAT
>Ga0193721_1000245_pt1 | contig 16543 bp, 15 predicted proteins | sample U2s2metaG_FD_145078 | JGI IMG/M metagenome (GOLD analysis project Ga0193721, IMG submission 145078) | Soil microbial communities from a riparian zone of the East river system, Colorado, United States - U2s2 | ecosystem: Environmental > Terrestrial > Soil > Riparian zone | place: USA: East River...
CGTCATATCGGGTGCGTGTTTGCTGCATGTGCAGCCGTATCATTTGCAGGGCTGGCACGCCGCCTTCAACATCCAGGGGCCGGGTGGTTGGATCGGATACGCTTTCGCCGATCAGCACCGTGGGTTACTCCGCAACTCTCTTGGCCCACTCGGTACGCTTCTTCTGTTGGTTGGAATTTATGTGACCACATTGATTCTGGTCACCGGACTGCGTCCCATTCATCTTGTTCGCGAGACCGTCGCGCTCATGCGACGCGTGAGTATAAGCCTGCAGGAATGGCGATTGCGCCGCAAGCTGCGCAACTCGGATCTCAAGGGGAAACTAGCGATCAGTGAGCAGCAGCTCGCAAAACAGCGGCGATCGCTCGAAAAGCAATTAAAAAAGAAAGGCGTGCCGTCGGCCGAGTTGACTGGGTCGATGATTTCTCCGGAGGAACTGGCAAATCGACCGAAGCCAAAGGTCGTCGACACAACCGCACTGCCAAGCGAACACGACATCCGCAGAAAACCGTCTCTCGCTGAATTGCGTGCGAACGAAAAGAAGGCAAGATCGGCGCCGAGTGTGATCACTCCAGCCTGGACATCGGAAAATTATGTCCTGCCTGGGATGGATTTGCTGGATGAGCATAGTATGGAGGGGCGCGGCACGTCTGATCCTTCTGAGCTCGAGGACGTCCAGCGAGTTTTGATTGAGACTTTAGGGCAATTCGGGATTGCGGTAGCGCCGGGAGATATCACAAAGGGGCCGACTATTACCCGCTACGAAGTTTATCCGGCTAAAGGCGTTCGTGTAGACAAGATTGTAAGCCTCGAGCGGGACCTCGCTCGAGCGACGCGCGCTGAACGAATCAATATCCTCGCGCCGATCCCCGGAAAAGACACGGTAGGCATCGAACTGGCGAACAGCCGAAAAGTAACAGTGAAACTGCGTGAACTTTTGCAGTCATCCGACTGGGAAGAAGCAAAGGGACACGTAAAAATTCCGCTCGCGCTCGGTAAAGATGTTTACGGCAAGACGATCATTGCCGACCTTGCACAAATGCCGCATCTGTTGGTCGCAGGTACCACTGGCAGTGGCAAGAGTGTTTGTATCAATGCGCTGATCGCCAGCATGCTCTTTCGTTTCACCCCCGAAGAGCTCCGCCTGGTGATTGTTGACCCGAAGATGGTCGAGCTTCAGGCGTATAGTTCGCTGCCGCATCTCGCGTTCCCGATAGTTGTCGATCCAAAAAAAGTGATGCTCGCCTTGCGTTGGCTGATCGACGAGATGGAGCGTCGTTACAGAATTTTTGCGCGAATCGGCGTGCGCAACATCGTGGGTTTTAACGTGCGAAAGAAGCCTGTAGCCGCGAGCGCTGAGCGCGGTGACGAAGACGAATCTTCTGAAGATTCAGGCGCAGGGCCTTCGACCACAAAGGATGAGATGCAAATTCCTGACAAGATGCCGTATGTCGTTGTCATCATCGATGAGTTGGCGGATTTGATGCAAACCGCACCGGCAGACGTTGAAAGTGGTATCGCACGCATCACACAAATGGCTCGCGCGGCCGGTATTCACATTATCGTTGCTACGCAGACTCCCCGCGCAGACGTCATCACCGGCGTGATCAAGGCGAATATTCCCAGCCGGATCGCATTTCAGGTCGCTTCCAAAATCGACAGTCGCGTGATTCTGGATGAAAACGGAGCCGATCGTTTGCTCGGCCAGGGCGATATGCTTTACCTGCCGCCGAGTGCTTCGCGTCTCATTCGCGCACAGGGCGTGCTCGTTACGGATGATGAGATTCATCGGCTGGTCGAATTTGTTTCCAAGCAAAGCCCGCCGGCTTTTGATACGGCGATGCACGAGAAGCTCCAATCCGCCGCAACGACGGAGGAAGATGTCACAGATGAAGACGAAGAGTTGGTCGAAAAATGCCTGGAGATCATTCGCCAGGAAAAACGCGCCTCCACTTCGTTGCTTCAGCGCCGCCTGCGACTCGGCTATACGCGCGCCGCGCGAATCGTTGATATTCTGGAGCAGCGCGGTATTTTAGGTCCCGGCGAAGGCGCCAAACCACGCGAGATTTTGGTCGATCTCGATGCTGCCGTTTAGCCGCTATTTTCTGCGCAATGACGATAGAAGGGCTTGGTAAAAAATTTCAAGAAGCGAGGGTCGCGAGGAACCTTACGCTCGACGAAGCAGCCCGGATGACGAAAATTCGCCCTGCGCGCCTGGCAGAGATTGAGGCGGATGATTTTTCCCAATTCCCCAGCCTTGCATATGCAAAGGGTTTTCTTCTCATCTACGGTAAATTCCTAGATGTCGATGTCACGCCGTATCTGGACGCGTTTGAAGATTCCGAACGCGTGACGGTCGACGGCTACTCCTATCTGCAGGAAAATCGTCCTCAGAAATCGGTCGCTGCTCCGGTCGTTCGACGCCGCCGTAATACCACCACTACAACCAGCCACGAGCGGATCTCTCCAATGCCGCTCATCTTTGGCGTACTCGTGTTGGTAATCGGCTTCTCCGTAATGAAGTTCATCCTCAATGTGCGGCGGCTTGCGCCCGGACAAGGCGAGTCTACGGCACAGGTGTCACCGAGTGCGTCGCCGGTTCCAAGCCCCAAAGCTGGGCAACCGGGGATGACGACAGCGTCACCAGGCACTGTTGCGTCCGCCGTGACAGTCGCGCCGCCAGCGCCATCGCAAGCTGCAACCTCGCCAGTTGCATCAGCGGGTCCGCCAGAAGTCCGTAAGGCCTTGGCTGCTTCCGCAGCGCCAAGTCAACCGGAGGTGCGCCGGGCAAAGCCCGTGACTAGCGAAGATCAGGCGACAACGCAAGAAACGACGAATCCGTCGCCCGCAGAATCAGGCGAACAGAATCGCATTGCTATTCGACCCCTTAAGCGCACCTACGTCAAGGTGACTGTGGGCGACAAAGACGGCAGTCCCGCCTTCGAACGCTGGGTTTCCCCGGCAGATGGTCCTGTGGAATTCCGCGGCAAACATGTCTCGATTCGGGTTCTCGATCCGGATTCCGTCCAGATCACAAAGAATGGAAAGGCGTTGGAGGACAACGACGAAGACGTGACGGTTAATTAGTAGCGGCGGAAGATTTAAAAAACGCCCAACCCCGCCTTCGCTATGCTACTGCGTTGCAGACGCTGAACCCTATTCAAAATGAAGACAACCACGACCGCGATCGACTGCCGTAAGCCAAAGGTTGGCATGATCAGCCTCGGTTGCGCGAAGAACCTCGTCGACGCGGAGATCATGCTTGGCAGCGTATTGCAACGTGGCATGGAAATCACTTCGCGCGCGGAGGACGCCGACGTCCTGGTTGTTAACACCTGTGCGTTCATTGATTCAGCCAAGGAGGAATCAATCGAGGCGATTCTGGAGGCGCACCAGCAACGCGGCCTGAACAAGCGATCCGATCAAAAACTCATCGTAAGCGGCTGCATGTCGCAACGGTTCGCGCGCGACCTGCGAGAAGAAATGCCTGAAGTTGATGCGTTCATCGGATTGGATCAAGTGGCGCTGCTTGGCGAAATCGTGGAGAGACTCGTAACGCATCGGTCGGATGCGTTGCATAGGTCAGAGGCGACAAATAGCGATGTTGGTCTCGCGTTCGCAGAAACGCGCCCGACTTACATTCCGGACTACGACACACCGCGCTTCAGGCTTACGCCCGCGCATTCCGCCTACATAAAGATTGCCGAGGGCTGCAATCATCCGTGCAGTTTTTGCGTGATTCCGCAAATGCGTGGCAAACACCGCAGTCGCGCTCCACAGTCGGTGTTGGCCGAGATTCTGGGGCTGGTCAGGGAAGGCGTTCGCGAGGTCAATTTGATCAGCCAGGACACTACCTATTACGGAATGGACCTGTGGACAACGAAGGCCGGACCCCGTCAACCAGTGGACTCTGCACACGGCCCAACATTGGCCACTCTTCTTCGCGAAATTCAAAAGATCGAGGGCGACTTCTGGGTGCGCCTTCTCTACACCCACCCAGCGCACTGGAGCGACGAACTGATCGACACCATCGCGCGTTGTGACAAGGTTGCGCGCTACATCGATATTCCGTTGCAACATATCGACGACTCGATGTTGGGACGCATGCGGCGGGAAACTTCGCGTCAGCACATCGAAGAGTTGATTCACAGACTGCGCATTGGAATTGCGGGTGTCTCGTTACGTACGACTTTCATCGTGGGATTCCCCGGCGAAACCGAAGCGGAATTCGCCAGTCTCCTCGACTTCATTCGACGCATCCGATTCGAGCGCCTCGGAATATTCAAATATTCACAGGAGGAAGGGTCGCGGGCTGCGAAAATGCCAGGGCAGATTCCCGTAAAAATTAAGAACGCGCGTTACCGGATAGCGATGTCGATTCAGCGGGAAATCGCGCATGAAATTGCTCGTGAAAAAACCGGAAGAGAATTGAAATTATTAGTGGATCAGCCGCACGTCGCGCGGAGTGAAGCCGATGCTCCGGATGTTGATGCGCGCGTCGTTTTGGCGAAAGAAGCTCCCGTCGGCGAGTTCGTTCGGCGAACGATCATGGGAAGCCGCGGCTATGATCTGCTGGCCTGAGTTGACTGCTTACAAAATGGGATTTTTGGTAAAGTGTACTTAACACGTGACAGCCGTCTTTTCCCTGAGCAAACTTCTTCGTAATTATTTCGATAGATGACCGAGCCAAACGAACCGAAAAAAGAAACGACCCGCATTCCCATGGCTCCTGAGGTCGCAGAGAAACTACCTGAGCCAAATGCGAAATCGCGTGACACGGTGCGAATCCAATTGCCGGTTCGTGAGGCGCCTCCTGTCCACATCTTAACCGAACCGCAGCCTTCTGTTCAAAAAGGAGGCCCCCCCCAATTTTTCCAGCCGCCACAACCCCCACCGGTGCCGTTAACCGCCGCGGTCACACCCGCGCCTGATCTGCCGTCGTCGGGGCCGATAAAGGAGACAGTTCGCATCCCTCTTCCCGCGGTTCAGACCAACAAGACTCAACCGCTTGTCGCCATGCCCGAGGTGGCACCCCGGAGTGCTTCAATCGCTGTGGCAGCACAGGAGAGAAATCCAATGCCGCTGTTGTGGCTGCTGCTTGGCGTTTCCGCTTTGATTTTGATTATTCAGATTTGGACTTATCTTTCTTAAAGCTATGGATAATTCCTCTGTAATTAAGCTCGATGAAGCCAATTTTGACCGTGAAGTAACGCAGGACGGCAAGCCTGTGATCGTCGATTTTTGGGCGGAATGGTGTGGTCCCTGCAAAATGATCGCACCAATGCTCGACGAGATTGCCCGCGAAAAAGCAGATGCAGTGAAGGTCGCAAAAGTTAACGTAGACGAGAATCAGAGTCTTTCGCTCAAGTACAATATTCGCGCGATTCCGGCGCTGCTCTTTTTCAAGAACGGCCAACTGCGCGATCAAGTCACGGGAGTCACGAGCAAGAAAGACTTGTTGAATCGAATCGAAGCGCTGGCCTGAGGAATTCCTCAAAAAAATTTCCAAGTAGAGCATGCACCTCTGGCGGCAGTAGCCAGCCGCTGGCTCTGGCCACAGCTTGGCAAATCTCGCCTGCGCGATCCAGGCCGCTAGAAGCTGATCTTTAAAATGCGGCCATCGGTGCCTACGAGCCATCCGGCTTTGGGAGTGGCAAAAGCTACCGCCCAAAAGCCGCTCACGCCGGGCAAGGCAAACCACGTCGTCCCCTCGTCGGGAGTCCATGCCGCTCCTCCGTCATTGGCGGTAATGACCACTGCGCGGCCACGGTTGTCGCCGGGGGCGTTACCGGCTCGGCCCACGTAGCTCAGGCCAAAGATCGCTCCCGTCACCGGCGGAGGGTTGGTAAGGGTCCAGGTTTGACCACCATCGCCAGAAACCGCCGTGCGCGCGTTATTCGGATCGGCGGGATCCAAATCACCGCCGCCTACAATCCCGCGAAACGGATCACGGAAATCAACGGTAAACGCGCCCGCGCTAGGCGAACTTATCAAAGGCGTGTCATACGCGTTCCAAGTGTCGCCTCCGTCCCTGGTGGCCAGCACCCTGGCAATGTCAGATCCACCTGTGCAAATCCACGCGTTCCTCCCGCCTTGTGTCGAGACGCATGTACCACTCGACGCGAAGGAGGCTTCGCCCGGCAACGCTGGCGGCATATTGTTACTGATATCCTCCCACGTTGTTCCGTCGGTAGTGCGTAAGTCCGGGAACACTCCATTCACCGAGTCACTGTGTGCGATCCCCCGGTGCGGTGTCCAAAACGCGAAGCCGTCGTAGAAAGCATTCGGATTCTGATTTTCAAACTGAATCGTCCAGGTTGCGCCTCCGTCCTCTGTTTTGTAGATGCGAAACTCTCCTGGATCCCCGGTTGTTCCTATGGACAACAAATAGGCGACGTCGGCACTAAAGGCTTGCACGTCGCGAAATTGCAGCGCGTCCGCACCGGGGACGACTCCGGCTCTCCACGTCTGACCGCCGTCAGTAGTGACGGTGAACGTGCCGGCGCGACCGCTCGCCCAGACCACTCGCGGGTTCACCGGCCACACCGCGATCAGACCGTTGGTCGTGCCGCTGTTTTGCGGAGTCAATATGGGTTGATGAAGCCGCGTCGGCGAGAGCTCCTGCCCGTTAAGGATTCCGCAGGCGAGCGCGGCAATAAGAAAAGTAGCGAATTGTTTACACATGGCGATTCCTCCAAAGGCAATTCGCGGCCGCAGCCCAAGCTGGCTGTGAGGACGATCAAATTTGCCACTACGACAACCGTTTACGGCCGATTGCGAGAACTTCGCTCTGTGATTCCCGTAGAATGAGGTGAACCGGAAACCAATGAGACTGCGACTACTCAAAAATAGAAAATCACCGATGAAAGCGAAAACCTCACGTTTTGATAACTTGGTCGCTCGTTATTATCCGGCCGTCTACAGCTTCGCTTCTCGACTGACCGATGATCCTCGGGAAGCAGTTGCCTTAACGCGCTACGCCTTCAAAAACACGCAGAAGCAACTCCGGAACCGACGCGATGAGACCGCGCTTGCGACAATCCTCATTTCCGCTGTAATCCGCGCAGGTCTTGCAGCAGCTTGAGGCAAACTTCCTGTTTTGCCTCGAAAATTTCCGTGACAAAATAGCGGGCAATGTGCCCGGCGGTCACATTCTGCGCGACTGCGCCCGGTGCGGCCAAGTTTTGGATTTCAAACCGAGATCATAACCGCTATTACACACCCTTAAGGACCTATAACTTTTGATTATGGCGCAATCATCATTCCGCGATCTTCCTGAGGGAGTGGAAATCATGGGGGCGATCACAACCGGTTACGACGAAATTCTGACGCCAGACGCGTTGTCGTTTGTAGCGAAATTGCACCGCGCGTTTGAAGCGCGCCGCCGCGAATGTCTCAGACGCCGACAAGATCGACAAGAGGCATTTGATCGTGGCGAGTCGTTGGATTTCCTAACGGAAACTAAACACATTCGCGAAGGCGATTGGAGCTGCGCGCCGATTCCGCGCGATTTGCAGGACCGTCGAGTAGAAATCACCGGTCCGACTGACCGCAAAATGGTGATTAATGCGCTCAATTCCGGCGCGAAAGTTTTCATGGCCGATTTCGAAGACGCCAACGCGCCCACCTGGGCCAACATGGTGGAAGGCCAGATCAATTTGCGCGACGCAATTCGGGGCACGATCACGTTCACAAATCCGGCGGGAAAAGAATATCGGCTGAGCGAGCGCACTGCCGTCTTATTTGTTAGGCCGCGTGGCTGGCACCTGGACGAGAAACATCTGCTCGTCGATGGCGAGCCCGTGGCCGGCGCATTCTTCGATTTCGGTCTCTTCTTTTTTCACAATGCCAGGGAACTGATCGAGCGCGGGAGCGGGCCCTATTTTTACCTGCCAAAAATGGAGAGCCATCTGGAAGCGCGGATTTGGAACGACGTTTTCAAGCTGGCGCAGGATGAGCTTGGCGTTCAACAAGGCACCGTCCGTGCGACGGTCCTAATTGAAACTATTCCGGCGGCATTCGAAATGGACGAGATTCTTCATGAGCTGCGCGAGCATTCTGCCGGGCTCAACTGCGGCCGCTGGGATTACATTTTTTCCTGCATCAAAAAATTTCGCCGTAAACCGGATTTCCTGCTGGCCGATCGCGCAGTCATTACGATGACAACGCATTTCATGCATTCGTATTCGTTGCTCTGCATCAAGACCTGTCATCGTAGAAAAACGTTCGCGATGGGCGGAATGGCAGCTCAGATTCCGGTGAAGAACAATCCGGGCGCGAACGAAGAAGCATTTGCCAAGGTGCGCGCGGACAAGGAGCGCGAAGCTGGCGATGGTCATGACGGAACGTGGGTAGCGCATCCTGGAATGGTCCAGCTTGCGACTGAAGCATTCGATCGCCTGATGCCGCAGCCTAACCAAATCGCGCGTCAACATGACGATGTCGATGTTTGCGCGAAAGACCTGCTCGACTTCGGGCCGCGCGGCCCGATCACTGAACAAGGCTTGCGGACGAACGTGAGCGTGGGCGTGCAATATCTCGAGGCTTGGTTGCGCGGCAGCGGCGCCGTTCCAATTTTCAATTTAATGGAGGATGCCGCCACGGCGGAAATCTCGCGCGCGCAAGTCTGGCAATGGATTCGACATCCCGACGGAAAACTGGCCGACGGCCGCAAAGTAACCAAGAAACTATTTCGTGAAGTGCTGGCGGAAGAATTGACGAAAATTGAGCAAGCAGTTGGTGCCGATCGTTTCGCCAAAGGAAAATTCGAAATTGCGCGCGACTTGTTCGACAAGATGACGACCGACGACGAGTTCGCGGAATTTCTAACGTTGCCGGGCTATGAAAAACTCAAATGAAGTCAGCACGCGCTGGCGCGGTATAACAAGACCATATTCGTCGGCAGACGTGGAGCGCGTGCGCGGAAGTCTGCGCATCGAGCACACGCTCGCGCGGCGCGGCGCAGAGAAACTTTGGCAATTGCTGCACAACGAAGATTACGTCGCGACCCTTGGTGCCATGACCGGCAATCAAGCAATGCAACAGGTCAAAGCGGGCCTGAAGGCAATTTATGTGAGCGGCTGGCAGGTGGCGGCGGACGCAAATCTCGCCGGCCAAATGTATCCCGATCAAAGTTTATATCCGGCGAACAGCGTGCCGGCACTCGTTAGGCGAATCAATCAAGCCTTGCAGCGCGCCGATCAAATTTACCACGCCGAAGGCAAGATCGATATCGACTGGTTCGCGCCCATCATAGCAGACGGCGAGGCCGGTTTCGGAGGACCGCTCAATGTTTTCGAACTAACGAAGGCAATGATCGAAGCTGGCGCGGCCGGGGTACATTTCGAAGATCAACTCGCGAGCGAGAAAAAATGCGGACACATGGGCGGCAAGGTGTTGGTGCCAACGCACACCGCCATCAAGCATCTCGTCGCCGCGCGTCTGGCGGCCGATGTTTGCGACGTGCCGATGATCCTGATTGCGCGAACGGACGCGAACGGCGCCGCCCTCCTGACGAACGATGTGGACGAGCGCGATCGCGAATTTCTCACCGGCGACCGAACGCCGGAAGGTTTCTTTCGGGTGCGCGCCGACCTCGACCAGGCGATCGCGCGCGCACAAAGCTACGCGCCATTTGCCGACATGATCTGGTGCGAAACCAGCGAACCGAGCTTGGCGGAAGCAAAGCGATTTGCCGAGAACGTGCACGCAAAATTCCCTGACAAGCTTCTAGCTTACAACTGTTCGCCGTCGTTTAACTGGAAAAAGAAACTTGACGGCGCCAGTATTGCAACGTTTCAACGCGAGCTCGGCGCGATGGGTTACAAATTTCAATTCGTCACGCTCGCTGGATTTCACGCGCTCAACGCCAGCATGTTTAATCTGGCGCGCGATTATCGGGCCCATGGCATGGAAGCCTATGCAACATTGCAGGAGGCGGAATTCGCCGCCGAACGCGATGGTTACTCGGCGACGAAACATCAACGCGAAGTGGGCACCGGTTACTTCGATCTCGTGGCGCAAATTATCGCCGGCGGCGACAGCTCGACTACAGCGTTAGATGGCTCGACCGAAGCGGAGCAGTTCCGTTGAATGCAAGATCGACAATCGCCGGCGAACAGGTCGCGCAAGATTCTTCCACTCTGACCGACAGTCGTCTTGCCGCGCGTTGCGCGGAAACCGCGCAGCAAGCTTTTTTCGACTACCAAACGCGCTTCAACGCCATCACCCGGCGTGCGCGCGAACGTTTCTTGGCACGCGATTGGTCCGGCAGTTTCGAAGACGCGGCGGAGCGCCTGCATTTTTACAATGATGTTCTCGACAGCCTAGCAAGTCGCATCCGCAAATTGATGGGCGTTCGCTTGCCGGAACGCAGCATCTGGACGGGGATCAAAGCTGTTTACTCGTCGCTCATCGCGTGCTCGCCGGCATGGGAGATCGCGGAGACATTTTTTAATTCGTTAACCCGCCGCGTTTTTGCCACTGACGGCGTGGACCAGGCCATCGAATTTGTCGATACCGATTTCGACGCGCCGCCGTCGAGCGCCCCGATCACTGTCGCGAAAACTTATCGGGGCCAAAGCCTGCCCGAACTGCTGTGTTCGGCGTTAACGGATGCTTTTAACGAAACCTGCTGGGACGACCTGGGGAAGACGGCGAAATTGGCTGCAGCGCGGATTGAAGCGGCGCGCGCGGCGAAAAACTCGCAACCCGAACTGGAGATTGTCTCGAGTGTTTTTTATCGCGGACGCGGCGCTTATTTGGTGGGACGCGTCTTGTGCGAAGGACAGTTGCCCTTACCAATCGCGCTTTGTCTTCGTCATGAAAATGAGCGCGGCATCATTCTTGACGCGCTGTTACATGGAGATGTCGATCTTGCGATTTTGTTTTCGTTTACCCGTTCCTATTTTCGGGTGGTAATTGAATGCCCCTATCGGCTTGTGCGTTATCTTCAGCAATTGATGCCGCGCAAACGTTTGATTGATCTTTACAACGCCATCGGTTTTCATCGGCACGGGAAAACGGAATTTTACCGCGATTTCATCGCCCACTTGCGCAAGTCGAGCGATCGTTTCGTCGCGGCTGAAGGGGCTCGCGGAATGGTGATGAGCGTTTTCACGCTACCGAGCTACGACGTCGTCTTTAAACTGATCAGAGATCAATTTGATTTGCCGAAAGATAGCACGCGAGAGGATGTACGACGGCGCTACCGATTGGTTTTCGAACATGACCGCGCGGGACGATTGGTCGAAGCGCATGAGTTCGAGCATTTGCGCATCCCGGGAGATCGGTTCGACCCCAGGGTGTTGGCTGAGCTGTTGCGCGATGCCGCTTCGATTGTGAAGATGGACGGCGGCGACGTCGTCATTGCGCACGCCTATGTCGAGCGTCGCCTTCGCCCGCTCAATCTTTTTTTACGGGAAAACGAGGCAGAGGCAATCGCGGCTGCCGGGCGCGATTACGGGCAATCGGTCAAAGACCTTGCCGCCTCCAATATTTTCCCCGGGGACCTGCTCACGAAAAATTTTGGCGTGACCCGTCACGGCCGCGTCGTCTTCTACGATTACGATGAGCTTTGTTTCCTTACCGATTGCGATTTTCGCGAACTGCCGGAAGCGCGGACTCCGGAGGATGAAATCGCCGCCGAACCCTGGTTCTCGGTGCGCGAGCACGACATTTTTCCCGAAGAATTTTTGCAATTCCTGTCTTTTCCAGGGCCAGCCCTGGCCGCCCTTCTTCAACATCACGGCGAGATTTTCGGAGCCGATTTCTGGCGCGCCATTCAGCGACAAATCCGAGCAGGTGAGGTTCCAGAAGTGTTTCCTTACAGAAAGGAGCGGCGGTTGACGAATGACCAAGCACGTTCCCTCGGACCCGCAAAAGCGTAACGAAACGGCGTTTTGTAAATTCCCGGTGCTGGAAAATCCGGTTTCGTAGGGAATGCGCCCGGCGCGGCTCGAACGCGCAACCTACGGCTCCGGAGGCCGTCGCTCTATCCAGTTGAACTACGGGCGCGATAGGGCAGAAGATAGCCCAAATTTAACGAGTTAGCGATTTAGTGACTTAATGATTCTCCACAATCGCCAAATCTTTAAATCGCGAAATGATCCTTCAGGCGGTTGCAATTTCACCTATTCTGCTGGAAACTGTTCGCCCGCCCGAGCGGGCGGGGAGGGGGAGTTTTTCATGAATCAGATCATCGATGCCATTGAGAAAGAACAGCACAGAAGCGACGCCACACCGTTTTCTGTCGGGGATAGCGTGCGCGTTCATACCCGCGTGGTGGAAGGGGACAAAGAACGAGTCCAGATATTTGCTGGCATAGTCATTGGCCGTAAAGGCCGGGGACTCAATGAAACGTTCACCGTGCGCCGAATCTCGTACGGAGAAGGTGTCGAGCGTGTCTTTCCGCTGCATTCACCCCGCGTCGCAAAGGTAGAGGTGGAGCAAAAAGGCCGCGCACGCCGCGCCAGACTAAATTACCTTCGTACCCGCAAAGGTAAGGAAGCGACAGCTGTAAGAGAGTGATCTGGGGCGAGTGACGAGCTCGCTGATTTCTTCTGCCCACTCGTCATATGTCACTTGTCACTGGCGCAAATCTGCCAATGATTTGCGCAGATGTACCGGCGATGCGGATTTCGTTACGAGAAAAAACTGCACGCCACCGGCCTCGCTCGGATTGCGGGGATCGATGAGGCTGGTCGAGGAGCATTGGCGGGCCCGGTCGTAGCCGCTGCAGTAGTTCTTCCTGAAAAATTCCGCCATCGTCGCCTGAACGATTCCAAACAGCTTGCGCCGGAACTGCGAGAGGAAATTTATTCGGAGCTGGTGTCCAATCCGGAAGTCAGATGGACCGTTGGCATGATTGATTCCATAGAGATCGATCGCATCAACATTCTGCGTGCCAGCCATCGAGCGATGCGCCTCGCGATCAGTGCTCTGATCGATCCGCCGGAGCACGTCTTGATCGACGGATTGCCAGTCATTCCTTTTCCGGTTCCGCAAACAGCCATCGTCGACGGAGACTGCATTAGCCTGAGCATCGCTGCTGCCAGCGTAATCGCCAAGGTAACGCGCGACCAGATGATGCGTGACTTTTGCGCACAGTTCCCGCAGTATTGTTTCGGCCAGCACAAAGGTTACGGAACCGAGTTGCACCTGCTGAGACTCCATGAATTCGGCCCTTGCCCGATCCATCGTCGATCTTTCGAGCCGGTGGCGCAGCCGCTTCTCGCGTTGGAGGATATCGCCCAGGTCCGGTCATCTCCGACGCGGCGCTCGCGGCGAGACGTTGGCGTGCCGGTATCTGAAGCGTAACGGTTACAAGGTCCTCCATCGCAATTTTCGCGGCCGCAGCGGAGGTGAGATCGATGTTGTCTGTCGCGATAACGACACGCTCGTTTTTGTCGAAGTAAAAACCCGTGGACGCGAAGATTTCGGCCGGCCCGTCGAAGCGGTTGATCGAGAAAAACGAAAGCGCATTTCTCGTGGTGCCCTGGCCTGGCTACGGATGCTGGATAATCCGGATATTCTTTTCCGATTTGATGTTGTGGAAGTCATTATGGTAGATGACGCCAAACCGCGAGTTGAATTAGTCAGGAACGCGTTTCCACTCTCGAAACCCTATCTTTACTAGACTCGACAATTGCGGCGACTCAGGCTCAGAATAGGTAGTCTGATATGAGCGAACCAATTTTCATTGCCCAATCGAGGGAACAAATCTTTTTGCTCCCAAAAATGGCGAACCGCCACGGTTTGATTGCCGGCGCTACCGGCACGGGAAAAACTGTCAGCCTCCAAACACTCGCGGAAAATTTTAGCGCTCGCGGTGGGCCAGTTTTTATGGCCGACGTGAAAGGTGACCTCGCGGGCTTGAGTCAGCCTGGCGGAAATAATCCGAAGGTCCTGGAGCGGGCCAAAGAACTTAAGATCGATGATTTCAAAGGCGAAGCGTGCCCCGTCGTGTTTTGGGATGTGTTCGGCGAGCAGGGCCATCCGGTGCGCGCCACTGTTTCCGAAATGGGTCCACTTCTGCTCGGGCGCTTGCTCGAGCTGAACGACACGCAGGAAGGCGTACTGAACATGGTTTTCAAGATTGCCGACGAGAACGGATTGCTGCTTCTCGATCTGAAGGATCTGCGCGCGATGTTGCAGTACGTCGCGGATAATGCCGATCAATTCAAAACCCAATATGGAAATATCTCTGCTGCCAGTGCCGGAGCGATCCAACGCAGCCTCCTCGCGCTCGAGTCCCAAGGCGCCGACAAGTTTTTCGGCGAACCCGCGCTCAATCTCGAGGATTTGATTCAAACCCGGGACGGCAAAGGAACGGTCAACATTCTTGCTGCAGATAAGTTGATGCAAAAATCGCCGAAGGTTTACGCGACGTTTCTGCTTTGGATGCTTTCTGAATTGTTCGAGAATCTTCCGGAGATTGGCGACCCGGAAAAACCAAAGCTGGTTTTCTTTTTTGATGAAGCGCATCTGCTCTTTGCCGACATCGCGCCGGCAGTCGGACAAAAGATCGAGCAAATGGTGCGATTGATCCGCTCCAAAGGCGTTGGCGTTTATTTCGTTAGCCAAAATCCGCTCGATATCCCCGACGTTGTGCTCGGCCAGCTTGGAAATCGCGTGCAGCATGCGTTGCGGGCATTTACCCCGCGCGATCAAAAAGCCGTGAAGGCTGCGGCGGAAACCTTCCGCCAAAATCCAAAGCTGAAGGTGGAGACAGTGCTAACGCAGCTTGCCGTTGGCGAGGCGCTTGTGTCGATGCTGGATGAAAATGGCAGTCCACAAATTGTGGAGCGCGCAAAAATTGTTCCGCCGCGCAGTCAGGTCGGTGCGATTTCAGCGGATCGGCGGAAAGAGATTATCGCTTCGTCTATCATCGCCGGTCACTACGAGAAAGCTATCGATCGGGAATCGGCCTACGAAAAACTCCAGGAGAGAGCAGGGGAGAAAGCGCAAACCGCCGGGGCACCATCTGTGGCTGCTAGCCCCCCGGCACCCGAATCGGAGAAGCCTTCGATATTGGCTGAAGCTCTCGGCACCGCCACAGCTGCATTTCAACCGACAATCGGACCACGCGGCGGACGCTCCGATTCACTGGCAACTTCAATGGTAAAAAGTGCGATGCGCGCGGCCAGCAGCTCAATCGGCCGGCAAATCGCTCGCGGAATTCTGGGAGGAATTCTCGGCGGTAGCGGCCGCCGAAGATAGTTGTAGAGGCGCTCGCCGCGGCGAGCGCCTGGCCTGGCCTTGGATTCGGTGCTGGCCACAAGCACCGCTACAACGAACGCAATCGCTGGATACGTTTTGCGCAACTGGCGATTTGAGCTGTATCTTGCTTACGGCGTCGGCGCGCCGGCTGGGCTGGTGGGCTCTTTCTTTTTTCCGCCCTTGCCTGCCTTCACTTCCACTTCTGTGGCTGACATCGTGTAGGTGATCGTCACCTTTTCGCCAACCTTAAGGTCGCCCGTGACCTTGGTGCTTGCGTCACGACTGATTTCCCAGCGGTCCTTTCCTTTTTGGACCGCTATCATTGAATCGGTGACTTCAAGAACTGGCCCGGTCACTTGATAAGTCTTACCGCCCGCGGCGAAGGCTGTGCTGCTGAGCGCGAAACTCGCGGCTGCCAATAAACTAAGTGCTGCTTTCATATTCATAGTGACCGATTAGACCGCGTCCTATCAGTTCTATTCAAGTGTTTTCGCGCGACGATTTAGCTTTGTAGTCGGCGCACTGGACCGCGATTCCTTGTTTTACGTCCAATACGCAAGGTTAAAGGCCAGATAACGTTGCGTGTTTGCTCCGGAGTTCCCCATGCAGCGCGAAGCTCGCCCATTATCTGTTTCAACGGATCGCTACCTTTCGCAGCCATGAACCGTTGAGTCGATGACCAGGTTCGAAGGTAGCCTACCAGATGATCGAGATTCCATTGAGCTGTCATCTCGAACTTCGGCGGGTCGATCTCGTGAAATGGGAAGGGAAGATCTTCGAACTGCTCAACGAGCTTGCGTTCCTGTGGCCAGAAAAGGCCAACGACCTCGCAGTAGTACCGATTTACAACCCCATCAATTGCGGAGTTGATGTGCAACAAATTATAAGCTGATGCAGCAAGCACGCCGTCCGACTTCAACACTCGTCGCGCTTCTGCATAAAAACGGTGCAGATCGAACCAGTGTAATGCCTGCGCGACCATGATCAGATCAACCGTCCCCGATTCGATCATACTGGTTTCTGCCGGTGCGACACGATACTCGACGCGCTCGTGCGGCTCAGCATTCGCGATCTGTTTCACACTGGCATCGGTCGCGATTACACGATCAAAAACGAACGCTAATGCAACTGCCGCTTGTCCGTTGCCGGTCCCGCAATCCCAGGCGAGCCGACAACCCGGTGCGGTGCTTCTCAGATAATCGAATAATTCTTGCGGATATCGAGGCCGGAACTTCGCATAGCCCGCCGCTTGTCTCGAAAAGTGATCTTTAAAGCTCGTATCAGTCTCCGCTCTCTAGCGACGGCTGTCTTGGCCGCAAATTTC
>Ga0193721_1000246_pt1 | contig 16522 bp, 15 predicted proteins | sample U2s2metaG_FD_145078 | JGI IMG/M metagenome (GOLD analysis project Ga0193721, IMG submission 145078) | Soil microbial communities from a riparian zone of the East river system, Colorado, United States - U2s2 | ecosystem: Environmental > Terrestrial > Soil > Riparian zone | place: USA: East River...
AAGTCGGAGCCAGCCTAGAAAAATGAAGAGAGCGGATAGCCGGGTGGATGTGGCTGGTGGTGCCAAAGATCGAAGGAGCGCACTCCCATCGCAAATTGCACAGCGTCGATTTCATCGAGCGCGGGCGAATGTGTGAAAAAGTAGAGCGCAAAGTCGGCAAAAAAAGGAGCACGGTTTTAACCAAGGAATGCTGGCTCGAATCGCCTTGTTCGATCTCGGCTGAGGTCATCTTGGCCAGCGCGCTCTTTGTTGTTCGGCCATTGACTCGTATTTTAACTGTCACGCTCGCGCAAGATACTCCTGTGAGTGATTGTAGTTGTTATTCGTCATTTCGAAAGATTCTCTGACCAAACGATGTCGATCTCATGGCCATGTTTCGGTTGATTTGCGCAGTCCTTCTCGGTTTGATTGCACTGCGATTCACACGACTGCTGCCGGCTGTGCGACGACGCCGTCAGCAGGTCCGTTTTATTCGAGAAACGTTGGCCGTCGAGCGCGCGTCCGCTAATCGACACAATCGACGTGTAGTCGTGTCGCTAACGACAGTGCCCGATCGAATCAATAATTTGAGCCCGACGATTCGATCCCTTCTAAAGCAAACACGCCCGCCGGATGAGATCGTGCTTGCGATTCCGGAGTTTTCGGTTCGGGAGCAACGGCCTTATGAAGTGCCGAAATATATTTCGCGTTTGCCGCGCGTGCGCATTCTGCACTGCCGCAGGGATTGGGGACCGGCGACGAAGTTTATCCCCATCGTTGGAGAAGAGTTGGCAGCTGGGCGTGGAGATACATTGATGATGGTGGTGGACGATGATCGCGTTTATCCGCGAGATGCGCTGGAAACCTATCTTCACTACAACAAGCAATTACCCAGTGCGGCGCTTTGTTTCCGCGGTGCCGCAATGCCGCGAAATCTGGACTGGCGTGACGCCCGGATGATTCGGGCGAGTGAGCTTCGCCAACCGGAAGCCGTCGCGGTAATTACAGGGTGCGGAAGTTACTTGATCCAACCGAGGTTTTTCGACGAATCGCTCTGGGATTATTCCCAGGCGCCGAAGGGAGCATTTTACATGGACGACATTTGGATCAGTGGATGTCTCACTCGCCACGGGGTGAAGAGATACGTTGTGCCTGCAACGGCCATGATGCGGAGTGTGCGCCGGCAGCGACGGACCTTATCGCTTCACGATGTGCCTGACGGACGTCAATACAACAACAACGAGACGATCGCATTTTTCGCGGCCGCCTGGGATGTCTTCGCTTCAGATTAAGTACGTTTATCCCTGCGATGGATGTGGTGGTGCCACCACTGAGCACCGAAGACTGCCAGGAAAACCGCAGCGCTAACAACTTGTCCGACAACTCCGCCCAGGAACATTCGGCAGACGAGCGCTGGAACAACGGCGATTCCCGCGGCGATCAGCGGCGGGCGAATATCGCTCCACGAATCTTTCCAGTGAAACACCCATCTCAGTGTTGCATAGCGCAACATGCCCTGCACGACGTATGGCAAAAGGATGCCGAAGGCTGCACCCATCGCACCGAACCGCGGAATCAACCACAGTAGCCCGGCAAACGCGACCGCGCAGGTAATCGACGAATGCAGAAGATTCAAATGCGGGCGTTGCACCATGATGACCGTTTCGCCCAGGGAAACAAAGGCATTGGTAGCACTGGCCAGAGCAACGATGCCCAGCCACTGGCCGCCTTGCCAAAATGCCGGACCGTAAATGAGCAGAATCGTGCTGCCCGCGAGCGACAAGACCGCAACGAGTGGCAACAAAATCCAGAGCATCCACTGAGCGAGCCGCGCGTAAGTCACAGCCGCAATTTCGTGATCGCCCGTCGCAGTCATTCCGGCCACAACCGGTGCAAAAATGGGGTTGAAAGCCTGATTAACTTTTCGGAGCCCGTTCGCGGTGCCGATGACTGCACTGTAAACACCAACCGTTGCGAGCGTCACACCGGGCGCGCGTCCAACAAAGTAACCGAGCATGAGGAGGTCCAACCGGGAAATGAACGCGTTAATCAGCTGATAAATGCTGATGGGAGCAGCATATCCAACCAAAGAGCGTGCTTCGCGAAAGGGTGATACACCATCCGCCTGCGCGGGAACATGGCGAAACAACGTTGAGGCGAGCGCGAGTGCGATGAGTCCCGAGGCTGCCGTCCCAACGATCGCAGCTATCTCCGGTGAGGACTCCTTGAACCCGACGGTGACTACTAGCAGGAACGCGAGTGTGGTCACAATCGGCTCGGTCATCCCGCGCGAGTAGATGTCGTGCTGCATCACCTTCATCCCGCGCGAAACGGCGGTACTGATCCGGTACAGAGCCAGACCCGGCATTGCGCAGAGAACGAGTGCAAGCGCGGAAACCACCTGTGGTTGTACGTGAAGACGATTGTTAAAAAACCGGAGCGCTACTATGACGATGGCAGCGGTCACAACAGACTGCCCAACTCCCAGCACTACAGCGATTCGAAACAGCGCCCGGCTTCGGGCCCGGTTACCCACAGCTTCCGAGCGCGCAATGAATGTGGTGATCGCATTATCGAGCCCAAGAACACCGATCTTGCTGATGATGTCCGTCGTGGACCACGCGACGGAGAATATGCCGAGCGCCGCCGGACCGAGCATTCGCGCGACGAGAAATGAGAAGATGCCGCGGAAATTCGACGCCAGCATGGCGATCGTGTTCAGGAACGCGCCGCGCTTGAGTTCAACTCCGGTCTCATCTACGCGCGCCGGTGCATCCACGACCGGCGGCGCGACGTCTGTTAGGCTCATTGACTCCTCGCGAGGCCGGTTAGAGTCTTGAGAGATTTCGATGCGATATGTCATGAGCAAGAGCGCCTTGATTCCTTTTCCGCCAAAAATATGCTCGTAAAAGGGACGCTTAAACTAACAACCGCGCTCATATCGCCTCGACGCTACAATCGACCGCTCGGACCGCCAAAATTTTTTCGCAAATATCACCACCTTAGGCGCGAATGGATCTCCCTGTAGGTATTTCAACTTCACAACGCAATGATCGCTGGATTCGTGCGCCGCTTTGCTTCGTTCTAGTATGCGAATCTTAGTTACGGGAGGCGCCGGTTTCATCGGCCGGCATATCGCTGAATACTTCCAGGATCGAGCAGAGGTTCGCGTCCTTGATAACCTGCACTGCGGTTTTAAGAGCAATCTGTCTGGCTTGGAATGCCAACTCATCGTCGGCTCAATTCTTGATCGCCATCTCGTCAGAGAAACTATGAAAGGCGTGGACTTTGTTTTTCATGTCGCGGCTATGGTGAGCGTCCAACGATCCGTGCAAAGGCCGAATGAATGCGCTAAAATCAATGCTGGTGGTACGGCAATTGTTTTGCAAGAAGCCGCGCGGGCTCGGGTGAGAAAGCTGATCTTCAGCAGCTCAGCTGCAATTTACGGCGACAATCCAGTTATTCCAAAAATCGAAAGCATGCCGGCCGAGCCGAAAAGTCCATATGCCGAAAGCAAGTATGAAGGCGAACGGCATTGCCGCGCCTTTACGGATAATGGGCGACTCGCCACTGTTTCTCTTCGTTATTTTAACGTCTTTGGTCCGTACCAAGATGCGAGAAGTGAATACACGGCCGCCGTTCCGGGTTTTATTGTGAAAGCAATCGGAAACAAGCCGATTACGATTTTCGGAGACGGCCGGCAGACGCGCGACCTCATTTATATCAAAGATGTAGTCGCAGCCAATGCGTTCTTTGCGTTAGAATCGCACGCAACCGGGGTCTTCAATGTCGCTTGCGGGAGGCAAATCTCAGTAACTGATTTGGCCCTAACGATTCGGAACCTTATGCAGTCTAGCTCCGCGATTGAGTACTGCGCGGAGCGGTCCGGCGAGGTAAAACATTCAGTCGCGAGCATGGATAAGACGCAGGCGGCTGGCTTTAGGCCGGTTTGCGATTTAGCCGAAGGATTGCGTGCAACAGTCGAGTTTTTCAAGAAAGACCTTAGCGGCCATTGAGCAGAGCCGTCACGTATGACCCGATGTCAAAGCCGCTGGGTCAACGTGATGATCATCGCGTTGGTCGTCATCCTGCGTTTACCCACTCTCTTGCCGTCGCTGTACAATAGCGATGAGGGCTATTACGGGATAATCGCGAACGATACCCTGGACGGCGGGACATTCTACCGGACGGCGGTGGATACGAAGCCGCCAGGCATTTATTACATTTACGTCGCCGTTTTCAAAGTAGCTGGGAAGAACAATCTTCTTGCCGTTCATGTCCTCGCTATCCTCGTCGTCGCAGGCACCGCCTTGATCGTACGGCGTATTGGCGCGCGAGTGGGGGACGATTGGTCGGGGGCATGGAGTGGCATTGGATACGCCATTTTCATGCATGCCTACCGGCCGGGTGACACGCTCACCGTGAACACCGAGATTTTCGCGTCTCTTTTTCTCGCGCTGAGTGTCCTCTCCTTCTTGCAAGGCGAAAGAAAAGCGGGCTGGGGTTGGATGTTCCTTAGTGGCACCCTGGTCGGAGTGGCGACTTTGATTCGGCAGCCTGCGGCCGTGACTTTGGGTGCAATGCTGGCGTATCTCGTTTACCTCTGGCTCATTCCCCGTTACCAATCACTCGAACGTGTTTTGGCAGCAGGCAGCGGTCTGATAATTGGATTCATCGCGGTGATCGCCGCACTGGCGTGGTATTACCAGTGGCTCGGAAATCTGCATGACGCGTATCTATGGGTATGGGCGTTTGCCGTTCGCTATGTCGAGTCTGAAACAACCGTACTTTATGTTTTGAAACGTCTCGTCACGGTTCATCTCGCTGTGATGCTCGCCTGGGGCCTGTTATGGTATTTTGGTATTTGGCAAGTGATTGAGATACTCAGATCTTTTCGGCGGAGGACGGCTGTGCCCACCGAGCAGGTGCTGCTTATTTTGTGGTTGGTCCTCAGTTATATGGGGATCTTTATTGGATGGCGATTTCCGGGACATTATCATTTGGCAGTACTTCCGCCGCTTTCGATTCTCGCCGGCCAGGCGTTCTCGCGCTTTGTCGCGGAACAACGACGTTCTCCTCAGCCGCGTTGGCGATGGATCCGAGCGGGCATTATTGGTGCGGCGGCCGTGCCGACGATAGTTTTTTTCGTCGGGGCCTTTGTAGTGCGAACGCAGACGCTCAATTTTCTTCCGATTGTTCAGCACATCGTCAAGGAGACGACCCCGAAGGATCGCATATTTGTCTGGGGAAGTTGCCCGCAGCTCTACAGCTTCTCCGGCCGGCGGATGGCGACGCGTTTCGTGAGCTGCTCACATTTGGTGGGCGCCTACGCCAGCCGGCCTCGGGAGGAAACAGACAAAGGGAAGAGCCTGCTTCCGGGGACTTGGGAGATGTTTCAGGCAGACTGGGAAGCCCACCCACCGGCTCTCATCATCGACATGTCAACGGTGGACCGATTCTGGGCGGCGCATCCCATGACGCGATATCCCGTGCTTCGTGCCTTCCTCGGCGAATATCGCGTAGAGACAATGATCGACGGCAAAACAATTTATCGTCGGCTTTGATACCCGGAATTGAAACAGCGCGCATGACGACAAGGAGGCCAGGCATCTCGGTTGTTTATCCAATGTTCAATGAAGAAGAGAACATCGAGCGCGCAGTCCACTTCGCGGAGGCGGTCCTCACCGACATGACGTCTGATTACGAAATCCTCATCGTCAACGACGCCAGCACTGACCGATCAGCAGAACTCGCGGAAGCATTGGCCCGATCAAACCCTTGTGTGAAGGTGTTCCACCACGAACGGAATTTGAAACTGGGAGGCGCACTTCGCACCGGCTTTAGCAACGCGACGAAAGAGCTGGTCTTTTACTGTGACTCGGATTTGCCCGTCGATCTCACGGAATTGAACCGGGCGGTGCGCATGATGGAGTTTACAAGGTCCGATATCGTTTCGGCCTTTCGGTTTGATCGCACCGCGGAAGGACCTATCCGCACTGTGTATTCGGTGGTTTACAATTTGCTTATCCGTTTCCTTTTTCCGTTGCGGGTGAAGGATATCAATTTCTCCTTCAAATTGTTCAAGCGCGAGGTCTTGGATAAGGTTGCGTTGGAGGCGGAGGGTTCGTTCATCGACGCGGAACTGCTGATCAAGGGCAAGCTGCACGGATTCAAGATCGTGCAATTCGGCGTAGATTATTTTCCCAGAAATCGCGGCACCTCCACTCTGGCCAGTCCGGACGTGATCTTTAAGATGATTCGAGAACTGGTTGCGTTCCGGATGAAGATGCGACACGAAATCCGGGCCGCCCGGGTCTCAGAGCATTGAAACAGCTGATTGTTAACGCGGATGACCTTGGACTTACACCGGGAGTCAACCGAGGGATCTTGCGGGCGTTTCAAGACGGAATCGTAACGAGTGCCTCGTTGCTTGTGACGGGGAGTGCATTCGAGGAGGCTGTCGCGTTGGCTCGGCAGAACCTGGAACTGGATGTTGGCCTGCATCTGACGCTCGTAGAAGAGCGAGCCGTCCTGAGCCGCGATGCGTTGCCAACCTTGGTTGATGAAAGTGGACGCTTGCCCCGTACGAGTGGTGAATTTCTCAGACGCGCCTTGCTGGCACGCATTAGCTGGGATGAAGTTGAGCGTGAGATCGCGGCGCAGATCGCCCGTTTTCAGAATACAGGCCTGCGACTTTCCCATCTTGATAGCCACCAACATCTCCACATGTTCCCGCCCGTCTTCCAAATCGTTAGGCGGCTTACCCGCGGAATGGATAGTGTCTGGATTCGCAATTCTGCTGGCTCGTGGCGAAAATCGCCGAGTGTCCGAATGGGACGTTGGGTACAGCGGCTTGGTTTGAATCTGATCTGTCTGTCAGCGCGACGTTTGCACGGCCCACCCCTGCCGCAAATGCCTGATGGTATGTACGGATTCGAAGTCAGCGGGTGTTTAACTCGCCGCGCGCTCGAACAAATACTTCGGAAAATTCCTGACGGCTTGTATGAACTGATTTGCCATCCCGGCGAAGATGATGCTGAGACGCGGAGGCAATACAGTCATTGGGGCTATCGGTGGGCTGAGGAACTGGAGGCTCTGACCGCGCCTGAAACGCGGGCGGTGCTAGAGAAACAGGGAATTGCACTGACCTCGTTCGTGCGGGCGTTTGGACGTGGGAACGCGTTAAGCTCCTAATAAATTGCGTTGCGGATAAGATTCAGTTTAGGAGCTAGTTTCCTCGCTTACCAGCCATGCGTAAAGATCCTGCGTTGGCGAAAGAAGTTCCGAGCGTGCTCAACGCTTTTTTCGTGCGCGCTACGCCCCGTTTCTGGCACAGATGGTCGTAATTCGAAGGTCTGATCTTTCTTGCGGTTATTGCCTTGAAGACGACAAGTTCAGCGATCCGGTGCTCGCGGAAGTATTGGAGAAGCGCCTTCTAAAACTCAAAGAGCACGGTACATTTGGCATCTCACTGACCGGTGGCGATACTCCTTGCTCTTAAGAATTTGTTAACTTCATCTTTCCACGCAGATCAGGCTCGCGTTCTATGATCGAGGAGCACCACGGTTTCGATCGCGTCGTGATTTTAGGTGATGAATCGGCCAATTGGCAGATCGCCGGATTGCGCCAGCTTGATCGGCTCGTGCTGGGGCTCGATGAATTTGCCAAAGCAATGGGCACGGCAAACAAGATTGAGGTTGTCGTTTTCTGGAAACCCGAGATTCCGCTTTCGGAGCGATTGTTGCCCAAACACCAGCGAATCACGTGTGTTCGGTTAACCGAAGCTTCCGGTTCGATTGAACCGGAAGCACGCGTTGTCGCTACGCGCTTGTTCATCGCGCGAAATGCTTTGTCGAAGTTCTTTTCAACGACGTCCCCGGTGAAGATCGAGCAACCGGTTGTCGACCTAACGGGAGCGTGGCCACGACTCTTCGAGCAGTTCGAGAGAACTTGTCGAAGCGCGACCCGCGCTGAGGAAGAGGACTGGCGTTTTCTCGCGCAGCCAAGCGAGATTGTCGCCAGCGAAAAACACCTCCTTCGCCACATCGGCAAATCGCAGGACGGAATAGTTTCGAAGTTTTTGAACCGTCCGATCTCACGCGTAATAACGCGGATTCTCCTTAGGCTGCCGATTACTCCCAACGCTTGGACGATGTTGACCTTCGCGCTCGCTCCTGTGGCTTTTATGTTTTTGGTGCGCGGTGACTACACCGGGTTCCTGGCCGGGACTGCACTTTTCCAATTGATCAATATTTTGGACGGATGCGACGGCGAGATTGCGCGCGCCAAGTATCTCGATTCGGAACGAGGCCGGCGCCTCGACGCCTTCTGCGATTTCGTCGCCAATCTGATTTTTGTTCTCTGCCTGGGCGTCGGTCTCTTCCGGCAACCGTCGGTGAGCGCAAACATTGGCTTCGTTTATCTGCTCGAGAGCTTGGTCACGTTCTTTTTAATGGCGCGCGGCCTTGGCCGTTACCTCATGCCGCTTCTCGCTGGCGATACCACGCGCCTAGTCTCGCGCCGGCAGGAAGACTTCAACGTAGCAGAGCGTTTTTTCGGTCGCGCGCTGACCGCTTTCATTTTTCAAATCACCCAGCGCGACGTGATTTATTTTGTGTTTCTCCTTTTGGCGATCGCCGGTCGCGCGTCATGGATTCTGCACATTGTTTTCGCCTTTTCCGTGATCACGCTGCTCTTCAGGCTGTTCAGGAGGAGTTGGCGGCTGGCCGCAGAAATACACTGCTAATGCTGGTCGATGATGATCGCGTTTACCCTCGAGATGCGCTCGAAACTTATCTCTATTACAGCGAGCTATTACCCGGAGCGGCACTCTGTTTTCGCGGCGCGGTAATGCCGCGAAGTCTGGATTTGCGTGACGCCAAGATGCATACCTAAGCATTCGAGCAAGGCGCGTCTGGCTTGATACAAACTGACGGAAGACACCTGCAACACCTAATATGACGGAACCTTTTCGCCCGCCGTTATTAATCGTCGCAGATTCGCCGGAGGCGTTGACGGACCTGTGCGGCATCTCGCTGCTGGAACGAATGCGTCGCATCGCACTGCACCTCGGTTTTCGCGAGGCGATGATTTTGTCCAACTCCGTGAAGGCGGTGGCTACGCACGTCGCTAACGAGTCGTGGCGTCGTGCAGATGTGTCGCTCACATTTCGGGAGCGCACCGGTGCGAAGGTCACGGTTGGCGATATTCTAGATTGCCTCGCTGCACTGAGGGTCGCCTCCGACGGGCGGATCCTCATCGTATTCGCCGGTTTTTATTGCGATGAACGCCTGCTACGCTCGCTCGCCGACGCACAGACCAACTCCGCTCTCGTCGATTCGGATCCCCCATCGATTATTGCGCCGCTTTTGGAAAATTCAGATACCCATTCTTCCGGCCGGCTTTTGTGTGCGGCTCTGCTCTCGAGGGAATGGCTTTCGCGGAAAAATCGCGCTGGCACACTCGTGGAAGAGATTACTTCGGATACGATGGCGGGTCGCATAGCGCGCGTCGACGCTGCCCGACAGCAAGCGTACGTTGGAAGCATGCGCAGGAGTGTGCGGCCGGTCTTCTTTCCAGCTCCTTCGCTCGAGCGCCGTCCGCTGGCCGAACGTTTGCTGCGTGACGCGACACAAAAAGGTGTCCTTGATTTTCCGGCGCTTGTGCACGCACCGATTGAGAAGTGGCTCGTTTCGTATCTCTGTCGAACGACGATCACTCCGAATCAGATCACGCTCGGAACCGGAGTTCTCGGTCTAGGCGTGACGCTGCTTTATGCCTGCGGGTATCTTTGGGCTGGAGTGTTGCTCGCCCTCGTTATTGGAGTTCTCGATGGCATTGATGGCAAGCTCGCACGTTTGAAAGCGCAAACGACCAAGCTTGGAAAGAGCGAGCACGACCTCGATTATTTTGTTGAAACGTCGTGGTGGGCGGCGCTGGCGTATCATTTTCATGCCACCGGTCAAATTCGTTACGCTTACGTAATTTTCTCCGCTTTCTTTGCCTTTGATAGGCTGGAACGCGTGGCCAAAAAAGCCGTTCAGCGACGAATTGGTCGAAACCTGGATGATTTCACTCCATTTGATCGTCTCGTGCGCATTGTCGCTGGCCGCCGCAACATTTATACCTGGCTGTTCACCTTTTTTCTTGTCATTGGGGCCCCGGCGACTGGCTTCATTTGGCTCTGTTTCTGGGGGGTGGCGAGCGCGGTCATCCACATCTTCCGTGTGTTCCAAATCGGCTTCACCGGCCAGGATAAAGTTGCGCCAACGTCAACTCCGTCGTGAACGAGGCTTGGCGAGCGGTTGTCAACCTAACACTACTTAAGAAATCGAACTTTCCGCGCCCAGCGGGTGGCTGGCGATGATGCGGCCATCTTTCATCTCGTGGATCCAATCACAGGCTTCAGCGATCACAGGATTATGCGTGGCCAGAAGCAGAGCTTTGCCGCCTTTTTGGACGATGGTTTGCAGCAGTTCAAAGGCGCGCTCCGAGTTGGCAGTATCCAGATTGCCAGTCGGTTCGTCCGCCAGAATGACTCGCGGATCATTGGCGAGCGAGCGTGCGATAGCCACACGTTGTTGCTCGCCTCCGGAGAGATGACGACTGGGTCTTCGCAATTTGTCGCCCAAACCAACTGCTTCCAGCAGGCCGGCAGCGCGTTCGCGCATCTCGCTATCGGAAAGCTGCCCCAGTTTTCGCATCGGAATCATCACGTTCTCCTGCGCGGTGAAATCCTCCATCAGAAAATGGAACTGAAAAATGAAGCCGATGAACTTGCTGCGCTTGTACGCCAACTCGTCATCGCTCAGCTGAGCCACCGGCTCCGATTCAATTGAAACGCGGCCGGCGTCAGGCAGGTCGAGCAGCCCGAGAATGTAGAGCAACGAACTTTTGCCGCAGCCGGACGGGCCGACAACGGCATGGACGCTTCCGGCCTCGACCTTCAGCGACACACCGCGTAGGGCGTGTACGCGTTCTTCTTCTTCGCCAAGGTAGCGTTCGACGCCTTCGCAACTGAGGCAAACGTCCGAGTTCATCGTGAACCTCGTATCGTGACCACCGGCGGCAACTCGGCGGCGCGTCGCGCAGGAACATAACTGGCGATAAACACGGCCAGAATCGCGAGCAAAGTCGCAAAGACGTAATGGCGCCAATCCCATGTCACCAAAAAGTAATTCGTATACAGCAGACCGCGGAGCCGAATCGGTATGTGCGACACGCCCCAGGTCATCAACGCGCCTAATGAACACCCAAGCAGCGATCCCGCCGCAGCGATCAGCGCGCCCTGCCACAAAAAGATCGCGCTGATATCAATCCGGCGGTATCCCATGGAGCGCAAAATCGCGATCTCCTTAATTTTCGCCAGCACCGACATCGTAAGGACGTTGAAAATACCAAAGCCAGCCAGAAGTATGATAAGCGAGACCGTAATCGCGACAGACATTCTCAGGGTCAAAAAAAGTTGCAATGTGCTTTCCTCGCGTTCCTGCCAGCTTGAGGCGTTGTGTTGAAAGAGCGCTTCGAAACGGCTGGCCAGCGCGGGTGCCCGGTTCGGATTACGTAGTTTGTAGATGATCATCGACGCGCCTGAGGGTTGTTGCAGCAGAGCCTGCGCGATCCGGGCATGCGAATAAACCCGGGTCGAATCAATCGAACCGATGCCTGCGCGCGCGATCGCCGCAACGGTGAATCGCCAGTACTCGCCGTTGGGCGCGAGCAATTGCACCGTGTCGCCCACACCGGCCTGGAGTAAGTCTGCCAGGCGCGAACCGATAATGATCGAGCTCGTGTTATTTCGAAAATCATCAAAGTTGCCGTCAATCAATTGGTGCAGAAGATCAGTCGTTTGGGCATGCAAAGCGGGATCGATGCCGTAAAGATCGACAGTCGCGTTCTCAAATCCCGCACGAGCGCTGACCGTTCCGCGCAGGACAGGCGAACAAGAGACGACATTAGAAAATCGCCGGCTCACCCGCATGATTTCATTGGGGTTGCTGATCCCTTCAAAATAAACGCGACGCCCCACGTTTTCTTTAGAGCCTTTCGCGGAAACCATGAGCGGCTCGTAGCGCGGGCGGAAACGCGATTTGACGACGAGCGCGCCATTGCTGCCGATTGTTGAGTCGATGAAATAACGTGCGAAACCCTGGGTCTGCGCCTGTGTGCAGATAAAAATGGCGACGCCGAACACAACGCCGCTAAGGCTCAGAAGCAATGCCCGCTTGCGATGCGTCAAAAACCGCAGCGCGATATAAAGCGGCGGCGTCATGGCGCCTTCGGCGGGGGCGGTGAACTGATGATTCGCTGCCGCACGGTTTCTCCGGGATGAAATTTGTCCTGGTCGGAAGCGATCACGTGGCTGCCTTCTTCCAGCCCACTGGTTACCTCCGTGAAATCGAGCGTGCGAAATCCGAGCCCGACTGTACGCGAATGAACGATACCGCCTTTCACAATTAAGGCTTGATCGACAAGCAGAGCGCGCGTCGGCACCAGAAGAGAATTGTCGTGCGTGCCGGTGATGATGTTCATTTCCCCGGTCATTCCCGCCATCAGATTGTCCGGCGGATTTTCCATCTCCAGCACAACGGTGTAGCGCTGAGTAGTTGGATCGGCAGCCGGTTGGACCGACGTAACGCGCGCGGTGAAACTTCGGGTCCGATAAGCGTATAGTTGCACCTTTGCTTTCATGCCTGGCTTCACTTCGCCCACATCTTCTTCGTTCACTTCGCCGCGAACGTAATTCTTGCGTGACGAAACGGTAAAAAGCTCGTTGCCGTCTGACACCAGTTCACCATCTATTGTCTGCACATTGGTGAGAAGGCCATCGATGGGCGAGCGGACTTCCGCGCTCTTCATCTGGGCTTCCAATTTTCTAGTCGTTTCCTCCATTGAGTTAAGATTGCGATCTCGCTCGATTCGTTCCGTCTCCACCGCACCACGCAATCGGTTCGCTTCGCTTTTCGCCTTTTGATATTCGACCGCCGGCACGTTGCCCGATCCGACGACCTTCTCGAGGCGCTGCAGGTTGTCCTCGGCCGCTTTCAGCAACTCCGTAGAGGGCAGCGGAAGCGCGGCGCGGTCGACGGCGGCCTGTAAATCGGCCCGCGCTTGCTTTAATTGTCGAGCCGTCTCTTCGTCAGCGATGGTTGCGAGCAGCTGTCCCTTTTCGACGTTTTTACCAATTGCGCCGCGACCGGCGGCAAAAGCTTCTGCCAATTGAATGAAGCCGTCATTTTGCGCTCGAACACGGACGACAAATGCCGGTTCAATCCGCACGGTGCCATAAACTGCGGAGATGGCGGTGCCACGGCGGACTGTAACTACCTCCGCCACTGGCATGAGGAAATAGTACGCCAGCGCGATAACGAGGACGAGCGCTGCTCCGCCGCCCCACAAAATCCTTTTTTTCTCCGGCAGTTTCAATTTTGGACGACTAGTGTCATGTCCGTCAGTCTTCTTTGCAATCACGTGGTGCAGCGCCGTTGCGGCTGTGACCGCCGCCTGTTGGTAAATCTTCGAAAGCATTCTTTCCAAGACACAGCATTAAAAACCTACGTTCGATCGGCGAAGAAATTCCCAAGCAACCAAAAACATCGCGAGCGTCGTAGCTCGACGACCAGCAAAGCGTTAAAGCGTTGAACCAGCAGCCGATGTAACGCTTCAACGGTTCAACGAATCACGCTGTTTCAGCCGCGACGACGCGGTGTCGTCCGAAAATTGAAAGTAACGCCCGGTGGCCCGATCCCATTCTGCGACGGCCAGATTGTGCTGATAAACAGCATCCAACAGGCCGCTCCTGGTCGTCAAAAGGGCATTTTCGGTGACGCGGTATTCAAGTGGCGAGACGAGACCGTTGGCGACATTTTCACGAACCGTGTGGGCGCCTTCATCCGCGGCGACAGAGGCTGCCGCAAGCGATCTTTCGCGAGCATCGATGGCCTTAAGGTTGTTGGCGATCCGCGACAGTTCGCGGCTGACATTGGCTTCCAGTTTCCTGCACGTCAGTTCGTTTGTCTCCCGTGCTGCGCGCGCCCTTAACACTGCCCCCCCTACTTTGCCATTATCGATCACTCGCCACGTGTATCCCGCCTTTTCGACAATCTCCGATCCAATAAAGTCCTGTGTTTTGCTGGTTGAGCCTTGGCGATGGATTCCTGTGACGGGGACGTACTCGCCGCTAATGCGTCCGGCGACCTCAGGATAATAGTCGGCCGCGATGATCCGTTGATCTTCGTTGGCAGAACGAACGAATAAACGCGCGAGCTTCAGATCAGCCCTTCGTTGTAAGGCCGCTGCGGTTTCGGATTCCAAATCGAGGTGCATCGTAGCGAACTCCAGGTCGCCTTCCGGCTGGGGCAACGCTGATTCCACAGGATCGATTCCCATCGCTTCCGCCAATCGCAATTGTGCTTCCCGATATGCGCGGTGGGCGCTTTCAACTTGCGGAACCAGTTCCTCGGCCGAGACAGTTGCGCTGGTGAAAGCGCTCCGATCGGCTAAGCCGGCTTCGAAACGGTTCTTCTGAGTAGCGACGTTTTCTTCCAGTTTTTTTCGTTGTTCGTCTCGAATGGACTCCAAAGACCGATTGTAAAGGGCCGTGTAAAACGCCAGCCGCGCCGCGTGTAACTGCTCCACAACCGCGACATTCAACTGCTGTTGGGCGATGAGAACTTCGATGTCGCCGCGCCGGAGCGACGGCGGCACAGCCATGTTGAATAGAACCTGGTCAAGCGCGCCGCGTCCTACGGCAAAGCCTTTTACGCCACTCTCCCCGGACCGGTGACCGGCCTGAACGCCGGCCGGCACGCCCAGTTCGGCGTGAGGCCAGATGATCGAACGAAATACCAGTCGCTGCCCGGCCGCTTGCTCCAAACCGGCTTTGGCTTCCTGAATGGCGGGATTTTTCTCCAGCGTGGTTTGCAGAACACGCTCAAGCGTAATCGCGCAAGCAGAATCCAAAAACGACAAGTACGAAGCGACACTGACCAGAACCAGCGCTGGCAAGGCGCGACCGCCGGAAGCGCCGCGACAAGGTTTCAGCTGAGCGCAGTCTTGCTTCATCGCTGACTCAATTTCTCCGGCGGCTTCGCCACATCGGCAGCCTGCGCAGCATTGCGATTCTCGCGCTTCACGTCTTTGAATTGTGATCCAAAATCGAGCTCTTCGGCTGAACTGGCGCAAGCGTGTGCCAGGCGGGCCAGAGCCACATTGTGCAGATAGATCGCGCTCAATCGCGTCGTGCGCGTCCTGGTGACGTCGGATGCGGCCTGCAGGATGTCGAGCTGTGTCCCCAGGCCCGCAGCGAAATTGCCTTTGGCTGCATCGAGCGCTTCGTCCGCGGTCTGTACGTTTTTTGTTTCGCTTTCGAGCACACGCTGGGCTTGTTGAATATCGAAAAACGCGCTGCGCACTTCCGAGGCGACACTCCGCCGCGCTGCTGCCAGAGCTTGCACGGCTGCCTCGCGCCGGGCGCGCGTCGCTTGCATCCGCCCTTTAGTCGCGAACCCGTCGAAGATGTTCCACGTTGCGTTTATCCCTACGACACCGCCGTAGTTAAATTCCGGACCGACCTCCGGATCACGTTCGCTATAAACTTCATACCCTGAAAAGGCACGCACATGTGGACGCATCGCGCTCTTATCCAGTACATACTGTCGGTCTTCGATCTCAATGTCTTTCTCACGGGCTTTGATGACTGGGCGATTTGCGTTCGCCCGGGCCAGACAATTATTCAGGTCCGCATGATGGGGCCGATATCGCAGTTCGCCGGCAATCTCGAACGGCGGCGCTTGCGCCTCTGGGGGCACGTCGGTGCCGAACAGTTCACTCAATCGCAGATAGGAGTTTTTCAATTCAGTCTGTGCATTGTAAAGTTCTGGGCGCTCGTTGGCCGCGGCGACCTCAGCCCGTTGAATATTCAATTTACTCACGATGCCGGCGCTAAATCTTTCTTGCTGGTTGTTGAGTTCTTCGTCTAAGACTCGCACGGACTCTTCGCGCACGTGTACTTTTGCCCGATTCAACAGCAGTTCGTTGAAGGCAATTCGCACGTCCATTGTCACGCGGGTGACAACTTCCTGAAGTTCATAATTTGCCTTGGCAATGTTCAACTGCGCGATTGCCACCTGGCTGCTTACTGCTCCGCCGGTATAAAGGTTCTGCTCCAGCTTCAGGATTGCATTGTAATCTTCCTGTCGCAGGCTGGTCTCGCTCTGAGTCTGCCGTTTATCGTACAGGCCGCTGGAGCTTAGCGACGGAAGATATCCCGAACGCGCTTCAATAAAGCCGCCCCGCGCTGCCAGCACTTTCTTCCGCGCAATCAGTATTTCCGGGTTATGCTCCTGCGCGACGGCGACTGCTTGTTCGATGGTATACGCGGGGACGGCGCGGACGATGTTCGCGGAACCGGGCATAACGGCAGCGATGAGCATGCTGGTGGCCGCGAGCTTCGAACGCATTTTCGTGTATCTCCCTGCAAGGGCCTTCCTTGGGCAGGAATGCCCCTGACTTTTCCCCTTATAACAGTTCTTGCAAGCTGGCG
>Ga0193721_1000247_pt1 | contig 16520 bp, 14 predicted proteins | sample U2s2metaG_FD_145078 | JGI IMG/M metagenome (GOLD analysis project Ga0193721, IMG submission 145078) | Soil microbial communities from a riparian zone of the East river system, Colorado, United States - U2s2 | ecosystem: Environmental > Terrestrial > Soil > Riparian zone | place: USA: East River...
CCGCGAGGCGCGAACCGCACATATACCTGGTCTTTTTCTTTCTCTGGAACGGTGCCGATCTGCAGGGTCTGCCCTTTGTCCTCCCGCCCGAACACCTTGATCGAGTCACCGAGCTCGACCTTCTGGTCTTTCTTTTGCTCCTGATCGTATAACGTGATTGATCCCAGGGGCTCCGCCAAACCATAAGGGCGTAGGTCGCCACGATCATCGGCTATGAATTGTTGAATGCGCGCCGAGGTGATCTGCGAAATCAAATCGCTTACTTTCCCGTCATCGGCCCGGGCGCGGAGCGGCTTGAGGACATCCCAGTGCTCGCCCTTCTTGTCCAGCTCCATTTCACCAGCGGGCGTTTTCAATGTGACGCGGCGTACCTGCGCAGCCGTCACATCTGTAAGTTTTCTGTCGCGAAATTCCTCCGGTTTTTTGTCGATATCTTTCTTGACCGACTGCGTCGCGAGAAACGTTTCCTTTGAGTTCTGGAAGCGCACATACATTTTGCCTTCCAACGCGGCATCTTTCCCAAACAAAATTTCCGGCGGTTTATCCCGGCCGAGCAGCTTGAGCTTTAGCTTCGGATTGTTCAGGCCATATTCGGTCAGTTTGCTCTTATCGGCGTCAATTTCTTTTGCGGGGATGGTCCCCTCCTTCTGCCACGTTTCCAAGTCCGACAACAAATTCTCGACAAGAGCTCCATCTGCCTGGTCTTTGATCGGCGTTTCCAGTCGCCACTTGTTCTCGCGGCGTCGTATTTCAATCTTTTGGTCGCCATTTTGAATGACGATGCCGTCGATTTTGCTTCTGTCGAAATTGACAACGTTCTGGGCTTGCCGTCTTGCCTCCTCCGTGCTCGGCCGCTTCATTTCAAAGAACCTGAAGTAAGCGACGCCAGCGAGCGCGATGACCGCCAGGATGAGGGTATTCCTCCACTTCATACTAAACGCGCCGCTGCCACCACACCATCGTTCCGATCAATGCCGGCACCAGAGGCATGAACACCAAAAGAATCCAGCGCAACCGGCGCAACGCCTCTTCGTTAAGACTGAAGGTGAGAGGCTTCGGGACCTTCGGCGCGATACCGATAAGCTGTTCCCGACTAAGCAGCCAGTTCACACTGCCCGAGATGAAATCGAGCCCTTGCTGGTCTTGCGTGATCGCGTTGTCCTGAACGAAGGTTGCGTTACTAACTACTACCAACCGCGACGAATTCACCTGGACCCGCTGATCTGCACTGCCCCCTTTTTCGACTGCCGCTCCGATTGTGAGCGGCATATTATTACTTTGCTTCGCATCGGCCTCTAGTTTTGCCTGGTCGTCCGTGTTGTAGTCGGTTTCTGCAAAATAGCCTTTTTCTGCCTGGATCAGCGGCTCCACCCGTATGTTGGCGACGCGGACCCGGTCCTGCTCAGGGGTGAGCGAAGATGTGCCTCCTAAGAAGAGCGCCCGCACGTCGGCCAGCCGCTTTGTGATTGGACTGTCCCCTAGGAAGCGCGCTTGCACGTCTCGCGTTAGTGCCAGCTCCTGGATACCGGTCCGCAAGAAAACCATCAGTCTGTCGTCATTCATTTTGACACCCAGTTCGTTGACAAAGCCGCGGAGCTTCGGCGTTTTCCACGTTGGATCCAGCAAAAGCAGTATCCGCCCCTGTTTATCCCAGAAGTCGCGCAACAGTTTCATTTCGCGATCGGAAAAATCGTATTGCGGTCCGACAATCATCACGGCTTTCACGTCAAGTGGAATTGCATCGAGATCGAGCAGGTTCAGTTCCTGAAACTTGATGTTTTCGTTTTCGATAAACGTTTTCAACACGGTGATCGGGCTGCTGGTTTCCGAAAGCGACGGTTCCTTGTGACCGGTGACATAACCAAGGGTCTTCTTTTTCCCTTCGACAAGATCCATCATTGCGCTCGTGATGGCTTGCTCGCCTTTGAATGCAGTCACACGAGGGCCTTCGCCGAACGCCGTTCCGCTCTGGTCGAAATCGGCCATCTCGGATGCCTTAACGGTCTTATTACGACCCTCGTAATCGAGCACCAAAAGACTTTCGTCCGTGACAACCTTGTATTTGTCGAATAACTCCTTGGCGCGGGAAAGATTCCGCTCAGGATCGATATGCTCGACGTCGACCTTTCCCTTACCGGCATACTGATATTCCGTAAGCAAATTCTGAACATCCCCAGTAATCGGTGTATTCGGCGCAAAGAAAACCGTGATGCGCATCTTGCTCTTGAGCGTATCCAGAAAACGCTTCGTTTTGTCTGAAAGCGCATATTTTTGGTCCCGGGAAAAATCCCAACGCGCGTAGTGCTTAAAGGCGAATGAATTCACCATTGCAACGACAAATAAGATCAACACGATCTGGACGAGAACGTTGAAGCCGATGCGAATCCGGCCAATTTTCTTCTCTGAGAGCGCCCGCGGCTTTTTGGTCTTGTCAGGCATTTGTTAAAGCCTCCATTTGCGGGATTGGAATGCCTGATAGGTGAGCGTCAGCATCACAACGGTCATGCTCAGGTAGAGCACGATCGGCCGGGTATCGATTACGCCCCGAGAAAATGTCCCCATGTGTTCAATCGCGGAGAAGTAACCCAGCAAATCGCGCGTTGTGGAAGTAACATCCAGAAGTATGAACTGAACCAGGCCGAGAAAAAATAACAGGGTAATTGCGCAGAAAGAAATAACCGCAGCGATGATTTGGTTCCTGGTTAGAACAGACGTCAGACAGCCAATGGAGAGATAAAACATTCCCAGCAATAAGAGCATCAAATAGGAGCCAAAGTATGCTCCGGCGGAGTGCGCAGCTGGCTGGTTTGCTATTTTCGCAAAAATCCAAAAGTAAAGCAGTGTCGGGATCCAGAGAATGAGGTAAAAGACCAGTGCACCGAAAAACTTCGAGAGTACCACCTGCCAGTCGCGCACCGGCGCAGTAGTAAGCGGCTCAATGGTGCCGAGCTTAAATTCTTCGGCGAACAGGCGCATCGTAATCAGGGGAAAGATCAGAACGAATGCGAACCAAAAGAAGACCGAATTAAAAAAGGCTTCCTGCGCCGTGTACTGCACCTGGCGCTGGTTCATGAAGGAGACCTGAAAGTAAAAATCAATCCCGCTGACGATGAGGAAAAAGATCAGCACGATATACGCGATCGGAGAATGGAAATAGCCGCGCATCTCGCGCGAGAGCAGAGTGTAAAACTTACGCATGGCCGCGAAGCGATGGAGTGGTGGAGTGTTGGAGTAATGGAGTAGTGACGTACTCCTCAGGATCTTCAGCGATACGATCTATCCAGTCTTCACCTCCACGTTTTTGCTCCAGCTTATCAAACAGACGTAGCAATCGGTTCTCGACTTCATAATGCAGAACGTCGACGTCGTGGAAACGCGACTCTGTAATTTGCCCGGTCTGCTTAAGACCAATTGCACGCGTCATCGTTTCAGCCAATGAACCAAGTGCGTAAGACAAAAATTGAATGTATTCATTAAGCGATCGTCGGCCGTATCCCTCAGAGATGTTTGCAGATACCCACTGCGCGGCATCGGCTATTTGCGAGCGCAGCTTGAAATCAATTTTGTTCTCGGTAAAAACGGTCGCCCAGACGAGCTCGAACAACTCGAGTGCTTTTTGCCAAACAATCAGCTTCATGTAGCCGCGATTCTTATTCCGAAGCTCAGTTTCGTAATTCATAACTCCACTACTCCGACGCTCCATTACTCCACCACTCCACTGCTAGACGAGGTCAGGATGCGTGAGCTCGACGAACACATCCTCGAGCGTCGCTCGACGCTGGGTTAATTCGCGCACCGCCCAGTGGCGATTGGCGGCCAGCCGAAAGACCTCTTCGCGCACATCTGCCCCCGACTCCACCCGTAGCGAAAACCTCTTCCATTCATCCTCACCGTCGGTAACCACGTCTCGCACACCTGAAATCTTCTTTAGTTCCTCTGCGGCGTTATCCTTTCCGACTTTTGCTTCAAGCACCACGCCGCCAGCTTGCCTGATTTTTCCGAGCAAATTATCCGGCGTATCGCACGCTTCGATTCGACCCTTATGAATGATGATCACACGGCTGCAGGTCATCTCTACCTCCGGCAAAATGTGCGTCGAAAGCAAAATTGTGTGGTGCTTGCCCAGGTTCTTGATTAGCTCGCGCACCTGGCGGATTTGATTTGGATCGAGACCGATCGTCGGTTCATCGAGGATGAGAAGATCAGGCTCTGCTAACAGCGCATCCGCCAAACCGACGCGTTGTCGATAGCCTTTAGAGAGAGTCCCGATCAGCTTCTTTTTCACTTCCTTGAGACCGCAGAGTTCCTCTACATCACCGACACGTTCCGCAACCCGGCGATGCTGCACTCCCTTTAGCGCCGCGCGATAATTGAGATATTCCGTCACCCGCATGTCGCTGTAGAGCGGCACATTTTCCGGCATGTAGCCGAGGTGCGACCGTGCTTGGAGCGATTGTTCAAAAACGTCGAATCCAGCGACAGTGACGCGCCCTGAAGTAGGCGGCATAAAGCCAGCGAGGATGCGCATGGTCGTTGTCTTACCCGCGCCGTTCGGCCCTAGAAATCCCATGATTTCGCCCTGGCTAACCTCGAAATTCAAATCCTGAATCGCAGGCTGACCAGCATAGCGTTTTGTTAGATTTTCAACTGTAATCATTGTGCGATATTTCGATGAGACAACTGAGGCGCGATTGCGTTGCCAAATTTATTAGCGCGCTTTTAGGCTCACGTTCGCGAGTTGTCGGTTTTTTCCCTCGGCACCGATTACGCCGACGGTGAATTCCACGTCTGCGCCGCTGTCTACGGATCGAAGCAGGTCCTCGACCTGTTTAACTGAGCTAACATCATATTTGCCTACACGATAAATCACCAACCCACGCTCAGCGCCCGCTTCATCTGCGGGGCTGCCCGGTTCGACCGAAGCAATTAACACGCCCCGCCCCTTCGCATAGCCGAGCGCGTCACTTAATTCCTGGCTCAAATTTTGCAGCTGCATTCCAAATAACTTCTCCGCGTTCGAAATCGATGTTTCTTCGGTAACAGGCGCGGTCTTCGTCGTGGGCTGTATGCGCGCCGTCTTCTTAAATCGATTGACGCTATCACGCACGACCTGCGCCGGAATGGCGAAACCGAGGCCCTGCGTGGGGACCCCTTGCGGCGTGAACGCCATTTTTGCCGACGCAATGCCGACCAGCCGACCGGAGACATCGATCACGGGCCCACCGCTGTTACCGGGATTAATCGCCGCATCGGTCTGCACGAGGTCTTTATATTCGGTCTCGTCCACTGTGATATTGCGCTTCACCGCGCTAAGGACGCCCCGGCTGATGGAACTGCCGTAGCCAACGGCATTGCCTACTACAATCACTGTCTGGCCAAGCAAGTTCGGAGAGATGTTATCGAGGCTAATGAACGGAAATGCGCTTTGCGCGTCGATTTTAATGAATGCCAGATCGGTTTTGTCGTCGCCGGTAATGTAGTGAGCGTTGTAGGTTTTGCCGTCGTTTGTCGTCACGTGAATTTTCAAGTCCGCGGCGCGCTCGACTACGTGTTGATTGGTAACAATGTAGCCACCCGGATCGATAATGAAACCGGAGCCGAGACTTTGCAATGTCTGGCGAATTTGGCGCGGCCGAATCCGGTTATAGCCGAAGAATTGCGCATACACATCCTCAAATGGATCGCGCACGGTGCGTCGAACTACACGCTCGGTATTGATGTTTACCACTGCCGGCAACACCTTGCCTACAGCCAAAACGGTCGGTTCCGAAGCCGGGTCAGCTTGTGCAAAGCAGGATGCCGAGAGCGCGAGGATCAACACGGCAACAATCAGCAAGCTGCCCAGAGCGCTGGATACCGGTCTCATAGTTGCTCCACAATCTGGGCCGGCATCAGAGGGCGCAGCTGTGGATACGCTTCGGCGATTCTCATAAGGTCGAGCTCGTCTTTTTTCCGCTTTGTCGACCTGCGTTGTTCATCTTGCCATGCCCACACTTTGCCGTGGACAATATCTTCCAAACTGGCCACCGGAATGCGGCGACTGAGAACTTCACGTTCTGTTGCACGACCGAGGAAGTCCTGATAGCGAACGTCCGTCGTAAATTGGACATTTAGCTTGCTCCCAGGACGTTGCGCGTTCATCGAATGCTCGAATCGTTTCACACGAAATCTAGCGGCTTCCAGTTCACGTCCGATCTGTTCAAGGTTTGCTGCAACCACCACGAGATCGACATCCACTGTGTAAACCGGTTCAACGTAGCAATTCACCGCCAGTCCCCCGATCAAGCACCACGGCTTATTTTCGTTCAGCACGGTGACGAGTTCAGCGAAATCGCTCGCCCCCCCATTTGTTACCGATTCGTAGATTTCTGCAGCAGTCATTTGCGTTTAATTCGTGACGCAGACAATCGTGTCTGCGTTGCGAATGTTCGCAGACAGGATTGTCCGCATCAGTTGGCATTGTCAACTTGCCGCGCCCGCGCATTGTAGCCACGGCCCTGTGGGCCGTCGGGGGTCGCGTTATTCCCGTAATACCGGCCAGGCCGGTGGCTACAGCACTTGCCGCGCTACGTAATCGTCGGAGATTAAATCGCTATGCGTACATCAATGGATGCTCGCGCAAATGTCGACCTGATCGAGGAGAACTACCGGCGCTGGCAGGAAAATCCTGAATCAGTCGATTCGGGATGGTCTGCGTTTTTCGAGGGATTCGAACTGGGGAATCTGCCGCAACGTGACGGGGCGACGGTGGCGGAAGCCGAGGCTCGCGAGGCAGCGTTGCAGACTCGTGTCGACGGTCTGGTGTATGCCTATTGTTCGCTGGGGCACACGATTGCACGCGTCGATCCACTAGCAGAGTCGCGACCGAAAAATCCGTTGCTCAGTTTGAGTGAGTTCGGATTTAGCGAATCAGATCTTGATCTTCGCGTTTCGTCGAAATTTTTCCTCGACAATCGGCCTATGACCTTGCGCGAAATGATCGCCGGCCTCGAGAGAATTTATGCCGACTCCATCGGCTCGGAATTCATGCATATCCAGGACCCGCGCATTCGCGAGTGGGTGCGGATGCGGTTGGAAACGCGACCGCAAAAGCATTCGACACCGCGCGAGGTTCAGGTAGCGCTGTTGCGCGCGCTGCTCGAAGCCGAATCGTTCGAGATCTTCCTGCACACGCGCTACGTGGGACAAAAACGGTTTTCCCTTCAAGGCTCGGAATCGCTCATGGTGATTCTCGATACGATCCTGCACAGGTGCCCCGAAGGTGGCGTCGAGGAAATTTGCATGGGAATGGCACATCGCGGGCGCCTCAACGTCCTCGCGAATTTTTTGCGCAAATCGCTAAAGGTCGTCTTTACGGAATTTAGCGAGAATTACATTCCTGATTTGGTGGCCGGGGATGGCGACGTGAAATACCATCTCGGTTATCGCGCGGTGCGCAGACTTGCTTCAGGCGGCGAGGTTGAGATTCGCCTCTCCTCTAACCCGAGTCACTTGGAAGCTGTCGATCCCGTGGTCGAAGGGAACGCTCGCGCGCGACAACGGATTCGTGGAGATACCGAGCACCGGCGAAAAGTTTTGCCGCTGCTCGTGCACGGCGATGCGGCTTTCATTGCACAGGGAATCGTAGCCGAGACACTCAACCTGTCTCAACTACATGGTTACAGCACCGGCGGCACCATTCACATCGTGGTGAACAATCAAATCGGCTTCACCACGCTTCCCAAAGACGCGCGATCATCCTCCTATGCCACTGATATTGCCAAGATGATCGAGGCGCCGATTTTTCATGTGAATGGAGACGATCCGCTGGCCATTAAGTTTGTTAGCGATCTGGCGTTCGATTTTCGCCAGCAATTTGGGCGAGACGTGGTGATCGACATGTATTCCTATCGCCGCTATGGCCACAACGAAGGCGACGAACCCTCGTTTACCCAGCCCGATCTCTACGCAAAGATCGAGAAACGGCCTTCGGTCACGCAGCTTTACAAACGCGAGCTACTGGAAGCTGGAACACTAAGTGAAGACGACGCTGCCTCGCTGGAAACCGAGTTCGCTCTGCGGTTGGAGATGACGCGAGACGAAGTCAGCGCAATTGAAAAGCGGAAGGCCAGTGAAAAGGCCAGATTCAAGGAATCGACGGCTATATTTCAGCCGGAATACACAAGCACTTCGGAGCCGACGTCGATCAGCGAGAAAACGCTGAAAATCATTGTCGATGGTCTTACCCGCATACCAGAAGGCTTCGAGGTTCAGCCGAAGATAAAACGCATCGTCCTCGATCACCAGCGCGAGGTCTTTGACGAGGGCGGCCCTTATGAATGGCATTATGCCGAAGCGCTCGCTTTTGGATCATTGTTGTTGGAGGGAATTCCGGTTCGGTTGTCGGGACAGGATAGTTCGCGCGGGACCTTCAGCACACGGCACTCGGTCCTTTACGACGCGAAGACCGGCAGGCCCTACGTCCCACTCATGCACCTGGCCGAAAAACAGGCGCGCATTTGCATTTACAACAGCCCGCTCTCGGAAGCTGCCGTGCTTGGATTTGATTACGGCTACTCGCTGGATTACCCAAAAATGCTCTGCTTGTGGGAAGCGCAATTCGGCGATTTTGCTAATGCCGCGCAAACGGTCATCGATCAGTTCATCGTCTCAGCAGAATCGAAATGGCAGCGGCCCAGCGGCATTGTGCTGCTACTCCCGCACGGCTACGAAGGCCAGGGCGCGGAACACTCCAGCGCGCGACTCGAGCGCTTTCTGCAAGCATGTGCCGAGGACAACATCCAAGTGTGCAATCTCACCACCGCCGCGCAGTATTTTCATGTGTTGCGACGCCAGATGAAACGCGACTTCATCAAACCGCTCATCATTATGACTCCAAAGAGTCTATTGCGCGCCAAGTTCGCGTCGTCGCCTGCGGAAGAATTCATCCATGGCCGGTTCGAGGAAATTCTCGGCGCGCCAGAGACTGATCCCACCGACAACGTAAAGCGGATCATCTTTTGCTCAGGCAAAGTGTATTACGATCTGCTGAAATATCGCGCTGAGCGCAAGATTGATGATGCAGCGATCATTCGCATCGAGCAACTGTACCCACTTGCAGAAAAAAGGCTGCGCGAGATGCTCAAGCCGTTTTCAAAAAACGCGAAGCTCGTGTGGTGCCAGGAAGAACCGCAAAACATGGGCGCTTGGACTTTCATCGAGCCACGATTGCGCACGCTCTTTTGCAGCGAAATCGCCTACGCGGGACGGGACGCCGGCGCCAGTCCGGCTGTCGGCGCACTAGCCCGCCACAAACGCGAGCAAGCCCGCCTCGTTGCCGACGCGTTTTCGCTTTGAGCTGACTTTGCGCAGACTGCCAGAATTGTAGGGCGTCTGTGTCAGACGCCAGTCACTTCTATCAGAGATCGCGCTAGAAAGAATGGCGATGCAAAATTTCATCTGCGTGCAATGCGGAACGCAGTTTGCTGAGAGCGCACAGCCGCCATCACACTGTCCGATTTGCGAAGACGAACGACAATTTGTGCGTCACGGAGGCCAGGAATGGACGACGCTCAAAATGGGAGGGCAAGCGCTCCGCTTGCCGACCATTGGTTTGGCAACCGATGCGGTTGCCCTACAATCTGGGGTCTCGTGCGCTAATCAATTGATCTACAATGCGCGTCAGAGCAATCGCAGCTGGCTCGCGCACCAGTCGGGTTGCGAATCGTGAGACCGGCGTTTCCTCGGGATTTACTTCGATAAGTTCACCCCGAAAGCGTTCGGGACTAGCCCGCAGCGCCCAATCGACGATATATCCAAAAGTCGCAGTGGTTCCGGCGACAATGACAAGATCGCAAACTCCACCACCGAGATAACCTTCAACTCGCTGCATTTCGGTCCACGGGAGCCGCTCCCCAAACCAAACGACGCCGGGTCGCATGAGGGCATCGCACGCCGGACACCTTGGAAGGTCGACATCGTTTTCCGAGGTAGAGGCGATTGACCTCAATCGCCCGCTCTCGGATTGAACTGCGCGAGCGGCGGGCGGTTCAGGTGAACCGCCCCTACCTAGGTACGAAAAATGACAGCGCGAACACCTGGTCACGAAAATGTCGCCATGAATCTGCACCATCTTTTCCTTCGGGAGTCCCGCACGCGCGTGCAGGTCGTCCACGTTCTGAGTAACGAGCAGGAACTGGTCGGCGTGTTGGGCCAGTCTCGTGATTGCTTCGTGCGCTGCATTCGGTTGCGCGTTGCGGATGCGGTGCCGGCGTTCGCGGTACCATTCCCAAACAAGTTTCGGATCTCGCGTGAATGCTTCCCGTGTTGCTAGCTGTGACGGATCGAGGTTTCGCCAGTAGCCGTCCTTTCCACGAAAGGTCGGAATTCCGCTTTCAGCCGAAACGCCGGCGCCGGTGAGAACGAGAACACGCACAACATAAGATCGATAGGCGGCGGCGATTTCCAAGTCAGCCACTACACAATACTGGCGTCGTTGCGTAACCTGGGCGGAGGCGACCGCTTGCCTCTGTAGCGGCGTTCTTCAAGCGCCGCATTTCGCGTCCTAATCTACGTCAGTCTTTGATCCACCGCTCCGGGTTTCGGATGTTTATACGACAGCCACAAAAACAGGAACCCGACAATCGGAATCACGATGCCCATTGGCAGAACCACTCCCACATTACCCGGCGAGAAATTATGCGCCACTACCATCTGGTAAATGTGCCCTGCGGCTGCTCCCCACGCGAAAGCCGAAGGCGGAATCAGTGTCGCGAAGCGAAACGGCAAGCTCGCCCTGAACGCAATGACTCCTGCGATTCCCACGCCCAAACTGGCGAATCCCACTTCTGCCTGAAACGGGCTGTTTTCCCAACCAATGAATTCTGCCGCCAGATCGCCAACGAAGACATGGAAAACGAAATTCACGAGATTGTTTATCCCTATCGTGAAAAGCAGGTAGTAAGAGAACAATGCCTCGGCAACTACATCGGCCCGCAGCGGCTTCGGCTTGTTGACTAATGATAGCACTCCGGCAGCTAAACCGATGATGAGAAAGCTGAAGAAATAGTTAGCTATGAAAAAAATTAAGAGCCCAGAAAATTTCGACTCATCCATGCGCCGGATCCTAACGGATCGGCAAACGTTGTTAAGCACGAATAGCGCAGGCTCGGTTTCAAAAGGCTGTTAATCATCAGACCTGAGCGGCAGTGTTTCCGCGCTTCCTTGATGATGAAACCTACAACGCGCTGAATTCCTTGCCGCGTTCGAGCGCCAATTCGGCTTTAAGATTCTCCAGGTCCCGGCCGACACTCGCGACAGCAGTGAGTTTGTCGCCGGCACGGAAAATCACGCAGGCGTCTTTCGCTTCCAAATCGCCAGATGCAACTGCGCGATCGTCTCTGCTGCCGTGGCCGACGTAGCGGATGGCCACGTCGAAATGATTGCTCCAGAAAAATGGAGGGATCACGAACGCCTCGCGTGCGCCGAGAATGTTGCGCGCCGCAGTTTGCCCCTGCCGTTCTGCCACCACCCAGTGTTCCACTCGAATTCGGCCTGCGCGCGGATCGGGCCACTTTGCGATATCGCCGGCGGCAAAGATTCCCTGGATGTTCGTCTCTAGAAATTCATTGACCAGCACGCCGTTGTTGGTGGCGATGCCTGCTTTTTCGGCAAGTGCAATGTTCGGGCGCACGCCGATCCCAACGACCACCAAGTCGCAGTCCAAAGTCGTTCCATCATCCAACTGCACGTGGCGATCTTTTATGACTGCTGGCGTTCGCCCGAGATGAAACTTTACTCCGTGCTCCTCGTGAGTTTTGCGAATCAATTGACCTAGTTCGCGTCCGAGAATCTTTTCGAGCGGCAACGAGCCTTTCCCGACGACTGCGACTTCAAGCTTGCGCTCGCGCAACGATGCCGCCACTTCCAAGCCAATGAAGCTTGCGCCGATGACTACCGCGCGCTTCGCGTTTTTCGCTTTCTCGATGATGCGTCGGCTGTCGCTTAGCGTTCGTAAATAACAAACATGCGGCAAATCGTCGCCCGGAATTTGAAGCCGCACAGGCTCCGCGCCCGTTGCCAACAACAGCGCGCCGTAGCCTAACGAACGGCCGTTCGAGAGCGTGACCTGTTTCTTTTGCGTATTAATTGCCGTTGCCGATGTGTTTGTGAACGTTTCGATCTTTTGCTCGCGATAAAAATCTGCCGAGCGCAATGGGATCCATTCTTCCGGCGCTGAGCCTGCGAGATAATCTTTGGAAAGATTGGGCCGATCGTACGGCAGAAATTCGTCAGCGCCGATAAGCGTGACCGGCCCGTCGTAACCTTCGCGGCGCAACATTTCCGCCGCGGCATTGCCGGCTGCGCCTGCGCCAACGATCACCACGCTCGCTGGCGACGATTTTGGTTTGCGCGCTGGTTTTTTCTCTTTCCTGCCGACCACGAAAAAACGCCGGCCCCGTTTATCAATGTTCCAGCAAGGCGTATCGCTCAACGCCGGCGCACCGATCGCCTCACCCGTGCGAAGGTCGAAGCGGGCGTGGTGCCACGGGCAGCGCACGGTGCAATCGACCATCAATCCTTTTGCCAATGGCCCACCGTAATGCGTGCAAGTAGCGCCGATCGCAAAAAGTTGAGACCCTTGTCGGGCCACGAGAATTGCTTCACCAAACGCGTGCCCCAGAAGCATTCCTCCATCCTGCACCTCGTCGATGTCGCAACCCTTTTCGAAATCCGGGCCTTCGAGTTCGCGCGATGCTTCAGCCATAAAATCTTCGTTCGCTGCGTCAAATTGGAATCGCGCCGGAACGACGCAGCGCGCCTAACCTCCTGCCGGTTCCGCCGGTCCGCTCTTTGCACCCGAAAGCAAATCGACTCGCACGAGCGGATCGTTCGGCAATACTATTGGGCCTTCCCAACGAAGGAAGCCAGCCGGCGCAGGATTCGTCAGCCAAACTTTTGTGTCCGGCACAGTCACAAACAGCTTTGCGATCAGCGGAATTTCCGGATGAATAATGAACTGATCTCCTCTTAGCGAACGTCCGCCCATTCTCATGCGGTCGACCCCGCCATGGGAAATCTTCACTGTTACAACTTGCGGGTTGAGCGTCGGAAATGGCGAAAAACCAACTGCCTTGAGCTCAATCTGTTCACCCTTAAGGAGCTTCTTGCGCAGATTACTCAATGCGATCGTGAAGCCGAATCCGGCAAACGTCCGGCCGGGTTCAACATCGATTTTTTCGCTCACATCTTTGTTGTCTTTGCGGATGTGCGCGCTGGCCATTCCCGACGCGAAGTCGACACTGAACTCGCGCTGTGGTTTTCCATGCATCAGTTCCTTCCACGACCATTGTTCTTGCCTCAGCTCACCGTCTTGCCGAAATCGCGCCTTCTCCTCAAAAAACTGTCCGTGTGGCAATCTGTACGTGATGACCACGTAAAGATGATGATCTTCGACCCACTGCCTGAACTCTCCATCCGCAATTTTTCTTCCGTTGGCCTCGCAGAGTCCCGGATAACCATGCGCCGCGCCTGCCAGCTCTGTTACTTCGATCGCGGAGGCGGGTAGCGTGAGCCATCCGGCAACAAAAATCGAGAAAAGAGCTGCCAGTTTCCTTTCTGCAAACATACCTGTACACCTATCGCCTTGGGACACAGCAACGGCGGCACTCGACGAGCGCCGGAGTCGCGGATTTTGGTAACGGGGTAGTTACCAAGTTGGTGAATGTTTGTAATCGACAATCGTCAGACGGTCGTTATAGTCGCGGGTAATGAGCGTTGACATCACGTGTTCGGTAAAGACCGTAGGTGGCTCGCGGTCTGTCCCAACGTCGGCGCTCGAAGTCTGGCGATAACAAGCGACCGTTTTTCAACGGGCGCTGATTACTCTCTCTTCTCCACAAGGGAGATTTGTCTCTGCCCAATGAAAATAACCTAAACCTTTTTGAAAATATGTTGATAGTGATGAAACCAAGCGCCACCGCGCGCGATATCGATGCGATCGTAAACGTGGTTGAGGCGATTGGTTTGCGCGCGCACCCAATGCCCGGTGCGACGCGCACCGCGATCGGGATTACAGGAAATCAAGGTCCGGTCGATGGCCGGCGTTTTGAAAATTTGCCGGGCGTTGCAGAGGTCATCCGTGTCACCAAACCGTACAAGCTGATCACGCTCGATCTGCGTCCAGACAAAACGATTGTGCAGATCGACGGTGCGACGATCGGCGGAAGCGAACTCGCCATCATCGCGGGACCTTGCGCGATCGAGAGCCGCCAGCAGGCGTTTGCTGTAGCAGAAGCAGTCAAACTAAGCGGTGCACGTTTCTTCCGCGGATGCGTTTGGAAACCCCGAACGTCGCCCTACACATTCCAGGGGTTAGGCGAGAAGGCGTGGGAAATCATGACCGCGATCCGCAATGAATTCGGGTTAAAGATCGTCACCGAAGCTGTTGAGGAGTCGCATGTCGGTCTTATCGAAAAGTACGGCGATGTGATTCAAATCGGTGCCCGCAACATGCAGAACTTTTCGCTTCTAAAGCGCGCCGGTCGATCCAAGTTGCCTTTGCTGTTGAAGCGCGGGATGGCTGCAACACTCGAGGAATGGTTGCTGGCAGCCGAGTACATCATGGCTGAAGGCAACTACAGCGTAATTCTTTGCGAACGGGGTGTTCGCACCTTCGCGCAGCATACGCGTAACACACTAGACCTCGCCTCGGTGCCCGCGATCCGGCGCATTTCGCATTTACCGGTGATCGTCGATCCGTCACATGGCACCGGTACCGCGTACATGGTCACCCCGCTCGCGCGCGCCGGAATCGCGGTGGGAGCGGACGGCCTCATGATCGAAGTTCACAATCAACCGGAGCTTGCTCTTTCCGATAGCGCGCAGGCTTTAACACTTTCGGAGTACGCGCAGCTCATCGAAGAAGTTCACGCCATTCACCAGCTCACCGCATCGGTATCATGACAGGATTGCGAAGAGAACCTGGTGCGAGTTTAAACCGAGAGGGCAACCACTGTAGCCACGGCCCTGTGGGCCGTCTCGCTAGGGCTAAGCAGCACCTGTGTGGACCGGCCACAGGCCGGTGGCTACAGATTTGTGAAATCGCTGCGAACAACGTCTAAGCGATGCTTCTGCTAATCGACAACTACGACTCTTTTACCTACAACCTCGCGCAGTATTTCGGCGAGCTCGGCTGCGATATTGTGGTCAAACGCAACGACGAAATCTCAATTGATGAAATCGCAGCGCTAGCTCCACAACACATCTGCATTTCTCCTGGCCCCTGCACGCCGCGCGAAGCTGGTATCAGCAAGGAAGTCATCCTGCGCTTCGGCCAGCAGATTCCGGTTCTCGGCGTTTGCCTCGGTCATCAATGCATCACCGAAGCGTACGGCGGGAACGTCGTCCGCGCTGAGCGCCTGATGCATGGAAAGTCATGTATGATCAGCCATGACGGCAGCGCGCTTTTTTCAGATTTAGCGAACCCGTTTGAAGCCGGCCGGTATCATTCGCTCGTCGTCGAGCGATGTTCATTTCCCGAGTGTCTCGAAATCACCGCCGAAAGTGACGACGGAGAAATCATGGCACTGCGTCACCGCGAATTCCCGGTGCACGGAGTGCAATTTCATCCCGAATCGGTGCTTACACGAGATGGTAAGAGCATCCTCGCGCGATTCCTCGCTGTCGCACCCAAAACTTCGATAACGCGTCACAAATTGCTTCAGGTATGAAAGCTCCAATAAAATCCCTGGGTTTCTGGCCGCCTCTCCTCTTGCTGCAAGGGGAGAGGATTGAGGTGAGGGGTTCCAAAACAGCGCGGGAACTGAAGCTGCAAATCCTCACCCTACCCTCTCCCTTGGAAAGGGAGAGGGTACTAAACCGCCCCATGTAAGTAAGAGGAGTCAAACCCGATCCATGAAATGACCGCACAAGTCACTCCATCGCTGGACGAATTCCTGGCACTCACGAAACACGGCAATGTCATTCCTGTGTTCGCCGAGCTCGTTGGCGATTGCGAAACACCGGTCTCGGCGTTCAAAAGATTTAGCCACGGCGGTTACAGCTTCCTTTTTGAATCAACGGAAAAAAATGACGTGTCCGGCCGCTTTTCGTTCGTCGGATTCGAGCCACGATTAATTATTCAAAGCTTCGGGCGCGACATCCGCATTGTGCGAGACGGCATCGAGGAACAGTTCAGTACGAATACCGATCCGCTCGACGAGCTCCGCAAGCTTATGGCGCGGCATCAATTTGTTTCGCGCGCCGAACTGCCACGGTTCGCCGGTGGCGCGGTCGGTTTTCTCGGCTACGAAGCGATTCGATTCTTCGAACCGAAAGTTCCCGCCGCACGCAAGGACGACCTGCAACTACCCGATATGCTCTTCATGCTTACCGGTAACGTCCTCATCTTCGATCATCGGCTGCGCACTTTAAAAGTCGTCGTCAACGCTTTTCTCGACGATCGGCCGCCGGAAAAAGTCTATGCGCGCGCCGTGGAATCTGTGGATTCCATTCTACAACAATTGGCCGGGCCGGTGGAT
>Ga0193721_1000248_pt1 | contig 16503 bp, 7 predicted proteins | sample U2s2metaG_FD_145078 | JGI IMG/M metagenome (GOLD analysis project Ga0193721, IMG submission 145078) | Soil microbial communities from a riparian zone of the East river system, Colorado, United States - U2s2 | ecosystem: Environmental > Terrestrial > Soil > Riparian zone | place: USA: East River...
GCCTCGGACAAAGGGATCGCGTCCGTGCCGGAGCATTCGCCGACCGGAACGGGCTACCACGTGAGTATGAGCGTTTCTTGGCTTTGGGTGGAACCGCCGGGTCGCCTCCTGCCGTGGCGCCACGGCTCCAGTTCGCTTTGTACTTCTACGGTTGGCCAATCGGCAAACTGACTATTCTGGGCCAAGGAGAGTTCCGCTTCGAGTATGCCGCCGGCTGGTCCCTTGCTCTGTCGCCAGATCTGCCCTTGAGAGACAGCGGACCGAGCTATGAGGGACCGCGGCTGCCAGCGTTCTTTGACAACCTCTTGCCCGAGGGTTGGACGGAGGAGGTCGTCGCGGCGAGCTACAAGATCGCCAAGGAAGACCGCGTGGGACTCCTTGCGACAACCCACAAGTACCTCTCAAACCTGACGCTCCGCCCCCTTCCGATTCCCGAAGCTGAGCTCGTTTATGATGCACTGCGAGTGAGTTTCTCACAGCTTGCGGCGGATCCGGCGACAGTACTCTCTGTCAATGAGCACGTCGGTTTCGCACCAGAAGCACGCGAACTGTGGCAGGCACTGCGGGAGAGCGGCGCGGTTCGCCTCTCCGGCGTGCAGCCCAAGTTGCCGGTCTCTTTGGGGATGGTGGAGGGTAGTCTCGTGCTGGATGTTGGTGACCTTCGGCATTCGTGCACGCACATTCTCAAGCTGCCTGTGCAATCCTATCCAAATCTGGTGGAGAATGAGTGGGCATGCCTAGAACTCGGCCGCAACGCGGGACTGCTTGTGCCAGAAGCCAGAGTCATCACCTTCCCAGGGAAGAGCCAGCTCCCCCAACCGGCTCTTCTGGTGGAGCGCTATGACATCCCAGCCTCCGCCGATCTTGAGCGCGGTGGTCCGTCGCTGCCACTTTTCCTACAAGAAGATGTTGCGACCCTCCTGGGCCTTGACCGTCGCCAGAAATACGATCCCTCATTCGAGTCCATTACTCGGATGTTGACGGAACTCCCACTTGACCGAGCGTTTGGTCGTGAGGGCTTATGGGCTTACCTGAGGCATGTTGCGTTCTCATGGGTAATCGGCAATGGAGACCTGCATGCGAAAAACATCTCGGTACTCCAAGTGATGCACGCGGGGCGGCCAGGCGAAGCGCCAGCTCTAAGCCAGACCCGCTACGCACCTGCGTACGACCTCGTCAATACTAGGCTCGTAATCCCTGGAGACCTTTTCGCTTTGCCAATTGCTGGACGGAAGAACAACCTGCGTTGGCGCGACTTTGCTGGCCTAGCGGAACTATGGGGGGGAACCGCCGCTGAAGTTCGCGGGCTACTCGAGGAGGTAGTGGCCGCGGTTCAGAAGACGCTCGACGAGATACTATCCAGGAGCCGACTCCCCGAAGGATCCGTCAAGAAGTTTAGGACCATCGTTGAAGGCAACATCGGGACGCTGCGCCTATAGAAGTCTTAGCCACACAACTCGATCCGCCCTTGAGGGCACGGTCAAGGGCGTTTTCTCACAAGCTTAACTGTGACATGTCGCCTTCGGGGTACAGTTCTGACAGCCGAAGCCTCGCCACGACAGGGTTTACGTCGAACACCTCAGCAAGCACCGAGGCAGCGTGCTCTTTCTTCGACGTCGGGAGTAGAGCCCTGCCGAGGGGTCCAGGCGCTTCTGTCAGGTCGTGTAGGGCCGCCGCCACCAGTTGTTTGGGCAATAAGAGCGCCCCCATGCACCGGTTCGCCTGCCATTCCCACCAACGACCGCCGTAGCCTGCACGACCGCGTTGACCCCTAGCCCCTCCGTCCTCCTTGCTGTCGCGGCAAAGGATGCGTAACGGCTCGACGTCGGTGTCCCCCTCAAACAGCAAGGGCACCCCCTCGTTCAAGATGAACAGGTGTGCGTGAAGCAGCCCGTGGCCTGCCTCGTGAGCGATGGTCGTGTTCAGCCTGCGGTCGGCCACCCTTCCGTTGTCGTCAGCGAGGGCGCGCGAGACAACGATAGACTCAACCCCTTTTGCTCCGAACCTAGTGAAACCGAGCACGCCCTGGGGCATGTCGTCATAAGTTGGGGTGACCCCAAACCGTTTTTCAACGAAACGCTCGATGCGCACTGGCTCGGGCCGCGTCGGAAAAAGGCCGACGCTGTGTAGCTCCTCCATACATATGCGCTCGATCTCGTAGAGCTCGAAATGCGGACGTTCTGCGAACGGGCCGCTCGTCGCGCGGAATGTCTTCATGAGAATTGGCTCATCCCTTCTTCTCTGCCTCTTCCTTCGCCTTCACGAGCTTCAGAAGGTCTTCGGAACTCACATTGCTGTCCAAGATCCGCCGAAAGGCAAGACCCCATGCAGGGTCGGAGGCGGCGAGGCGCTTAATGTCCTCCACCGGCGCGCGCGTGTCGTATGACCTGAGGTCTTCCACCGTCGCCCCGAGAACTCGCGCGAGAGCCGCGAGTACTTGCTCCGACGGATGCCGGCGTCCGAGTTCTACGTCAGAGAGGAAGGCTGCCGAGAGGTCCAGTTTCCGCGCCAGTTCGCGCATGGAGAGGTCCTTCTGCTCCCTGAGTTCCCGGATGCGTTGACCTAGAGTCTGCATGGGGGACGATTTGGGAGTCATGTCAGCATAGTAAGCTGACAGCCGCGAAAATACAACGCCTCGAAACGGGGGCAGCACGAAGTCAGGCGAGAATAGCGAGTAACCCCCTACACAGCAGGTCTCCTGATGTTTGACATTGTGGGCTGCGTTACCGGATTGTTGCGGAGGCCCAACTCCGTCTATAGGCGGGGGTGGACCACCCGGGTGCGAAGCGAACACCTAACCACACGATGGAACTGGCTGTCGCAAAGACGCCCTGCGGTGCCGGAAGAACGCCCTGGTATGGAATGACCTGTCAAGCCATTGTGGTACTGCTCCTGCCGGCCGGGCGGCGGTCGGGGGCAGCTGCGACGGTGGATCACTCTGGTATTCGCGGATCGCCCGTGAGGGCGCCGGCATGGTCTGGATCCGTCGGGAGCTGCCTCGCACTATCCGGCGCGAGTTCGGCCTGGGCCTGATCGCTTAGGGCGTTCGAGGATTCTCCTTTACCGGGCCCCGCGACCGCCGCCTCACCGTCATGCTGCCGCCGCGGTGCCGGCCCGCTCGGCCGCGACGCCGATCGCCCAGATGAAGCCCAGGAGCTCGCGGGCGATCGCGGTAATCACCAGCGGGGTGGGTTTCCCCCGCGCGAGGAGGCGCCGATAGCGACCACACAAGCGCTGCTGAGCCTTCCAGGCCAGATCGGTGATCGCGTCCGGCTGCCCGCGTTGGCGCTGCCGCAGCCCTTTCGTGCATTTGGGAGGGAAGCGGTACGCCCAGGCGGCCTCCAGGAGCACCCGGCGCAAATGCGCGTTGCCGGTCTTGGTGATCCCCCCGCGGTGGATGGCTGCCCCGCTCGAATGCTCCGACGGGACGGTGCCACTATAGCCCATCAGCTGGCGCGGATGGGTGAAGCGCGACAGCGGCCCCACCTCGCACACGATGGTCGCGGCGGTCACCTGACGAATGCCGCGGAGCGTCTGCAGCGCCGCGATCACCGCACGCAGCGACGCGGGGGCGGCCTGCACGACGTCGTCGAGCGCCTGCGGAGGCGCTCGAGCCGGGCCGCGGCGTGATCTACCTCCTGCAGGTAATCGCCGAGCGTCGCCTGCTGGGCCGGCGCCTCGAACTGCACCGCATCGAGCCAGCGGCGGTGGCGCTCGGTCCACGGGTTCACGCCCTCCGGCGGCCGGATCCCGCGCCGCAAGAGCAGCTTACTCAGCCGGTGCCGGGCCCGGAGCTGATCGTGCTTCGCGACTCCCCGGGCGCGGACCAGGTCCCGCAGCGCTTCGTGTGCAGCATCGGGCACCCAGACCGGGGTCAGATCGCCCGCCCGGTAGCAGCGGGCGAGGTTCGCCGCGTCGCGCCGATCGGTCTTCACGCGGTCGCCGGGCTTCGTCGGGACGAGCGTGGGGGCGACGACGTCGCAGGGGACGCCGAGCTTGGTCAGTTGCCAGTAGAGGACGTAGCCGCAGGGACCGGCTTCGTAACACACCCGGAGATGCTCGCGAGGGCCGAGCTTCCGGACCACCTTGGCGACGGCCTCGGGCCGATTGGGAATCACGCCCAGGTTGCGGACCTCCCCGTCGGGCTCGGCGATCGCGACGGTCTCGGCATGGACATCCAGCCCCAGGTAACGCAGGTTCGTAGGCATAGACCGGCTCCTTTCGCATGTAGCTCTGCGTGGTTCGGTAGCTCCGACCGCGTAACCTACGTCCTGCGATCGCGAGCCGGTCATTCCATAGTGACTATAGGCTCACCTGGCGATCGGGCATACTAGCCCGCAGGCTCATCATAGGGGTCCCCCGCTTGTGGACGTAACGCTCCTCGACAACGACGGCCGGACCGTGCGGGACGCCCTGGAGGCCGCCTGCGCTAGCGCTACCGCCGTGCGCATCGCCGTCGCGTTCGTGAAAGGGGGCGGGCTAGCGGCCGCACCTTCGCTCGAAACGGTAGCCGCCAGAGGCGGGGAGGTGCAGCTGCTCGCGGGGGTTGACTTCCAGTTGACGGATCTCGACGCTGTCGTGCGGTTCGAGAAGCCCCCCTCAGCCGCGCGGGTCTATTTCCACCCCGACCGTGCCGAGCGGGTTGTGTTCCATCCCAAGTTGTACCTCGTGGACTCTAGCGACATGACAACCGCGATTGTGGGATCCTCGAACCTCACCGCCGGGGGCCTGTCGCACAATGTGGAAGCGAACGTGTTGCTTCGGGGAGCGTCGAGCGAACCGCTGTTCTCCTCAATCCGGGGCTTCCACGCCAAGCTGTGGGACTCGCCCTTCGCTTTTCCCCTTACGGAACGATTCCGTCAGCACTCCGCCCGGCTGCCGGACCGTCGTCGCGCGGTTGAACTGGCCCTTCGGGCCGAAGCGGACTTCGAGCGCGCGCGTCGTGACCTGCGCTCAGCGATCGTCGAGGCAGTGACGTCGTCCTCTTCTGCACGGGTGCGCAGAAGTTGGCTCCTGATCACGAGCCCGGCGAACTTCATCCGTAACATCGAGGGGCGTATCTGGGGTGACGAACAAAAGGGTCGCATCGCGCAGGTTGGCTCAGGCGATTTGATCTCGTTTTACATTACGTCCCCGGTCATGGCGATCGGCGCGATGGGGATGGTAACTCGAGACCTGTACGAGGATCATTCGGTCCATTGGCACGACGGTCGCACCTACCCATACAGATTCGGCTTCACTATTCTCCTGCGACCGCAAGCGCCCGTTCCCATCCGGCCACTGATCCCTCAGCTGGATCTCTTTGGCCGTCGGGACGACCCGCATTGGGGTCAGGGACTGCAGACATCGATGCTCCGACTAACACCCCACGACAGCGACGTGCTGCAGCAGGCGCTAGTCACGGCCTCGTCAGCCGGTGCCGTCGCCTGAGGGTCGCCCATGGCACTGCTCGAACGCTCCTCCCGCTACGTGCCCTCTCCGCCCTGCTGTGCATCCGCATTGCCAGCCATGAGTAGCGTCTGCTGCCACGGACCAACACACAAAAAATGAACGTTTTCGATCTGCGCGACCGCCTCACGGGGGACTATTCGGACTTCGTCCGGAGCTTCATTCACATCCGGGACGACCGAATTCGGGACGCTGTTCAGGCAGAACTCCAGGGCGGCCTCCTCTGGCCGGACCCGCTGATTCAGCTCAACCCATCATTCGAACCAGGCGAATGGGTCGACGAGTTGGTCGCTCAGGGAGTTCTGCACGATGAGTGCAAGCGGATCTTTCGGATCAAGCCGGAGCAGAGCAACCTGGGCCAACCCCTGCGGCTCCATCGCCATCAGTCAGAGGCTGTGCGCACAGCGCGCGCGGGAAACAACTACGTCCTGACGACGGGAACTGGTTCCGGCAAAAGCCTCGCTTACATCATTCCCATCGTTGATCACGTGCTGCGCACAGGAACTGGGCGTGGCATACAGGCAATCATCGTGTACCCGATGAACGCGCTGGCGAACAGTCAGCGGGGCGAGCTGACCAAGTTTCTGGCGCACGGCTACCCGCAAGGCCATACGCCGGTAACGTTCGCTCGATACACGGGTCAAGAGTCGCAAGCGGATCGGGAGCAAATCTGGCATAACCCGCCAGACATCTTACTCACGAACTTCGTGATGCTCGAGTTGATCCTGACTCGTCCGTTCGATGTGCCGCTGGTGCGCGCGGCCAAGGGGCTGCGATTCCTCGTGCTCGACGAGTTGCATACCTACCGCGGCCGGCAGGGTGCCGATGTGGCGATGCTCGTCAGGCGCACCCGCGAAGTAATGGCGGCCGAGAATCTGCAGTGCGTGGGAACGTCCGCGACCATTGCCGCCTCAGGGACTTTTGACGAACAACGGGCGCAGGTCGCGTCCGTCGCCTCTCGTCTTTTCGGGGCACAGGTTAAGCCAGAGAGCGTGGTAGGCGAGACCCTCCGGCGCATCACCCCTGACACTCCCCTGGCCTCTCCCGCGTTCGTGGCCGCGCTCAAGCGACGTCTCGAAAGTGATGCACCGGCTCCTACTGTCTACCAGCCATACATCCAGGACCCGCTATCGATCTGGATTGAGACTGTGCTTGGCCCGACGACGGAACCGGGAACCGGCCGTCTCATTCGGTCGAAGCCTCGCGGTGTTACGGGTCCCAACGGGGCAGCGCTGGAGCTGAGCGGACTGGCCGGCGTCCCAGAGGACCTTTGCATTAAGGCGATCCGGCGGCAGCTGCTTGGCAGTTACGCGGGCGAGAAGCATCCGGAAACGGGTTTTCCCGTCTTCGCGTTCCGGCTCCATCAGTTCATCAGCCGCGGCGACACCGTCTACGCGACGGCTGAGCCAGAATCGGAGCGGTACATCACGCTGCACGGCCAGCAGTTTGTCCCCGGCGATCGGGGTCGCTCACTGCTGCCCTTGGTATTCTGCCGTGAGTGCGGGCAGGAGTACTACTGTGTCCGGCTGGAGCGAACGGCGGACGACTCCCCTCCTCAATACGTGCCGCGACAGCTTTCCGACAGGGTGCCGGAAGAGGGAACGAGCCCGGGGTTTCTCTTTCTCAACACTCGACACCCATGGCCCGACGACCCGACCGCACAGTTCAGCAAGCTCCCGGATACGTGGCTTGAGGAGTCATCGCGCGGCACCCGCGTCCGCCCCGACCGCCAGAAGGACCTACCGCGTCGAGTCACACTCGAGCCGAGTGGGGCCGAGGGCCAGGAGGGAACACCGTGCTATTTCGTGCCAGCCCCATTCCGGTTTTGCCTGACGTGCGGAGTCGCATACGACATGCGCCAGTCGTCGGATTTCGGCAAACTCACGTCGCTCGGGACCGAGGGTCGCAGCACGGCCACGACGGTATTGAGCCTCTCTGCCATCCGATACCTTCGTGCCGACGAGCTTTTAGCCCCCCGCGCCCGCAAGCTGTTGAGCTTTACAGACAACCGACAGGATGCTGCACTCCAGGCGGGCCACTTCAACGATTTCGTGGAAATCGGGCTCCTTCGCTCCGCGCTCTATCGCGCCGTGGAGGCAGCAGGGTCAGGCGGCATCCGCCACGAGGAGCTTGCGGCGCGAGTGTTCGATGCACTGGCGCTTCCGCTGGAACTGTACGCCGCGGACCCGCAGGTGAGGTACCAGGCGCTCGATGAAACGACGCGTGCGCTTCGGATGATCCTGAGCTACCGCATCTACCGTGACCTGAAGCGAGGCTGGCGCGTGACCTCGCCGAACCTGGAGCAGTGTGGCCTGCTGGAGATCCAATACGCCAGCCTCACGGAGCTTTGCTCGACCCAAGCAGACTGGGCAAGCCGCCACCCGTCATTGGCCTCAGCTACTCCGGCAACACGGGCGTCCATTTCTCGCGCGTTGCTTGACGTGATGCGGCAAGAGCTGGCGATCAAGGTGGACGTGCTGCACGAGGATTCGCAGGACCGCATGCGCCAACTGAGCTTCCAGCGGCTCACCGATCCATGGGCGATCGACGAGAACGAAGTTCTGGAAAAGGCGGCGGTCCTGTATCCACGTTCACGCGGCCAGGGCGATTACCGAGGTGACTATTACTTGTCGCCACGGGGGCGCTTCGGGCAGTACCTGCGGAAGGCCACCACTTTTCCCGATTGGGACGGCCGTCTCAACGTCGCGGATACGGAACCTGTCTGTCGCCAGCTGCTGGAGACGCTGAGAATGGCAGGTCTTGTCGAGCGCGTGGTCGAGCCGACTGGTGACGAGGCTCCGGGTTACCAGGTCGTCGCCTCTGCCATGCTATGGAAAGCGGGTGACGGCTCGCGTGCGTTTCACGACCCAATTCGCATCCCCGGTCTCCCAGACGCTGGTCTGCGAACAAACCCGTTCTTCGTCGGCTACTACCGTGACATTGCGCGTGATGGGGCGGGACTGGAAGCGCGTGAGCACACGGCTCAAGTGCAAGCAGCGGTTCGCGAGGAGAGGGAGCAGCGCTTCCGGGATGGGCGCTTGCCTGTGCTGTACTGCTCGCCGACGATGGAGCTAGGGGTCGACATCGCGGAACTGAACACCGTCAACATGCGCAACGTGCCACCAACGCCGGCCAACTACGCCCAGCGGTCGGGTCGCGCAGGCCGAAGCGGGCAGCCCGCACTCGTGTTCACGTACTGCTCCGGATACAGCCCGCACGACCAGTACTTCTTCCGGCGGCCGGACCGCATGGTCGGGGGCAGCGTCACGCCGCCGCGCCTCGAACTCGCGAACCAGGACCTCGTGCGCGCACACATGCACGCGCTCTGGCTGGCAGCTTCGGGCCTGCACTTGGGCAACTCCCTCATCGACATCCTCGAGGTCGGCGGAGCCGAATCCTCGCTGACTCTGAAGCCCGCCGCTCGGGAAGCGGTCGAACGGGAGGAACCCAGGCGGCTCGCAAAGCGGCAAGCCCTGAACGTGCTGTCATCGATCAAGGCTGACCTAAGCAGTGCCGACTGGTACTCCGACGGGTGGTTGGACGAAGTCTTGAGCCAAGTTGCGCTCAGCTTCGACAGAGCGTGTGACCGTTGGCGGGACCTCTACCGTGCCGCGGCCGGCCAACAAGTACTACAGAACAGAATCACGTTGGACAACTCGAGACCAATCGCTGATCGCGACAAAGCGAAACGCCTGAGGGCGGAGGCGGAAGCTCAGATCCGCCTCCTGGAAGGTTCCGAGAAGTCTTTCGAGTCAGACTTCTACAGTTATCGCTACTTCGCGAGCGAAGGTTTCCTTCCGGGCTACAACTTCCCACGACTGCCGCTGTCCGCCTTCATTCCCGGCCGTCGCGGTGCGGCTGGCCGCGACGAATACCTGTCGCGCCCGCGGTTCCTGGCAATCTCGGAATTCGGCCCCCGTGCCATCGTGTACCACGAGGGAGTGCGTTACCGGATCAACCGCGTGATCCTGCCGGTTGATCAGATGAACGAGGAAGGCGGCCGCCTCGCCATGGGACGCGCCAAGCAATGCGTGTCTTGCGGCTACTTGCACCCTATTGGTCCCGACAACGATCCCGACCTGTGTGAGCGGTGTCGCGAGCTGCTACCGGCACCGATGACACCGCTCTTCCGACTCCAGAACGTCTCGACGCGAAGGACCGACCGCATCAATTCGGATGAGGAGGAGCGCCTCCGCCTAGGCTACGAATTGAAGACGGGGATTCGGTTCGTGGAGCGCGGTGGCCGGCGGTCGGTTCGGACGGCGAAGGCTGTGGCAGACGGACAGCAAGTGGCGGCTCTTGACTACGGGGACGCCGCGGACATCTGGCGCATCAACCTCGGATGGACGCGGCGCGCCAACAAGAACCAGCTCGGTTTCGTGCTCGACCTGGAACGCGGGTACTGGCAGAACAACCAGCTGGACGAGAACGACCCCGATGACCCGATGACCGAACGGCGCGAGCGTGTCATCCCGTATGTGCAGGATCACCGGAACTGTCTGCTGTTCGCCGTTGATGGCCAGCCGGGAGAATCGGTCATGGCCTCCCTTCAAGCCGCGCTCAAGAATGCTTTACAGGTCGAGTTCCAGGTCGAGGACCAGGAGCTGGCCGCCGAGCCGCTTCCGTCGCGCGGTGATCGGCGTGTCATTCTCTTCTACGAAGCGTCAGAGGGCGGAGCGGGCGTCCTAAGGCGACTAGTGGACGACGCGGATGCGCTGAGGCGGGTCGCGCGCCAGGCGCTCTCACTCTGCCACTTCGATCCTGAAGACGGGCACGACCTTGATCGGGCCCCCGGGGCACGCGAGCGATGCGAGGCCGCCTGCTATGACTGCTTGATGAGCTACTCGAATCAACCGGACCATCGCGTACTGGACCGGCAGGCCATACGGGACCTCCTCCTTCAATTGGCGCACGCCGAGGTGCACGCGTCGCCGAGCGAAGCCCCGCGTGCGGACCACCTGCAACTGCTCTTGAATGCCACGGGATCGGATCTCGAGCGGCGCTGGCTACGCTTTCTCGATGAGCGCGGCCTCCGCCTGCCCACAGCCGCTCAACGGCTAATCCCAGCCTGCCAAACCCGGCCCGACTTCGTGTACGACGAGCATCGCACCGTCGTGTACGTCGATGGGTCGCCACACGAGTTTGTCGACCGCCAGGCGCGGGACGATCAGCAAAGCGGCTGCCTCGAGGATGCCGGCTGGATGGTGGTGCGATTCCGCGGGCAGGACGATTGGGTGAAGCTTGTCGCGGCGCATCCCAACGTGTTCGGCGTACGGGCGCAAGCGTGAGCGGCGTGGCGTTCGCGGCGGGCTCGTTAGTCAGAGCGCGTGGCCGAGAGTGGGTGGTCTTGCCCGAATCGGAACCCGATTTTCTGCTCCTGCGACCGTTGGCAGGCTCCGACGACGAGATCGCGGGGATCGCCACCGCACTGGAGACCATCGAGTCGGCGCACTTCGCTCCGCCTGACCCGAACCGACCAGGCGACCACCGTTCAAGCCGTCTGTTGCGCAATGCAGTGCGATTGTCTTCGCGGGCTGCCGCTGGTCCGTTTAGGTCTTTCGCACGGATCGCAGTCGAGCCGCGACCCTACCAGCTCGTACCGCTGTTGATGGCACTGCGACAAGACCCAGTACGCCTTCTGATCGCAGATGATGTCGGGATTGGAAAGACGGTGGAGGCATGCCTGATCGCCCGCGAATTACTCGACCGTGCGGAGATCCAGCGGCTCGCTGTGTTGTGTCCACCGCACCTTGCGCGCTGGTGGCAGAAGACGCTGACCGAGCAGTTCCACATCGACGCCGAACTCGTTCTCCCAAGCACGGTCAACAGGCTGGAGCGGCGGCTGGGTCTGGGTGTCCACGAATCGCTGTTCGAGCGAGTTCGTTTTGCGGTTGTGTCGCTGGACTACATCAAGAGCGACCGTCGACGAGAGGACTTCGCGCGGGCCTGCCCAGAGTTTGTGATCGTGGACGAAGCACACACCTGTGCCACGGGCTATGAGCGCGGTGCACGGCAGCAACGCCACCAGCTCGTAAAGCGAATCGCTGAGGACGAGCAAAGGCATGTCGTCTTGGTCACGGCCACCCCCCACAGTGGCAATGAAGCGGCATTCCGCTCCCTACTCGAGGTCCTGCATCCGCCGTTGGGTGAGCTCCCGGCGGACCTAACCGGCCCCAACAACGACCGTCACCGCCGTGAGCTAGCCCGGTTCCTGGTGCAGCGCCGACGCGGAGACATCAAGCACTACCTCGACTCAGAGACCGTGTTTCCTGATCGCGACGAAGCCGAGCGCAGCTACCAGCTTTCTCCGGCCTATCGTAAGCTTTTCAAGCGAGTGATCGACTACGCCCGCGAGTCAATCCGGGATACCGGCAGCGGTGCACACCGCCAGCGGGTGCGGTGGTGGTCAGTCCTTGCGTTGCTGCGTGCCCTGGCCTCGAGCCCGCGCGCAGCCGCGGCGACGTTGCGCACTCGTGCCGCAGCGGCGGGGACCGCCGACGCCGAGGAAGCAGACGAGGTGGGCAGGCTTACGGTGCTGGACCTTGAAAGCGACGAGCTGGCTGAGACTCTAGACGCTGCCCCCGGGGCGGACCCCAACGCGGATCCCGATAGCGAAACAGCTGATCGTCGTCGGCTCCAGGAGATGGCCCGGGAAGCGGACGCGCTCGCTGCAAAGGGCGACCTGAAACTCGAAAAGGGCATCGAGTTGGTCCGCAGTCTGCTGGATGACGGCTTCAACCCCATTGTGTTTTGCCGTTTCATCCCGACCGCGGGCTACGTGGCGGAACGGTTGCGCGCGCAGCTCCCGCAGGACGTGAGAATAGCCGCTGTCACAGGCGAGCTCGCACCCGACGATCGGGAAGAGCGGGTGCGGCTGCTTGGCGAAGCGCCGCGCCGAGTGCTCGTTTGCACCGACTGCCTCAGTGAGGGGATCAACCTTCAAGAGTGGTTCGACGCCGTCGTGCACTACGACCTGTCCTGGAACCCCACGCGGCACGAGCAACGAGCCGGCCGAGTTGATCGGTTCGGACAGCTGCGTCCCAAGGTCCGTGTGCTGACCTACTATGGCACGGACAATGGAATCGACGGGATCGTGCTGGACGTGCTCCTCCGGAAGCACAAGCGCATCCGTGATCGACTAGGTGTCGCGGTGCCGGTGCCGAGCGACCCAAATGCGGTAATGGAGGCCGTGCTCGAGGGGCTGCTGCTCCGCGACCCGACGGCTGGTGCACAGGAGGTACTACCGGGATTCGAGGAGGTCATCCGGCCGGTGGCCCAACGGGTCGAGAAGGACTGGGACGCGGCGGCGGACCGTGAGGCGCGGTCGCAGTCGGTCTTCGCCCAGGCGGCCCTGAAGGTCGACGAAGTCGCTTTAGAGTTGAAGGACGCGCGGGAGGCTGTAGGGAACGCAGAAGCCGTTGAGTCGTTCCTTCGCGAGGCACTCAAGGCCTGCGGCGCGGTGGTTACGAAGGAAGGGCTGGGTGTGGCAGTTAACGCTCGAGAGGCGGCGCGTGGCCTTGTGGACCGGTTGCCCATGGCCGAGTTCCGGGCTGCCTTCTCGTATCCGCCCCCCAAGGGCGTCACATACGTCGGCCGCACGCACCCCATTGTCGAAGCTGTGGCGGCGCATGTAGTCGATGGCGCAATGGATCCCCTTGTCGATGGACCAGCTCGGCGTTGCGGAGTAATACGAACCCGTGCCGTCAACATCCGCACGACCCTTCTCGTAGTCCGACACCGCTTCGAGATCACCGAACGCCGGCGAGACCGCGTTCGGGCCGAAATCGCCGAGGAATGCCGGCTGCTTGCGTTCCGGGGAGCGCCGGACCAGGCGGCGTGGGTGGATGACGAGGACGCGGAGGTGCTCCTCGACGTATCTCCCGACGCGAACATTGCGCCGGAGCAGGCCAGCGAGTTCGTACGGAAGGTCGCTGGAAGCCTGGATCGCGTCACGGACCACCTTGTCGCCGACGCGCAGGCGCGCGCCGCAAAGCTGCTCGAGTCCCACCAGCGCGTGCGGGCGGCGGCGCGGATCGTCGGTCAGACGTGCACGGTCGAGCCTCGTCTGCCCGTAGATGTCCTGGGCATTTACGTGCTCCTACCGGAGGCGGGGTGAGCGTCCGACCGCTGGAGGGGTTCCTGGCCGTGCGTTCCGAGGGCGGTCTTCTCCCAGCGGACTTGCTCCACCGGATCGTCGCGGGACATAAGGAAGTCGAGGGACTCGACCCAGAGCGCGACTATCATCTCGCTGGCGGCGAGCGGCTGAACGAGGCTGTAAGCCGATCGTGGCAGCGTCTGCTCGGTGCGTGGCGAAACTTCCGAGCGGCCGCATCCTTCCTGGAGCCCGGAGACCCCGCCACGACACTGACCCGTGAGCGCTGGCTCCTAGTTCTCTTCCAGGAGCTGGGCTACGGCCGCCTGGCCACGTCAAAGGCCATCTCTATAGAAGGCCGCGAGTATCCAATCTCTCACATGTGGCAGCGTGTGCCAATTCACCTTGTGGGCTGCCAAGTGGAAATCGATAAGCGCACCCCAGGCGTCGCCGGAGCGGCACGTACGACGCCTCACGGACTGGTGCAAGACTTCCTCAACCGCAGTCCGGACCACCTCTGGGGCTTCGTGAGCAATGGACTCCGGCTACGGATCCTGCGCGATAACGCGCGGCTTACGCGGCAAGCGTTTGTGGAGTTCGATCTTGAGACAATCCTCGAGACCGAACTCTATGCGGACTTTGGTCTGCTCTGGCTCTTGTGTCACGAAAGCCGGGTGGAGCAAGACCGCCCTGAGGCGTACTGGCTCGAGCGTTGGCGGGAGTCTGCGGCCACCCAGGGTGCTCGTGCACTCGGCACGCTGCGGGATGGCGTCGAGGCAGCGCTTTCCGCCTTGGGCCGAGGGTTCCTGGCGCACACAGCCAATCTGGCGCTCAAGGGGGCCCTGCGAACTGGCTCATTGTCTACGCAGGATTACTACCGGGAGCTGTTGCGCCTCGTGTACCGGCTGCTGTTCCTGTTCGTGGCTGAGGACCGGGACGTGCTCCATCCGCGCGACGCCGCGGTGACGGCTCGGCAGAGATACTTGTCGCACTACTCTAGCCGTCGTCTGCGGGAGCTGGCGCAACGAATGCGAGGCAGTGGGCACGGGGACTTGTTCCGCATGTTTCAGGTGGTTGTGGCCGGTCTCTCAGCAGACGAAGGTTGCGCGACATTGGGGCTCCCAGCGCTGGGCGGGCTGCTCTGGTCGGGTCAAGCGGCACCTCATCTGGATTACGTTGAGTTGGCCAACCGCGACTGGCTCGAGGTCGTCCGGGCGCTGGCCTATACGAGGCAAGACGGGGTTCTGAGGCCGGTGGATTGGCGTAACCTTGGATCGACCGAGCTTGGGTCTGTCTACGAGTCTCTGCTCGAGCTGCACCCCGATGTCAACACCGATGCTGGGACTTTCTCACTCTCTTCGAGGGTGGGAAGCGAGCGGAAGACTTCGGGCAGCTACTACACACCGGACAGTCTGGTGCAGTGCCTCCTCGACAGCGCCCTCGAGCCAGTCCTGGCGGGGGCTGCAGCCCAGCCCGATCCCGAGCAGGCTATCCTCGCCCTAAGAGTGTGCGACCCCGCTTGCGGTAGCGGACACTTCCTGATCGCAGCGGCGCACCGCGTCGCAAGACAGCTGGGCAGGGTGCGGACTGGAGATGACGAGCCTGCACCGGACGCAACTCGCACCGCCCTGAGGGATGTGGTGGGACACTGCCTGTATGGGGTGGATCTGAACCCGATGGCCGCGGAGCTGTGCAAGGTCAATCTGTGGCTCGAAGCGCTGGAGCCGGGCAAGCCGCTCTCCTTCCTCGACCACCACATCCGTGTCGGCAACAGCCTGCTCGGAACGACGCCGGAGCTCATCGCTGCAGGGTTGCCCGACGAGACCTTCACACCCATTGAAGGCGACGACAATAGGGCCTGTGTAGTGCTTAAGAGGCAGAACAGGGCTGAACGCAATGGATTGGGGCCGCTCTTCGCCGAGCAGGAAGCGGAGAGTCAGACCCGCTTACTGCGGGCAGCTGCGGCTCTGGAAGAGTTGCCTGACAACCGGCCAGAGCACATCCGCGCCAAGGAGCTGGCCTTTCGCCATCATGAAGAGACAGAGGAGTACCGCCAGAAGAAGTGCCTGGCCGACGCATGGTGCACGGCGTTCGTGATCAAGAAGGAGTTCCGAGAACCGGGCCGAGATGCGAGCGCCAGCGGCATCACGCAGGAGCACCTGAACCATTTGGCCGCCGGCCAGGCGCTACCAGCCGACCTCGCTGCAGAGATCGAGCGCCTCTCCGGGCAGTACCAGTTCTTTCACTGGCACCTGGCCTTCCCGGAAGTGTCCGCTCGGGGGGGCTTCGACTGTGTATTCGGCAATCCTCCGTGGGAGCGGACATCGTTCGAAGAGATCCCATTTTTTGAGGCGCGTAACCCGGCCATCGCGAGTGCGCCCACGACATTAGGGCGTCGCCGACTGATTGCGGAACTGGTCAACACTAAGGATCCTCTCTACGTCGAGTACCTGCTGGCGCGACGCGCTAATGACGCTGAGCAGCATCTTGTGACGGCGTCAGGTCGGTTCCCGCTAACAGCGGTGGCTCGGGTCGACACATACGCTCTATTTACTGAGCTTGCCGTTTCGCTCGTGAGTCCATTTGGGCAGGTGGGCCTTCTTGTTCCGACCGGGATCGCAACGTCGATTCCGCTCCAGGGTTTCTGGAAGTTGCTCTTCAAAGAAGGACGAGTGAAGAGTCTCAGCGACTTCGAAAACCGAGCCCAGTACTTCCCAGGCGTCGACAGTCGCAAGAAATTCTGCCTGCTCACGATCGGCGGGAGCAAGTTGGGCTTTGCTGTAACGCAGTTCGGCTTCTTCATCCCAGAAGCCACGACTCTTGGGATCCGCAGATCTTCATTTCCGATCGCCCCAGCGGACATGGAGCGTATCAACCCACTGACCGGCCAACCGCCAGTTGTTCCTTCGCTCCGCGACCTCCAGCTGCTCGTTCATATTCACCGTCACGCTGGGAGCAACAAA